>Ga0180431_10004571_pt1 | contig 17205 bp, 12 predicted proteins | sample SS_ome_11_FD_132459 | JGI IMG/M metagenome (GOLD analysis project Ga0180431, IMG submission 132459) | Hypersaline lake sediment archaeal communities from the Salton Sea, California, USA - SS_1_MS_1 metaG | ecosystem: Environmental > Aquatic > Non-marine Saline and Alkaline > Hypersaline >... | reverse complement strand
TCAGCTCTTGAAACAACCTGCCGGTCAACTCCTCTGGCTTGTAGCCCAATATCCTCTCCACAGAGGGTGATACGTCGAGCAACCTGAACTCAGGATCGAGCGAGTAGATGATATCGGATACGTTCTCAAAATGGAGACGGTACCGCGCTTCGCTCTCGCGCAACGCCTCGGATGTACGAGCCATGTCCGCCTGTGCCTGCTGGCGGCGGCGGATCTCGGCCCGGAGCTCCTCGCTGGTCGCCACCAGCTCTTCCGTTCGCTCCGCCACCATCTCTTCTAGATGGGCCTGATAGTGCGCCAGCTCGCGCTCGGCCTGCCGACGTTCGAGCGTGTGCTCGACAAGGATGGGTAACATCGCGAGATAATTGCCCGTTGGGTCCTTCACCATGTAGCCGTAGACGCCGCGCTTCATCGCCTCGACGGCGACCGTCTCTTCGCCGGTCCCCGTGATGACGAGCGAGGGTGTGTCCCCCATCGCATCGAGTAGATCGAAGGCTGTGCCATCCCCCAGCATGTAGTCCAATAACGCGACGTCGAACCGCTCCGTGGCCAGAAGCTCACGCGCTTCCGAGATTGAGGCCGCAACCCGGTAGTCGTAAGGCAAGTCCTCACGCTCGACTAAGCGCTCGAAAGCCATGCGGTCCACCTCATTGTCTTCGACCAAGAGAACGTGCAGTCTCTCACCCATCGTCGCCCTCCTTTGCCAATGGTGGCTCTTTGGGATTTCGCGTGGTCAGGGTGCCGCATCCCCAACTTGTTGGGGATGCGGCGCGAAGAACCCGAACAAGTTCGGGACTCCGATACGTCATCCACGCAAACTCCCAAAGACCCCCAATGGTTCAACCTGTGAACTGGTCTGGCGGGAGTTCGCTCAACGTCCAGTACATGTCGATCGTCCTCACGACTTCGACGAACTGGTGATAGTCCACCGGTTTCAGTATGTAGCCGGCCACACCCAGGCCAAAACTCTCCGTCTTATCCTGCTCCTCGCTGGAGGAGGTGAGCACGACCACCGGGATGCGTTTCAGTGTCTCATCCCCCTTCGCCACACGCAGAAACTCGATCCCGTCCATGCGGGGCATGTTTAGATCCAGCAGGATGAGGCACGGCTTGACCTGCCGGGGATCCTGGAGATGCGCCAGGGCCTGCTCCCCATCGCCAGCGACGTGCAGTCGGTTGGTGACGTTGATCTGCTTCAACGCCCGCTCGACGGTCATGGCGTCTACCTCGTCATCCTCAACCAACAGGATGGGTCTGGTGCTCTTCATACTCGCTCTCCTTTCTCCCTCTTGGGCAGCGTGAAGTAAAACGTGCTGCCCGCTCCAGCGGTGGACTCGACCCACACCCGGCCTCCGCTCGTTTCGACGATCCGTTTCACCAGCGCCAGTCCTATCCCGGTGCTTGTGGCTTGCGGGGCCAATGTCTGGAAAAGCCGAAATATCCTATCGTGATGTCTTTGCTCGATGCCGGGACCGTTGTCGGACACGCTGAACTGCCAGTGCGTCCCCTGGTCTATGCAGCCGATCGTTATCTCTCCCTCCGGCTTGTCCAGAAACTTGATCCCGTTGTCCACCAGGTTCTGAAAGACCTGCGCCAGGCGGGTCGGCTCCCCGACGATGACGGGCAGTTCGTCCTCGATGTCGACGCGGATGTGGGCCGGCGGGGCCAGCAACCCGATCACGTCTCGCACGAGGTGGTTCAGGTCGACCGGGTGAGCCTGTTCCTGGCTCCGTCCGATGCGGGAGTACTGGAGCACGCCATTGATGAGTGCGTGCATGCGTTTCACCCGGTCGGTCAGCAAGTGGAGCTTGCGCTTGCCGTCCTCGTCGAGGATGTTGGCGTAATCGTCCCCGATCCACGTGGCGAGCTGGCTGATGCCCCGCAGCGGCGCTTTCAGATCGTGAGAGATGACGTAGGCAAAATCATCCAGTTCCTGGTTGATTTCTTCCAACCTGGCGCTGGTCGTCTCCAGGCTGTGGTTGGCGGCCTGGAGGTCCTCCAGCAGATTGGCCATGGCACGGTTGAGTTGCTCGCTCTCGGTGATGCGCTGGTTCAGTTCGGCGGTGCGACCGGCGACCAGTTCCTCCAGCTGCTCGCGATGTCTTTGCAGTTCCTCGTTTGAGCGCTGGAGCGTGTCGAGCAGCCTGGCGTTTTCGACGGCGACGGCGGCCACGTTGGCCATACCGGCCAGGACGTCGATGTGTTCCCGGGTGTAGGCATCCAATCGAGGGCTCTGGAGCTGCATCAGGCCGATGGTCTTGCCCTCGACCTTCATCGGCACGTAGAGCGCCGACCGGGTGGCGTCGTCCTCCTTCTCGGGCGGCGGCCCCGGGCGGATGGTGCCGTCCTGCTCGATGACGTACTCGGTCCTGGACATCTCCAGCGCCTGGCGATGGTCGGGGGTGTAGAGCGGCTCGCCGGTGTGGATCACCTGGCTCTGCGTGCCCTGCCCCGGTTCTGCCAGGGGGATGGGGGGGAATCCCGTGACGTCGACTTTGACGCCCTTGTGCATCGCGTACTCCGCCCGAATGAGCTGTGTCTCGTCGTCGTAAGAGGAGACGATGAATCCCCAGGCGTCTACCAGCGCCTGTATGTGCACGTAGATGGTCTGGTAAATGCTGTCCAGATCCCGCGTCTCCCCCAGCGCCAGGGCCAATTGGTTGAAGGTGACCTGCTGATCCAGGAGGTGTCCTGCCCTTTCCTCCGCCTGCTTGCGCTTGGTGATGTCACGGCCTACGCCGATGATGGCTGTGACGTTCCCGCTCTCGTCGAGCACGGCTGTATCCATCCAGCCCAGCCATCTCCAGCCGTCCCTGGTCATGGCCCGTTGTTCCACGTATGCGGTGTGCGGTGGCCGATACAGATCCTCCATGGCCCTGGCCGTGCTCTCCCGGTCGTCCTCGTGTACCAGGGGCATAAAACTGTTTCCCAGCAACTCGTCCGCCGCCTTGCCGAACAGCGCGCAATAGGATGGACTGACGAACTGGAACTTCGCCTCCGCGTCCACTTTGATAATCAGGTCAGTCTGGTTCTCGACGAGCAAACGGTATTTCTCCTCGCTCTCGCGCAGCGCCTCGGACGCACGAGCCATGTCGGCCTCCGCTCGCTGGCGCTCGGCCAGGCGTTTCTCCAATTCGGCGAAAGATTCCTTCAGGACGACGGACATAGCATTGAATTGGTGTGCCAAGTGCTCGATCTCATCGCCGGTGTTGACGACGACCGTGTGATCGAAATCACCGCCAGCGATGCGCTCGGCTCCCCTGGTGAGGTTTCGGATGGGTTTCAGAACCTGGCTGATAGAGAAGAACACCAATGCGCCAGACGTGACACTGCCCAGGGCCATTATCCACAGGATCAACGCGCCATAACGCCGGATAGGCTCCATCACGACGTCCCATCTCTCCCGGGTGACGACCCCCCAGCCAGTGCCTGGCACCGGAGCGAAGCCAGAGACGACGGTCTCGCCGGAGGCGTCCTCGGTGATGACCGCACCGATCTTCCCCTCCGTCACTTGAATGACAGGTACCGTGTCCAATTCCATCCCCACCTGGGCGCTGTCGCGGTGGTAGATCACCCGCCGGTTGCCATCCACCAGATAGGCATAGCCGCTGCGGCCCGCTTCGAACTCCAGCACCCTGGCGTATGTGGCTCCGAGCAAGGAATACTTGAGCGTGCACGTCCCGGCCAGCATGCCCTTGAACTCACCGTCGTCTCCCACGATGGGCACCCCAATCAGGATCACGTCCTCGCCGGAGGCGGCATCCTCAAAGACATCGGAGTAGACGGGTCGCAGTGTCCCGCGCATCTGGTCGAGTTTGGATGGGACAGGGAAATCCGTTGCCTGCCGCGGGGCAAGAGCGAGACCCTCGGCGTTGTAGATCGCGACCCCGCCATCAAAGGCGTGGAGCAGGCTCTGGGCTCTCTCGATGGCTGAATCCAGCCGGGCCGGTTCCATAGATCGAACGTTGTCCTCGACGGCGATGCCTTGAAGCGGCTGGGTGTACTGGCTCAATCCCTCGGAGAGCCGGGCAGCCGACACTCTTGCCAGCTCGGTGTCCCGTTGTGTGACGACATCCCGGGCCACCCGCTCATACGCGGAGGATGCGATCGTGGCTGCGACCACCAGCACGAGGACCATAGGAACCAGGGCGAACAGCAAGGTCTTCGCTCTGAGGCTCTTGATGAAAGGCATTTCGGTTACCTCCCTGCCTGCAGACCGGTCACTGGGCAGTCTCGGCCAGGGCTTTCTTGATAGTTTCGTGGGCCTGGGGCGTTACCCACGTGCGCCACCGGTCTTCGTGATTCCGCAAGTAGTAGATGGCTGCCCCCTCCCAGCCCTGAGTGTCGTTCTCCTTGGCCCACGCCAGGGTCTCGTTCAGAGGCTCCAGGCCCACGTTCATCTTTCTCAGCATCGCCACCACGTCCGGGGCGTTTTCCAGCAGGCTCTTGTGGGCGATCTTGGCAATAGGGTTGACCGGGTAGGCACAGGCCTGCTCAACGGGACGCAGGCTTTCGTCTTGCTTGGCCGCTATGATCTTCTCCCAACACTGTTCCGTGTACGGTGATTCTTGCAGGATAGTCCAGTCGTAAGCCCCCATGAGGGTGTTGGGACTCCAATAGTAGCCGAAGACCGGCCGGTGATCCACTTGGCCACTGGCGAGGGCCGCTTCTAGGGCCGCCGAGGAGCCGGGTGAGATGGAGTTGTAGTATTTCGTCAGCCCGTATGCCTCCAATTTGATCTCGTTGATTTCGTTGCATTGCCAGCCGATGATGCAGTTGTAGAACACGCCCTTGGTGGGGTCCTGGGAATCCTGGAATAGCTCCCAGTGGTCGCTCATATCAAGAACGGTCTCGATTTGGTATTGCTCCGCCACCCAAGTAGGGATGATCCAGAACTGGGGGCCGCCCTCGTAGATCGGACCCATGTCGAGGATGTTGCCTCGCTCAATCTGTTCGTCGTACCATGCCTTCCAGTTGTCTATCCACACTTCCATGCACAGATGGATCTCACCCGCTGCTATGGATGCCTGCAACTCCTGGGCGGTCAGAGTTACGGTCTCCGCCGGGTATCCGTACCCTTGCTCTATGATGAACTCGGCGATGGCATTGCTAAGCCGCAGAGAGTCAAACTGACCGTCCCAGAGCTTGATGACCGCTTTCCCGTCTCGCCCGGCTGGTCCACAGGCCCCACTCGCGAACGTCGCAGCCAATAACGCCGACAGGCACAGTGCCCTGGAGACAACTATGATTGGGTCGCGTGTCGCTTTCATCGATAATCTCCTGCCACCTGCGGACGCCCGTTCACTGTCCGCCTGATCCCAACAGCGGGTCGTCTGCCACAGGCTGCAGCCCGGCCGCCTCCAATTGCGCCCGCAGTTTGCGGATCACGTCTTTCAGTTCGGCCATGCGCACCTCACGCCCGGCCATCAGGTTGACTATGTTGCGCAACTCGGCGGTGCGTTGTTGTGCCTGTTCCGCCGCCCGCACCCGCTCGGTGATGTCTTCGGTATGAACTAGCACCAGGTCGGGGGGTACGAAGGCGTACTTGACCGCAAGATGCTTGCTTTCACCGGTCGACCGAAACCGATAAGGCATCTCCCGCTCGATGGTGGTCTGTTCGGCAAAGCATCGCTCGATCTCCTCCCGTATCTCTGGTGTATCAGGGTACATTTCCGCCAGTTTCATTCCCACGAGATCGGCGATCTTGCCCTGCGTGATCGCCTCGGCAGCGTCGTTGTAGTCTGCCAGTACCAGGTCTTCGCCCACTTTTTGCCAGGTGTAGGTAGGAATGGGGATGCCCTTGTACTGGGCCCTGGCCTGCTGTTCGCTCTGGCGCAGTGCGGCGGTGTGCTCCTCGATGATCTCTTCCAGCCGCTGGGAGTACTCCTTCAACGCCTGCTGTGCCTGCGCCCGCTCGGTGACGTCCACGCCGATGGCCCAGGTGTGCCAGCCTGGGATCGGGCACCTGGCCGAGATATTGGACCAACTGATCGTTCTTTGTGTGCCATCCTTGCAGGTGAGGGTCCATTCCTGGTCGCGGAAATCGAATCCCAGGCTGGTTGCTTCGGCGGTTACCTGCTCAAGATATTCCGGGTCAGGGTATAACGTCTCCATTGGGTGCGGGTGCTCCACGATCTCTGCGGCGCTGTAGCCGGTCACTCGCTCGCATTCCCGGTTCCAGACGATGATCCTGTCATTCTCGTCGAGGGCATCCATCATCACGGGCATGTTCTCCACCACCTGGCGCAGACGCTCCTCGCTCTCGCGCAGTCCCTCTTCGGCCCGCTTGATGCGCAGCATGGCCGCCACCCAGGCCAGGAGTTCCCGGTTCGAGGTCGGGCGGGCGATATACCCATCGGCTCCGGCCTCCAGCCCGTCGGCGCGGTCGTTGGACGAGGTCTTGACGCCACTCAACATGGCCACGAAGCAGCCGGCCAGGTCCGGCTCCCCCTTGATGCGCCGGCAGACCTCGAGGCCGTCCACGTCCGGCAGGATCACATCCAGCAGGATCAGATCCGGTTTCTGCGCTCTCGCCAGCCGCAGGCCCTGGGTGCCCGTCTCCGCTTCGGTCACCTCATAGCCGGCTTTCGTCAGCAAACGAGAGGTGGCGCGCAGCAGACGCGGGTCGTCGTCCACCACAAGAATGCGGACACTCTCACTCATCGCTTGTCTCCTGGCATTCCCCTTGCTTCCTCTTCCAGATCTCGTCCACCAGCCTGAGCAATTCCTCGATGTCGAAGGGCTTATAGAGGCAACTGTAGGCGTGGTTCCGCAGCGCCTGATTCACCAATTCGACTGTCTCCTGGCGGTAGGCGGTCATTATAATGACCACCGCCCGCGGATCGATGTGCCGGATGGTCAGGTAGGTCTCAAGGCCATTGATGGTCGGCAGTCTCATGTCGATGAAGATGATGTCATAGGTCCGCCCAGCACCGGCTCTTACAGGCCGGTGCTGCTGAGCCATAGCAATCGCCTCCTCACCGCTGGGGGCGATGCCCACCTGGCAGCCCTTTTCGCCAGGATGTGTCTCAAGGTGGTGCAGGTGCCTGGATCGTCGTCCACCACCAGGATGAGCGCGCCCTGTTGGACCTGTCTGGCCTCTTCCACGATGGCGATTGCCCGCTCGATGTCCAGGGGTTTGTAGACGATCCCGTAAGCGCCTTCCTCCAGTGCCTGCTGCACCAGGTCCTCCACGGCGTAAGCGGTCATCATCATCACCACGGCGTCGGGGCGGATCTCCTTGATGCGCCGGTAGGTCTCGATGCCGTTCATGAGGGGCATGTTGATGTCCATGAAGATCATGTCGAACGGTCTTTCTTGCACCCTCTCGATCGCCTCCAGCCCGTCGTTGGCAGTGGCGACCGCGCGGACATTGATCGTGCGTCCGTAGCCCTTGCGCCGCAGGATCAGGGACATCGTCTTGCACTGGCTGACGTTGTCACCCACGATCAGGATGCAGGCCCTGCTCTCTGCGTGCATCCTACGCCTCCCCTTTAGCGGGTGTGCTCGTCCCCAGGGGCAGCCGGACGGTGAAGGTGCTGCCCTCCCCGACCTGGCTTTCGACGCGGATCGTGCCGCCGTGCCCCTCCACCAGGGTCTTGACCAGGGCCAGCCCCAGGCCAATGCCCTTGGCCCTGGTGGTGAAGAGGGGTTCGAAGATTTTTTCCAGGTTTTCTTCCGGGATGCCTGCCCCGGTGTCGGCGACGGAGACCGTCACCCACTCCGGGCTTTCCAGGGCTGTGGTGATGGTGAGTCGGAGCCCCCCCTGTTTCCCCCCCACTTGCGCCCCCTGTTTCCCCCCCGCTTGCGGTGGGGAAGAGGGGGTAGTCATGGCCTGGATACCATTGCGAATGATGTTGCCGAAGACCTGGGAGAGTTGATCGGGATCGGCCAGGATGAGGGGCAGGTCTTCGTCGAGCTGAGGCACCACTTCGACGCGTGGCGCGCCGGGCAGGGAGGTGCGGGACAGCGTCTCTCGGACGACCTGGTTGACGTCCACCTTGCGCCGGGTGGGGGGCCTGGCGCGGGCGTAGTCGAGCAGGCCGGAGATGATCTTCTCCGCGGTGTTCACCTCTTTGTCCAGGACCTCCAGCATCTCCCGGGTGTCCAGATCGGGGTTTTCGAGGACCATGTTGAGGAAGTAGGTGGCGTTCTTGATGGCCCCCAGGGGATTGCGCAGTTCGTGGCCCACGCCGCCGGCCAGTTGGCCCAGGATGGCTAGCTTTTCCTGGCGGATCAGTCGCTCCTGGGCCTCGCGAAGCTCCCCGGTGCGCTCCTCGACCAGTTCTTCGAGCTGATCCCGGTACTTCTTCAGTTCCTCCTCGGCCCGTATCCGCTCGGCGATTTCCCGCCTGAGGTCCTCATTTGCTTGCTCGGCCATTCTCCTGGCATCGTCGGCGTCGGCCATCATGTTCAGGGCCGCCCTGCGTGCTTGGTCCAGTTCCTGGGTGCGCGTCGCCACCCGCTGCTCCAATTGTGCGGCGTGGCGCTGCAGTTCCTGGTACAGCCGGGCGTTCTCCAGCGCGATGGCCGCCTGGTTGGCAAAGGTGGTCACGGCCGGCACGTCGGCCTCGGTCAGGCCGGTGCCGGTGACGATCATCATACCCTGCGTGTCGGCACCCATCTTCAACGGGGCATAGATGCCCTGTTCGATTCCCAGCATAGCTGACACCCGGGTCAGCACCGGGCGCGCCAGCTTCGGCAAACCCGCGGCCATGGGCTCCGACATGTGCTCGAAGAAGATGGTATTTCCTCCGATCAGAACCTGGTAGCGATGGTCACCGGGCCGCACCTCCGCTCGGTAGTCGCGCGCCGAAAGGCCCGCCAGCTTTTCGGCGGCCTCCAACAGAGGAGACTCGAAGGTGTGATGGACGAGGGCCACGTGCCGGCCGTCTTCAGCCATGTGCATGATCAGGGCGTGGTAGCCCAGACCGGCCACCTCGTCGCCGATGGCACGGTAGACCTGCTCGGGTGTGCGGGCGCGCTGCACGGCCTGGGCCGCCTGGCTGAGGGCCAGCAGGGTGCGCTGGCCGTGGGCCGCTTCGCCCAGCGAGTGGCTCAGGTTGGCCGTCATATCGTTGAAAGCGCCCGCCAACTGGCCGATCTCATCTCTGGCCCCGGTCTCAATCCGGTGTGCCAGGTTGCCCCGACCGATCTCCTGGGCGCCCACCACCAGTTGGTGCACCGGCCGTGTGATGGTGCGGGCGGTTAGCAGGGTCAGCCCGGCCACGACCAGGGCCACGGCAAGGCCGATCTGGAGGACAGCGTTGCGCAGGGCGACGATGGGGGCAAAGGCCTCGGCCTGGTCCATCTCGGCCAGCAGCGCCATGTGCCTGTTCGCCAGCCAGCGATAAGACCCAATGACCGGTTCTTCCCGGTAGTCCGGGTAGAGACCCACGCCGGATTCGCCCGCCAGCGCCCGGTTTACTCCCTCCGTGAACGCCCATTTTCTGAAAGTCACTCCCGGCTCGAATCGGAGGTCGGTGAGCAGCAGATTACCCGTGTTGACCAGGTAGGTCTCTCCCGTCTCGCCCAGGCCGCTGCGCTCCATCATGATCTCGCTGAGACCTTCCAGGTTGGCGTGGCCCGCCAGGACCCCCAGCAATTGCCCACGGTCGTCCTTGACCGGTGTGGCGATGACCATGGTGGGCTGTCCCAGGGCCAGGCTGTGACGTATGTCTGAGACGTAGGTGACGGTCTTTCCATGGATGAACCACGGTTCAGTGTCCCGGAATTGACCTTCCCAGCTTGTATCCGAAGAGGCGATGATCTGGCCGGTGGCGCTGTCCACGAGAAACACTGGCGACACGTGTTCGAGGTCTGTAATCCGGCCGAACTCGGCCACCAGGGCATCGTGCGAGGCCAGAACCTGCGGGTCGCCGGCGGTGTGGGTGGCCAAAACGGCAGCGCCGCTCGTCGTCTGCGGGCTTGATGCCAGCCAGGTGATGGTATGTTCCAGATGGTGCACCCAGCTATCGATTTCCTGCTCCTTCAAGATGGCTACGCTCTCCAGGTGGGCCTCCACATTGCTGACGATACTCTGGCGCCCCGACTCGTAGGCCAACAGGCCGGTGACGGCCAAGGGCACGATGGCCAGCAGCAGGAACAGGGTCAGCAGTCTGGCGGTCAAGCTGGTCTGCAAGAACTCCATGGAGGTGCCTCCTACTCCATGTGGCCGTATATCTGTGTCAGGAACTGCATCGTGAATACCTCATCCACGTCGATTCCCTTCTCGATGGCCCCTGCTTCCAATAGAACGTCGTGGGTATGCACCCACCTTTCCCTTTCCATCCAGCCAATCGGTGAACCACCTGTGTGGATCAATGGGATGGATTGTCTCAGCACATAAGCTTCGTGGGTCCTGGTTCTATCGGTTGCGTATTCCAGAACCATGTCGACGGCCTCATCTTCATGTTGAATGGCATACCGCCATCCTGCCAGCGTAGCTCTCAGGAATCTCTCGACCAGCTCCGGATTGTTGTTGATGGTGTCTTCTGTGGCGAAGAGCACGTCGTCGTACACTTTGACGCCATAGTCTGCAAATAGCATGATATTCACTTCATATCCGGCCTCAATCACCTGGTGCGGTTCGTTGATGCTGAACCCCGTGGAGACGTCTGTAGTGCCGCCGATGAGTTCCTCGACCCCATAGCCGATCGGCACTTCGGTGATCGTATTCCTGTCAATGCCAAGCTTGTTCAGCATCACCTGATAGGCTATGGTAATCTGGCCGGGCTTCAGCCCGACGGTTCTTCCCGGGAAATCCTGCGGGCTTGTGATCCCCGACCCTTTGAGCGAATAGCAACACAGCGGACTGTCCTGGTAGATCACGGCAAATGCTCGAACTGGCAAGCCCTCCGCCCTGGCCTGGACGATCTCACTGGCTGACTTGACGCCAAAAACAGCCTTTCCCTCGACGACGGACTCCAGCGTTGGCTCTTCGAAAGAGAAAGGAACGAGATTCACTTCCAGGTTCTGGTCCTTGTAGAATCCCTTCTCGGCAGCAACGTACATACCTGCAAACTGTGCCTGATGCACCCACTTCAGCTTTACGGTTACCTGGTCGAGGGGCTGCTCGGTCTCCGGCGGCACGCAGGCGGCCAGGAGGGCCATGGCCAAAAGAATCACGGCTGATTCAGACAGGCCGTTGACTTGGCGCTTGAGTTCCATCTGGCTGGTCACCTGCTACGCCGCCCTGCACTTCGATGCGGTTGCCTCTCGGATGGCTGGCAGTAGATTGTCCATCATGAGTCTCTTCACGACGTACGCGCTGGCGCCGCTGGCCTGTGCTGCGTCCCGGTACTCCTGCAGGTCGAACCGGCTCAAGATGACGATGCGGACCTCGGGCCGCGCCGCCGTGATCTGCCGGGTGGCTTCCAGGCCGTTCATGCCTGCCATCCTCACGTCCATGAGCGCCACGTCGGGCGCGAGGGCGATGGCCTTCTCCACAGCTTCCCGGCCGTCTCCTGCCTCCCCGACGATCTGGATGTCCGGCTCCGAGGCCAGGAGTTCCCTGATACGCTGCCGAAAGCCAACGCTGTTATCCACGATCAGAACCTTCACTGTATGCACGACTGCCTCCCTCTGGTCTGCGTCGACCGAGCAACAGATGCATCAGTCCTGGTACCAGTATAACAAACCTGGCCGACGCTGTCTATGGTCGAAACGCTGATCTTTCAAAGAAAAAGGCCCTATTTTCATAGGGCCTTCTATCAGGGGGTCGCCAGGGGGATCCCCCGGGCCGCTGCGGCTACGGATCCAGGTGAATCAAGCCTGGGTGGGGATCGTTATGGTCAGGCGAGTGGACTGGCCGGGGCTGGATTGGATGTCGCAGGTGCCCCCGAGCAGGGCGACTCGTTCTCGTATGCCCAGCAGGCCCGCGCCGTGCCCTGGGAGACGTGCCGCCGGATGTCTTTCATCTGCCGTCAGCGTTTCCGCGTCGAAGCCCTGGCCGTTGTCCTCGACGACGCGGATGGAAGACATCCGGGCGACGACGGTGGATTCCCTGCATGCCAGCCGGACGGCTATCCTGCTGGCTTCGGCGTGCTTGGCCGCGTTGGTCAATGCCTCCTGTACCGCCCGGTAGATGGCCATGGCCACGTCCGGGGGGAGTTCCTCCTCGGCGTCGAGGGCCTGCAGTTCGACGTCGATGCCCGTTCGCCGGGTGTATCGGTTCACGTACCAACGCAGGGTTGGCAGCAGTCCGAGGTCGTCGAGCATATGGGGCCGCAGGTCGAGGGCCATGTCACTCACTCGGTCGTCCAACTCGGCCAGGAGAGAGCTGGCGCTGGTCAATCTCTGCCTGGCCCTTGGGGCGACCCCCGGTGGCCACGCTCGCTCGACGGCCGCCAGGTCGAAGCCGATGCCCGTCAGCGTCTGCCCCAGCTCGTCGTGTAACTCCAGGGAGATACTGCGGCATTCCTCCTCCTGGGCCCTGAAGAGCCGGGCTGAGAGCTCCTCCAGGTCTCTTCTGCGCGTGAGGGCCTCCTCTACAAGCCGTGCGTTCTCGATGGCGATGGCCGCCTGGTTGGCGAAGGCGGTCACAGCCGGCACGTCGGATTCGCTCAGGCCGGTGCCGGTGACCATGAGCAGTCCGTGCGGCTCGCCACCGACCATCAGGCGAGCGGTGATGGACTGTTCCAGCCCCAGCATCGACGCAATCCGGCCCGCCAGTGGGCTTACCCGCTCGGGCAGTCTGTCGGCCATGAAATCGGCGATCGGCTCATCGAATGATGTCTTCCCCTGGGTTAGAACGCGCTGGAAGACGGGGGCCTGTGCCAGCGAGACGCGGAAGGTTTTCACCGATAGACCGGTCAGTTTCTCCACAGCCCGCTGTCGTCGGGGCTGGAAGGTGGTATGGTTGATGCTCAATTTCCAGTTCGGCGTGGGCCTTTCGCAGTGCCTCGGACGTATGAGCGGCTTCCGCCTCGGCCCGTCTGATGCGCAGCACGGCCTCCACCCGGGCCAGCAGTTCCCGACTCGAGATCGGCCGGGCGATGTAGCCATCGGCCCCGGCCTCCAGCCCGTCGGCCTGGTCGTCGCCCAGGGTCCTGACGCCACTGAACAGGACCACGAAGCAGCCGGTCAGGGCGGGGTCCCCTTTGATGCGTCGGCAGACCTCGATGCCGTTCACGTCCGGCAGGACCACGTCCAGCAGGACCAGGTCCGGCTTCTGCGCCTTCGCCAGGTGCAGGCCCTCAGTGCCGGTCTCCGCTTCTATTACCTCGTGGCCGGCCTTTTTCAACAAGCTAGAGACGGCTTGCCGCAGGTTCAGGTTGTCGTCTACCAGAAGTATGCGAGCAGTTCTACTCATCTCGTGTTTCCTGGGAATGTGGTAGGCGTGTAGGTATGATCCTATTGAGCTACTCGCTTAGGGCGTCGGCCATTGCTTGAGCCAGGTGCTCGAGGCGGGGCGGCTTGGGTAACCAGGCATTCAGTCCCTGGGCTTGCAGTTCGTCGAGCTCCTCATCCATCGGGTGACCGGTGAGCAGGACGACGGGTATCTGCCAGCCCCGCTCCCGCAGTGTGTGAAACAGGGCGACGCCGCCCATGACGGGCATCACCACGTCGCTCAACACCAGGGCGACCTGCTGCCCCTCCTCCTCCAGAAGGGCCAGTGCTTCCTGTCCATTCGCCGCTTCCAGTGGCTGGTAGTTCAATTGTCTCAGGCCCGCCACCAGCGCGGCGCGCACGGCCTTGCTGTCCTCCACCACCAGCACGACCTCGCCCCGCCCTCGGGGCGCGACTGAGACATCCGACAGGAGGGTCTCGGCCGGGCGCACCTGCAGCGCGGGCAGGTAGATGGTGAAGGTGGTACCCTGGCCCACCTGGGTGTGCACGTCGATGTGCCCCCCGTGCTGGCCCACGATGCCGTACACCTGGGCCAGTCCCAGGCCGCTGCCCTCGCCTGGCCCCTTGGTGGTGAAGAACGGCTCAAAGATGTGCGGCAGCACGTCCGGGGGGATGCCCGTGCCGGTGTCCGAGATCGTCAGCCGGATCCATGCCTCTCCCTCCCCTCTCCCCCCCTTTATCCCCCCCAGAGGGGGGGAGAGGAGGGGGGGAGGGGGGGACATCTCCGGCAGGAGGGACGACTTGTCCCGCCCACCGGTGATCCGCTCCAGCTCGATGCGCAAGGTTCCCCCCTGCGGCATGGCGTCGCGGGCGTTGACGGCCAGGTTGGTGATCATCTGCTGCATACGGGTGGGGTCGGCGTCCACTGTGTACTCGTCTCGCCCATAGTTCAGCTCTATCCCGATGTGCTCGGGCAAGGTCCGCTCCAGCAGTTTGGCCTGTTCCTTCACGAGGGGCAGCAGGTCGAGGGGACGGCGTTCCAGGACTGCCCGCCGGCTGAAGTCGAGGATCTGCTGGATCAGGCGGGAGGCGTGGTGCGCCTGTTGGTTGATGACCACCATCTTTTCCCGATTCTGCTCCGACAGCTCCTGTGACTGTCCTGCCATCTGGGCGTAGAGGACGATGGTGGCCATGATGTTGTTGAAGTCGTGGGCGATGCCGGCGGCCAGTTGGCCCACAGCGGCCAGCCGCTCCTGCTGCTGAAGCTGGGCCCGGATCTCCCGCTCGCGGGTCACGTCGTTGATCACCAACACCCAGTGTTCTGGTGCAGAGCCGTTTCCATAAGGCGACCGGCCGTCTGAGGCCGTCCCCAGGGCAGGCTCTACCGGCCGGGCGATGACCTCGAAGGTGCGGCTACCGGTCTTGACCTCGTGCCACAGCCCTCGGGGTGGCGAGGTGAGCAGTTCGGGCAGGGAGCGGTCGCCCAGGTGGGTGAGGGTGTCGCCAACGGATGTCTTCCATCCGCCTCCTGCGCTGGCCATCACGTCCAGTTGACCCTCGGCCACGGGATTGGCCTGGAGGACGCGTCCCCTGGCGTCCAGCAGCAGGACGCCCGCCGGCACGGTGGCGAGGGTCTGCTCCATCTGCCGCGCCTGCTCGCGGATCTGGGTGACCAGGTGTGCACGTTCCTCCTCCGCCCGTTTGCGTTCGGTGATGTCCACGTGGGAGCCCAGCATCCGAACTGGGCGACCGGTCTCGTCCTGAAGGACGGATGCCTGAGCCAGAATCCAGCGATAGGAGCCGTCCTTGTGGCGAAGCCGGAATTCTACCTGGTGGTCCCGCCGTGTTTCGGCGATGCTATGTTGGACTCGTTCGAGTGTTGGCCCCAGGTCGTCAGGATAAACGCGGCTTCTCCATTCCTCGAAATCGTCGCCGATCTCGTGCTCTTCGTATCCGATTTGTCTTTTCCACTCGGTCGAATAGCTGACTTTGTTGGTAACGAGATCCCAGTCCCACAGGCCGACGTTCGCTGCCTTGACAGCTTCCTGCTGCCGCAAGATGGCTTCCCGCAGCGCCTCCTCCGCCTGCCGGCGGCGATCGATCTCGGCCCGGAGCTCCTCGCCGGTCGCCACCAGCTCTTCCGTTCGCTCAGCCACCATGTCTTCGAGATGGGCCTGATAGTGTGCCAGTTCGCGCTCGGCCCGCCAGCGCTCGAGTGTGTTCTCGACGACGATGGGTAGCGTCACCAGGTAATTGCCCCGCGGGTCCTTCACCAGGTAGTCGTAGACGCCGCGTTTCATGGCCTCGACAGAGGTCTTCTCGTCGCCGGTCCCCGTGATGACGAGCGAGGGCGTCTCCTCTATCGCGTCGAGCAGATCGAAGGCCGTCCCATCCCCCAGCATGAAGTCCATCAACACGATGTCGAACTGCTCCGCGGCCAGGATCTCACGCGCTTCCGAGATTGAGGCTGCAACCCGGTAGTCGTACGGCAAGCTCTCACGCTCGACGAAGCGCTCGAAAGCCATGCGGTCCACCGTGTCGTCCTCGACCATTAGCAGACGCAATCTCTCACTCATTTTTGTCCCCCTTTGCGAACGGTCGTAACGTCCAGCATACGCCAACCGCCCTCACGACTTTGATGAACTCGGGATAGTTTGTATCGGTCCGTATATTATACCGGTCTTGGTGCTATTTGCCACTGTTGTGCGAACGCGTTGTGGGGCGAAGGTGCCAGGCATTTGTGAATGGGTTTTGGGAGCTGGATGGGTCGTTCCCGGGTGGGAGGTTCTTGTTCCAGAGGGAGCGGAAGTGCCTGGTGCCTGGCACCTGGGTCTATTCGGTGGATTTGAGCTGTTGTTGTAGTTCGTTGAGGATCACGAGCGCCTGGACCGGGGTCAGGTTGGCGATGTCCAGGCCGAACAGCTCCCGCAGCACCGCCCACACCACCTCGACGTCGACGGGCTCGGTCGAGCCGTTCTCGGCGGGCACGAGCAGCCGCCCCCCTTCCTCGCTCAGCAGGTACGCTGTCTCCACTTCCCGCAGCGTTCCCGCCTCACGCTCCCCGATTCCTGTTTCCTCTTTCTTCCTTCCCTTCTCCTTTTTCCCTCTTCCCTCCTCCTCTTCCTCCGTCCGCTCCAGCCGCCCCATCACCTCCCGCGCCCGCTCGACGACGTGGTCGGGCACGCCTGCCAGCCTTGCCACCTGGACGCCGTAGCTGCGGTCGGTCCCGCCCTCGACCAACCGGTAGAGGAACACGACCTCCTGGCCCTGTTCCTTCACGGCCATGCTGACGTTGCGCGCGCCGGGTAGCCCGTCGGCCAGGCCGGTCAGCTCGTGGAAGTGGGTGGCGAAGAGGGTGCGCGCGCCGACCCGGTCGTGCAGGTCCTCCCCCACTGCCCAGGCCAGGCCCATGCCGTCGTAGGTAGACGTGCCTCGCCCCACCTCGTCCAGCACGACCAGGCTGCGGGCGGTGGCGTGGCGCAGGATGTAGGCGGTCTCGCCCATCTCGACCAGGAAGGTGGAGCGGCCCTGGGTGATGTCGTCGGTGGCCCCGGCGCGGACGAAGATGCGGTCGACCAGCCCCACGCGGACCGCCGCGGCGGGGACGAAGCTGCCCACCTGGGCCATCAGCGCGATGATGGCCGCCTGGCGGATGTAGACGCTCTTGCCGCTCATGTTCGGGCCGGTGATCACTAACAGGTGCTGGTCCTCGCCGTCCAGCAGCGTGTCGTTGGGGACGAAGCGCGTCCCCTCGGGCATCGTGCGTTCGACGACGGGATGGCGGCCCTCTCCGATCTCGATGATGGTGCTCTCGTCCACGACGGGGCGGGTGTAGCCGTAGCGGGCGGCGACCTCCGCCAGCGTGGCCAGCACGTCCAGCTCGGCCAGGACCCGCGCCGCGCGCTGCAGGCGGTC
>Ga0180431_10004568_pt1 | contig 17219 bp, 12 predicted proteins | sample SS_ome_11_FD_132459 | JGI IMG/M metagenome (GOLD analysis project Ga0180431, IMG submission 132459) | Hypersaline lake sediment archaeal communities from the Salton Sea, California, USA - SS_1_MS_1 metaG | ecosystem: Environmental > Aquatic > Non-marine Saline and Alkaline > Hypersaline >... | reverse complement strand
GAGGTCGAGATCTATCGCCAGACGATCCAGTACCTCAACCTGCCGCTGGCGGCGGCGCTCTCCGTCCTCCAGATCCTGTTCACCTTCGCGCTGATGGCGGCCTACACCCGGCTCCAGGCGCGCTCGGTCCTGTCGCTGGAGCTGCGGCCGCGCCAGGTGACCCAGCGGCCGCTGCGCGGCTGGCGGGCGCGGCTGGCCGTCGGCGCCAACGTCGGCTTGATGCTGGCGCTCCTGATCGCGCCGCTGGCCGCGCTGGTCGAGCGCTCGCTGACGCTTGCGACCGAGCGGGGCGTCTCGCTGGCCTTTTACCGGGAGCTGTTCGAGAACCCGCGCGGCTCGGCCTTTTACGTGCCGCCGGTGGCCGCGGTGCGCAACTCGCTCGGGTTCGCGCTGGCGACGGTGGTCCTCTCGGTCGTGCTGGGGCTGATGGCGGCGGCGGTGCTGGATGCGCGTGGCACTGCTCGTAGCCCCCGTCCCCGGGGGCGGTCGCTGCGACGGCTGCTCGACCCGATCTTTATGCTGCCGCTGGGGACCTCGGCGGTCACGCTGGGGCTGGGGTACATCGTCGCGCTCGACCAGCCCCCGCTCAACCTGCGCACCTCGCCGCTGCTGGTCGTCCTGGCCCACACGCTCGTCGCGCTGCCCTTTGTCGTGCGCAGCGTGCTGCCGGCCTTGCGCTCCATCAACCCGCGGTTGCGCGAGGCGGCCGCGCTCCTGGGCGCTTCCCCCTGGCGCGTGTGGCGCGAGGTCGACCTGCCGATCGTCGCCCGGGCGGTGCTCGTGGGCGCGGTGTTCGCCTTCACCATCTCGATGGGCGAGTTCGGCGCCACCAGCCTGATCGCCCGCCCCGAGCGCCCGACCATGCCCATCGCCATCTACCGCTTCCTCGGCCGCCCCGGCGCCGCCAACTATGGCCAGGCGCTGGCCATGTCGACGCTGCTGATGCTCGTGTGTACGCTGGGGTTTCTGGCGATCGAGCGGTTCCGGGTGGGGGAGGTGGGGGAGTTTTAGGGGACAGGAGGGCAGGGTGACAGGGTGACAAGGTGACAGGGTGACCAGGAGCAGGCGGCGCCTGTGTCCTGCATCTTGGTTCTTGTTTCCTACAGCTTGTGGAGGCTGCCAGCCGGCAGCCTCTTTTCGCGTCTGGCTTGTCAGGGTATTTGTTAAGAAGTTTGTTAATAGGTGGATGTTATACTTGATGACTAACGGTTGGTGGGGATTGTATGTGTGGTGTTGCTTGAGCTATGACTTGTGGTCAGTTTCTTTGGCCGTGCTATTGACTTTGCTTTGAGAATATAGTACAATGGGACTCGCCAAGGAAAGGCCTCATTCGACGCAGCAGACGAGCCCTTTGGGTCTGGGTGGCTCAACAGGGCGAGTCCATGAAAGGCGGGGACCAGGATGCACAGGCAGGTTGCAACCTCGGTTTATGGTCTGTTTGAGGTGAAAGCCGCATATTCTGCAGTCTGTTACCCCCGTTGTGGTCGGGTTCCTCGGCCACGTCTTTCTGATCGTCCCCGATCAATCTATTCACGCGGTGATTCTACAAGTAAGCATCTCATAGCGGCTCCACGGAGCTGTGGTGTAGGATGTTCGTATTGGTGCGGTTCGTTTGTTGTGTGGGAAGCGGTGACTGAGCATCTCTTGATATTGGTCAGCGCGGTGTCAACGAATTAGGCATTCGGAGTGGCGATGCGGGCGCAGTGCAAGTCCTGTTCCAAGTCGTTCTGTGACAGGAGTCTTGCTGCTACCGATCGCTCCCGGCATCTAGGCCAATAATTCTGTGACATTAGTCCAATGAGTAGGGATTGGTTCTCTGCTATGTAGCTAGAAAGCAAGGATGCCATATGTCTGAGTCGTACAACAATAAGAGTTCCTCCACTCGTGTTAACCGCGTATCAGAGACCGAGCTTGCCGAATGTTCAGTGGAAAGTGAGGTAGGAGGGATTTGTCCACCCTTGTCGGACAAGTATACGGTCGAACGTGAGTTAGGCAAGGGGGGAGGGGGTTGTGTCTATTTGGCACAGGATGAGCTTGGACGGCAAGTTGCTTTGAAGCACCGTAAGGCGCTCACATCGGATGACCAGTATCAGGTCGAAAGATTAATCCAAGAAGCGCGCACAGTTGCCAGTCTGCGCCATCCAAACGTGGCGGTCGTGTACACGACAGAGAGCTATCCCAAATCAGGTGACTATTGTGTTGTCATGGAGTATGCCGACGGTGGCACTCTGGCTGATCTGCTTGAGGCCGAGGGACATCTTTCACTGGAGAAGGCTTTGGAGATTGGGATTGAGATTTGCACTGCGCTGGAGTACGTGCACCGCCAGGGGCTAATTCACGGGGATATTAAGCCAAGCAATATCCTCTTCTTTCGCGCCGATGATCACGTGGATACCAAGGTAGCTGATTTTGGGCTATCACAGAATGTTCTGGTGGGTGACAGCCAACCTGAAGGTCGGGATGGCGCATTCTCGGGGACACTGGAATACGCTGCCCCAGAACTGTTGGGGGGGGAGAGGATAGATAAGCGAGTCGATCTGTACTCGCTTGGGGCGGTACTCTACCATATGCTGACAGGTGAACCACCATTCCCGTTCAGTGGCGATGTGGCGGCGGTGATTGCGGGCCATGTCCATGGCGATCTCACCCAGCCACAAGAAGTTCGACCCGCCGTCTTTCACGAGTTGAACGAGTTGAACTTCAAAGCGTTAGCCAAATCGCCAGCTGAGCGCTTTCAGGACGCGGAGACGATGCTTGCTGCTATGCAAGAGGTGAGAGAACTCTGCATGCAGCATCACGGTCAAGCGGAAAAACTGTATCGTCGAGCGGTTCGCTTTGAAAGGCAAAAGAAATGGCCGGACGCTGTCGAGTCTTTCGGCCAAGCCCACACTCTGAACCCGGAGCTGAGAGACGTCGAACAACGGTTGGCAAACGCTCGCTTGCAACTGGAGCTGGAGACTACGTGGCAAGAGATGGAGAAGTTGTTGACAGAAGGGGCCTGGGCGGACGGATTAGAGAAACTGGGACGAATCGGTAAGTTGGCTCCAGCGTATCAAGCTCGAGAGGTAAAAGAAAAAGCCGCATATGCCCAACTTCAGTTGGAACTTGCCTCCCGGTACGGTGAAGCACGAGCGGCTGAGGGTGCAGGGCAAAGGGCAGAAGCCATTCGACTATACGTCGAAATCGTCTCTAAAGATGTCAGCTACAGGGATGCTGCCCAGAGGCTGGCACGGTTGCGGACTGAGGAAGATCTTGAAAAGCTGTGGAAAAAGGGCGAGAGGCTGGTTCAGAAAGAGAAGTGGGAAGAAGCCATCAGGACTTATGAGGAGATGCTGGAAAAGGATCCAAACTATGCTGGAGCTGCCCGGCAACTCGCCTACGCCCAGCGCAAGCTTGAACTTGCCCAACTGTATGCAGGGGCGTTGGCTGAGTTAAAGAAGGAGAATTGGGATAGAGCGACAAAGACCTTGGAGGACGTTACTAGGCTTGAGCCAGGTTACAAGGATGCTGCTCTCCAGCTTGCGAAAACCTCACGCCGGCAACAGTTGACCCAACGCCGTCAAAGCATCAAGCGAGCGATGGAAGCGCACCAATGGTCAGAAGCGGAGAGGTTATTGGAAGAATTGCTCCGTTGGGAGCCCGGTGACAGCGAGGCTCAACAAAAGCGTGAGCACGTGCAGCAGTGGCAGAAGTTTGAGGACCTGTATCGGCGGGGACGGGCAGATGATGAAGCTCGCCAATGGGACGAAGCTATCTCCAAACTTGAAGCAGCCTTGGAAGTTGCCGGTAGTGCCGATCTGGATCTGCAAAACTACCCTGATGTTGAGTCGCTGTTGAATCAGGTCAAGGCGAATCTGCAACTGGATGTGCTCCAGGAGGAGGCCAAACAACACGAATCCGCTGAAGATTTCGATGCATTGGTCCAGGCCTTGGATCAGATTCTGGAACTGTATCCAGCGAACCAGGAAGTGCGGAAGCGGAAAAGGTCCGCCCAACAGCAAGTATACCTCAAGAATCTCTACGATGATGCCTGTGCCAAGCTTGAGCAAGAGGACTGGGACGGCGCGAAGCGGCTCTTAGATGGGATTGCCAGAATTGATGATCACTATAGAGATGTTCCAGAGAAGCTGGCACAGGTTGATATGAATCTACCCACGAGTGTCATCTCAAGCGTTCAGGTAGCTGGTACGGATTCGGTGGAAGGAGCACCTATGATGCCATCAACAGGGCGAGGGTTCAACTGGATGAGCAACTCAGTGATTGCCTTCATAACAGGAGGGCTTTGCACCTTTCTTATTACTCAGTTGGTGAAGGAATTCCTGGCATCTCTGGACTCCTTGCGGCGAGTACTGTCAATCGTGTTCTTGCTGTTGATCTTTGTCCCTCTTTCCTTTGTGATTCAGTGGCTTGCGGCTCGAAGAGTGAGAGCGGGAGGAGAATCTGCAACTGACAATAGGTAGAGTGTATTGATGGATTCAATCGGGACTGTTGTTGCCAGAGGAGATTCATTAAGGATAAGGAGAGAAATATGGTTCAACAGGACGGCTTACCTCGATGGTTGATCTTCCTAATTCTTCTGATATTGATAGGCGTCATTGGTTTTGCAGTGCTTATTTTCGGACCATTATTTGCCAGGTGGTTCTCTACACCTACTGTCTCTAGTCTAGTCATTGAGGCTATGCAACTCGGTACAAACGTGGAGCAAGCATCAGTGTGTGGTCGCCTAGAGTGTGCAGATAGAGCACCTCTTCCCGGAATGCAAATCGTTGTCTATGTTACGGGCGTGTGGCCAAGTCGTGAAGGAGAATGGCATCGCAGTAAGGTCCCATGCGTGACAGAGGTCGAGAAAGAATGGGCTCTCTCGTCAAACTGTACGGCCTTTCCCAAGGAATACTCTGCCTTTGATCTTGTAGCCGTCCTCGTTATGAAAGACAGAGCGGTATACTTGCCATCGAAACTGGTGGTTAAGGATGACGATGAACTCAGGGGTAAACTGCTGAAATATGTGTACCAATGTGATGAATGTGTTCCTTGTAATTGCATATCTCCAGTGGTCAGGGTGAGTCGCGCCTCAGCTGGTAGCCTTGTCGCGCAGGCACAGACGCCGACCCCAATTCCGCCAACTTTCACGCCAACATCGGCTGTCAGTCCCACCCCGACCCGCACGCCTACCTCAACGCCTACCGAGACGCCCACACCTACGGCTACACCAACGCCAACTGCCACGCCCTCGCCAGCACCGGTGGTCACATCTAGGCCTCCATCGATCTACACGCCGCCCGAGTTGGTCACGGTAGACATTATAGGATGTAATGCCATGCTCTACTGGAGTTGGATCGGAAAGTTGGATGAAGATGAGTATTTCGCAGTCAGGGCGGGGATCGGCTCTCCCGGCGAAAGCAGAAGCTGGACAAAGGATGCTGAGTATGGTTGGGCACTTGAAGATCCAGGGGATTACGTTTGGCAGGTTGCCATCTGTCGGGGCGACCCGTCGGAACACGAATGTGAACAGTTGGCTGTTAGTAATCAAGGCTTTTTCACGTTTAGAGGATGCGGCGGTGGTGTCCATGGTCCACCCCATCATGGCGACTAAGGGAGGCGGTCAAGATGAAGATGAGAGGCACATTGTCAGGTCTCAGTGCAGGGCTTGGTCGTCGATTAGTTTCAAGTACGGCATATGCCGTGGTCGTTGTCGTTGTCCTATTGTGTTTGAACGTTCTGTCTACACGAGCTTGGTTTCGGTGTTGGGGACAACTGCCGAGTCCTGGCGTTGAGGCTGTACAGGTCAAAACCGATTCATGTGCTCACGGTACTTCTCAGCAAGCTAGTGCCGCTGAAGGGTTTTGGGGAGATTGGATGGAAGTCGCTGATTCAGGAGCTAGTGGTGTCGTGAAACCTCGGCAGATGACTGAGGCAGAAAATGCCTTTGCCTTGAATGCTCCAGGCGCGCACATAATTGCTTCGCCTGGAATCAGGGGTATATCGCCTCATCTGGTATCTAGATACACTTACTCCATTTCAGACTCAGATTCGTATACCATGTACCTTCCGCTTGTGACGAATGGGTATACGCATCCTTTCCTCAACGGTGATTTCGAGATAGTAGATGGTGATTTTGCACGGTATTGGGAGCGGGCAGGAGACTTGAATGTCTCGATCACGAGTGAACTGTCCAACGGGGAACTCTGCCATTCTGGCACGTACTGTGCTCTTCTTGGTAGCTCTGATTATCCCTGTGCCAGAGTGCCTCTGGGGTATGGACGGGTTTGTCAAACATTCGGTGTCCCTTCCGCAGGAGTGTCAAATCTGTCGTTTTATTATCGGATTTTCAGCTACGATGAGTGTAAAGAGGGCCGGTTCGATTGTCTAGAAGCATACATTGATGATGTTTTGAACGAGGCACCTCCCATCTTGTTTCTGAGAGAGGGCAGCATGGATGGGCGGTACGGCTGTGAAGAGGATGACCTAGATGTCACTGGCTGGATAAAGTCCCCTGAGTTTGATCTCAGCGCCATCCTGGACGGTAACGGCGGTACGGTAGACTTTCGGGGGAAGACGGTCCGCCTGTGTTTCTATAACTACAGCCGGGAGCTACCTGGGTACACAATCGCTTGGTACAATACATGGGTGTACTTGGATGATATTGAGGTCAGGCAAAACTGACTATATAGCCAGTCGCTTCAAGAGAGTAGCGACGAGTATTGATCGTGCCCTCACTGATTCCCCAGTGAGGGTCTTTCTTTGCATTTCCCGCGGTGATGTGGTTACGCGCATACTATGTGCGGAATACTCCCTATTTCCTATTGACTTCTTGGTTGGTTGCGCGTACAATTGAGGTAGAGGAATGTCATGTTATGCTCTACCAGCTTGATAGTCAAGAACCAATTGTAGTAGGAAGAATAACGGGATCGATCAAACCGTTTCCCGGTGTGATATCACTGAATGGTGCTTTTGCCGCATCAGCCATTCTCTTGTCAGTGATCCTGACAGTGATTTCGTTACTATTCATCAATGGGAGCGTGGGAGAGCCTTTCTTGGGGTTACATCCCAGCGGCCAAGCCGTGTCTAGCTTACTACACACCGAGTCGATCGCGTGTGGTTCTTCCGCCAATGTACCAGCACAAGCGTATTACTCCCCATCATGCGGGCCTGATCTTTCGAGCTCATTCAAATCCGCAGATAGGCACGATGTGGCAGGAGGGGAGACATTGACATACACCATTGTCTTGATCAATACTGGCGACTGTGATGTGGTACGTGTTTCTGACACTATCCCTATCTCCACGAGTTACAAGTCTGGGTCCGCACGGGTAAACCCCCCTGGCAGGGATATCAATGACGCAGCCGATCACATTGAGTGGACGGGGACAGTGCAAAATGGCACACCGATTAGGATCACGTTCCCTGTAACAGTATCACCAGAGGTTGAGGACGGAGAGACTATCCTCAATGCAGCCTGGATCAGCTATGGAGATACGATCATCTCGCGGACGGTCAGCGTCACGGTGGATGCCGACGGACCCAATCTGTGGGGATGCTATCCTTCGGGATGGGTGACTTCTACAAGAACTCCTACGTGTACTGTTCAAGTCCGCGATCTTGTTTCTGGTATGGATGTTAGTAGTGCTGTGTACCGATACTCTTCCAATGGTGGAGTTTCCTGGAATGGCCCGTGGTTGCCAGCCGGCTGCTCGGGTGTGGCTGGTACCACTCTTACCCAAACGTGCGCAGCGAAAAACGTACTGTTTGAGCAAGATTCTGAGGCGATGAACCGGATTGAGTTCAGAGTCAGCGACATGGCCGGTTACGCAGCATGCCGGACTTGTACGATTCCTATAGATACTGTGCCCCCAACGTTTGGGAGTCTTGCTCCTCAAGATCTCGTGACCACAACTCGAACCCCCACCTGCACAGCCCGGGTTTCAGACGTCATTTCTGGACTTAACGTGGTCAGCGCTTCTTACCAGTACTCGAAAGATGGGGGCATTTCCTGGAACGGCAAGTGGTTGCCAGCCGAGTGCTCAGGTGTGAGCGGTATTACGGACTCCCAGTTGATCACCGCAACGGCAGTGCTGTTCAGTCAAAATGGATCAACCCGGAACTTGATCAGATTCAGGGTCAGCGATGTGGCAGGCAATGTCGCAACGAGTGTGATGCACTCTGTCTCAATCTCGGTTCCCTATACTATGTACTTGCCGTTTGTGGCGAAGAACTATACCCACCCTCTCTTCAACGGAGATTTCGAGATAGTAGATGGTGGCTTCGCATTGTACTGGAAAAGACAAGGGGATTTGAGTGTCTCAGTAACGAGTACTCTGTCCAATGGAGATCCCTGCTATTCTGGTACTTATTGTACTCTTCTGGGCGACCCCGCCTATCCTTGCGAGGGAGTGCCTTTGGGATATGGCCGAGTCCATCAGACATTTGGTGTTCCTCTTAAGGGAACACCAACGTTGTCTTTTCATTACAGAATCTTCAGCTACGACGATCTCAAGGGAGCAGAAGGAGATAAATTCGATTCCTTTGATGTGTATGTCGATGACATCTTTGATCCGGGACCTCCTATCCTGATCTTGAGAGACGGTAGCAGAGACGGGGTATTTGGGTGTAATGAAGATGACCTGGAGATCACGGATTGGAGAAAGTTCCCTGAGGATGGGGCTCCTGAATTCTATCTCAGTGCGATCCCAGATGGTAATGGTGGTACGGTGGATTACAGGGGTAAGACGATCCGGTTGTCTTTTTACATATACACTCGAGAACTTCCGGGTTATCTTGTCAGTTGGTACAACACCTGGGTGTACGTCGACGATGTAAGAATTGGACCGGTTCCTCCACCTCGGTAGCAGGTCCTTTTCACCTCTCTCCCTACCACAGCTTCCTGGACGGAGTAACCCCGTGTGTCAGGAGCAAAGATGCGGTGCGTTGTGTATCCCTCCTGGGCGGTACGGTCTCAAGTATGTATCCGATCCTCGGCCTGCATTTCCTCCGAGAGTTTGGGATTCTGTGCGTGGCCAGGCCTGACCAGAGCGCGCGCTCCACGATTCCCCCATTTGCCTGCTTACTGTGGGCAATGTGTGTATCCCCAAGGTCATCATCGGCGGCGTGACGAGTGCTAAGGCAAACCTTGCCTCGATCGCCCAATACCCTGCATCCTCTCTCTTCCTCAAGGTGCAGCTTCTCCATCCCATTTGGTCATTGGTCATTGCTCATTCCTGTCCTTTGTCATTGGCAACTCCCCCGAAACATTGTATAATCCCTCCAGAACCCGTTCTCACCCTACACGACACCAACAAGGAGCGGTAAACCCTCATGAGCAAGCGATTGCGCATATTGATCGCCAAGCCCGGGCTCGACGGCCACGACCGGGGGGCCAAGGTCATCGCCCGCGCGCTGCGGGACGCCGGTATGGAGGTGATCTATACGGGCCTGCGCCAGACGCCAGAGATGGTCGTCGAAGCGGCCCTTCAGGAGGACGTCGATGGCGTCGGCCTGAGCATCCTCTCGGGAGCCCATATGACGCTGGTGCCCCGCGTGCTGGATGGGCTGCGGCAGGCCGGGCTGGACCACGTCAAGGTTTTTGTCGGCGGCATCGTCCCCGAGGAGGACGTCCCGGCGCTGGAGGAGATTGGCGTGTCCGGCGTCTTTGGCCCCGGCACCAACACGCAGACGGTGACCGAGTTCGTCCGCCAACAGTTGGCCGAGGGCTGATGTGGAAGCCGCTTCGCGTCTGGTAACCGAGGCCCTCGAGGGCAGTCGCTACGCGCTGGCCCGGCTCATCTCCCTGATAGAAGATGATGGCGTGGATGCCCGCGCCGCTCTCGCCGCCCTCTACCCCCACACCGGTCAAGCCCACATCGTCGGCGTCACCGGCGCGCCCGGCACCGGCAAGTCCACGCTGGTCAACCAACTGGCCAAGGCGCTGCGTGCCCGGGGCGTGACCGTGGGCGTCGTCGCGGTCGATCCCAGCAGCCCGTTCAGCGGCGGTGCGCTGTTGGGCGACCGGCTGCGCATGCGCGATCTCGCCGGTGACCCCGGCGTCTTTATCCGCAGCATGGCCTCGCGCGGCAGCCTGGGCGGGCTGGCCCGGGCCACGGGCGACGTCGTCAAGGTGCTCGATGGGGCCGGTTTCGCCGTCGTGCTCGTCGAGACGGTCGGCGCTGGCCAGGCGGAGGTCGATATCGCGCGCACGGCCCACACGACCGTCGTCGTCGAAGCGCCCGGCCTGGGCGACGAGGTGCAGGCGCTCAAGGCCGGGCTCATGGAGATCGCCGACGTGTTGGTCGTCAACAAGGCGGACCGGCCCGGCGCGGCCAACACGGCGCGCGCGCTGGAGATGGTCGTGGGCCGCAACGCGTCGCGCGCGGCCGCGGGTGAGGATGGCTGGGCGCCGCCGATATTGCAGGCCATCGCGCTTGATGGCACCGGCGTGCCCGAGGTGCTGGACGCGGTCGCCGCGCATCGCGAGCATCTGCGGGCCACGGGGCTCTGGGTCGGGCGGGAGCGCGCGCGCGTCGAGACCGAGCTGTTGAATGCCCTCCGGCAGGAGATGCTCGACCGGCTGCTGGCGCGAGTGAGGCCGGAGCAGATCCAGGCGTGGGTCGAGCGGGTCGTGGCACGGGAAGTGGACGTTTACACGGCAGTGGAACGTCTGCTGGACGCAGGTGGACGATGACTCGTCTTCTTCTCTGCCGCCACGGGCGCTCAGTCTGGAATGCGGAGGGGCGCATCCAGGGCCGGGCCGATCCGCCCCTGGACGAGGTGGGGCGGGAGCAGGCGCGCCGGCTGGCCGGACGGTTGCGCGGGGAGGACGTCGTTGCGCTTTTCACCAGTCCTCAGCGTCGCGCGCGGGAGACCGCCGAAATCGTCGGGCGGGCGCTGGACGTGCCGGTCGTGCCCGACGAGCGGCTGCGGGAGCACGACGTCGGCGACCTCACCGGGCTCACGTGGGAGCAGGTGTGGGAGCAGTACCCGGACTTTGCGCAGGCCTGGGCGGAGGCCCGGGAGGAGCTGGAAATTCCTGGCGCGGAAGGGCATGGATCGTTTCGGACGCAGGTCGTGGCTGCGTTTGGTGATATTCTGGCGCGGCACGCGGAGGAATCGGTCGGCGTGGTGACCCACGGCGGCACTCTCAGTACCTATCTCAACCACGTGATCGCGCTGCCCAGCCGGTTTTCGCCGTTTCGCTTTGCCAACGGGTCGCTGAGCGTCGTCGAGGTCAACCCGATGCGGCCGCGGATCGTGTTGTTGAACGACGTCTGTCACCTGGGAGGCGACCCATGATCGCAGGGAAAAAAGTGTGCCTTCGGCCCATTGAGCGAGATGACCTGCCGCGCTATGTCAAGTGGTTCGGCGACCCAGAGGTACGGCGTCACCTGTTGATCTATCTGCCGTTCTCCCTGGCGCAGGAGGAACGCTGGTTCGAGGGCCTGCTGGACCGGTTGGAGCGACAGGATGAGGTGTTGCTGGCGATCGAGACTGCCGATGGCGGGCAGGGCCCGGGGCAGGACCCGGTGCACATTGGCAACGTCGGGCTGCACGCGATCAACTGGAAGGACCGTTGCGCCGAGCTGGGCATCGCCATCGGTGAGAAGGCGTACTGGGACCAGGGGTATGGCACTGACGCCATTCGCGCGTTGCTGGCCCTGGCCTTTCGCGAGATGGGCTTGCATCGCGTCTTTTTGCGGGTCGACGCGGACAACGCGCGGGGCATCCGCTGCTATGAAAAGGTCGGGTTCCAACGCGAGGGCACCTCGCGCGATGCAGTGTTCAAGGGCGGGAGCTATCACGATCAATACGTGATGAGTATCCTAGAGTCGGAGTTTGAGGTGAATGAGTGAGAATCTAGCGAGTTCGCACGGCACGATTAAACTGTTCAGTGGCACGGGCTGCCCTGCGCTCGCCGAGGAGATCAGTCGCTACCTCGGCGTGCCGCTCTCGGGGCGCGATATCGTAAAGTTCCCCAACGAGAATATCTTTGTGCGGCTGCACGAGAGCATACGCGGTCAGGACGTCTTTTTGATCCAGACCACGGCGTCGCCGGTCAATCACAACCTGATGGAGTTGTTGATCTTTTTGGATACGCTCAAGCGGGCCTCCCCGGACCGCGTCACGGCGGTCATTCCCTACCTGGCGTACGGTCGCTCGGACAAGAAGGATCAGCCCCGCGTGCCGATCACGGCCCGCCTGGTCGCGGATATGATCAGCGTCGCCGGCGCCGATCGCTACGTCACGCTGGACCTGCACGCCGACCAGATCCAGGGTTTTTTCAACATCCCCGGCGACGTGTTGACTGCCTTTGCCATTCTGGCGGACTATTTTCGTCAAAAACGGCTGGCCGACGCGGTCGTCGTCGCGGCCGATCTGGGCTTTGCCAAGAAGGCGCGCAACCTGGCGCAAGAGTTGCATCTGCCCCTGGCGTTGGTCGAAAAGCGCCGCGTGTCGGTCGATACGGAGGCGCTCACGTTGGTGGGCGAGGTCGAGGGTCACGACGTCGTCATCGTGGACGACGAGGTGGATACCGCCGGTTCCATGGCCAGCGCCGTCGAAATCGTCCTGGAACACGGCGCTCGCGACGTTTACCTGTGCTTTGCCCACGCCGTCTTTTCGCCGCCGGCGATCGAGCGACTGCGGGACCTGCCTCTCAAAGAGATCGTGACCACCAACTCGATCACGATCCCCTCGGAGAAGCAGTTGCCCAATCTCACGGTCCTCTCCGTTGCCAACCTGCTGGGCGAGGTGATCCTGCGCGTCCACCAGGGATGCAGCGTGGGCGAGGTGTTCCGCGGATATAACAGCTACCGCTAGGCGTTCAGGTGTCGTCGCTATCGCGCTTTGTCATATAGTGGATCCCCGAGTCGATCTCGGCGTAGCCCGCCTTCTGGAACAGCGCCAGAGAGGGGGCGTTGTCGTGTTCGACGAGTGCGGCGATGATGTGTATCCCCTGTTCGTGCAGCAGTTCCTCTGCCGCCGCGATCAGCCGGGCCGCATGGTCCTTCCTGCGATGGTCGGGATCCACCGCCAATCGGTTGAGCCATCCCTTGCGGCTATCGTGGGTGACGAGGACCGTGCCTACCAGTTGACTGTCCACTTCCAGCCCCAGGATCGTCTGGACGCCGCTGGCGAGCTGCCGGGCGATGCTGGCCGGGCTGTCCCGTCCCTGGAGCCTGAGCGAGTGCAACCCTGACCGCCGCCACAGCGCCAGCAATTCGTCATAGTCGTCGAGACCCAGACGTCGTATTGTCACGTTGTCGTCTTGCATTATCGGTGTCCTCCTCGATGATCGGTTTGTTTTTCGTGTTCCGTTGTCACGCACCACGCAACACGCAATACGCAACACGCACCACGCATCACGGATCACGAATTACGCATCACGCTTCCCGGTTCACGTTGCGCGCTTACTATAGTATAATTCTCTCCATTACACAACGCGGCAAGTCCGGTATGCCAATTATGAAACCCAACACCCAGACGATGAGTTTCCACGATTTGCGCGACGCCCTGGCGCAGCCTGGCTGCGCCGTGTGTCGCCTGAAAGCCGACGCTGCTGATCGCTTTCTGGATAGCCTCCTGTGGGAGAGCGTGAACGATCCCGGCAGGCGGCGCGAGATTCGCCATGCGCGCGGTTTCTGCCACCGCCACGCCTGGAGCCTGGTGCGGGCCGGTGCGTCGCTGGGGGTCGCGATCGTGACGCGCGATGTGCTGCAAAGCGTGCTCGGGGCTCTGGAAAGCGCTGCCTTCGAACCCTCATCCCCCTGGTCCGTACGCCGTGTGCACGAGGCCCTGGATCCCGGTCAGCCGGCAGCTTCTACGGCGGAACTGGTTGCCCAGCTTGAACCTCAGGCTCCCTGTCCGGCATGCGCGTGGGTCGAAAAGATGGAGGCCATATACCTGGACGAGTTGCTCAGCCATCTGATTGGGGAGGATGGCCTGCTGGCCGGCTATGAGGCGTCCGACGGCCTGTGCCTGCCCCACTTTCGCCAGGCGCTGGCCCGCGTCCGCGATGAACGGGTCTTTGAGGCGCTGCTGGACGCGCAGCGGGCCGTCTGGGACCGACTGGTCACGCACCTGGATGAGTTCATCCGCAAGAACGACCACCGCTTTCGGGACGAGACCTGGGGCGAGGAGAGGGACGCCTGGCTGCGGGCCATCGCTGCGCTGGCTGGCGCGCGCCCTGATTGAGATACCCTGCCGGGGAAGGGGCTATGCCTGACCGTCGATTCCGCATCGCAATGCTGAGCGTGCATACCTGCCCGCTGGCCACGCTGGGTGGCAAGGAGACGGGCGGGATGAACGTCTACGTCCGGGATCTGTCCCGCGAACTGGCCCGCCGCGGCCATCGCGTCGACGTCTACACCCGCTCGCAGGACCCCAGCCTCCCGCGCATCAGCGACGGGCTGGGCCACGGCGCACGGGTGATCCACGTTCCCACCGGCCCTGAGCATCCCTACGACAAACATCTGGTCTACGACCATCTGCCCGAGTTCGTCGACGGCGTGATTGGGCAGGCCGAGGCCGATGCAATCCGCTACGACGTGCTGCACAGCCACTATTGGCTCTCCGGCGCGGTGGCGCAGGAGTTGCGCCACCGTTGGGGTGTGCCGATTGTGCACATGTTCCACACGCTGGGCAAGATGAAGGACGTCGTCGCGCAGCGGCCCGAGGATCGGGAGACGGCGCGCCGCATCTCCGTCGAGGTAGAGATCGCGGGCTTTGCCGATGCACTCGTCGCTGCCACGCTCGCCGAGCAGGAGCAACTGGTGCGGCTCTACGGCGCATCGGCGAACCGCGTCCGCGTCATCTCGCCCGGCGTCGATACCGAGCGCTTCCATCCGATACCCCAGGTTGTTGCCAAGGAACACATCGGGCTGTGCCCGGACCGCCGCACCATCCTGTTCGTCGGCCGCATCGAGCCGCTAAAGGGCATCGACAACCTGCTGCGGGCGATATCCCGCGTCATCGAGGAGCAGCCCAGGATGCGCGCAGGGCTGTGCGTCTCCATCGTCGGCGGCGATCCCGACCGCATCCACGAGGAGGACGAGATGATACGCCTGCAGGAGCTGCGGGAGGAACTGGGCATCGGCGACATCGTCACGTTCCTGGGGGCCAAGGATCAGGATCTGCTGCAGTACTATTACTCGGCCGCCGAGATGGTCGTGATGCCCTCGGACTATGAGAGTTTCGGGATGGTGGCGCTGGAGGCGATGGCGTGCGGCGCGCCCGTGATCGCCTCCGACGTGGGCGGGCTGGCCTTCCTGGTAAAGCACGGGCGCACCGGCTACCGGGTCCCGGCCCGCGACCCGGCGGCGCTGGCGGCCAGGATCACCCAGCTCCTGAGCGACGAAGCATTACGGCGGAGCATTGGCCACCGCGCCGCCTGCTGGGCCGAATCCTACGCCTGGCCGCGCATCGCCGACCAGATCGAGACACTGTACGGTGAGATCATCAGCGAGACCTGACGGATGTGCCGGGTCCGATTTGTCATTTGTCATTTGTCATTTGTCATTCTTGATTGTGCCTGCCACCAATCCCGGCGACGGGTAATAGCTCACGTAGAAATCCCGCCCGCACTCGTCCCGGTCGTTGTCCGGTGGGTAGCGCTTGAGCGAGCTCCCTCGTGGGAAGGGTGGTTCAAAGTCGATAAAGGGCATCACACCAGCGCGGGACTTGCCGCCCCAGGCGGCGCTATCCACCAGCCCGCCTCCTGCATCCATCAGGAGCACCTCGTCCTTGGTGTTCCCCAGCGCGATCCCAAACCCCTCCCAGTGCGCGACGGGCGTCATGTCCGGCACGGCCGCGTCGCAGTCCACCCACTCGCAGGTGGGGTTGAAGCCGTAGGCCGCGCAAAAGTCCGTCGCACAGGCCGCTGCGACGATTACCTGCCCGCGCAAGAGGTGCGTTCCGGTGGGGAATGCGACTCTTCCGTCCCCATAGTCCTTCATGTGGATCGCGTCTCCCAGCGTCCACCCGCCGATCGCGACCTCCGGCCCGGGGTTGTACACCTCGATCCATTCCCGGCCGGTGTCATCATCGGATGGATTGACCAGGACCTCTGTGATCAGCGGGTAGCGGGCCGGGGAGGCACGGTCACGCATCGCGAGTGGAAAGTGGGTCCGGTAGACCATCGGGGGGTGGCTCCGCGCCCAATCGTGCTCAAAGATAGCCTGCATCCACGCGTATGCCTGTGCCGACCGGAACTGGAGCGCCACCTCCCGGTTTTTCTTGCTCGAGTTCTCGCTGCCGTTGATGCTTCCCAGGTGCACCCAGCCTTCGCCTCCCGCGCTCACCAGGAAGGCCTTGGCATGGATGCCCAGGCCGGTGACGTTGGCGAGGTGGCAGGTGAGGCTGAACCCCTCCCGGGCGGCGATCCTGTTGATGCGCAGGCAGGCGACGGTGTTGCTGTCGGCGACCATGGGATTGTCATAGTATTCGTCCAACAGGACCCGGACCCTGGCCCCCGCGCGGGCCGCGCCGACGAGTGCCTGGAGTCTGGGGTTGAGCCCGGCTGGCCCTGCTCCCGCGGTCCAGGTGAACGGCTCATTCATCTGCAGTACGGCAATCTCGTCGCCCTGCCCGGCGCGGCCCACCAGGCCCAGGAGCCCGTCTGAATCGCGCAGCGCGTGCTCGGGCGCGTGGAGCAGCGTGACGTGCGAGGCGGTCGTCACGAGCGGCAGGCTGAAGGGTGCGGTGTAGGTCGTCCAGTCGGGCGAGGGGAGGGGAAAAAAGTCGCCGGGCGGGGCATAGGTCGCGTCGCAGGGGGCCACGTCCCGATGATGCACAGGATCGCAGTCCCGGCGGAAAATCTCGGCCAGGCGCGCGACGGCGTCCGCGCTATCGGTCACCGCGACAAAGCCGCGGTGGCCCATCGTGCCGTTGTCCTTGCGGTCAGACGGCATCGAATTCTCGCCATAGTTATCGCTGCTCACCACTGCCAGGCGGTCGTCCACCAGGATGAATTTGGCGTGCTGGAAGCGGTAGCGGGGGGCCGTCTGCCCCATAAAGTAGACGGCGCTGGTCGGCGGGTGATGCAAGCGCTGCGCAATCCACCTTTCCGCGTCCTCCATCCCACCGGCGGGGCCGCTGTCCAGCACCACAGTCACGACCACGCCGGACCGGATGCGGTCGCTGATCGCCCGGTAGAGGGGGATGCTCTCCAGCGTGTATGCCTCGATGCGCAGCGAGTGCCGCGCCGATCCGATCGTGCGTGAGACCACGTCCAG
>Ga0180431_10004567_pt1 | contig 17220 bp, 9 predicted proteins | sample SS_ome_11_FD_132459 | JGI IMG/M metagenome (GOLD analysis project Ga0180431, IMG submission 132459) | Hypersaline lake sediment archaeal communities from the Salton Sea, California, USA - SS_1_MS_1 metaG | ecosystem: Environmental > Aquatic > Non-marine Saline and Alkaline > Hypersaline >... | reverse complement strand
TTGCTACTTCGATGTCGTCTCTCCGCATCCTGGTGGTGCAGCAGCTGCCAAGGGTGGGGTTGTTCGCCCATTAAAGCGGATCGTGAGATGGGTTTAGACCGTCGTGAGACAGGTTTGTTGCTATCTTCTAGAAGCGTTGATGTTTGAAGGGAAAGACCCTTTAGTACGAGAGGAACAAGGGTCTGCAGCCTCTAGTTTACCAGTTGTCCGGCAGGGCAATGCTGGGTAGCCACGCTGTAAGGGATAAATGCTGAAAGCATCTAAGCATGAAGTCCACCCTGAGACGAGACATCGTAGAGCTCGAATAAAAGATTCGTTTGATAGGGTTAGGGTGTAAGCATGAAGCTTCGGCGACGTGTTCAGCCCATAACTACTAATCGTTCATTTATTGGCTCAATCGTTATACAGGTTATATATGCATTTTCATAAACTAAGGGTAACTGTGGTTTGACGGTCAACGCGGTAGGGAAACACCCGGTCTCATTCCGAACCCGGCAGTTAAGTCTACCTGCGTAATTTTCGGTACTATGGTGCGAGAGCCCATGGGAAAACTACCCTCTCCGAGGGCTGGAGATTCTAGTCTAGGTGAAGAGCTTCAGTTGACTTCTTCGGAGGTCTTCGGGAGTAAACTTCACTGCTTGAAAGCTAGTTGATCCTGGTACGCTGTCAAACCACCTTTACATTTACTTAGTAAAATAATTTTTATTCTTATTTTTCATTGGATTAGTAGATAATAATATAAATGATGATTTATAACAATCAAAAATGTTATATACTCCCTCTTACTAATATATATTAAATAAATAAAGTTGGGGGGAAATTACCCAAATACAAGAAGAGGTGACTATAATTGAAGAAGAAAATAGTTTGGTTAGTAGTTATAAGCATGTTTTTTTCAACAACACTATCTTTTAGTGTTCTTGCTGAAACAAATTCATTTTATACAAATGATGAGGTTATCCTAGAAGAACCTTCTGGAGATAACATTGGATCTTTAGGTGATGATGCAAATATTGAGATTACATCTCCTGAACCGGGTTATTTGTATTTGTTTAAATTAAGACCTATACGGATGCCTATTGCTAGTGCCTTAGGTTTAGGCCACTCAGTAGTGATTGACCGCAATTTAGAAATAGAAACGGAAACAGAAAACGTTCATCATGTAAAATTTGTAGCTACAGGTAAGGTTACAGGTTGGGTAACCACTCGTTGGGATTATAAATCCATTGATGGTTTATCAACAGATATGGATCTTTCCTCAGGTATTTATGAGATATCAGTTCATGCATATGATGAAGAGGATAATGAAGTAGACCAGGATACGATAAATGTTTTCTTTTTAAAATTAGGTCGAGATGATTTTGGAATTAAAATTAATACGAGATATAATAGTGGTGAAAAAATATCAACGCCTATAGATATAGGCTTAGCTGAATTTGGATCAATGCTTAATACAGGAGAAGCTAAGTATATCAACGTCCCTATACAAAATTCAGAAGATACAACAGTTGAATTAAAGTTTAAAAGGACAAAGATTCTGGATGGTACTGAAAAGGTTATAGAAACAAAATTTAATGTTGAAACAAATTGTGATACAACAAAAGATTATGAGGTCTCACTTGAAATAAGATTTCCTTTTATTATGCTTGATGGAGGTCAACCTTCATCATCTAATAATCCATATTTTAGCGCAGAAGTTGGTTATAAATCGTTCTCTGAGAGTGGTAATGGAGCAAATAAAGTTGATACCACATTTTTCTTTGGTAGAGAAAATATTGATGAACCTAGAATTTTTAGAATGAGTTTAAAACCTGAAAGTATAGAAAGTGATACTAAATTAACCTATTTTAATAGTTATACTACAGTTGATGAATCTGGAAATGAAGTATTTCAGAGAGTTTTTTCAGTTGGATTTGAGCCAGCAACAGAGCTTACAATTACAACTGTTCCAGGGCAAGCAAAGATAAACTATGATTTTGGTGAGAGTGCAGGTGTTAAAACAAAGATAGCTTTCAGAGCTGAGGGGGGAATTTTAGATGACATCTTTCAGAATTTTACAATTGATCCACTTCCAGATTTTATGACATTTGATTTAACACTTATAGGTGCAAGAGAGATTATTTATGAAAGTGACAGCACATATGATGTTACATATTCAATTGACTCAATACAAAATGGCAACCTTGTTACAATGGAACTTATTGAAGTACCTCAAAGTATTCATATTTCTAGTGGTATCGATCTAGGAGAACTTGGAGACTTATCAGCTGCTAGTTTTGCAGAGCTTGATATGTCAAGTGAAATCGAGCGTTTTGCTTTATACTTACAAAATAATGAAATACCGTTTTTAAGTATTGAAAATTTCCCTAGGAAATTAAGATATGAAGGCTTTATTGATATCTTAAATGGTCTTGGAAATTTGTCATTTTATCGAGATCTTGATGAGGTTAGAGAAATACAATTTAATCTGGTATTTGAAAACGTTCAATTTTCAAAATCTTTTGAATTGAAAAGTGATTATTTTAGACTTGTCTGGGATATTAATTTAGGAAGAGGTGATGGCGATATACATATTGAACGAGATTCAGATAGCTCAATGGCATTTTCAACTTCTCTTACAATTGGTGAATGGACTTTTGCAAAATCACTTGAACTCAGCAATACCTATATTGGTTTTTCGTGGGATATAAACCGTGATGACAGAACTGGTAGAATTACTTTCCAAAAGGATTCACAGGGTGGTAGCCCGTCACTTACAGTATCCATATCACATAATACCTGGACTGTTTCTGATACTATTGATTTAAACAATCAACTTATTGAGATATATTGGGATCTTCCAACAGATGATGACTCACATGCAGAAATAGGACTAAATACTGGCGGTAATGAAATATTTCTAAACACCCTTTCTATTATGGATGATTCTGTTGAGTTATTAAGTCTAGGGATTGGAATTCAACTTGGTGAAAATTTCCATATCTCATGGGATAATGATGATGGAGTTATTTCAAACTTCCAATGGGAAGGAAAAATCCTTAATCTACCTCAGTTTTATGTATCTGTTTATCTACCAGGGGATACTTTAACAATATCTGCAGATATCGTTGTTGCTGATGAAGGATCATTTGGAATAGAGCTTAACAGAGATGTTGAGATTAATTTTGCAAATGTTGAAACAGAGAAATTCAAGATAAATGGTCAAGTATCATTTAATGCTGATTGTCCACTTGATATATCCTGGGATTGGGGTGAAGTAGGTGATTTTACAATTGATACTCATGGAGAAGCTATTGGTGAAGACTTTTCATTGAGTTTATATTGGGATCCTTCTGGAACATCAAACTATAGATATGGTTTTCATGTTGCTGCTCCTGAATTTCTAGAAACATATTTTGATGTTGACTGGTGGAAGGATGAAGAGCATTTTCCACGGTTTTGGGTGATTTGGGATCCACTTCCAATAAACTGGGGTCAATGGGAGAAATATCTCCTTTGGGACTATGAATGGTACGAAGTTCCCTGGCCAAATTAAATATTAACTCCATAAATACACATAATTTGTGTTAAAAAATACAAAAAGGGGGAAACATATGCATAAATATAGATTAAATAATAATATTTCAGGTATAATATTTGCTTTAGTTATATCAATAATATTCATTGGTTCAGCGGTACAAGGAGTAATCAGAGAAGAGCAAATAATTTTTAGTAAAATAAAAACAGATGGAAAAAATCAGATGATCGGTTCCATTCTTGGCGAATCAACATTTGAATGGGAAGATGATTTTTTTGATACAAGTAAAATTGATGATGATTTATCATACAACTATGATATAGACATTGTTGAAGGAACTGTTCAAATGTCTAACACATATCCTGCATGGGATGCATATCCTGAATGGGAACGTATGAAACCTATATCTGTACATAACTCTGGCGATGACGCTTTAGATGATTATGTTTTAGATATAACAATCCCCTATGATAATGACATGCAATCTGATTTTGACGATATTAGATTCGCTGATGAAAATAGCTTTCCTTTAACATATTGGATTGGTGATGTATTATATGGTGGTTCGGCTGATATGCTTGTAAGAATTCCAGAGTTACCTGCTCAACAAACAATTACTATCTATATGTTTTATGGAAATCCCTTAGTTGGTGATGAAAGCGATGATTCGATATTTACTTGGTCAGAAATTACAGATGAGGATCTAAGGCTTAGTTGGACTATGCAAACAGAAGGTGCATGGGATCCTGATGTTGCTTATGGAAATAGTAAATTTATTGCAGCTTGGGAAGAAGGTGGTGGTCCTGGATTTTCACCAGATCACAGTCATCGACTTGTTCAAAGACAGATACATGTTAGATTACTTGATACAGATGGAGAAAACCCAATTCCTGAATATCCAGATGACATAGACATAAGTACTACTTCATCAAATAATTATCATGCAGAAAATCCAAGTATTTCTTATAGTGAGGATAGTGATAAATTTCTCGTAGTCTGGGAAGAAAACCCAACTCTTGCAAGATATGCTGTTAGTATAAAAGGTGCATATGTTACACCAACAGGGGTTGACTATTACCCATTTACTATTTGGGAACCCCTTTATCAAGACCTTCAATATTATCCAAATTATGATCCATGTGTTGCATATGATGAGCAAAGTAACAGGTTTTTTGTTGTATGGTCAAGATCAAATACAAACTGGAACTTTGATGTTTATGGCGCATTTTATTGGCCTAATGGCGGACAGATAGGAGATGAGATACATATTGCTACTGGATCATACTATCAGGGCCAACCATGGGTTTGTTCAGATAATCTTGGACATTTCCTGGTTGTATACGAAGAAGGTGTTTCTTCAAGTAATGGCCCGTTTCATGTAAAGGGAAAACTCTATGAATATGATGGAGACCAAATAGGTGATGAAATAGATATTGCAACAGGTACAAGTAGTATAGATAATATCTTTCCCTCAGTATCATTTAATGATATATCAATGAAGTATCTTGTCACTTGGAATACAGGTGATGCTAGTAGTTCTGATTACAATGGAGTTATAAACGGTTTGCTTTTAAATGAAAATGGTGATACACTTGATTCATTAACTATTCAATCTGGAAGTGTATATAAGATTTCTAATGGTTTTCCGTATCTTGGAGAAAGATTTTTTGTAACCTATGATGATGATTATTATGATGTTAATGCTATTTGGGGGCGTCTTGTTACATCTGATGGTATTGTTTTATCAAATAGACCAGAGCTATCTGATGATTTAGATTTTGATAAAGGATTTGCTAACAGTTGTGTTGGAGAGGGTAATGTTTTTGTAGCTTGGGAAGATGAAAGACTTGATCTATATTTACCTCCAACTGAAATTCGTGGTAGTGTATGGACCTGCCCTCAATCCACTGGATCTGAGGATGTATCCTATGGTTTTGGTAATGAAGCAGAGCTTATTTTAGATTCAGCTTTGGTATCTGTTGAAATTATCCCTGAGGATCTTATTGAATGGACTGAATTTTCTGCAAATGCGACATATCCAGAGAGTGCAGCTATTGATTTTGATATAATGGATGGTAATGGAACAACCGTTCTTATTGAGGGAATAAGCCCTGGTGAAGATATTTCAAGTGTTACAGATGATAGCATTCGTATTCAGGCAAGGTTTAGTAGAGATACTCCTAAAAACACCTCTGTTCTTGATATCTGGGGTGTTACAGCACTTATTGGATCAGATATTGAGCCACCTTGGACAAATATTACATTAGATCCATCATATCCAAATGGAGAAAATGGATGGTATATATCACCAATTTATATCAACTTTACAGCATTTGATAATGATTCAGTACCTGAGAATGTAACAACATTTTATAAGATAAACGATGGAGATGTTGAGGAATATGATCCTGGTTCAATTATTGTTTTATCAACTGAAGGAACTGATAACTCCATAGAATATTGGTCAGCAGATAATGCAGGAAATGAGGAGCTACCACATAATATAATTGAAGATATCAAAATTGATATATCAGAACCTGCTATAACAATTGTTGAGCCCCCTGATATTGTTTACCCTGGCGAGATAACAATTAATGGGACAATCACAGAATACTCATCAGGATCAGGCGTGGATAGAATGATAATCAAAATCGATAATGAACAGGTTTATAACAAAACATATAATGGTGAACAATCTGTATTTTTTGAAACACAATTCATAGCAGATATTGCAGAGATATATGATATCTATGTTGAATCCTATGATCTAGCAGGAAATAATGCTCAGGATCAGAAAACAGTAACTTGCTCTGACCGTGGACTATACGAAACTGGTTGCATTTATATTTTTGATAATCCCAAGATTGGACCTCTGCCCTTTTTAGTAAATAGAGGATATGCAATCGCTGTTGACTATGACTCCCTTTATATTACTGTTCCAGGGATTCATGAGAATGCGTCATCAGTAAAGTTTGCTGCAAAACAAAAAATACTAGAACATGAGTTAACCACTTGGGATAATAATGTCTCTGATGGTGTTTCTTGTGAGTTTGATCTACCACTTCTAGGTATTTATAGAATAACTGCCTCTGCATATGATTCAGAAGATGTTTTTCTGGAGGAATATTTAGTTATAGAACAGATGCTTGTTATTATATTGAGTTGATAATAATATATAAAAACTTTAGATTAATATTTCATATCTAAGGTTTGAATCTTTAATCAATTCAGTTTTTGAACCATCAATATTAATCAAGGTAAGTGTTTTTGCTTCAACAGATGATCCTTTTGGATAACAGATATCCTGATGCATATCACTTTTTATCTTTCCACCTAGAAACGAGCTCATTCCATATGCAATATGTAATCCTCCAACCTTTTCATCTTCAAGAATATTTCCAGTTACAACCGCTTTAGGATTACATCCAATACCAAGCTCTGCTATATTTCTATGAGTTTCATCTTTTTCAAAGAATTTTCTCATTTCCTCAGCCTTTTTAATATCTCCAATTACCTCAGTTATTTTGTTATTTTTAATAACAAATTTTATTATGCCCTCTGAATAACCAACTGGCATTATACCTTCTGTTTTACTTTCTCCAAATTCATCGATTTCATCAGACGCAGCCTCATAGGGAGGTTTACATCCTTCCCCACTTGGAAAATTTATTGTCTGCCCGATTTTTGTACAATCACCTGCATCTGATTTTGCTACACGGTTTCTTAAATCGATATATAACTTATCCCCTGTTGAAAAAAGTACTTCAGCACCAATTGTTTTGTTTAACATTTTTTCAATAGCGTGTGAATACCTTTTCACTTCTACATAGTCGGCCTTAAATGCTGTTTCTTCCATTCGTCTTTCAACACCAGGCATACTTGTACAACGTGTATTGCTATTTTCTGATTTACATAGTGGAAAAAGTGTAGAGGTTGCAGAAAACTCAGTCATTGCAATTACCAGATTTGACTTTTTTACATTATCGATGACTTCTTGAGGAATGGGTGAATTATGAACTCCAGTTGCTTTGTATTCTAATTTATTAACAGTAAATCCTTTTTCAGTACCTAAAATTTTGAATGTATTAATCCAATCCTTGACCATTTCTCGCCGATCCTTCCATATATTATTATCTATAATTTCATCATGAGGCTGATCTATCAAAAACAATACTTTTTCACCGTTTTGTGGTGCAAATACATCATTAAACATCTTTATTTTTTCTTCTTGTTTCATTTTTTTTCTCCCAATAATGTATTGTTAACAATTATTTCTTTATTACATTTATTATTATATCATTGTTGAAAACATCAAATATTTCAATCAATTTAATAATCACAATTTATAAATCTTAATAGATAAGAAAATATCATAATTCCTTTTTCTTAATTAAAACACGAAGTATACCAAGTATAAAATTTGCTCTTGGCACTCTTAGCATATATTGTTTATAATCATCTCCAAACTTTTCAATAGCATCTTTATCTGCATTAATTAAATCAATATACATTAGTGGAAAAACTGGAATGCCTAAAAGGATAATAATCCAATGCTGAAAAAGTAACATACCAGCAATTGCCCACAGTATAAAGGTTACATATTGCGGATGGCGAATAATTGAATATATACCAGTATCAACAATTTTAGTAGTATGTATGTAACTTTTTCCTTTTTTCACTCCACCTTTTTTTCGAAATTCAAAAGTTGGAAGCATGCCAAAAATTATTCCTGCAAAAATATAGAGTCCAATGCCTAAATATGCTAGTATTTCAATTTGAGAAATTCCAGATAATAAATATAAGCCCACTATGATTTGTAAGATGAAAAGCATACTTGCTAAAGTGGATGGAATGACATCCATCCATGAATGACTTTTTATTTTCATTAAATAGCCCTTTTTTCAAAATTTAAATAAATTAATTGCTCATAAATTTACCTTTTTTGCCTAACAGGAGAAAAGGCGATATTACCGATAAAACCGAGTTCAAATCATCTCCCCGGTATACTCTTACTAAAAAATTAGAACGTAATTTAAATAATTGTATTTCAAATCGATAAAATTAATAAATATATAATAACACTTATACAAAAAAAAGATAAGGATTTTAATATGAAGGAGTAACGCCCCGGCCGGAATTTGAATCCGAGTCCCTAGCTCGACAGGCTAGGATGATAGGCCACTACACTACCAGGGCAAATATCTTTTTTGTAAGAGGGGTAATCAATTCTCTTTCTTTAATCTTTTGGAGAAAAATGTAAAAAATTGACTAAAAAAACAAATGAAAATAAAAAAAAGTGGAAAATAATTTTTATTTATTATTCTGGATACTCTGCTTCTCGATCCTCTGAAAAAAACCAATAACCATCAATTTGGTCTTTTCGAGATTCATAATCCTCAAATGCCTCATCATATAATCCTGTTGTTTCATTAAATAAATCCATAAGCATCGACACATTATCCATTTGTCCAAGTGAAAGGTTCTCAGCTACTTTTTTAAGATAATTACTTGCATTATATCTAAGATCGGTTATATTTTGCCCTGCTTTAGCAAAACCTACATAATATCCAAGTATTGTTTCATATCTATCTGTATACGTTTTTGCATCTTCAAAAAATGGTTTTGACAACTCAAATTTTTTGTTAGAATTTGCATATTCATTCATTGCATTATCACAGTTTTCAATACATTTATTTATCGAAGTATTTGAGATATTTACAATAGCACTATTATACCAAAATAATGCAAAATCAAAATAATAATTTCCAACCTCTCGAATTTCACGAGCTGAATCAATTGTTACAGATCCTTGTAGAAAATAATCTGTAAAATTTTCATTTCTCCTATTAATATCCTCAATTTCAATAACGTGTTCCTCTGTTAATGTATCCATTTTTGATTGATTCACCAGATCTGCCATAAAATATGTAATAATAACAATACCTAGCATTACTGCAACCATCATAATAAACATATTTTTATCGAATAATCTCGCCATATTATCACCATAAGGTAATTACAGAAGGTTTATACCTATTTTGTGATCATCCCAGAAAAACATAGGACAAACAACAGGTTCTTTGGTACTAAGCCATGTGACTTTTGATAAATCTGTCAATGATAAGGAATTTAATGCTTCATCTTGTTTATAATCAACCGCTCCAATTCCATTTTGATAGACCCTGTAATTTATAGTATTAGTATCATTTTTCTCAAGTCTTAATTTATACCAACCATTGAAGAAATAACCGCCAGGGTAATTTGATCTAAGTAAAGTCCATCCACCAGATGATCTAAGATAGTATATTTTTAAAACATAATCTGTCGGATTCTCTGTTCCTTCTTCTACATATTCAAGTTTTATCCTAGCAATATCTGTCCCCATTGAATTTTCCAAATCTAAAAATAATACATATTCCTCACTTGTATTACCACAAGCAAACCATACTTCCCAAGATGTAATCTCACTACTTAATTCTGTAAGTGAATAATTCCAAAATTGTGGACCACTAGACGCTCGAAGTTTTGTTTTAAATGATCTATGTGGAGAACTATAATAATAATCAGAAGCAACCTCAAAATTACATACACCATCCTTTTCACTTGTTTCAAACCAAACAATATCCTCAATTGATTGGATTGCTTTACCACCAGGGTCATCATCATCAAAATTCTCTGTTAAGGTAGATGGCAATTCATATGAAGAAACAATTATAATTGTTGGATCATCATCATTTGTCTCCCCATCACCATCTTGATCAAAACCATCATCAACACCAGGATCATCTGTTAGCTCAGTTGCATCATTTGTTCCATCTTCGTTAGTATCCCAATAGACGGCTCCCTGATTTGATATTTCCATTCCATTTGGAACTCCTGCATTAATTCTAACCTGAAATTGAATAGCAACACTAGATTCTGCAGGAATTCCTCCATCCCAAATTATTTTATTATCCTCAGAGTCATAATTTATAGATCCAGAACTAGCTGAAGCAGATCCTTGCACATATTCACTATTCTCTGGTATAAAATCAACAAACTCATTACCTGGATTATTATTTTGAGCAGCAGTGCCAATATTACTAATAGTTATTTTATACTCCAAAATATCCTCAGGTTCTGCATCATTTCCATTTAAATCCTGAACTGTTTTTCTAGATATCATCTCTGTTTTTGCAAAACCTGAAAACATTACATTATCAATAAAAGCAGTACTATCAAATATATTATCCCCAGCATCTTTAATATTTATCTTAAAAGTAATGATTTCATTAGGAGAAACAGCATGTTCTCTACTCACAAGAGCTGTTGCTCCTGCATCAGCACCTGGTACACCCGGAGTTCTTGTTAACATATCTACACCAGATGGATTTGTTGGATTACCACTCCACTCAGAAACTGCAAAAACATCAAAACCTGTATCAGGTATATCAAAAGAATTTAACACAAAATCTCCTCCATTTACATCAATGACATAAGATGAAATACCTTGTGATGGAGAATTAACTGTTATAGTCAATTTATCATTATAAATCGATCCGATATAATCAGGATATTCACAAGTAAAAAATTGTACATCATAATACAAATAATGCATAAACTCTGGTACTTGAAGCTGTAATGTTAACTCTGATTCATCAAAAGTTTGCCATGATTTAGGTTTTCTATATCCAAACCATGTTCCACTCTCATCACCAGGATCAAGTGTATTTGTAGTAACAGGCACTTCACCTGCAATTCCAGTACTTAAAAGAGCAAAAGTAGATCCATCAGTTGGCAGCATAGTTCCAAGTGCAGTTTCAACAGATGCCTGTCTATTCCCTTGACTATCCGTATCCCAATAAGACGATCCTAAAAGAGTAGATGGATCTGCAAGCATAGCATTTGCAAGATCTGCGCCATTATAAGATCCTGCTCTTACTTTCTCTGATGGAACTAAAATAATAGAAGATGTAAGTAGCAGCGTTATTACACTTATTATAAACATATTTTTATTTCTCATTTTATTCTCCTCCATCATATTTAATAATGTACAATACATCTGATTCAGTAGAAACATCATCAACAATAGAATTATTTGGAGTAACTATACACTTCCAAAATTCTCCAACATATGTTTCTTCTGAAACAATAACACTTTTAGTTGAATCCCCATCAACAAAACAAAGATAATTTTGATATATTTGTTCAGGTGAAAGATCATCATTATAAATCCTTAATTCATCAATAATGCCAGTAAAATTATTCTCTCCACCATGGGGAATACCTGTTATCTCTAAATTATCAATAGCAACATGTTCACTATTTGATGAAGTTAACCATTTAAACTGAAGTATTAGATTTTCAATATAATTAGGTATATCTGCTTCTATATTTACCCATGGGCTTTGTCCTGATCCAATATCAGGATTGTTTTCTTCAAATATAGGTATCCAGTCATCACCATCTTTATAATATAATCCAAAAAAATCATTACTTTCAGTATCTTCATAACTATACCAAACAGATAAATTTACATCAGAATACTCAGAAATATCAATACCTGTTCTATTAAAAGCAGCATAATCTATACCAATCTCACCAGATCCACCTATTGAGTATGATTCAAAATAAGGCACAATATCACTTGAATCCAGCATATCAAAATCATAATCAATTCTATCATCTCCCCCAGTTGCGTTAATATATATCTGATCAAAATAAACAAGATCATAATCACTTGTCGCATCACATTGAAATCTAATTTTCATATTAGATGGAAAATTATAATCTGTCTCATTTATGTAAACAATTTCGTGATACCAGGTGTCTTTTGAAAAACCACTTGGATAATTCCTATCAAGTACAGTATTCCATGAGTTTCCATCATAATATCTCACCCACCAATCTTCACCATTATACCAATAATTACCACGCCACATCCACCAGAAATCAACTTTTATAGAAGTATATTCAGGTGTATCTACATCTATACTATTTGTTAATGTACAATCTGATGAATATGTATTATCTCTAAGTCTTACCGAACGTGTTCCTTCATGTTTATGACTTGTAACAAGTGCACAATCATATCCCCCATCAGTATAAGTTCCATAGCCAGAGTTAAAGTTTTCATATCCAAGTATATCCCAAGTGATTTCTTCTTCTTCAGTGTAATTATGTTGATTCCAAGAATTTTTTTCATCTTGAGTTTCAAAGCTTGTGAAAAAAACAGTTTCTCGGCTTGAGGAACCTGTACCTTTTCCTATAAAACCAATTGGAGTATCACCAGTTCCAAGTTGTTCACCAGGATTATGAGCATTTTCTGTTTTATCAATTAAACCATCAATATATATATTACTATCACCTGTTGAAGAATTATAAGTTGTTGCAACATAATGCCACGAATTATCAGCAATATCAGTAACACCACGGGTATCTACTGTTCCATCATTTGCATTTGTAGTCCATTTAACAGCGCTATTAGATACGGATAATTCCCAGTAATTTTCTCTTTGATATGATACAAGTGTACCAGAAGGTTCATTTGTCTTAATCCACGCTTCAACAGTGATTGTATCAATAAGATCTTCTCTAAAACAATAAGGTAAGGAGATATAATCTCCATTTACATATGAATATGCACCTCCAACTATACCATTGCTATTCCAACTTGCACCATAAATAGTACCATTAGGATTATTTCCTGAATAATCCTTTGTCTCTTCATAATTATTTGTATCAAATGGCATCAAGAGACTTGTAATTGATGAAAAACCATCTCCTTTATCTACCTGCCAATTGTATATATATGATAAAACAGGATTAATATTAGGAGTAACAAATGAGCTATAACAAATTATATCTTCATCAACTGAATTTGTTCTAAGTGATGATATAGGCATTGAATATATTTGAGGTGGAAGTTCTATTGGTAATTCTTGTTCTGCTGGTCCAAAAAGCACTCCATCAAATACTACAGATTTTCCGCCATCATCTTTAAGAGCATAAACAGCAACTCGAACATTATGATTTTCATCATATAAAATTGGAATAATTGAAGAAGGAATGGTATCGCCTATATCCAATCGGTCATCTTCAGGGTTTTTGTAAACACTTACACCATCAACATAGACTTCGTAGGATTCTAATATTTCACCACCCATATGTTCAATAATAACCTCACCTTTTGCATTAACCTCCCCGCGAAGTTGAACATTTGGTTCAGGAGAAGGAATGGGGACAGGAAGCATCTGTGAATAAATACAAACAGCAGCAACTACAGCAATAATTACAAGAAGTGATGCACCAACTACTTCAGATACTGCATTATCATTAGCATGAATATTGCTATTATTCATCTCTCCTAACCACAGATAAATCTTTGTTGTCAATAATATTTAAAATTTATCTGGCATTTTGTCAATTTGACAGTTTAGAAAAAAATTTTAAAAACTATAAAAGAAGTTAAAACCAAAGCAAATGCCTGACGAACGCCTGATGAAAGATTTCCTTCCATCATAAAACCACCTAGTAGTCCTCCTCCGATACTTTGTACAAAAACAAAAGAAAAAAACATATTTGTCACTTCAGTTGGATTAACTCTAGCAATAGACATACCACTGATTTCCATTCCACCCATTTGATCACTAAGATCATAAATTGCTGCAAAGATTGTAGAATTAATTATAAGTATTACTGCAAGAAAAACAAAAAAACTGATAAATATAACCATACTATACATAGACATCTCAATTCTTCTTTGTTGTTCAACACGTACTACTTGATCGATTTCTTTTGCAGCTGCATTAAAAACAGATGATGTGTTTCCACCAATTTCAAGAGCTTTATTAATTGTTATTGCAAGTCTTTTTACCTCAGATGTATTAATCCTTTTTGCAAAATTATTTAATGCATCCTCAATAGATATACCCCATGAAAGCTGGGAAACCATCATTTTTAACTCAGGTGTCAATGCACCATAGTTACCCTCTGATGCGGTTCGTATAGAGTCAAATATTGTCATTCCTGAAGCTGAAGAGTTAGCAATATCTCTTAAAAAATCAGGTAACCGCTGTTGTACTTCTTTTTTTCTTTTTTCTTTTGAATGATTATAAAAACCAATTGGACCAATAATACATAATACACCAAAAACAATATAATCAAATCCACTAAAAATATCAAAGGGCAATATTTTCATTCCAATCATCGTAAAAAAACCAATTATAAAAAAAATCACCGAAATACCTATTGATATTCCTAAAATTATTTCAATTTTTTTATCTTTCCCGTATTTTTTATTGATATCATATTTTTTTACAATATTTATTTTTTTTATATCTCTTCACCCATCCCAGATTTCATCATAACATAAAAACCTGCATATGACATAGGTATGATTAAAAATGCTAAAAGCCCCATAAATGTAAAATCAATTCCACCACTTGTAAGTCCCATAATTGTAAAAATTATTAGAAGAAAAAGTGGAAACGCTACAACTGTAACTACAAAACTTTCTGCCATTACAGCAAGTGAATCCAAGTTTTTCTTTCTTTCTTCTAAATCTTCAAACATATATCTTTCAACACAACGTTCAAAATAAGGACCCAATTCACTCCCTGACTGAATAACACCGATGATTCCTTGTATGAATTCTTTCCATTTTTTAGATGGTGAAATTGCAATTGAGTTTTGAAGAGCAGTTATTGCATCAACGCCCATAAGCTCAATTTCAGTTGTTATTTTTTTTGCTTCTTTTTGAACCTCACCATAAAGCTCTATACCTGATAGTGTTCCAAATATTTCAGATGGTGAAATACCTGCAACAGACATAGTGTTTATAAAATTAGTAACATATGGTAAGTAACGATCAATGTTTTTACCTCGAGCTTTAGCTTTTGAAGCTGGAAGCTGAATATAAACAAGAGCTATGACAAGAGGAACAATTGCGGTAACAATTAAAATAAGTAAAGCAGTAAAATCATTAGGAAATAATAGATAAAGAATAAGAGTTGGTATAAAAGATGCGATAAAACAAATAATTATGTTCATAAGAACCATCGAATAATACTCTTGATAAACCATTGCAATATCTGCTTTTTCTAAAAGTCTGTTTTTTGTCGTTTCACCAATATTTAGTTTTTCAAAAGTTGAAGATAAAAACCGTCGACAAAAACGAGTATATGTTGTTGACTTCATTTTTAGATTTCCTCATCAATTATCTTTTTTACCTCATCATATGATTTTTTTTCTGGTATATCTTTAGATTTTTCCCCATCTTTTGTTTCATCCTTTTTTATTGGCTCTATTTCTTGGTTTTCTTTTGTCTTTTCTTTTAATTCATTTTTATTATCTTCGTTTTTTATCAGTTCTTTTTCTTGGTTTTCTTTATTTTTTTCTTTTAAATCATCTTTTTTATCTTCTTTAGATTCCTTTTCTGTTTCTTTTAAAACTTCTTCTTTAACTCTTTTTAATACTTCATCAGGGAATTTTTTATAATCAGCTATAATTTGTCCAAATTCCTGATAGGAATTAATATTTTTATCCATCATCCATTTAAGAACAAGTTTTCGATTTTCAATTTCCTCTTCAAGTTTCTCTTCTGACCAATCATTCTGCTGTCGAATTTTATTAAAAATCTTACTTGTTTTACTACATTCAAATCTATCATCTGTTTTTGAAACCCAAGTAAATGGGGCCATAAAAATTAGTTGATTAGTATCACTATCAAGTTTTATTATCTCTGTAACACTTGTCATTCTACGGACCATCTTCCCACCAATTGGTACCGCATTTTGAAACACAATTACATCAAGAGATGTAAGAAGTGCACGTGGTAATGAAACAGGTGGATTTTCAAGTCTTTGAATAAGTGTATGAATTGTGCTTGCATGAACAGTAGCATAAGCAGTATGACCTGTTGCCATTGCCTGAAATAGACTATATGCTTCTTTACCTCTAACCTCACCAACAATAATAACCCTTGGTCTTTGTCTAAGCGCTGCTCTTATAAGATCAAACATATCAATATCTTTACCTGTTTTGCTATCCTCTGTTGTTGAAAAACCAGTTCTTGTCGTTCCTGCTATCCAGTTTTTATGTGGAATGTTTACCTCTCTTGTATCCTCAATTGACACGATTTTATGCGATGACGGTATAAAAAGTAATAAAGCATTTAAAGCAGTTGTTTTTCCACTAGCAGTTCCTCCACAGAAAAGAATAGATGCACCGTTTTCAATTGCCATCCAAAAATAGGCAGCCATATCTAAAGAAAATGATTTAAATTTTAGTAAATCAATAGGTGTAAGTGGATTTTCTTTGAATTTTCGAATAGTAAATGTAGATCCCTTTGTTACAGTTCTTGAAAGTGTTGCTTGAAGTCTTGAACCATCAGGTAATTTTCCATCAACAATAGGTGAAAAAATAGAAATTTGTTTCCCAGAAACCTGACAGAGACGTACAACAAACGAGTTTAATTCCTCTTCTGATTCAAAAAAAATGTTTGTCTCAATGGCTTCATATTTTCTATGATGAATAAATACAGGTGGTTTAGGCCCATCACATGATATATCCTCAATCCCATCATCATGCATAAGTATATCTATTCTACTATATCCCAAAAAGTCTCTAAATATATGATAATAAATTGTATCTTTTGATTCTTCACGAAGAGGTGGTTTTTCTATCTCTTCTTCAATTTTTTCTTCATCTTTTGTTTCAGTTTC
>Ga0180431_10004566_pt1 | contig 17220 bp, 9 predicted proteins | sample SS_ome_11_FD_132459 | JGI IMG/M metagenome (GOLD analysis project Ga0180431, IMG submission 132459) | Hypersaline lake sediment archaeal communities from the Salton Sea, California, USA - SS_1_MS_1 metaG | ecosystem: Environmental > Aquatic > Non-marine Saline and Alkaline > Hypersaline >... | reverse complement strand
GGTTCGGGAGGGGGCGGAGCAAAAGGCTCGCTTTCGGCCGCGGGGGCCTCGGCCGGTTCTTCGGTGAGCGGTTTGAAGGGGCCGCCCGGATCGCCGACGGGCGCAAACGACGGGGGTTCGGGAGGGGGCGGAGCAAAAGGCTCGCTTTCGGCCGCGGGGGGCTCGGCCGGTTCTTCGGTGAGCGGTTTGAAGGGGCCGCCAGGATCGCCGACGGGCGCGAACGGCGGGGGTTCGGGAGGGGGCGGAGCAAAAGGCTCGCTTTCGGCCGCGGGGGCCTCGGCCGGTTCTTCGGAGACCGGTTTGAAAGGGCTGCCGGGATCGCCGGCCGGAGTGAAGGGCGGCGGTTCGGAAGGGGGCGGCCCGAAGGGCGTGGTCTCGCCCCCGGCGGCCTCGGCGGGTTCCCCGGAGACCGGTTCAAAGGGGCTTTCGGGCGCGGCCTCGGCGGTGGGCGTGATCGGCGCAAAGATGGAATCGCCGGCTTTGAAAGCCGCCTCTTCCTCCTCGCCGGTGACGGAAGCCGGGGGGAGCGGGCCTTCCTGCCATGGCGCATCCCCGGGGCTCTCCGCGGAGACCGGCTCGGGCTCTTCCTCAGGCTCGTCCGGCCGGGCTTCCCGCTCGCTGATGGGGGTTTCCGCGCTTGGAGGGGCGGGTTCGGCGGGAGTTTCGCCCCCCCCCGGCGCGGGCGAGGAGACGGCCTCGAAGGGAGAAGGCGGGTATGGCAGGGCAGCGGACTCGGCGGCTTCCGCCGGTTCCTCTTCGGGTGGGAACGGCGGCTGTTCGGCGCGCGGGACGGCGGCGTCCCCTTCCATGGTTTCGATCTGTTCCTCGCGCTCGGCGGCAGATAGTGCGGCCGGGTCATGGGCGGATGTTTCCGCGGGGAACGCTTCCCCGGTTTCCTCGCCGGTCGCCGGAGCGGCGGCCACTTCCCGGTGTTGGCGGATGGCAAGCATGCCGCTGGAGTCGGCGAGGGCACGGGCGATGGCGAGTTCCGTCTCGCTGAGACGCCGATCGTCGGGCACCTCTTCCAGAGTGGCCGGGGGCGGTTCGGACGGGGCGGCGGCCCCCGATGCGGCGGATTCGAGGAGGTCTTCTCCGGCGTCCGCGGCGGGCTCTCGGTCGATCGGCTGTGCTTCGGCGAGAGCTTCGCCGGCGGCCGGTTCTTCGGCGGTTGGTTCTTCGGGGACGGGTTCCTCTTCGGGGGGAGCGGCGGGCTCTTCGAGTTCGGCGTCCATGTCCCCGGTCTCGGGAGGGATGCTGAAGCCGAGTTCTTCCCATGCATCGGAGGCCATCTTGAGCACGTCGCGAGCGTAGAGTTCTTTGGCGTCCCAATCGATTTGCGCGAGGATGGCCTCGGCATACTGACCGGCGCGCTCCTCGACGAGCCTGCGGGCTTCCTCCGCAGTGAGAGGCCCGAGCGAAACCTCGAACTCCTGGAGGCGATCGGCGAGCCCGCCCGGCAGGCGCGGCAGAAAGGCGGTCTCCCAGACATCGCCGTTGACGCTCAGAACAACCAGGGTGGCGCTGCTGCTCTGCGCCAGATTGGTGAGGAACGACCCCAATTCGAGAGCATCGGGGGGATGGGTCGAGAGCCCCTCGGTGTCGTCCACGATCAGGACGATCCGGGTCACCATGGAAAGAAGGCACAACAACCCGCCGAGGCGTTCGCCAGCCGCCGACTCCGTCATGTTCCGGAGATCGCCCCGAAAGACGGTCTCGAAGAGAAGCCGGGTGCGCTCGACATTGTCCGGCGCGGTAGTCGAAAACCGAAAGAGCAACTCGACCCAGTAGGAGGCCTCCCGGAGACTCGCGCCGCTCATCTGCGCCACCTCCGCCGCCAGCCGCGGACCGAGAATCTCGAAGTTCGACTTCGTCCAGTGGGCGGTCACGGCGCGGTCGTGATGGAAGTCGAACGTCTCGACCGGTTGCTCGCGCAGGGCCACCAGCGCGCCCTCGCGATCCTGGCATGGGACCTCGCCGGAACGCACCAAAGGTTCGAGCCCGAGGGCCATGATGCGGCGGGCCAGAAGATCAAGGTGCGTCAGGGTGGCGGAATCGGGCAGGGCGTTGCACAACGCCTGCAGGAGATACTCGAGGACGTGCGCGGCGTCGATGGTGCGCCCGCCGACGAGGTTGACCCGCACAAAGTGATGGGTCTCGCGCAGTTCCGCGGCGGCGCGTTGGAGGAGGGTGGTCTTGCCGAAGCCGGCGCGCGGCGCCCGGAGGAGAATCACGCGCCCGTCGTCGCCTTCCCGGAGGTCGAGCAGGCGCATCAAGCGGCGGAACGCGGCGCTGTTGACATCCGGGACAAGGCGCCTTGGAAATCGACCGAATACTTCGAAGCGGGAACTGAACGGATCAGCGGTGCTCATGGAAAATGCGGAGAGATGAGACTATGAACGCTGCAAGAGTGTCTGACAGAGGCCCGCCCGCGGCAAGCATGAAAGCCGTCAAGGTTCGGTCAGGCGATCGAAGGCCTCCTCGAAGCGGTTGCGCGCGCCATCGGGGTGGGCGTCGCGGGCGGCCTTGTATAGCTTGGCGCTGAAGTCGTCCTTGGGGTCCGAGAGGCGGCCCGAGAGCTCCACCGTGATCCAGCAATATCCATCCCGCGGATCGGAGAAGGCGTCCCAGCGCTTCTTGCCGGTCGTGTCCGGGATCATGATGTTCGGCGAGACGCCGACTTCGAGGGTTCCCGAGAGTTCCTCGCCGGGGCTGACCGCGATCGATCCCCGGACGACGAGGAGCGAGCGTTGCTCGAACTTGAGATCCTCGAGACGCATGCCGGAGCGATCAACCCGGAGGGCCCCTCGCACCGTGTCGAAGGTGGGCTTGCTGAAAAACGAGTCGCGCAGGGTGGTCTGCAGGTTCGAGAGGAAGAGGAAGTCCTCCATCTGTCCCTCGACGCCCTTGAAGTCGATGCGGACCGCGACCGACCGGGCCGGCCCCGGGTCGCACTCGATGCTGCCTCCCTCGCTCGAGATCTTGGCGTCGATGAGGCGCCCGAGCCCGGGACCCAGCAGGGAACTCAGCGGGATGCCGTCCGCCTGGAGCCATAGGAAGGCCGGTTGCCCGACTCTCACCGGGCCGTTGCTCCGGACCAGGATGTTGCCCCCGCCCCTGGCGGGATGCAGCCGCAGCGAGCGGAGCTCCACCCGGTCGCTCCCGAAGAGGGTGGTGCCACGATCGAGCAGGAACTCGTTCCAGCCCCGGATCGCAATCCGCCCACCATTGAGGAGCACCTGCATCGGGGCGCCGGGCGGACGCCGCAGGGTGACCTCGCTGCCATAGAGCCGGACCGGAGGATCACGCCGGTCCGACCAGCGGATCTCGAACTTCGGACAACGGTAGCGATCGTAGATGAAAGGGAAGGCCTCCTCGATGGCGGCCGGCGGGGATTCCGCGCGCGGCCATCCCAAGGTGAGGGTGCCGGACTGCGCCAGGAGTTCTTCGCCGCTCCATGTCTCACCGAACATGCTGCGCAATCGCAGCTCGGCCATGAGATTGGACAGCATCAGGTTCTTGAGGAACATGTTGCCGGGCCACTCGAAACGCGCCGCGCTGGCCCGGGCGCGGATGGGCGTGACGGACAGGTCTTCGAGGGCCACCTCGGCGCCGGTGGCACGACCCGCCCGCCGGCTCAGGTCTTCACGGAAGCTCCGGCTGTTGAAGCGCGCCACGAGGAGCAGGGCCCCCACCGCCAACGCCAGCAACACCACCACTCCGAGGATCACCATGACGATCCCGACCCGCCGATCGTGTCGCGCTCCCCGCTTGTGCGGCTGCACGCTTCTTCGCTTGCGGCGGCGGACCCGCACCACGCGCGAGCCGTCCGGGCGGGTGACGACTTCGGAATTGGCCTGATGGCGTTTTTCGCGCTCGCCCTTCTTCAAGCTCTCCATCATTTCATCGACGGAGTATTTGCGCTTGTGGGATCGGTCGGACGGCGGTGGCGACATGTGTTGAACAAGAGGCGGAGCGCGCCGGAGGGCGGCGGTTACCGGTTCCGGATAGCGCGGCCGGATGGGTCCTGCAACCTTACTGTGACGAGGATGATCAGGGCTTCCTTCCGGTAGGTGGCGGCCTCGCTCTTGAACAGGCGTCCCACCCACGGAAGATCGCCGAGAATCGGCACCTTGTCTTCGATCCTGGTCAACGCCCCGGTATGCAGGGCGCCCATGAGGACGGTTTCACCGTCGGCGATGGTGAGATTGGACTCGGCGCGAATGGTGCTGAAGACCGGCATCAGGATCTCGTTCGCGGCGATCTGCCCAAAGGCCCCTCCCCCGGTGAACGACGGGAGCCCTCCGTTGCCGACGTTTCCGAAATCCACTCCAAAACCGCCGGATCCTCCGGTGATCGGCGAGCCATAATTGATGAACCCGTCGAAACGCCGCACCACCGGCTTGAGGGCCACCTCGACGATGTTGCGGTCTTCGCCCACCTGGGGCAGCACCTCCAGCATGCAGCCCACCTTCGTGGTCTCGAACGCGGTGGGATGGGCCGGAGTGATCGGAACGGTCCCGCCCCCGCCGAGACGCTCCCCGGTAGCGGGATCGATGGCGCCTCCGAATCCCACCTGGTTGGGGATTTCCGGCGGTTCGTACTCGGTGGGGTAGATGAACTCGCGCACCGACTCGATGTTGGCGGTCTGGCCGGGCCGGGTCACCACCGACTTCTTCGTCAGGAGGTCGATCCCCTTGTGCTGGTCGACGCCCCGCATCATGATGGTCACCGCCTTGTCGTTGATGACGCCGAGCAGGGAGATGATCCCCGGGGCCCGGTTGTCCTCGGGGCTCAGGGAGCCCGTTCCCGGGAAGAAGTTCACCACCGCCCCCCCGCCAAGGGAAGTTCCCGACGACGACACCGAGGGGGGTTGCAGATCCTGCCGGTTGATGGCGGCGTCGATCGTGTTCGGCGAGAAGGCGGCATTTCCGCTGCGCAGGCCCGAGGTGACGGGGTTGCCCCCCTCCCCGCGCGGCACGTCACCGAGCGGGGTGCCGTTGCCAACGGTCCCACCGCCAAGGAAGAGGTTGCTGGTGGCGAGGTTGTGATTCCCGGTGGTCCAGTCAAACCCCAGTTCCTCGAGAGTGTTCTGGGAGGTATTCACGAGGCGCACCTCGATGACGACCGCGAGCGGTTGCTCCTCGGTCATGGCTTCCACGATCTGGTCGATGAGATCCAGGTTGGCACTGGTATTGCGCGCCGTGAGGGTGCTGGTGGATGGCGAGAACACCGCACTGGCGCCCGGCGGGAACGACACCCCGCTGTCCTTGAGGAATTGTCCGGCCGTCAGCCGCTCGGTCAGCAGGCGTCCTTCTTCCTCCGGTTCGGAAAACGGATCGGTCGTTCCCCCTCCCGAAGGGAGCGCCTCGCGACTGAGGAAATCCGGCGGGACCACCCAGGTACGGGTCAGGATATCGTCGCCCACCGCGCCCGCCGGCCTGATCACGACCGCGAAGTCATCAATGCGAGACTGCGTCCTGGTGTTCTGGTTGACGTAGTCCAGCACCGTCCGGAGCGGCACGTTCTGCAGCTTCAGGGTGAAGCGCCGGTCGAGGATCTCGCGGGTGCGCTCGGGATCGGCCGTCCCGAGTTCGATCACGAAGCTGATGCCGCGCCGCTCGTCATCCGGTTCGAGGGTGTCGAGCTGGATCGACTGCTGCCGGAGGAAATCGACGGCATCTTCGAGTCCCACCCGTTCGAAGTCGACCACCGGGACGATCAGGGTCTGCAGCTTTTCGCGGATCGAGGGGCCAAGCCGCTCCCCCTCCCCCGGCAGACCCGCCTCGCCCGGCACGAAGACCGGCCGGGGGACGGCCGTCTCCCACGCGGCGCCAACCTCCGTCAACATCGCGGCGCGGGTCTCGTCGCGGGCCGACTCGAAATACTCCTGGCGCCGTTTCGAGAGCCGCTCCATTCCCCGCCGCGCCGCGGTGTTCGCGGGGTCGATTCGCAGGACCTCCTCGTAGACCGCCCGGGCCCGGTCGTGCTCGCCGAGATCCTCGAAGCCCTCCGCCTCGTAAAGCAGCCGGCGGACTTCGTCGACGTCGCGGACGTGCTCCGGAGTCACGGCGGGGTTGTAGCGCAGCGGGTCGAGGATCTGCCCGCGCATTTGCCGGGCCGCGTCGTGATGCGGCGCCACCTCCAGCACCGTGTCGAGGAGTTGGCCCGCTTTCTCGACCTCACCGATCCTTGCGAGTTGCCGGGCGCGCTCGACGGCGGCCTTTGCAAGGCGCTCGGTGGCGGCGTCCCGCAGCTCCGCCGTCCGGAACCCGGCGGACAATCCCGCCCGCGCTTCGGTGTAAGCCTGCACCGCCTCCTCGTAGCGACTCTCGCGGTAAGCCTTGTCTCCAGCTTGCAGCAGCACTTCGGCCTCTTCGGCAAGCCTCGCCCGGCGCTCCGTCTCCCGCGCCGCCAACGAGGGCTCGGCCCGAGCCGGACCCGCCGCGCCGGCCACGAGCACCGCCACCACCGCCAACACGGCGGCGTTGCCCGGCACGAAATAACCCCGGCCACTCGTCGGCCGATGCGATGGGCGATCAGAGGCGATGGCGGAGCTTCTAACCGGATCGCACCCTGGCGTCAGCACAAAAATCCCGCCGCTACGGGATTTCCCGAGGCCCGCCGCTTACCCGCGAAACGGCAGATCAAGCTGCCGGGTGCGCGACGGGCGGCCGCGCCGCAGCAACCCCCGGCGCAGGACCCGGAGCCGCCTCCGGAGCATCCGCAGTTGCAGGCAGACATACCACTTCTTGATCCTCCATGCCAGAGTGTTCATGCGCACACATCCTACTCCCGGCCCGACCGGCGTCAAGCACGATCTCTTCAGAACTCCTTCGGGGCTCTCACGACGCGGTCCACGGCGTGCCTTGTGATGATATTGCCCTTGGCGCCGCGGCCCTTGACGCTGATTTCGCCGAAGCGGAACGGGCGGGTGACGTTGCGGAGGCGGAGGGCGGGCTTGAGATGCACGATCACGGTGTGCTCGGCGCTCTCCTCCTCGGAGTCGTGGGCGGCGAAGTAGAAGACGCGGGTTCCGGGCGTCCCCTTGCCGAGTTCGTAGATCTTGTCGCGGGTGACGCCGCCGACGCGGAAACGCTTGGCGAGGACCGGCCCCTCCTTGCCGTCGCGATAGATCATCGAATAGATCCGGTCGTTCTCCTTGCGGAAAACCGAGACGTGGACCGGCCGCTGTCCGACGAAGGCCTTCTCGGAAACCTTCACCACCCGCATCTTTCCATCCTGGGAAAACGCGATGAGGTCATCGAGCCGGGAACATTTCTCGATGGGGCGCTCCCTCCTCAGCCCCCAGCCGGCGAAGCCGTTCTTTTCGTCGAGGTAGAGGGTCTCGGTGGCGGCCGCCACCTGGCTGCGGTCCACCCGTTCGAACTCCGTCAACTCGGTGCGCCGCTCCCGTCCCTTGCCGTAGGATTTCTTCAGCCCCTCGAAGTAGCGGATCGCGTAACGCGTCAGGCTCTTCAGGTTGCGCTTCGTCTCGGCAAGGGCGTCTTCGAGGCCCTTGATCTCTTCCTCGGCGCGGAAGCTGTCGAATTTCGAGATGCGCTTGATCCGGATCTCGGTCAGGCGGATCAGGTCGTCGCGGGTGATCTCGCGCCGGAACCTCCGCTTGTAGGGGCGAAGCCCCTTGTCGATCGCCTCGATCACCGCCTCCCACGTCTCACAGTCCTCGATGTCGCGGTAGATGCGTTTCTCGATGAAGATCTTTTCGAGCGAGCTGAAGTGCCACCTCTCCTCGAGTTCCCCCAGCCGGATTTCGAGTTCCCTCTTCAACAGCTCCCTCGTCTGGAAGGCGGCACGCTTCAGGATCTCGCTCACCCCGAGGAACCGGGGCCTGCCGTCGGCCACCACGCAGGCGTTCACGGCGTGGCTGACCTCACAGTCGGTGAACGCGAAGAGGGCGTCGCGAACCGTTTCGGCGTCGCTCCCGGCGGGAAGATAAATCAAGATGTCGACCTGATCCGAGGTGTTGTCCTCCACCCGCGAGATCTTGATCTTGCCCTTCTCGCTGGCGCCCACGATCGAGTCCTTCAGGGAAGTGGTGGTGGCGCCGTAGGGGATCTCGGTGATCCGCAGCAGGTTCTTCTTTTCGACCTCGATACGGGCCCGCACCCGCACCCGGCCCCCGCGTTTGCCGTCGTTGTATTCGCCGGCATCCATGAGGCCGCCGGTCGGGAAGTCCGGCAGGATGGCGGCCTTCTCCTTGCGCAGATTGGCAATGCACCCGTCGATCAGCTCGATGAAGTTGTGCGGAAGCAGCTTGCAGGCCAGACCCACCGCGATCCCCTCCGTGCCGTGCGCCAGCAGCAGCGGAAACTTCATCGGCAGGGTCACGGGCTCCTTGTTGCGCCCGTCGTACGTCACCGTCCATTCCGTGATCTTCGGATTGAACGCGACCTCGAGGGCGAATTTCGTCAGGCGGGCCTCGATGTAACGCTCCGCCGCCGCCGGGTCGCCCGTCAGGGTGTTGCCCCAGTTCCCCTGGGGATCGATCATGAGTTCCTTCTGCCCCATGTTGACGAGGGCGTCCTTGATGGCCTGGTCGCCGTGGGGGTGGTAGTTCCCCATCGTCTCCCCCACGATCTTGGCCACCTTGTTGTAGCGTCCGTCCTCCATCTGCCGCATCGCGTGCAGGATCCGCCGCTGCACCGGCTTCAGGCCGTCCCCCAAATGCGGCACCGCCCGCTCGAGGATCACGTAACTCGCGTAGTCAAGGAAGTAGTCCGAATACATCCCGCCCAGACTGGCGTGCTCCGTCGTCTCACTCATCGCCTTCCGCTGCAAAAAAGTTAGGAATTCCTAATGACCAACGCAAGCGCGGAGGACGCCTCCGGCCGAAAATCTCCCGCCTCCCGCCCGACGGTCTCCAACTCCCCCCCGATCGCCAATCCCCCGGAAATCTCCCCATGGCTCGCCAACCCGCCCAAATGGTTAGGAATTTAGTTCTGTTAATCAACAAGTTATTGCAGAGTGCCCTGATATTTACGATGGCCAGATTGGAAAAATTATCAAAGTATCCCGTCCGGCCCCGCGGCGCACTCAACCACTCACGACCCGATGCTGAATTGGATTCGAACTCTCTTGTCGCCCCCCCGTTCCATTGGCGCCCCCCGCCTGATCCGTTCCTTCGGGCCGGGCGACCCGACCGCTTCGCCGTCGCGCCTGCCCTTCGACAATGGCGCGTGGCGGCTCGACTGCCACGAGCGGGAGTCGGTGAATCTTTTCAAGATCCGCGATATCGGGGTGCTCGACCGCCTCCTCACCTACCGGGCCGAGCTGCGCTCCGAGAACCTCGTTTCTCCGGCCTGCCTCGAGCTGCTGGCTCACATTCCGGGGCGGGGCGAGCTGAGGTCCAAGGGCTACCACCACGCCTTCCAGGGTGATCACGAATGGCGCTTCTTCGAGGTCTCCCTCCTCGTCGGCGGCCCCCATGCGCCGGATCTGCTCAAGCTCAACATCGCCTCCGAAGGACCGGGGACCATCTGGATCAGAAACGTGAAGCTCCTCGCCACGGAGGTCGAGTGACCCCCGGGGCCCGGTCCGCCCGGGGTCTGAGGCCTGCTCACTGGCGGGATGAACCGCCAGCCGCGTTGGCGGGCCATCGGGAATCAAGCGCGCCTCCTCCTCACACCTCGGCCCGGCTGACGTCCTCGCGGAGATTGTTGATGATGAATCCCTGCCGGTCGGGGCTGTTCTTGCCCATGTAGAAGGCGAGCATCTCCTTCACTCCCTTGCCCTCCTCCATGCGGACCGGATCAAGCCGCATCCCGGGTCCGATCATGATCTTGAACTCATCGGGAGAGATCTCGCCGAGCCCCTTGAAGCGGGTGATCTCGGCGTTTTTGCCGAGCTGGGCGAGGGCCTCGTCCTTTTCCGCCGCGTCGTAGCAATAGCGGGACTCCTTCTTGTTGCGGACCCGGAACAGGGGCGTCTGCAGAATGTGGAGATGCTCGCCGCGAATCACCTCGGGAAAGAACTGCAGAAAGAACGTCAGCAGCAAGAGCCGGATGTGCATCCCGTCCACGTCCGCGTCGGTCGCGATCACCACCCGGTTGTAACGCAGATCATCGAGGTGTTCCTCGATCCCGAGCGCCGCCTGCAGAAGCGCGAATTCCTCGTTCTCGTAAACCACCTTGCGGGTCAACCCGTAGGAGTTCAGCGGCTTCCCCCGCAAGGAGAACACCGCCTGCGTCTCGACACTCCGGCACTTCGTGATGGAACCGCTGGCGCTGTCGCCCTCCGTGATGAAGATCGTCGTCGCGGCGCGTTTCTTGTGCCGGGTGTTCCAGTGCACCCGGCAGTCGCGCAGCTTCCGGTTGTGCAGCTTCGCCTGGCGAGCCCGGTCCCGCGCCATCTTCTTGACCCCCTTGAGCTCCTTCCGCTCGCGTTCCGCCGCAAGGATGCGTTTCTGGATGGCCTCCGCGGTGGCGGAATGCTTGTGCAGGTGGTTGTCAAGCTGCTCGCGCAGGAAGTTGCCGATGAAACTGCGCACCGTCTCGCCTCCCGGCGCCATCTGGGTGCTGCCCAGCTTCGTCTTGGTCTGGCTCTCGAACACCGGCTCCTGGACGCGCACCGACACCGCCGCCTCGATCCCGGCCCGGATGTCCGCGGGGTCATACTGCTTCTTGTAAAACTCCCGCAGGACCTTCACCAGGGCCTCCCGGAAGGCGCCGAGGTGGGTCCCGCCCTGCGTGGTGTGCTGTCCGTTCACGAACGAGTAGTATTCCTCCCCGCTCCCCGGGGTGTGCACGAAGGCCACCTCGATGTCCGGCCCCTTGAGATGCACCGGCTCATACAGCGGCTCGTCCTCCATCTCCTCCCGCAGAAGATCCAGCAGCCCGCCCTTCGAACGAAACCGCTTCCCGTTGAACACCAGCGACAGCCCCGGATTAAGGTATGCATAGTAGCGGCACATCTTCTCCACGATCGCGGGCTTGAACCCCGCCGCCTCCGGGAAGATGCCGCGGTCGACCTCGAAGGCGAGCCGGGTCCCCGGCTTCGATCCCCCCGCCGCCCGCGGGCGCTTCATCTCCTCCACCACCTCCCCCCGGCTGAACTCGATCGCCTTGGTCTGCCCGTCCCGCCACGCCTGCACCTCGAAGAACCCGCTCAGGGCGTTCACGGCCTTGATGCCCACCCCGTTCAACCCCACCGACTTCTTGAACGCCTCGCTGTCGTACTTCGCACCCGTGTTGATGCGCGCCGCGCAGTCCATGAGTTTCCCGAGCGGAATGCCCCGCCCGAAATCCCGCACCTCGACCCGCCCCTCGGGGTCGATCTCGAGCCGGATCTCCCGTCCATGCCCCATCACGAACTCGTCCACCGCATTGTCGATGACCTCCTTCAGCAGCAGGTAAATCCCGTCATCCGGAGCACTCCCGTCCCCCAGCTTCCCGATATACATCCCCGGCCGCATCCGAATGTGCTCCTTCCAGTCGAGGCTCCGGATGTCGGCTTCCGTGTAACTCGCAGACATGGCAGATTTTTCTTAATTCTTCTTAACTATCGCCCCCTCGTCAAGCCCGGGACGATCGCTGGGACAAGAAGCGGCGGCGTCCCGGGGGATGCCGCCGCTCCTGGATTGCCTGCGGGAAAACCAACCCTCGAAGCCTGCCAAGGCTCCAAGGCCAAATCATCGCTCATGAAAACCGTTTCCAATCCTTTCGACCTGGAAATGTGCCGTCTTCAAGTGCGCCGCCCATGAACCACGTCCGCGGCCGGGAGGCAATCCCATACTCTGTAACAAAATCGCCCCCTTCTGCAGCGCGCCTGCGTTGGTCGCGGTCGACCAGTGGAACGATAAACCACAACTTGGACGGATTCAAGCGGGCCGCATTCCCCCCGCTTCGGTGAACGATTGCGGGCGATCCCGCCCCGGCCGGGGAGTGCGAGGGCGCCGCGCTTCATGCAACCGACGCCTCCCGCCGCGGCCGGATCAACCGCTCTGAGGCGAAGCCTCCCCCGTTCGATCGCCGCGCCCGGAACATCGCAAGCCGCGTCCGCCCGGCAGAGCGGGCTGACTCCCCCGCCCGCCGCGCTTACCAATCGGCGTTGTAGCCTCGCGTGTCGACGTGGGTGAACCGGCTGTAACGCCCGATGCCCCCGCGGAATCTGCCCTCCTCCCGGATGTGCCGCGCGGTTCGCGCCACCAGCGACGGCGAGGCGTGAAACTTCAAATCAAGGGCGTAGTTCTCCTTGTGATACGAGTTCGGTTTCGCGCCCGGACAGCGCGCGTTGTAAGCAGGCGAGCGGTAGGCCGAGGTCACATCCCGCACCGAACTTCCGAGGCGCCGCGCGATCTCGTCCGCCACACGCAGCGTTTGGCTCACATGCCGCCACATCGACCGCGGTGGCAGGGTGTTCCACACGCTTCCCTTGCGCTTGGCGTGACTCAGCACAACCTCCTGCACCGTGATGTGCTTCAGTCTCAGACTCGACAAATACCGGGCGTAAGCGTGCAACTCCCCTCCCTGGCGACGAACCCACTCCGGAGGCAGGGTGCTCGTGTCAATCAAACTCCCTCCGCTGAATCTCGACAACGCCTCGCAGGGACAGACACTCGCGAACAATCCCCCGGCGCTCAGAAGCGCTGTTCCCAAAAAACACCGGCGGCCAAGGCGCCTCTCATGGGAAACGGACGCAAAACCCCCCTTTCCTTTCGATGGCTGACAGGACATCCCCGCGAGGCTTTAGAATCCTCACGCCATGGCCAGTGGAAATTTCTTGTTACGCCAGGGACTTCGGCAGCCTTTCTCGATCTTCGCTTTTCAGCGGAATTTCTTTTCATTACAACGGCAGTTTGCAGGGAACATGGGGCTTACAGGACGGTTGCTTTATATAAATTAAATAAAAAGCAGTCAAGAATGTTTTACCGGATAAAGCAATTTTCCCGTATTTTTCGCGGACGGCATGCCGGGGCGGGGGATGTTTCTGCCTCCTTGGATGGGACGTGGCAGGTCTGCGCCGGGCTCGCAATCCCGCTTGCCGCGCCCCCGGCCCGTCCCCTAGAAGATTCCTCGGAGGGTATCGACCCATGGAATCCGACTCGCTGACGACCGCTCCCGGTTTGCGCGCCACCATTCACTTGGGCGCCAGTTCGGTCTCCATGCTGGTGGTGGAAGCGGACGCCACGAACCCGGGCGAGGCGGTGGAGTTCCTCGAACAGCCGCTTCCCGTGGCCCGGGACGTCTTCGGGCACGGGCGATTGGACTCCGCCACGACGGAACGAGCGGTCGAAATCCTCCTCGGATACCTTGAAAGCCTCGGCGAACTGGGGATCGGCCGCGAGCAGATCGTCCGCGCCGTCGCCTCCAACATCCTCTCCGAGGCCCGCAACAACGAGACCTTCCTCAACCGCATCAATATTGCCTGCGGTCTCGATGTCGAGATCCTCGACGACGGCGAAATGACCCGCCTCATCTATCTCAAGACGCGGCGGCGGCTGCGCGACACCCCCACCATGAGGAAGCGCACCACCATCCTCGTGCATGTCGGACCCGGCAACACCCGGGTCGTCCTCTTCAAGCGGGGCCGCATCAACCGTTACACCAGCTACCGGCTCGGCACCCACCGCACCCACGAGGCGGTCGAGGGAACCCGCGCCGACGGCGCCGTCCTGCTGCGCGTCATCCGCGAACACATCAGCGGCCAACTCGACCAGTTGCGGTTCGAATACGAGGACGAAACGATCGAAGACATCGTGGTGATCGGATACGAGGTGCAACTCCTTGCGCCCTTTCTCAGCAAACCCGGCGACACCCGCTGCCCGACCAAGACCCTCCGGAGCCTCCTGCAGGAAGCGGCCACTCTTTCCCTCGAGGAACGGGTCCGGCGCTATCAACTCGACTACCACACCGCGGAAGCCGTGATTCCGGCCCTTGAAATCAATCTCGCCATTGCGGAGTGCTTCGAGTTGAAGGGGCTCCGTATTCCGGACAGCGACTACGAGCGCGGTCTGTTGTTCGACCTTCCGATTTCGCCTTCGCTCGCCACCGGCTTTCAGGCCGAGGTGATCCGCTCGGCCAAGATCCTCGCGCAGAAGTTCAAGGTCGACGCCAAGCACTCGAGCCATGTTGCGTTTTTGGCGGGCCGCCTTTTCGAGGAGACCCGGGGCCTCCACCGGCTCTCGGATCACGACGCCCTCCTCCTCGACGTGGCCTCCATCCTTCACGAATGTGGCGGCTTCATCAGCCCCAAGGCCCACCACAAACACTCCCAATACATCATCGAGAACAGCGAGGTCTTCGGACTGGGCCGCCTCGATGTCGCGGTGGTCGCCCTTGCCGCCCGTTACCACCGCCAGTCCGGACCGAAATCATCCCACCCCGCATACGCCGCCCTCAGCCACGAGGACCGCATCCGAGTCGCGAAGATCGCCTCCCTCCTCCGGGTCGCCGACGCCCTCGACCGCTCCCATACCCAACGGGTCACGGACCTCTCCGCCGGCATCACCCGCAACGAAGCCCGCCTCAACCTCCTCGGTGTCTCCGATGCCACCGTCGAACGGCTCGCCATGCAAAGCAAGGGCGACGTCTTCCAGGAAACCTTCGGCCTCCGCATCAACCTCGCCGAACACGGCTGATCCCGTCCCACCAGCCAAGCCGACAACCCCAACCGGAAACCGGAAACCCCGCCCAACGCACCCTCCACCCATGGCCTTCATCAATCGCGAACTCTCATGGATCGAGTTCAACCAGCGGGTTCTCGACGAGGCCCGCCGTCCCGAGCTTCCGCTCCTCGAGCGCCTGAAGTTCCTTGCCATTACCGCCTCGAATCTCGACGAATTCTTCCAGGTGCGGGTTGGGGGGCTCACGATGGTCCGCCGCTCGGGATCCCGCTCGACCGACATTGCGGGCCTCACCGCCTCGCAGCAGATCACGCTCATTCGCCGGCGGGTGGTGGAATTCACTGCCACCCAGTATGATCTGCTGAACGACGAGCTTTTGCCGGCGCTGCGCAAGGCCGGCATCCGGATTCTCCCGATGCGGGAACTCTCGCCCAACCAGAAAGTGCAGGTTGCGGCCTACTTCACGGAGATGGCCTTCCCGCTTCTCACTCCGCTGGCCATCGCGCCCGATTCTCCCGAGCCGGTCCTGCCGCCGCTGCAGCTTCTCATCGCCTGCCGGCTCGAAGACCTCGACGACGAAATCAGCCGCCACGTCATCGTCCCCGTCCCCGAAAACCTCCCGCGCTTCATCCCGATCCAGTCCGGCAACGGCGACTCCTTCGTCCTCATCGAGGACCTCATCCAGAGCTACCTCGAAGATCTCTTCCCGGGCGAATCGGTCGGCGCCAGCGCTCCGATCCGGATCACCCGCAACAGCGACATTGCCGTCCAGGAGGAGGACTCGATCGACCTCGCCGGCGATATGGAGGATGTGATCGCCGCCCGCCGTTTCGGGGACACGGTCCGGGTCGAAGTGAGCGCCGGCACGCCGCGCGACCTCCTCCGCCTCGTGCAGGAGGTCACCGCCTCCGGCCCCTCGGAACTCTACCGCGTCTCGGGCCCCCTCGGCCTCTCGGACTTCATGGAACTCGTTTCCCTCCGCGGCTACCGGCGCCTGCGCTACCCCGACTGGCCTCCGCAGGCCTCGCCGCTCGTCGATCCCAACACCTCGATCTTCGACCTCGTCAAGCAGCGCGACATCCTCCTGCACCACCCGTTCGAATCCTTCGAACCGGTCCTGCGTCTTCTCGAGGAAGCCGCGGCCGACCCGCAGGTTCTTGCCATCAAACAGGCCCTCTACCGCACCGCCGACGAATCCCGCGTCATCCAGGCGCTGATCCGCGCCGCCGAGTCCGGCAAGCAGGTCACCGCCCTCGTCGAACTCAAGGCCCGCTTCGACGAGGCCCGCAATCTGGAGCGCGCCGAACGCCTCCAGCGGTCCGGGGTGCGCGTCGTCTACGGCGTCCGGAACCTCAAGACCCACGCCAAGGTCACCCTCGTGGCCCGTCTTGAAGACGGCCGTCTCCGCCGTTACGTCCACCTCGGCACCGGCAACTACAACGAGGCCACCGCCCAGCTCTACACCGACATTTCCTACCTGACCGCCCGCCCCGAGTATGGCTCCGACGCCTCCCTCTTCTTCAACGCCGTCTCCGGACGCTCGAAACTGGTGCGCCTCCGCAAGATCTCCCCCGCTCCCAACCACATGAAGGGGCGCATCCTCGAGCTCATCGCCGGCGAGTCCGGCCGCGCCTCCCGCGGGGAACCGGCCCGCATCCTCGCCAAGATGAATTCCCTCCAGGACCCCGACATCATCGACGCCCTCTACAAGGCCTCCCGGTCCGGCGTCGAAATCAACCTCAACATTCGCGGCATCTGCTGCCTCCAAACCGGAACCCGCAAGTCCGCCCGCAACATCCGCGTCGTCTCCATCATCGACCGCTTCCTCGAACACTCCCGCATCTTCTACTTCCACCAGGGCGGCGAACCCGTCGTCTATATCTCCTCCGCCGACTGGATGACCCGCAACCTCGAAAAACGGGTCGAACTCCTCATCCCCATCGAGGACTCCCTCAGCCGCCGCCGCCTCATTCGCATCCTCGAAGCCGCCTTCCGCGACAACACCCACGCCCACGAAATCCTCGAAAACGGAACCAGCCACCGCATCCCCACCCCCAAGGGGCAGAAACGCTTCCGTTTCCAGGAGGCCCTCTACCGCCAGGCCGTCAAGGCCTCCAAAGCCCGCCAGCACGAACGCGCCACCACTTTCCAGCCCCACCGGCCGCCCCAGTAACGCCACCCGCCACCCGATACCCGCCACCCAAATCCCCCCTTGCGTCCCGCCGATTTCACGGCACAATCTCCCCCCCGGCCGGTCGGCTCCTCCTCCGGCCTCCAGCCGCAACTCGGGCCCGTAGTTCAACGGATAGAACGGTGGATTCCGGTTCCACAGATCGGGGTTCGATTCCCTGCGGGCCTAGTTGCTGATTTTGAGGCGCCGTCGATCGCGTGCCGGAGAGGCCGGGCAATGGTGTTCCGAACGGGAACACGCGAGTGCCGGGATGGCGGCCCGGTCCAACCGCACGCCATTGCGTGCTGGAGAAGCCGGGAGAGCGCCTTGTTCCGCCCTGTGGGCGTCCGCTCTCCCGGCGGGTGTCCTGACTTTCCCGCGGGCTAGAATCCTTGGAATCCGGAAGTCGTCACAAATGAGTCAAGTTTTCCGGCAGCAAGGTTGCCCTGCCTGATGCAGGGTGCAAGAT
>Ga0180431_10004561_pt1 | contig 17234 bp, 14 predicted proteins | sample SS_ome_11_FD_132459 | JGI IMG/M metagenome (GOLD analysis project Ga0180431, IMG submission 132459) | Hypersaline lake sediment archaeal communities from the Salton Sea, California, USA - SS_1_MS_1 metaG | ecosystem: Environmental > Aquatic > Non-marine Saline and Alkaline > Hypersaline >... | reverse complement strand
CTCAGCCATAGAAGAGGCGGCGCTAGGCCCACAAATTGGCCGAAAAGTGCCCTAACACCGGCTCTTTAGGCCGGTGTGAGTGTGAAAAACTCGGCACGAATTTACGGCAGTCTGCACTTAGTGGTTTCAAAAGCACGCCCAAGTTATGGTCGCTGGGGGAATCGCTTCCCCCAGCGCCACTTCCGAACGGAGCGTAACACTTTCGCGTTACTCCGCTCTTCAGTCCGAGGGCCATTGTCACTAGCACTGTCTGCCGTGGATTTCGTCGTGGCAGTGACCGTGTAGCATCACCAGGTTGGAGTACCGGTTGTTCATCGGATTGTCGTCCCAGTGATGCTTTTCGATCACGTCCTCTGCCGCAAAGTACAGCCCGCAAAGCCCACAACGGCATTTCTGCCTTTTCAGCAGGTTGAGCACCCGCACTGATTTCGTCGGGTCGCGTCCTCGGCGCTTGATCCAGTAAAGTCAAGCGCAGGGGGCAAGAGCTCCCTGTGCTGAGTCAGTCTGCGAGAGCAAATCAGCGTAAAAGTCCTGCACCTGCTGGAGTGTGGGTTGGGCCGCCGTGCCGCCGTAGCCGGTCGTGGATAGGGCGCCGCAGGCATTGGCAAAGCGGAGCGCCGCCGCTAGGGGCATCTTGCACACTACGTAGGCATAGATGAAACCTGCGTCGAACGAGTCTCCCGCGCCGGTGGTGTCTACTGCGTTCACCTGAAAACCGGGGCTGTGCAACACCCGGTCACCCTGCAACGTCATCGCGCCTTCCGCGCCGCACTTGACCACCACCAGGCCGGCCCGTTGGCTCAACGCGCGCAAAGCCAGCTCCGGATCGTCCACGCCCGCGATGGCGCAGGCCTCTCCCGCGTTGGGCATAAAAATATCCACCTCTTCCAACACGGATGACACGCCGCTGTCCCAATTCTCCTCGGGGTCCCAGCCAGTATCCAACGAGATGGTCAGACCGGCCCGGCGCGCGCGACGGAACAGGGCCGGCAAACCGGGTTGCAACTTTTTCTGGAGAAAGTAGGAACTGACGTGCAGGTGATTGTAACGCGCCAGGATATGCGGCGTGACCTCGGCGGCATCCAGTGTGTCAATGCTGCCCGGAACAGTGACCATGGCCCTGTCTTGGGGGTAGGTCAGTGAGATGGTGAGGCCGGTGGGCGCTGTGGGATCTCGGATGATCCATTGGGCGCCTATGCCCAACTGGCGCAGTTGATGGGTGACAAATTTTCCATAGTCGTCCTGCCCCACCTTGCCCAAAAAGTCCACCGTTGCGCCGAGCCGGGCCAGACCTGCGGCGCAGATGGCCGAAGAGCTGCCCATCACCAAGTGAAATTCTTGAGCCAGGATCTCCTGACCGAGGGCGGGCAGGCTCTCCAATCCACTGATAACCAGATCAACGTTCAACTCGCCGACGACGAGGATTTGTTTCATTGCTGTCTCCAATCAGCGAGGGTTTAGTCATGACATCCATGGCTGGGCCAGGGCCTCACATAGAGCCGTGATCCGGGCCATCCGTTCGCGGGCCAGGCCGGACAGGAACGCCTGGCGCTCCGCCGCTGGCATACCGACGGCCTCTTGCCAGACGGCCCGGCCCACCGCCACGCCACAGGCCCCGGCGCGGGCGGCGACTGCTGCTTGACGCATATAGGTCTCGAAATCTCCCCCTGCGCTGAGCAGCACCCAGGGCGCCCGCGACGCTTCCGTCAACTCCTGGCCGGCGACCAGCCACTCCGCCTCGTCGGGGACGGCTTCGACGTCCAGTGGGAACTCGGCTTTGAGCACATCCACGCCGGGGATGGCTGTCAGTCTGCGGGCCGTCTCGACGACGGCGCGGCGGTGTTCCTCCGGTGAGAGCTCGAGGTGGGCTGGATTGGGTGAGTAGGTCAGCGGCTCCAGAAAGAATGGGATGTCCGCTTCAGCGCAGGCCCCTGCCGTCTGACGCACCAGGTCTTTGATCTGGGCGGCGGTTGACGCTTCGGGGTGGTAGTACACCAACAGCTTGACGGCGTTGGCGCCGATCCGCACTGCCCGCTCTGGGTCCCAACCGGGCAGTAGCTCGCTCAGGCGGGTGTGAGGCTCGCCGCTGTAGCCGCTACGCTCAATGGACAGGACCAGACCGGTGCGGCCAGGCAACGCGCCGCTGGCGATGCACTGCTCCGCGCCATATTCGGGATCCAGCAGCACACCAGAAGAGATCGGGGCCAGGGCGGCGACCACGTCTTGTTTGAAGGCGACCAGCGTTTCGTCGGGAACGGCGTCCGGATTTTCTGGATCGAGGGCCCGGCGCAGGTTGCGGCGATGGTCTATCGCCATAATGACCAGCTTGCCGCGAGGCGTAGCGCATTGTTGCAAACGGCGGATTTTTCCAATGCTCAGGGATGTCATCTAACGACTCCTACGGCGCAGAGTTCTGCCCGGCACAGGCACACGCATAGTTGGCAACGACTGCCTGGATTTTATCCCGGATGAGGTCCTCCGGCAAGTTTCGCAACAGACCGTTCCTCACCCGCTCGTACTGGACCGGCATGAACTGGCTCAACAATGTCAGCGGAACGGGGTGATGAGTCAGGTTGTCCAGTAGATGGGCCAGAGACTGTTGGACGGCGGGGTCCGGCCAGTAGTAGCGCGAGCGGTCACTGTAGCTGTACCGGCGGGCAAACAGGATGCCGGCTTTGGAACCGGCGTAATAGGTTTGCCAGTACGCCGGCCGGGCCGCCATTGCCCCGTCGAGCACGCGCCGGACGTTGGACAGCGCAACCCCCGCCCGATCTGAAAGCCATTCTGTTTCCATCTGCGCCAGGGCAAAGACGGCCTCGCGAAAGGCAAAGGTGAGGGCAGGGCCGACCTTCAAGATGGCAAAGTGATCCAGCACCATAGAGCGCAGGGCCTCGCGGGTCTGGTAGTCGGTCGAGTGCGCCTCAAAGACGAGCCGGTCACAGGTTTGAATGAACTGCGAGAGAGGACGCGCCGCCGACCGATGGTATTCGAAGAGCGTGTCGTCGCCAAATTCCACACCCGGCTGGACGACCACGGCGATGACGCGCTGCCAGGCACTCTCCAGTCCGCGCTGGCGAAATGCCTCCCTGGTCAGCTCGATGGTCTGCTGCACGTCTTGGACCTGCGTCACGGCCAGCCGGCCCTCGGGCTGCCGCGCGCCGCCCGGCGGTGGGACCTCGGTGCCGATGACGTAACACGGCGCGGCCTGACGCGGATCAGCGTCCCGGTGAGCCTGCTCGGCTGCCAGGCACAGCTCGGCGGCCCGTTCCACCGCCACCTGAGGCTCCAAAGGTGCGTCTGGTGGATCATCAGCGCACCTCATACTGGCATCCAGGTGAATCTTGGTGTAACCGGCCCGCACGCAATCCCGCACCAGCACCCGCGCCTTGCCCAAGGCGCTCGCCGCCGGTTCGCGCTGCCAGGGGCTGGGGCCGAGGTGATCGCCGCCCAGGATCAGCCGCTGGCGGGCAAAGCCGAACCGGTCGGCGATGCGCCACACGTAATCACGGAACCTGGCCGGCGTCATACCCGTGTAGCCGCCCGCCTGGTTCACCTGGTTACAAGTGGACTCGACCAGCAGTGGCGAGCCGTCCGCCAGGGCCTGCTGCACGGCGGCCTCCAACACGAAGGGATGGGCTGAACAGACGCTATAGATCCCGACCGGGACGCCGCGCTTGTGAGCGGCGACGATCTCTAGGAGCGAGACGTCAGGATTCGCCTCCATCTCTATCGCTTACTGGCTCCCCTCGGTGACGCGGTACAACCGCAGCGCGCCGACCCGGAGCGGAGTCAGGCGATAGCCAGCGGAGGCCAGCTCGGGCAGTCGTTCCGACACCAACACCGGGCGTTCGGCCTGTTGCGCGGCGATGAACGCGAGCGCCGAGTTGGCCAAGCCATCCTGATCGTCGGCCGGGTAGGTCTCGACAAAGGCCAGGTCGGTGCGGCCCAGTTCGACGTGGGCCACATAGTAGCATGGATACAACAGATCCCAGTCCAGGAACATGATGCCATTCTGGGGCGCCTGCGCCAGAGAAATCTGGAGCTGCTGGTGTATCTCCTCAAAGCCGCCAGGGCCGACCGGGTATTCCTCAAAGTCATCCCAGGTAAAGGCCAGTGTCCCTTGACGCACGGCGTCCAGGCGCGGTTGGAGGGTGGGATAGACGGCGATGACGATCACCAACACCGACAGCGTCGCGTCGGCCCAGACGGGATCGCTGCCCCAACGCGCGGTGAACCGATTCACCGCGTCCACCAGGGCGCCCAGGCCAGCAGCGGTCAAAACTGCCAGCAACACATAACTGGGAATGAAAAAGACGTACAGGTCCCAGATGTCATAGTTAAAGGTGTAGAGCCACTGAGCTACCAGGGCGAGTAGCAGGAGGATGGCGACGCGAGGGCGGCTGCGCAGCGCATTCAGAGCGCCCACTCCGGCCAGGAGAATGAGCGACCAGGCCAACTCTGAAGGCAGGTTCTCCCCGTACCGGCTGGCCAATTTCGGCATCACAGTGTCCGGGTCGGCGAACATGAAGGAGCGAAATTGCCGGGCGCTCCAACCAAAGAGAAGTTGCTCTCCCGGGCCGTCTATCTGCTCGGCCGACAACCCCCAAGCCGAGCGGGACGGTTCGATCACGGAGGGGAAATAGCCGGCCGGCGAGCGGCGCCAATGGATCAGCAAAAAGATGACAATGAGCACCGCCACGCCCACCAACGCGCCGCCCACAGCCGTTTTGAGGCCCCGGAGCTGTGGCAGGCTTTGACGCCGATACTGCAAGGCAAGAAACACACCAACAGCCGGGACCAACAAGATGACGCTCATGTGCATGCCCAGACTCAGACCACCCAGCAGCCCGGCGACGAACAGAGCGCGGGGCCTGGGGTCAGCGTCCCACCACAACAATATGGCCACAATCCAGACGAAAAAGGCAGCGCCGGGCGCATAGACCTCGGCGATGATGGCCTGCGACCAAAAGGTGGGCGAGACGGCCAGGGCCAGCGCACCAACGACGGCGGCCCCTCGCCGATCGGTGAGCCGCCGCCCGGCGACGTAGACGCCGGATACGGTCAGGGCGGCCATCACCGCCGAGAAGAGATTCACCCGCCAGGCGACACTGGCCACGGGCAACAGCGTGAACAGTTTAGCCAGGGCCAGGTAGACGGGATAGCCGGTGGGATGGGTGTGACCCAACAGGTAGGCCAGCGCCTGAAACTCACCGCTGTCACCGGGCAGCAGGCCGGGAGCCAGGGTGCGAACGTAGAGGGCCAGGCCCAACAGCCCGACGGCAGCGGCCAGGCACGCATCGCGCCTTGAGAGGGCTTGAAAACCGGTCAGGCCTCTTTCACGTTTCGAGAAAGTCGGGGAGATCGTCACGTTCGGCCTCGATCATTTCGTCGAACATACGCCGGATTTCGGCCAGAGAGCAGACAGCGGCGGTCAGGGGATCCACCATCAGGGCATGGACGGCGGCCTCGCGGTCCTGTTCCAGCACGGCGGTGACGACCCGGTCGTGGAAGGCCATGTGCTGCGCGTTGAGCAGCGCCAGATGCGTGGGCAGCGGGCCAAAGTGAGTCGGCTGGACGCCCTTGCGGTCCACCAGGCAGGCCACTTCGACCACGCCATCCTGCGGCAGATTGTCTATCAGGCCGGTGTTGCGCACGTTGCCGTAGATTACCTGGGGCTGGCCCGTCTCAATGGCCTCCACGACATACGAGGCGAACTCGGGGCCTCGGGTCATCTCGTGCGTTTCCCGGTGCGCTAAAACATGGCGGATGTACTGGTCACCCTCGGCGCGCCAGGTCGGCCAGTTGTTGGCGTAAAAACCACTCTCGCCCCGGTAACCACCCCGGTCGTAGCGCGCCACCAGGTCGGGGCGTTTGCGAAAGTAGGCCGTGTACTCGGAGGCGTGCCCGCTGCCCTCGGTGGAAAAGGCACCCAGGTGCATCATCATCTCGAAACGGACCGGGTCCTGGTCATAGATTTCGGGAACGCGGGCCTTTTCACGCAGCCGGGGATAGAGATCCTGACCATCGCGCTCAAGTTTGACGAACCAGGCCAGGTGATTGATGCCTGCCGCTCGCCAGTCCAATGCTTCGTAGGGAACGTCCAGGTAGTCGGCCAGTTGGCGGGATGTGTGCTGAATCGAGTGGCACAGCCCGACGATGGGCAGTGTCGAGGCGCGAATGCCGACCAGCACCGTGAGTGACATCGGGTTGGTATAATTCATCACCAGGGCGCGAGGGGCCAGCCGCTCCACGTCAGCCAGGATGTCCAGCCAGGCGGGCAGAGTGCGCAGGGCCTTGAACAGCCCGCCGGGGCCGATGGTGTCGCCGATGCACTGATCCACGCCGTACCGGAGCGGGATGTCATAGTCGTGGCGCACGTGGGCCAGCCCGGCCACCTCGATGGTGTTGATGACGTAATCGCTGCCAGCCAGGACGCGGGTGCGGTCGGCAGTGGCCTGGACGGTCCAATCCCGGCCGGAGCGCTCGATGAGGAACTCGGCCATCCGGTGGGCCAGTTCCAGGCGCTCGACGTCAATGTCCACCAGGGCGAAGGCGCCTCGTTCCAGCGCCGGAGTGGACAAAAAGTCGGTCATCAGTTCGGTGGCAAAGACGGCGCTGCCGGCGCCGATGATTGCAATTTTAGCCATAGAAATTCCTTATCCAGTCGGGTGGGCGTTGTTCGTCACGGGCAGGTCTCCCGAAAAGCGCCCAGGTTGCGGTTCTTGAGGATGAAACTCGGGCCGTGCCGGCGGCCGAACTCGCAGGCGGCCTCGAAATCAACGTCCGTGTCCGTATACTCGGCCGCAAAGACGGGCTTGCCAGCCTGGATGTAGGGCAGCATGTCCGCGGCCCAGCCGTAGTAAAAGGCGTCCTCGGTGATGGCAAAGTCGTAGACGTCCACCAGGTCATGGGTCTGGTCGGGCGCGTTTTTCTGACCGATGGCCAGGCCGCGCTGGTGGGCCTCCTCGGCCAGCCACAGGGCATAGCGCAACTGGTCGTCGTAGGTCAGGGGGAAGCCGGTGTCGTCGGTATAGATCTCCATGTTGTCCGGCTCGACGGCGTCAAAGCCCTTGGCGGTGCACATGTCGAGGCGCGCCCGCATGATAGGAGCGATTTGGTCAATCTGGCGGATGTCGAGCCACTTTTCGCCTGCCCAGCCCTTGTAATCCCTGCCGATAACCTCCGGCGGGAATTGGTCGGCGTCGGGCCGCCAATTCTCCCACGAGCCGACGGAAATGTAGCAGATGACGCGAGCGCCCTGGGCGTGGAAATAGTCCACAGCAGACTTGTCCACGTGCAGGTCAATGTCATACACGTCCGCCTGGATGTCAAAATCGAACCGGCCGGTCAGTTGCCACTGCCAGGTCAGACCGGTCGTTGGATGCCACCAATCGAGTTTCTGAGACGTGGATACCTCCGCGGTCAGGGTCGTGGGTTCGACTGCGGGAGCGGCTTCACAGGCCGCGCACAGCGGCAGGACGGACGCCAGACAGAGCCACAAGAACCGTCTCACGATTTGACCCCTGTCAGCGTGATGCCCTCCACAATCCAGCGCTGCACGAGGGCAAAGACGAACAGGACCGGCATCACGACCAGGACAGAGGCGGCCATCGTCAGATGGTACTTGTTGCCCATGCGGGTCGAGTACCAGGTGAGGATGATCGGCAGGGTGCGCACGTTTTGCTCGGTCAGCACGATCAGCGGCCAGAGGTAGGCGTTCCAGTTGAACATGAACGTCAACATGCCAAAGGTCGCCAGCGCCGGGCCCAGTTGGGGCAAGGCGATGCGCCAGTAGATGTGAAATTCCGATGCGCCATCAACCCGCGCGGCGTCTATCAATTCGTTGGGGATAGCGAGGGCAAACTGGCGAAAGAGAAAGATGCCAAAGGCGTCCACCGCGGCCGGGAGGATGAGGCCCCACAGCCGGTTGATCAGCCCCAATTTCGCCAGGATCAGGTAGCCGGGGACCATCGTGATCTGGGCCGGGATCATCATGGTCGCCAGGATAAACCAGAACAACGGCTGTTTGCCCCGGAAATCGAACTTGGCAAAGATGTAGCCGAAAAGAGAGCTGGTGAACAACACCTGCACCACGTTCGCCAGGGCGATGATGGCCGAGTTGCGGTAGAACGTCGCCAGCGGCAGGAGCGGATCGGTCAAGACGGTTTCATAATTCGCCAGCGTGAACTCTTGCGGGAAAAAGCTGGAGGGGATCTGGCGGATCTCGGCGCCCGTTTTGAACGAGCCCAGGATCACCCAGATGAACGGCAGCAAGGTGACGATGGTGGCAGGGATCAGCACCAGGTAGGCAAGATTCAAACGGGGCCCGCGCCGGGAGCGTGAGGAAAACCTGTCCGTCATCGCTAATACTCCCATTCTGTGCGGAGCAGGCGGGTTTGTACCAGCGAGATGGCGAACACGAGCAAAAAGAGGACGATGGACACGGCCGCCGCCCAACCGAGGCGCTGGTAACGAAAGGCATAGCTGTATATGTGGAGCAGGAGCGTGTGGGTCTGGTCGTTGGGGCCGCCGTCGGTCATGATCTGGATGATGTCAAAGACCTGGAAGGCGGAGATCAGTGTCAGCACCGAGGTGAGCAGGATGGTGGGGCTGAGAAGCGGGAGTGTGATGCGGGTGAACATCTGCCAGGCGTTTACACCGTCCACCAGGGCGGCGTCCTTGATGCTCTGGGGAATGCCCTGCAGCGCGGCGACAAAGATGACCATGTTGTAACCATAATCTTGCCACAGGTAGGCGACGATGACGGCGAGCAGGGCCACCGGGACGCCAGCCACGATCAGATTCGGGTCGCCGGTCCAGTTGACGCCGATCAGTTTTCCGGCGAACCGGCCGATGATAGCGTTTAACAGGCCGCGCTGGGGATGAAAGATGTACCCCCACATAATCGCTACGCCCGCCGAAGGCGCCAGCACCGGCAGGAAAAAAAGCGCACGAAAAAGACCTTTGAGCTGTTTGTGAACGGACTCGATCAACACGGCCAACGGCAGGGTGATCGCCAGATTCAGGGGCACGACGATGAAGGCGAACAGCAGGGTGGTCTTGAAGCCGATGTGGAACTGGCGCACGATCAGCGGCGCGTCGGGCGCGAAATTCATCATATGCTGAAAATGCTGTAACCCGACGAAGGGGTTGTCGCCGCCCAAGCCCAGGAACGGCCCGCCGGCCCGCCGGGCGCTGTATTCAAAAAATCCCAGGGAGAACCCCCACAGCAGCGGGAAGAGGGTCCAAAAGGCCATGTACAGGAGGAGGGGCGAGACGGTCATCGCCACGAAACGCTTTTCGGCGGCGTCACGTCCACGCAGCGGATGACGCAGCCAGTCCCCCAAGAATCTTGCTAGAGAAAATTCCTTCGGCATAGTCAGCTCCTGGTGGGTCCCCCCGCAGGTTCACGACCTGCGGGGGGGCCGCCAAAAGTCTACTGGAACGAGTCCCGCACTTCGCTCTCGATGGTCTTGAGCGTCTCCTCCAACGCGACGTTGCCCTGCAGGAAATTCAAAACGCGCGGGTAGGTCACCTCGTACCACACAAAGTCACGGTCAGGGAACTGTCCTTCGTGCTGACCGTATTCCAGGAGAGCCAGGAATGGCTCAAAGTAAGGGAACTCGGTCACGAGTTTTTCGGCGTTCGCGCCACTGACGTTCCCCTTCAGGGCGGGCAGCGTGCCGGAGGCCAGGTTCCACTGCACAGCGTTGGCCGGGTCCAGCGCGGCGAATTTGACAAAATCCCAGGCGGCCGCCTGCACGTCGCTGTTGGCCGAAACACTCATACCCCATCCGGAAGCGGCCGCAAAGAGCGGTTCCGCGCCCACGCTCGGTAGCGGAGCGTAGATGGTCACTTTAACCACCTCTGGATAATCACCGCTGTATTCCGGCACCGCCCACGGGCCCACCAGGCCGATGGCGCTGGAGCCGTCGAAATACGAGTCTCCCACCCAGTTCTCTTCGTCGTTGAAGAGCACCGGATCAACCAGTCCCTCGTCCACCAAAAGTTTCATCAGTTCCAGCGCCTTGACGCCCTCTGGCGTGTTGACCTGGTACACGCCATCCTTCAGGTATTGGCCGCCGTATTGCAGGATCAATGAATGGAACATCGTGGCGATGCCGTCCGAGCCGGTAAAGTTGAAACCGGCGCGAGTCATCACGCCGTCCTGGGATTCGGCCATCAGTCTGGCGTCGGCGATGAACTCGTCCCAGTCGGCCCAACCGTCCACATAGCCGGCCGCGCCCACTTCTTCGGCCAGCGCGGTGTTGAACAATGCAGCGCCGTATTCGATGTTGTACTCCTGGGGAACGCCGTAGAGCTGGCCGTCGCAGACATAGCCGCCCAACGGCGCGGGGAGGACCTTGGCTTGGGCGTCCGCCAGGCTGATGACGTCCGCCGGTACCTGGGCCAGGTAGCCGCCCTCCACGTAGCTGCACACCCACGAGCCGAACATCTGGAGAATATCGGCCTCGGTTTTGGCCGGCAGCGCCGTCTGCAAAGTCTGGATGTAGGTATCATAGTCAAAGGTCTCAAAGTTGATGGTCACGTTGGGATGCTCGGCCATGTACGCCTGGGCGAGATCCTCCAGGCCGGCGTTGAAGGCGATGTTCTGGTGCGTCCAGACGCGCAGTTCGACGGCCTCGGCCTCGACCTCAGGCTCGGCTGGCGCTTGGGGCGATGACATCGGTTGTCCGCCGCAGGCCGCCAGCAACAGACTGCTGGCGACGAGCAGACCAAGAACGACACGAATCAAGTATTTATTCATCTTATTTCCTCCTCTGATCTTGTTTTTATCCGGTCGTGCATAGGGAACTTGCCAAGTAAACTTATACGGGCTACCTCCTTTCCACTTTTACTTTCGATTGACAAATTGATAGATGACGAGAGGACCGACCCGCTAAAAAGCCGCCGGATCCAGGTAGACGACCGATTCAAGATGGCGCGGCCTATCCGGGTCCAATCCCCTGGCTATGGCCTGGTGGTAGGCCATCAGTTGCAACGGCGGCAGATAGAGCACCGGCATAGCCCAGGCCGGGATGTGCTCGTCCCCCAGCGGGACGTGTGCCGCGCCCGGCCCCAGCGCGAGTGTCGCGGCGCCGAGGGCGGACATTTCGGCCATCACGCGCTGCTCATGGACGTAGGCGGCCTGCGAGAGCAGCCCGACGACCAAGGATTGGCCGTTCACCAAAGACATGGGGCCGTGTCGGAACTCGAGAAAATGGAACGCCTCGCTGTGGCTGAGGGACATCTCTTTCATCTTGAGCATGGCCTCGTTGGCCAGGCCATACTGGGGCCCGGATCCCAGAAAGAAAAATCGGTCCACCTCACGCTCGCCGCCCCACGCCTGCGCCAGGGGGGCGGTTTGCGCCAAGAGTTCGCGCCCCAGTTCGGGCAGCGCGGCGAGGGGAGCGGGGTCCAGTCCGGCAACGGCGGCCGCCGTCGCCTGGACCAGCACCAACATGCTGGCAAAGGAGCGGGTCTGGGCGACGCTCTGTTCCTGGGCCGCCTCGGCGGGCAGCACCAGGTCGGCCGCCTGAGCCAGCGGGCTGTCCGGGTAGCAAGTGACGGCCCACACCGCCCGCCCACCGATCCGGCGGAAGCGGTCCACGGCGACCAGCGTCTCGGTGGTCGTGCCGGAGCGCGAGATGGCGACCAGCAACGTCTGGCGCGGATCAGGCAACACCTGTTCGCTGAACAGCACAACCTCGGAGCTGGGACAGGCGCGGGCCGACACACCGGTCACTCCCTGGAACAGGGCCGCCGCCGTCTGGGAGAGGTAATGGGTCGAGCCGCAGCCGATGAAAATGACCTGGCGGGGCGCGACCGACGCCCAGGCGCGCGCCAACTCCCTTTCGAGCGCGGCAAAGGCGCGGAGAGCGTCGGCCCAGGCGTCGGGCTGGCTGGTGATCTCGGACAGCGTGTGCGATCCTTGGGTGTGCATATCTTTTGGGTGTGTTTCAAACAAGTTGGGTAAGACCTCGGAGGTCTAATGAGATGTGTTTTCAGGCTCAAAAACTGCCCCAATCGGCGGTTTTGGGCGAGCACAAGCTCGGCAGAGACCTCCGAGGTCTAGGGTCTCTGAGGGGCGCGGGGCGCCTAGGGGCGCGGATTCGGCTTCGGCGGGACGCTTTCCCGCGAGCAAGCGCAGCGCGTTCAAACGATAGACCTTCTCCAACACATTGTCGGGCAGGAACAGCCCATAGATGCACCAGCGGCCCTGTCCCGGCACGTCGCCGGTATCATAGTCAAAGTACTCGTCGTCCGTCTCCAGGAAGCGGTAGTAGATGCGGTACACGGCGGGGTCCACCCCCAGGTCGGCGCCGAACAGGATGCGGTCCGCGTACTTTAGGAAGAAGCGGCGCGCGGTGTAGGGCTGGCGGCCCAACTCGCTGATTCGGGCGGCAATGTCCACGTACAGATTGGGCGCCCGGTCTAACAGGCGGCCGACCCAGGTCAGGTTCTCGGCGTAGCAGCCGACGTGGGCGCCGATAAAGGTGGTCCGCGGGTGGCGCAGCACGAGGCGAGCAAAGGACTCGACGATGTGTTCAAAAGATGGGCCGGGCGGCGCGGGAACGTGCCAGTCCGGGTGAACGTGCAGTTCTTCCCAGTGTTCGTTAAAGCGGTCCAGGGGGTCGAAAAAGGCGACCGGGTCGGCCACGTGGACCAGCACGGGGACGTTCAACTCGGCAGCCGTTTGCCAGATGGGGTCAAGGCGGGGGTCGTCCACGGTCACGCGCCGGTCGTGATGGTCGCGCACATGGAGGCCCAGCTCTTTCCAAATCTTGAGACCTTGGGCGCCGCGCTGCACTTGCTCACGCAGGCGGTCGGCGGCCCATGCGCCGAAACGGTCGCCCCGCATCGGCCATTGGCTCCAATCCACCCCGCCAAAGTGGTAAAAGCGCTCCGGCGCGCCGGCCTTAAAATGGTCGAGGTGGCGAGATAGGGTGTCCTCCCCCCAACCGCCATCCAGATCGACCACGGCCTCGACGCCGGCTTTGTCCATCGCGCCCAACAATGCGGCGAGAGGCCGATCCACCCACCCGCCATTGAACAGCTCCCCCAGGTGGTTGTGGGCATCTATCACCGGGAAACGGGGACGCGGTGGTGTGCAGTCAGGTGTGACCAGCGCTGGGCGCGGTCGGAACTCTTGCAGTAACAGAGCATCGCCGGACATATCATCTCTCAAAACCGTGCATATTCTATCACAAAAATGATTGTTTGTCAAGTAAAAAAGGATGAAACAAACATATAACAATCATAAATCAATCATATAGTGCTTGACAGACGTATGGATTTCGGGTAAAATGAAAGGCGGTCACAGCCGCTCGCCCTTTGGACTTTCGAGGGGGGGGTCAGGTGTGTCCATCTTTACCGGATGTCGTGCCGAGGAGCCAGAGAGTATGAACAAAGCCGCGCGTCAGGAACAGATCCGCCAGATCGTCTACCGGAACGGGAGAGTCTCCGTCGCCGAGCTGTGTGAGCAGTTTAGCGTCAGCGAGGCGACGGTGCGCCGGGACTTGGAAGAGATGGACGCCGAAGAGGTGCTCCAACGGGTGCACGGCGGGGCCGTCCGGCCTGAATCGGCCACCCCTGAAGCGCCCATCTGCCAGAGAACCCACGAGCAAGCCGAAGCCAAGGAGCAGATCGGCCGGGCGGCGGCGGCGCTGATCGCCGACGGCGAGACGGTGTTCCTGGGCAGTGGTTCCACGGTGCTGGCCGTGGCTCAGCACCTGAAGGGACGGTCGGAATTGACTGTCATCACCAACTCGCTGCCAGTGGTCAATTTGCTGGCCGAGGCGCCGGACCTGACGGTCGTGGTCCTGGGAGGGCTGTTACGCCCGTCGGAGCTGTCGCTCATCGGTCACATCACCGAGCAGGCGCTGGCCGAGTTGCGCGCCGACAAAGTCGTGATGGGCATCCGCGCTGTGCACCTGGAGCACGGTCTGACCAACGACTATCTGCCAGAGACGATGACCGACCGGGCCATTGTCCGCCTGGCCGACCGGCTGATCCTGGTCGCCGACCACACCAAGTTTGGGCGGACGGCGCCGGCGTTCGTCGCGTCGCTGTCGGCGGTGGATACGGTGGTGACCGACGCTGGCGTCGAGCCGGTGGTCGTCGAAGCGCTCCGGAGCGCAGGAATCCGGGTTGTTGTGGCAGATTAAGCTGTGCTGCAAGTACCCCCGCAAGTATCCTCTCAATAACCTGGGGTTTGCAAGGCGAGAAACCAGGTTTTTCTGAAAAACCTGGTTTCTTTCCCCGACGCAAGAGCGGCAAAACCACCGCTCCTTCCCTGTGCTCCCCGGCCCGTTCCAATGCTCGCTGACACGATTACCCCCAATGGTCCGGCTCTGGACTTTTATGTGGTTTGCCCATTGGCGCAGGCGTCGTTTGACAGCCTGGCAAATAGAATGTACACTTTGATGGATAAAGGTCATCGGTTACCTCGCAGATTAGGACGGGCAGGTCGCTATTCTACCAAAGTGGGGAAATTGCGCTCTGGTGTAGAACGGATGAGCTTTTCGGCCAGGACAGGGGGGCGAGGTGGAGGATGTGAGGGGAGAGTAAGATGGGAGATCATACGATGACGCGCTGGCAACGTTGGCGCAGGTTTTTGTTGGCTTGGTTGGGCAGTAGTTTGTTATGTGTCGTGTATGCGATCTTGATCTTTTTTCAAAGGGGAATACCGAACTGGCTGGATGCGCTCGTCTTTGCTGGATGGGTGATGATGGTCGGGGGTTGGCTAGATGCAGCGGCCGAGCGGCTATCTCGTCATCGAGTTGTGCGATGGATGGCCTTGATCATATGCACGGCTACATTTCTATTCGTGCTTCCTTGGGTAATAGCGCCGCCGGTCGCCGGTGGCCTGTGGGAGATAGACGAGGCTGGAAATTGGTTTATCGACCGTGACAGACCCACTCCTATCCGAGTTCTGCTAACCATCCCCGAAACCCTGTACGTCATTGGTGATCGGGTTATATCCCTCGGAACTCGTTACCAGGAAGGTCCTTCAACAATTGTTGCTCCCCTTCCTGGGTTTGATGATGTTGGAGAGGTCACTGATGACCCATTTGCATTTGGCGCCCTTGAAACGCTGGATAACCATTACCAGACAGTCAAAATGGCGCTTGGCTTGGGATTGGGATTGAGCGGATTGGCTCTTATCTGGCGCGTTGCGTGGCAAACAGAATTGTGTGAGCGAGTTCGCCGTGAGTGGGATAGGCTACGCCGCACCCGCGCCTGGTTCTGGCTGCGGCAGGTACTGGCCTGGAGCCTGGTGATTCTGGTGGCGCTGGATGGGTTGGGTGTCCTGCTCACCGCCCGCCCGGTCGCCGTCGAGTGGGAGCCGGTCACCACAACCGGTTTCCCGTCTGGCAGGCCGCGTTCCGTGAGGGCGCTGGCGGTGGGGCCGGGGGGAGAAGGGCTGTACGCCGGGACCGTAAGCGATAGCGGCGGAGGCGGGGTGTATCGGAGCGACGACGGGGGGGCGTCGTGGCGTCCGGTTCCCGATATGAGATATGCAGAGATGCCACGGGGAGCGACTTTTGGCGAGGCACGCATAGCAGCCGGCGAGGGCCAAATCAGCCTCTCTCGCCCCGGCATGGGCTGGCTGCACTGGGCCACACATCGCTATCAGTCACCTGAAGCCTTTGCCATCCACAGGAATCACGCCACGCTCTACGCCTCGGCCGGCGCGGGACACCAGGATGGACCAATCGGATGACCTGACACGCTTGATAGACGCCCTTCAGGCCGGGGACGCCTCGCGCTTGCCGGAACTGGCTCTGGCGCTGCAGGCGCACGCGCCCGAGGCCGTCATCTCGGCTCTCGCGGCGCGTAACCTGGAGATCACGGGCGATGGCAATATCGTTGGATCGGGCAACGTTGCCATCGTCGTCAAGGGCGAGTTCCCCGCCCTGGCAGCCCGCCTGGCGGATATGGCGGAGCAGACCCGCCGTGCTGAGCGGGGGGAGCGAGCGGCGAATCTGTTCGGGCAGGCAGCCGTGCTCCTGGAGCGCGGTCAGGTGAGCGACGCGCTGGAGGCGTTGGTCGAACTGCGCGCCCTCGACGCCCACTATCCCGGCTCGGCCGAGCTGCTCCACCGGGCTTGTCGCTTGCGAACCTGGCGGCGGCTGGGCATCGCGGCGTTGATCGTCATGGGCCTGGCGGCCGCCATCGGGGTGACGTGGTCGCTCTGGCAGGAGAATATGCCGCTGGAATGTCAAGGTGAAATACCGATGTCGGAGGAGGGCGTTCTCGCCTCGGCTGCCCAGTCCGATGTCGATGGGACGCGCTGGTGGGTCGGGATGTCCGGCGGTGGGCTGGAGACCTTTACCGCACGTTCTGCCCACGTCTCTTACGATTTCCGCGACCTGGTGGCTGATACGGTGGCGGCGCTGGCGGTGGACGAACGGAACGGGCGAATTTGGGTGGGAACGTCGGGGGGCGGCCTGGCGGTCTTGGGCCAGGAGAGTGAGCGAGCGGATTGGCGTCCTTACTCGCCAGTGGCGAGCTACACGCGGGCAGGCAGAGATGGGTTGCCCGGCTGTCGCGTCAGCACGATTTATCTGGATGGCGAGCGGGGGTGCGTCGGGGCTTGGGATGGACACTCGTTAGGCGTTCTGGAAGCGGATGAGCAGTGGCGACACATCGCCGCTCCCTCGGGGTGGGAAAAGGGCGTCTACTTTATCCCGTTCAGCATCGCCAAGGGATTCGACGGCGCGTTGTGGGTCGGGACGAACTATGGGTTGTACCGTTTGAGCGGAGATGATTGGTCATGTCCATATCAGCCGCCCTGGGACACCGCAGCCCCTGGAGCCGTGCGCGCGGTCGTTATAGACGAGGATGGGGTTATCTGGATCGGAGTGATGGGGGACGGATTGGCGCTGCACGATGAGCGCTTGGTCAACGCCCCCTGGATCGGGCCGATCACCACGAACGATGGTTTGGCCTCTAACGATGTGCAAGCCATCGCCCTTTTTCCGACGGGGGGTGGTGCTTTGGTCGGTACGAAGGCCGGGTTGAGTATCTGTCGGTGGAAAGGAGAGACCGAAAAGAGACTTGAATGTGAGGTACATCGTAAGCCCGACGTGATGGGAGTGCCGATTCACAGTCTCAGTAGATCCAAAATTGCTCCCAAACGTGTCAGTTGACCTGTGAACTTACAGGTTTGCCAAATCCTGGTAAGATTGTAGTTGCAAGAAACAACAATCCAAGGAGGCAAACCTGTG
>Ga0180431_10004560_pt1 | contig 17236 bp, 12 predicted proteins | sample SS_ome_11_FD_132459 | JGI IMG/M metagenome (GOLD analysis project Ga0180431, IMG submission 132459) | Hypersaline lake sediment archaeal communities from the Salton Sea, California, USA - SS_1_MS_1 metaG | ecosystem: Environmental > Aquatic > Non-marine Saline and Alkaline > Hypersaline >... | reverse complement strand
ATCATCTTGTTCCTCCTTATTGACCTATTTTAAGCCCCGCTGTTTTTTCCGACCGGGGCTTATTATGTAAAGCTTACAGGCGGTTCCAATGTCCTTAATCGTATAACAGATGAGAGTTGCCGAAGGGGTAGAAAGCCAAAGAAGGTGCAATCTACCCCTTCTCCTATACAAACGCCTTTACTTCTGCCAGTTCTCCTTGAGGTAGCCGCCGACAGCCATCGCCTCGCGCGGCCCCACCATTATCTTCCAGTCGGGCAGCTCCTCCTCAAGCTCACCCCTCAACACCGCCACGCCACCGGGCAGGATTACGTTCTTGTGGCTTACCTTGTCCGCAGCGTTCTCACCCTTGACTGTCTTGGCGATTTTATCAGCGTCGAACTTGCCGGCAGACCAGGCAGTGAGCACCGAGAGTCCCTCGGTATCGCAAACCAGCAGCCACGATGGCCAGCCGGCGCTCTCGAGCTCCCCGGCTATGGAGAAGTAGGTCAGTGAGAAATTGGTGGTAACGCAGAGCGGGCTTTCGGGCTTGGGCTCGCCGATCTGATACAGGCCGGGCTTCATCTGAATCGGCTTCTGCGGGTCGGTGTAGAGATTGAGCCGCAGCGTAATCAAAGCCAGGGCCAGGGCAGGCGAGAAACGGTCGATAACCACTATACTGCCGTATTTGGCCACGTGCTGCGCTGCAAGAACCGCTTCCTCATCCAGAGAAGATGCGCCCTCCCCCGGGAAGGTGATTACGGGGTATCCCACGGGCTCGAATCGCTTCGCCAGAGCGAGCCTGCGGACCTGGGTTAAGGTGACCAGTGTCTCAGCCAGGTCCCGGACGCCGGGATCGAGGATGAGGTCCTCCACGCCAGCCTGGGCCGCCTTTTCCGTCAGTTCGGCCAGCTCGTTCAACCCGTCCGAACTGCGGACCGCCAGAGGGCAACCGCTCTTCTTGGCCAGCTCAATCATCTCGTCAATATTGTCCCTGGTCGCGGCATAGATAGCCGGCCTGGCATCTTTTACCTTGTCCAGCGCCGCGCTCATGCCGGCGGGGTCAGTAGACATGAGGATCAGAGGGAGGTCGGTCTTGGAACTGACCGTTTCAACGCACTTGGCGAAGGCAGCAGCGTCCCCGGACTCGTTCTGGATAGCGATGCCCTCCATGCCAAACGTCATTCCAACGCGGTCCACGCTGTAGCTGCTAACCTCTGCCACGGTCTTGGCCACCTCATCCGCCGAAGCGGTATCCTTGACTCTAACCGTAAGTGCCGTGGGATGGACAAAGGTTTTCTCGTGGCGGAACATTACCGTCTCATTGCCCACCTCGATCTTCTTCTCTCCAGCGCCAATTGTAACCAGGCGAATCGGTGGCTTGGATGCAGCCGCCAGCGCCTGTTTCCCTTCATCAGTAACATAAGGGCAAGCTGACAGCTCCACCGCGCTTGCTGCCAGCTTCATGGCAAAGGCCAAACAGGTCGGAAAGCCGCACTCTTTGCAGTTTGTCTTGGGTAAGAATTTGTAAATCTGAATACCTGTCAGCGCCATTGTTCAGAACTCCTTTCCTCTATTTGCCCGCCAGCTTGTCTATGGTTGCCTTAACCCTCTCTATGGCCCTGGGATGGCACATAACCGCTATGTCGCAGCCAGCGTTTATCACGGTGGTTGCGGTGATTTCTTCAAACAGCACACCTCGCTCGTCCGGGTTACCCCAGGCATCGGGCACCCCTTCGCTCGCCTTTGCCTCTTTCTGCCGCCAGACTTCCCCACCGGCATGATTAATAATGGGGAAGGATGTCATGGCATCTCCACCGAGGGCGGCAAGCCTCAATCGCTCATTAATCGAGTAGCCATACTCGATACCGTATCCCAGCGCGCCCGTATCCGGGTCCATTAGGATTGAATCCAGAGACACACCCAGATCGGAGAGCATGATGTTAAGCTGTTTACACAAGTTAATATCGAGAGGGGTCTTAGCGATTGCAATATGGCCATCCGAGAGGCATACCGCACCGATAGTGCGATAGTTCTTCTCCTCGCAGTTGCCCAGAGCAATGCGCTGTCCCTTTGCCACATCCGAAGCTGCCGGCAGCACATCATTATCCTTTTCCGCTACGCCCGGCCCCAGTACAATGAGAGGAAGGTCAACGGCCGAAAGCACCTTATCGACCGCTGCTTTGGCTTCGGCAGCGCCGGTATCACCCCCCTCGGGATGGGCGCTTAGCAGCTTCAGGCATATAATTTCGGCACCGAATTCAACAGCCTTCTTGGCCCAGGTCCCCGGGTCTTTCACTGCGTCGCCCCAGGCGGACAGCAGAGACGACGCCCAGCCGGTTGGCTCCTTATCGTGGATTTCGATGGCTATCCTGGGCAGGTTAGGATTGGAGCCCTCGAAATTGAGGAAGGGCAAGGTGACCTCTCCCCCGACGACTACCTCTTTCCGCCCCCCACCCCCGAGTTTAACCTCTTTTACCTTAGCGGTCCATTTCTCAATCGGTATCTCTACATCCGGCATGAAACAGAACCTCCTTTCCCTGAATCTAGCATAAAATAAGGGTCGCCTTAATAACGACCCTTATTATATTAATATGTTTTTGCCATTTCCCAGCAATACCAGCCTAAATAATCGGATCCATCGTCAGTGCAGGATGTCCCTTCTCCTCGAGGAAGGGGAGCAACTCTTCCACCGTGGTAACGGTGCTGCCATCGGCTATCTTGTCCATGAGATCGGGGGCACCGTCGCGCTCGCAGGCCTCTTTCAACTCCTCCGCCAGTTCCTCCTTCAAATTCTGCGACATCCATACCACCCGCTTGATGCCTCCCTCCACAGGGATGAACTTTTTGCTGGGTATATATACCTTGCCGTGCCCCATCATCCCCGGTGTCTGAAGACCGCCGCCAACTGTGGCCATCAGAGTGGTGAAGGTCATTCCCGAAGGGGTCATCCCGTAGTCATCCCGCGACACGATCATGACGCCGTTGGCCTCGGGAATTATAGCCATAACACACTCGCAACAGCCGCAGGTAGTCATGGGTGCATCCATCAGGGAGTAGATGGTGAACCTGTCTATAACCTTGTTGGAATGCTCATAGACGAACTGGTTGACTCCCTCCCACTCACCCATAACCTCGTCGATTACCCTTCCCTTGGGCACCGGCTGGTTGGGTCCGTTAGGGTTGATTTCGAACGATGCCCGGCAGTCAAGCCAGCTATAGGCGCCGCACAGGCCAACACGCTCCGGATTGATAACACAGACGTGGTTCGGGGCAAAGGACTGGCACAGAGTACAGCTATAATAGGTGTCCACGGCTTCGTCGGTGAGCCCGGCCATACGAGCGTTGCGCTCTTTATACACAGCGCGTGCCTCCTATATCAACTCCGCCACCTTGTCGGGTTCACTATAAAGGGTTACCTGCACCTTGTCCACGATAGCACCGAAATCGTTGTGCATACAGGTATGTAAAATGTCGCCAATATGTCTCAACGTGAAGCCTTTAGCGATAGCGTTCTTATGGATGCGTATCCAGGTGATGTCGCGCTGGCCCTGGTGTGAGAACCCCTCGGCACCGTTGGTCATATGGTGGATCTGACGCTCCAGAACCGGCTCGAAATCCTTCTGCATCTTGCGCCCGGCTACATCTACCACGATGGCCAGGGGGACCTTGGACCCCTCTTCGAAGGAATCCATATCAGGCCCCACCACCTCGACCTTGCCGTCCTCGACATCATCCAGTTCCTTCATTCTCAACCACTCGAAGCACATACCGCCCTTGCCGCCGAACTCAATGGCGAGATCAGCCCGGCGCACCACCTCACCCTCGAAGGCAGGTCCATAGGCAACGGGAATTGGGACCTTGGCGATCTTGATCTTGATGCCGCGTATCTCGACGCACCTCTGCACCAGCCTCTCCGCTCTCTCAAGGTCATCCTTGCCCGGGATATCGTCAAAGGGTATGCTGACCACATGCTCATATCTGGTGACTCCAGTGGGCAGGATATTGGGGATCACAGTGTCGGCGATTACCGGGAAGCCGTAATTGATAGCCCCCGCAGCCGCAGCATACTTCAGGTCGTCAACCGGACCCAGGGCTAGAACGAAGGCAAAGCAGCGGAACTTGTTATAGAGCAGAATGCGGCGAAAATCGCCGGGCTCGACACCCCCAAAACTCAAGGCAGCAACAGTAGCGAAGCCCAGGCCGTAGATGGCGGAGATGGTATCGGAGCCGAAGGGTACGATATAGGTATCATAGCCTATATCCACGTTTTCTTCCATCAACTGGTCCAGCATCGAGCGGCCATTGTTGTCGCTGCAGAGGAAAATGAGCTGTCCCTTCGACTGCAACTCGCGCACTATTTTAACCGCTACCTCGTTGCTCTTGGCAGCGCCCACTATCGCAGCGAAGCCCGGCATACGGCCATCCACCAATTGGATGCCCCAGGACCTGGCCTGCACATCGCTGATAGGACCATTGTATTCGACGCCATTGCGCTTTTCGGGCTGCTCACCATTAGCGAAGCGGATGCCCTCTATGGTTTCGAAGGCGAACAGGGTGGCCGCCCCGGCATCCAGGGTTTCACCAAGATAGGGCAACCACAAATTATCCTGAGGCAGAGGCGGCACCAGGCTCTTGGCATGCTCTACGACGGGCACCAGGTCGCCCAGCTTCTGCACCTTATTCCCCATAAGGCCATAGATTACGGGAAGGTAGAATGTTGTACCTCCACCCGCTTTATCCTTGAACTCTATGGGTGTATCAGGCCCCAGTTTCTGCAAGGCGTCCTGGAGCATGGAATCCGCTTCCGCGACAATACCTTGAGCGCCTCTGATCGCTGAGGTAGCAATAAATTTAGACATTCTATTTTGCCTCCCTTAGTATCTTCGAAAGTCACCTGACATCGGGGCATCCATGGGATTGGTTGCGCTCATGCGAGTGGCCTGGATAAATCCCGGGCTGGTTCCATGCGACCTGTCCTCAACGGAACAGGCAACAACGCCCCTCAGCAACTCCTGAGCCTTAGCAACGCTTCCCTCATCACCCTGGACGGCGACTACAATGCCGCCGATCTCTACCGGGTACTGATAGTAGCTAACGGCGTCCTCGGTGACGCCCAGTTCCGTCAGCTTGCCCATGTCGGAAATCGGCTTGACATCGGTAGCCAGAGTCTTCGCCCTTTCCGCACTGGTAACGACTACTATCGCTTCATCTTTGTAGCCCTTGCCCTTGAGCACACCCACTGCCTCTATCGCCTCCTCGGGCTCCCGGAAAAGCTTTATCGCTACTTTGGCCATAGCACACTCCTTGATTTAGCTTTTATGTGGCAGTTAATTGACGCGCGCAGCAACCATAAAAAAGACCTTATCACCTTATGCTCATCATGCATTAGGCGACGAGGTCGTCCAACTGGAATGAGCTAGGATTAATCAAATCATACCCAAGAGGCACAGCCAAATAACCCGCAGCCACAACAAATGATTGTAGCACACGCTTCAAGGCTAGTCAATATTAGATACGGCCTGTAAAAATAAATGGCCGGCGAGGAGCGAGATTCAATTCAAGCCCGAATATGCCCCGCCCAAAACAAGAAAATTCCGTTACTTCTCCGCCTGCTCCTCCTGTGCGGCTTTGAGCTTCGCTTCTTCCTCCTCCACCAGTACCCGCCGCAGGACCTTGCCGATGAGAGACTTGGGCAGGTCGTCCCTGAACTCCACCAGCTTGGGTATCTTGAAACGGGCCAGGCGCGGCTGGCAGAACTCGGTGATCTCATCGGGAGTAACGGTCTCGCCTTCCTTGAGCACGATGCAGACCTTCACCGTCTGACCCCGGTAGGGGTCGGGGACACCGTAGCAGACCGCCTCCTTGACCTTGGGGTGCTCGTAGAGAACTTCCTCTATCTCGCGGGGATATATGTTGAAGCCGCCGGCGATAATCATCTCTTTCTTGCGGTCCGCGATGCTGAGGAAACCGTCCCCGTCCATCACGGCCATGTCCCCGGTATAGAGCCATCCGTCACGCAGCACCATCGCCGTCTCCTCGGGACGGTTCCAGTAGCCCTTCATCACCTGCGGCCCCCTGATGACCAGTTCCCCCACCTCCCCCAGCGGCACCTCGGTCTCTCCGGTCTCCGCGTCCACTATCTTCACGTCGACATCGGGGAAAGGCACCCCTATGCTTCCCGCCTTGCGCATCCCTATCATCGGGTTGCCGGTGACAACAACAGGGGCCTCACTCAAACCGTAGCCCTCCGAAAGTATGCCTCCCGTGATCTTCTCGAACTGCTGCTGCACCTCCAACGGGAGCGGCGCGGCACCGCTGACGCAGGCTTCGATAGAACGTAAGTCATATTTAGCCACATCAGGATGATTGTTAAGCGCAACGTACATAGTGGGCACTCCGGGGAAAAAAGCGGGCCTGTACCGGTTGATAGCCTTGAGCACCTGCTCGGTTTCCCAGCGCGGCAGCAGCACCATCGCCGAGCCGGTGAGCACGGCGAAGTGCATTACCGTGACCATGCCATATACATGAAAGAGGGGCATAACCCCCATCAATGCTTCCGTTCCCTGGTTGGCGTTTACGGGAACCGACCATGCTCTCATCTGGTAGACATTGGCGACCACGTTGTGGTGTGTGGCAACCGCAGCCTTGCTCAGGCCGGTGGTCCCCCCCGTGTACTGGAACATCGCGACGTCCCCCGGGTCTACGGGTACCGGGGGCGGCGTGGAGTCAAAACGGCTGAGCAGCTCCTGAAAGGAATAGGTGTTCGCCGCTCCGGATATGTCAACGCGGTGTCCCTCTTTACGCTCCCGAAACAGGGTGAAAAGCATACGGCTGGGCTGGGGGAGGTACTCCTTGATATTGGTCACAATCATGTTTTTCAGGTTGGTCCGCTCTTTCAGGCCCGCGACAACCTGGTAGAAAACGCTCAGGACAATAATGGTCTCAGCGCCGCAGTCGTTGAGCTGGGCTTCCATCTCCCGCGGCGAGTACAGGGGATTGGTGGCCACCACTATTCCTCCCGCCTTGAGGACAGCGTAATAGCTGATGACGAACTGGGGACAGTTGGGCAGCAGCAGAGCAACCCTGTCGCCCTTCTTCACCCCCAGGCTCATGAGCGCATTTGCCATCCGGTTGGCTTGCCGGTCGAGTTCCCTGAAGTTCATCCGATAGGTATCCCCGAAACGGCCGGGGAAGATAATCGCGTTTTTATCGGCAAAACGTTTTACCGATTCCTCCAGCAACTGGTGCAGGGTGAGGCTGGGATAGTTCATGGTATGAGGCACGCCGGGATCGTAGTTCTTCAACCATATTTTCTCCATAGGAACATCCCCCCACAAGAAGTTCTGCGGCCAGACAAGACATGTATCGTGAGTTATATTGCCCGGGGCTGCTTGCCCCAGAGCGTCTTATTACTAACAGGTGAACCTGCCCACCTCTATAATCTCGTCGGCAACAGCCCTCCTCAACTGCACAGTGTTCAAGGGAGTGAACTGCGAGGCCTTGTTTAACATTGCCAGCTGACTGTCAAGCGCGTCTCCCGTCTCAATTGCCGCAAGCAACTGGCGGGCGTATCCGGCTACTCTGGACACAGCATCATTTACGTATAGCTGCACCATGTCTATCTTCGTCTTCGACTGCTGCTCCCCGACGGTATCAATCGCCTTAAGCGCCCGCAGCAGGCCGCTCTCCATAGCATAAATCTCCTGGGTCATGTCGGAAAGAAGGCCCAGAACCTCCTGCTCTTGTTCGATGGCCGTCCCGTACTTCTGCGCCGCACTCCCGCACAAGAACAGGTATATCTTCTTCGCCCTGCTCACCAGCCTTCTCTGGTACCCCAGCGGGCCGTCATCTGCGGCGGGAGCGAGAGGCTCAAGCGATGGGAACTCGCCTTTCACTTTCTCCGCCTCGGCGAAAAGCGGTACCCCGCCCTTCAATGCGCTCCTTAACAGCATCCCGGTGATAAGCACCCTGTTTATCTCATTTGTCCCTTCGAATATCCTGAATATCCGGTTGTCCCGGTAGATTCTTTCAACGGGGTACTCCTCACAGTACCCGTACCCTCCATATATCTGGACCGCCTCATCGGAGACGTAACCCAGAATCTCGGTGCAATATACCTTATTCACAGAGCACTCAGTAGCGTACTCGCCTATGCTCTTTGAGAACTCCCTGCCGGCTTCCTCCGCGCTCCGGTCCACAGTAGCGAAGATTGCGTCGATAAGCCCTCCGGTCCGGTAGACCATGCTCTCCGCCATATACGTTTTTGTCGCCATCTCGGCGATCTTGTGCTTTATCATCCCGAACTGGCATATCGGCTTGCCGAACTGCACTCTCTCCTTGGCATATCCCACACTGGTTTCAATGGCCAGCTTAGCTACTCCCACAGCCCCTGCGGCGAGCTTGAATCTGCCCAGGTTGAGGACGTTGAACGCCACCACATGCCCTCTCCCGATTTCAAAGACAGCGTTCTCTGCCGGGACCTTGGCACCGTCGAGGAATATGCTGCACGTGGAGGAGCCGCGAATTCCCATCTTCTTCTCCTCGGTCCCGGTGGACACCCCCTCGAAGTCCTTCTCAACAATAAAGGCGGTCATCTTGTCGTCGACCCTGGCGTAGGTGAAGATGACGTCGGCAAAGCCACCGTTGGTAACATACTGCTTGGTGCCGTCGAGCTTATAATACTTTCCATCGGGTGATAGAACTGCCGTCGCTTTTATTGACATAGCGTCGGTGCCCGACTCCGGCTCGGTCAGCGCGTAGGCTCCGATCTTCTCACCACGCGCCATAGCAGGAAGGTACTTCTCCTTCTGGGCCTTGTTGCCGAAGAAGACCAGCGGCATCGAGCCTATCCCGGTATGGTCATTCATGGTCAAGCCGAAGGAACCCGAAAGCGCGGAATGCTCGCAGATCAGCAGGGAGGCTATGCTGTCCAGCTCTGAGCCGCCGTATTGTTCCTCGATATCCACCCCTAAAAGCCCCAGTTCTCCCGCCTTCAGCATCAGTTGGCGGTTCGCTTCAAAGGCTCCCTCAATGTCCTCCTCCTTATGCTCCAGCACATCGATTTTTGGCTCCACTTCATTCTTTATAAAGCGTTCGGTGGTTTTGACTATCATCCGGTGCTCATCACCGAAGTCCTCAGGTGTGAACACTTCTCCGGCGGGTATATCCTCCAGTAGAAATGAACCACCCTTTCTGATTGTCTTCTCTGCCATGTCTTCCTCCTTTATTATTCCTCTCTTTCAAATATGCCCGCTGCCCCCATGCCACCTCCGGTGCACATAGTGACCATGCCGAATTTAGCTTTTCGCCGCTCCATCTCGTAGAGCAGCTTGGTAGTAAGATAAGCCCCGGTACAGCCTAAGGGATGCCCCAGAGCAATGGAGCCGCCGTTAACGTTCAGCCTGCCCATATCGATACCCAGGTTTCTGACGACGTACAGTGATTGAGAGGCAAACGCCTCGTTTAGCTCTATGACATCGATCTGGTCGAGCGACATTCCCACATTTTTCAATGCCCTGGGGACCGCTACCACCGGCCCAATACCCATTATATCAGGGTCTACGCCCCCAACGCCAAATGACCTGAATACACCCATAGGCTTCAACCCTAACTCGCCCGCCTTCTCCTTGGACATGACCACCACCGCTGCGGCGCCATCATTCATCGGGCAGGAGTTGCCCGCAGTCACCGAGCCGCCGGCGCGAAAGAGGGGCCGCAACTTGGAAAGCTTCTCCAGGGATGTGTCGAATCTTACGCATTCATCCGTATCAAACGTTCTTTCCAGTTGCACAGCCTTCCCATTTTCGAAAATACGGTCTACGACCTGCAGCGGCAGCACCTGCTCTTTGAAGACCCCCTCGTTAAGGGCCCTGATAGCCTTTTGATGGCTCTCCAGAGCGAACGCATCCTGGTCCTCTCTGCTTATGCTGAACCGCTGGGCCACATTCTCAGCGGTCAGCCCCATTGTCATATACGTCTCAGGGTATGTTTCCATCAATTCCGGGTCAGGCAGCGGCTTGTTGCCCCCCATGGGCACCAGGGTCATGTGCTCCACCCCGGCCGCGACAATCACGTCTGCAAAACCGCACATAATCCTCTGGCAGGCTACGGCAATAGCATCAAGACCCGAGGCGCAGTACCTGTTCACTGTCATCCCCGGCACCTGCGACGACAAACCCGCTTTGAGCGCTATTACCCTGCCTATATTCATCCCCATCTCCGCCTCGGGGAAAGAGCAGCCCATGACTACATCCTCAACGTCCTCGGGTTTTAGCCCTTTAGCCCTTCTTACTGCTTCCTTGACTACCTCTGTAGCCGTGTGCTCGGGCCTCGTGTTCCTGAAGCTGCCTGATATCGCCCTTGCCAGCGCGGTCCTCACTGCCGATACTACAACTGCTTCCTGCATGGCTATATCTCCTTACCGTTAGGACTAATTCCTCAGTGGTCTGCCAGTTTCAATGAAGTGTTTCATCCTGGCCTGGGTCTTCTCCTCCCCGCACAGGGAAAGGAAGGCTTCCCTTTCCAGATCCAGCAGGTATTCCTCGGTCACCAGGGTATTCTGATCTACATCGCCGCCGGTGAGCACGTACGCAAGCTTCGTCGCTACTACGGCATCGTGGTCGGTTATGTACAAGCCTTCCTTCAACAGGTAGACCAGCAGTTCCAGCAGCCCCATTCCGGTCCTGCCGGTTACCCTGATTTCATCTCTGGGCCTCGGCCGGTGGTAGCCCTCGCTGACGAGGTTAAGCACGGATTGCTTGGCATCGTATAGCAGATGGTCCCGGTTCATAGTAATCCTATCGTTCGGTCTTAAGAAGCCTAATTCATAAGCCTCTTGTGCACAGGTCGATACCTTGGCCATAGCGATAGTTTCGAAGACCCGCGCCACATAAGGGAGAATATCAGGTTTACCCCCGCCGGGAACCGCGCTGGGAATGCTGGGCGGCACCCAGTCAGTAGCCCTCAAGAGCATCTCTTTGCAGCCCCCTCCCGAGGGAATGACCCCCATCCCGAACTCCACCAGGCCCATATAGGCCTCGACATGAGCCCGTACCATGTCTGCTGCAAGGCATACCTCGCATCCCCCGCCCAGCGTCATGCGAAAAGGCGCGGCTACAACCGGCTTCGCCGAGTACTTAACGGTCATGAGCGCCTGATGAATCTGTCTTATTGCAAGATCCAGAGTATCCCACTGCTTACCCTGAATAGCCGGGTAAATCTGCTTTATGTCTGCGCCGACACAGAAGTTAGCGCCTTGATTCCCGATAACAAGACCCTCGAAGTTCTCCTCCACCTCCGCTACACTGTCGCCAATCATCCGGATAACATCAGGGTCTATGGCATTGTTCGGTGAATGGAATTCCAGGCAGGTAACGCCATCTCCCATATCAATGAGGCTCGCTCCCGCGCTGGATTTAATCACCCCTGTCCTTTCCTTTAATGAAGGGAGCAGGATGATCTGAGGCTTATCCTCTATCCCCACATAGTCCGCTTTCCCGAAGTCGTAATAGTAATTTTTACCATTCCGTTTCTCATAGAACCGCTCTCTACCCGACTTGAGCATCCGCTCTATCTTCTCCGGTATCTTCTCCCCTTCTTTCTGCATCCTCTCCACGGATTTTATGAGACCTACGGCATCCCAGGTCTCGAAGGGCCCGAGGTCCCAGTTGAAACCCCACCTCATAGCCCGATCAACATTCAATATATCATCCGCAATCTCGGGGACCTTCGCAGCACTGTAAAGCAGCATCCTTTTGAGCGTCTTCCAGGCAAAGAGCCCGGCCCTATCATCCGAATATACCAGGGTCTGCAAACTTACGGCCGGGTCGCCTGCCTTTCTGAGCTCGTCCAGCATGGGGAGGCCGGGGCTCCTCTGCGGTACATATTCCATGCTGTTGTAATCCAGGGTCAAAATTTTCGAACCTTCGGGCCCCATTACCTTCTGATAGAAACCCTTTTGCGTCTTGTCGCCGAGAAGACCGGAATCAACCATCTTCTTCACGAAATCGGGGACAGCGAAGTCCTGCTTTTCCTGCTCGTCCTCTATGTTCTCACAGACGTTCTGTGCCACCTTCAGGAATGTATCCAGCCCCACCATATCCGACGTTCTGAAGGAGGCGCTCCTCGGCCTGCCCATCGGGGGTCCGGTTATGGCATCCGCTTCCTCGATAGTGTAGCCGTCCTCAACCATGATCTTCATAACACCGATAACAGCGTGAGCGCCTATTCTATTAGCGATGAAGTTAGGTGTATCTTTGGCAAAGACAATGCTCTTGCCCAGCGATTTCTCACAGAAGTCCGCCATGAAAGACAGCAGTTCCCTGTCTGTTGACCTGCCGGGTATGATCTCGAGGAGGCTCATGTGTCTGGGGGGATTAAAGAAATGCGTACCCATAAAATGCGCCCTGGTCTCCTCAGACAGCTCTTCCGATATCCTCTCTATCGACAGGCCGGAGGTATTCGTGCTGATAATTGTGCCGGGCTTAATGTATTGCTCAACCTTCCGCAGCAGCCCTCTTTTTATGGTCAAATCCTCCACAACTCCCTCAATAATCCAGTCGACATCCGAAAGCCACTGCATATGATCATCGAAGTTTCCCGGGGTGATTAGCTTGGCATCCGCAGGGACAAACATCGCCGGTGGCCTTGTCCCAATGGTATTCTGTATCCCCATCCGGGCAAGCTTGTTCCTGAACTCAGGAGACTCCTCAGTCAGACCTTGCTTAACATCCTGCTCGTCCGGCTCCTTGGGGACGATATCCAGCAGGCAGGTGGGCACATCCACAGCCGCCAGAAGGGCGGCTATCCTGCTTCCCATAACACCGGCGCCAAGTACCGCCGCTTTCCTGATTCTTCTTTTCATAGCTTCATCCGTCCCTTATCCTAAATAAATTGTTGGGGTAGCATGCTGGGTCTCTCATTCTAACTCCAGAGAGACTGAGTCAAGCATTTCTCAAGTGGCGTTGGGATGATATCCCCTTTGCCCAACATTGTCAAGACAACCACGAGCAGCTCGCTTGATGGGAGCTTGTCTTTGGATGGGCACAATCGCAAAACCGCAGTGATATGCTATAATTTAAACAGAGGGAGCGGCGGACGTGAGAGAATCAGCAGCGACCATTGAGGAGAAGGAGGAATCCCGGCGCTTCAAGCGCATAAAGAAGGAACTCCTCTCCATCCCCGTGTATCTGTGCCCGGAGCGGGCATACCTCATAACGGACTATTTCAAGCACCACGATGATCCGGGTGAGCCTATGATAGTTCGCAAGGCCAGGGCCTTGCGCCACCTTCTACAGCAAAAGTCGGTTCACATCTATCCCGATGAGCTGATCGCGGGCAACATGGGCAGCCAGCGCATATCCGCCATCATACAGCCCGAGCTCAGCGGGGTTTTTATGGGCAGCGACCTGCTGTGGATAGGCAGGAGGAAGACCAATCCCCTGCGAATCTCCTGGCGCGACCGTTTGAAGCTTTTACTGCGCGTCTTCCCTTACTGGCTCGTACGGAACATGCCCTTCAGGGCTTTCGCTCCACGTTTTCGGGAGTTCCTGCGCTACGCACTGGAACAGCTTGACGCAACCTACTACCTGATCAATGAGGCCGGTGGCATCGGGCACTTTCTCCCTAACTACGAAAAGATGCTCATGCTGGGTGTTGAGGGCTATCTGGAGTCTATCGAGGAAAAGGATGGGGACATCTACCGTGCGGTTCGCATCGCCTGCGAGGGGCTGGTCGATTATTCCAAACGCCTGGCGCAGGAGGCCGAGCGTCTGGCTGCCGAGGAAACGGACAGCGCGCGCGCTGCGGAACTACGCGAAATTGCGCGCATTTGCCGGAAAGTTCCGCGCAGCCCGGCGGCAACATTACATGAAGCTTTACAGTCCCTGTGGCTAACCCATATGGCGGTTAACCTCGAAGGGCTTAACTCCGCTATCTCCTTCGGCAGGATAGACCAGTATCTCTATCCTTATTATCAGCATGACCTCGAGGAAGGCAGAATAACCCGCGAGCGCGCACGGGAACTTCTACTCTGCTTTTCCGCCAAGGCTACCGAGCACGTCTTTCTGCTTTCCGAGAAAGTCAGTCAGTACCACGGCGGCTACCTTGTGGTTCAAGCGGCGATAGTGGGCGGCACAGACCGTGAGGGGAGGGATGCCGTCAACGACCTCACCTACATATTCCTCGACGTAATGGAGGAATCCGGCCTGCGGGACCCGAATTATCAGGCGCGCATCCATGACGGCTCCTCCGGGGATTACCTCAGGCGTGTAGCTGAGGTAGCCAGAAAAGGCAACGCTGTTCCGGCCCTTTTCAATGACGAGGCCGCCGTGTCATCTCTCGTGCGCCACGGCTACCCTCCGGAAGAGGCCCGTAACTATGGAGTCGTGGGCTGCGTGGAGCTATCGTTACCGGGGAAGAGTTTCCTCTCCACCGATGCCGGTCTCTTCAATCTCCCTCTGTGCCTCGAACTGGCGCTTAATCGTGGAAGGCGTCTTAAGGCACGCAGACGCATCGGCGCTGAAACCCCTGACCCTGCTTCCTTCACTGGCATCGACCAGGTAATCGATGCCTTCCGGGAGCAGATAGAATTCATGGTAGGGCGCATGATATATGACCTGCAGGTGATTGAAAAGGGAAACCGTGATTACCATCCCACCCCCCTCTCGTCCATGCTTGTAGACGGCTGTCTTGAGTCCGGACGGGATGTCACCGAAGGAGGAGCCTTCTATAACTCCAGCGGTATCCAGGGGGTCGGGGTAGCAGACGTAGCGGATTCACTGGCAGCCCTGGACGAGGTAGTGTTCCGGCGTAAAAGCTATACCATGGACCAGGTATTGAATGCCATGCGCAGCAACTACGCCTCACATCCCGAGATACAGGCAGAGCTGCTCAGCGCACCCAAGTACGGTAACGACCAGCTACAACCCGATGAATATGCCGACCGCGTTGCACGCATCTTCCACTCGGCTCTCGCTCAACACCGCAACACGCGCGACGGTCCATATGTGCCCGGATACTATTCCGTGACGTGCCACGTGGCCTTCGGTCGAAAGGTAAGCGCCCTGCCCAGCGGTAGAAAGTCCGGGGAGTCGCTTGCAGCCAGCCTGGGTCCATCCAACGGGCGGGACCGCCTCGGGCCTACTGCTCTGCTCAATTCAGTGGCGCGCGTGGACTCCACTCTCTCGCCCAATGGCTATGCAATGAACCTTCGCTTCGACCCTCATACGCTGGCCGGCGACCGGGGAGTGAATATCCTTTCCGGCCTGGTCAGGGGCTTCTTCGATTCAGGGGGTATGGAGATGCAACTGAACGTACTCGACCCTGAGATGCTGGAGGACGCCCGCAGCAACCCGGGTAAATATCCGGAACTTGTCGTAAGGGTATCGGGCTACTGCGCCTACTTCGACGACCTCCCCGATGCCGCAAAGCTGGAGATCATATCCCGGACTCGTCTCGAGGTATAGAACAGCGCCCGCAGTCAAGTTGGCAACGACCTGGGGTACACACCAATGGCTACGAATAATGGGGCACGCAGGGCAAGATGTTTTTAAGACTCGCACTCTTGTTTATTCTAACGCCGCTCGTTGAACTGGCGATTCTCGTCTATCTGGGAACCATTATCGGCGCTCTATACACCATACTTATCGTCGTAGCAACAGGCATACTTGGAGCCATTCTGGCAAGGAATCAGGGCCTGGCGATAATTTCCAGGATTCGCATCAGTCTCGAGCGCGGAGTTTTACCTTCAAACGAGCTGCTCCACGGAGCCCTGATACTCACAGGCGGTCTGTTTCTGCTCACACCCGGAGTTATCACCGATATCATCGGACTCGCACTATTGATTCCTCAAACGAGATTTTTCATAGTCATCTGGCTTCGGGGTATTATACGTCGCAGGATTCAGCGCGGAGAGTTCCACTTCCAGGAAATGCGCTAGCAATACATATAAAAACGCCGCCTGACGGCGGCGTTCCAAACCGGATATATCAACCGCATTTTAAAATTTGGCGCACGAATGTCGGTACGTCCCGGCGCGCTGCACACAGCTCCGGGGCATCCGGAAGCTTGCTTAGGCGGTGCTTTTACTCTCCGCAACCTCCTCCATCCATTTGACAACCTCGGGCACCTCCATCCGCATCCTGAACAAAGCCACCATCTGGTCAACAACGCGTTCAGCCTCATCCCATAACTCTTCGGTATCGCTGATCATCTCGATGCCGCCGTCGTCCTTCACCAGGGCAACATCGATCCCATCACCAACGGCCACGCTCGCCCTGGCAGCCGCCCTCACGAATATGGCCAATATCTTCCATGCTACATCAACAGGTGTCTCCTCCCAGGGGAACAACCGGCCGATAGCCCCGTACTCCTCGGCGATACCCCACACCTGATACGCCACTTTGGCCGGTGGATAATTAGCCATCACCTGGTAGAGGCCGGCCCGTCCGTTAACTACAACAGCGGCAGGGAAGACAGGGCAGTCATTCCTGAACATCGTGTATCGCGCGACAAGCGCGTCCACTGTATCCCCCACATCCCAACAGCTAACTCTACCCTCTTCCGACAACGCCCTCTCCAGAGCATCATAGAACGGCTGCACGCCGACCCGCGCGATAACCACGCCGTCAAATTTACGCAGCTTTATCTCAGGTAGCGAAATCTCCATGCCGCCCTGCCTTACCATCCTGCGGTCTGCGACTATGGCCACTCCGTCATGGCATCTAGCCCCAATCGCTATTGTCATGCTGTACCTCCCCTGTCACTGAACCAATACTTCCATAAAACAACACCTTGTTACTCCGGAGCATAGCCTGACGAAGCGCTTATGTCAACAGCACGGGTAAAAGCAGCTACAATTTATGTCAGGTTAGCGCCACAAGTACTTCTCCATCGTGGTTGATGGTAGAGCCGGAAGCTCTGTATTGACAACCAGAGTACCATGTATGTATTATCAGCGGCAATAGCAATGAGGGTCAGGACGCCTCATTGTGAATTGAAATGGAGAATGTCGGTCTAGAGGTATTATTACCATGACAGCCATAGTTACCGGTTTATTATGATATCCTCCTAACCTGCCCTGCTCCCAGCAGGGAGTCCGGTTATTAATAAACTTTTGCAGGAGGCAGTCATGTCCACACAGCCGGAGCAACCGAAGAAGCGAACTGGCGTTACCGGGTTGGCGATACCGGCCGGTCTTCTTATTGGCATCGGTGTCGGTATTTTGTACGATAATACTTCTGCTGGCGTTCTTATTGGT
>Ga0180431_10004559_pt1 | contig 17243 bp, 12 predicted proteins | sample SS_ome_11_FD_132459 | JGI IMG/M metagenome (GOLD analysis project Ga0180431, IMG submission 132459) | Hypersaline lake sediment archaeal communities from the Salton Sea, California, USA - SS_1_MS_1 metaG | ecosystem: Environmental > Aquatic > Non-marine Saline and Alkaline > Hypersaline >... | reverse complement strand
CCCCCAAGTCCATTAAGGTAAGGTACGATGCTATTAAAGACAGTCTGCGCTACCACTTCTGCTCCTGCAGAGGAATAATGCAGTCCGTCATACAGGTACTTGCCAGTATTCTGGGATAATGGTGATGTCACATTTATAACCGGTATCCCGTGCTTATTGGCCACCTGTCTTATTATATCATTATATCTTGGCCAATCTTCTTTTCCAGCATAGCTATCAGGTCCAACAGTGTTTATAAATACTGTTGCGCCCTGCCCCTTTGCCTTAGCAATAATATTATCAATACTATAACTAAAATAGCTTGCGCTGATACCGACATCATTACTTCCATAAGCAACAATAAGGATGGTGGGACGGAGAGGTCCCACAGTGCTGTCATATCTTGCCAGGCCTTCAAAAGACATCTCGCCAGAAATAGCACTGGCAGTAGTATTATAATCAGCAGCCGGGTAAGCAGCTTCAAGCTTGCTGTCGAGCCTTTGGACCCAATCAGATTTTGCAATAAGTGAATCGCCCATAGCCACCACATTAAGGTATGGATGACCCTGTATATAAATACTTGCCGGTTCTACAGGAAAATCATCTTCCCCTGACATTATATGGAATTCAGAGCTGATAGTAGTGCTCTTATAATAATAATCATTATTTACCGTCATCTTAAAGATTATATCCCTGGATTCTCCCACTTCCAAACCGCTCAGATCCCAAATAAGTCCCCTGATGTCATCATCCCACCGAATCCCATCTGAAGTTCCTGACTGACTGACATATGTAGCCTGTGCCGGAATAGGGCAATATAACTGATAATCATCAGCTTTTCTCTGCCCTGTATTTGTTATAGTGACTGTGACATTTACAGTCTCACCTGCCCACAGGTATCCTCCGCCATTTGCATCAGCAAAGGTAGCTGTGCTCTCTGAAAAATCCGGGAAGAGCCTGGCTATTTCTGTGGTTTCTCCATTATTTACTTCACTGCCTTCATAGATCACTGCAGCACTGGTAATTATCTCCTCCTTATCATTTAGGTCATCTGCTCCAAGCTCAGCATAGAAGGTAAATGTCTTTAGATCACCTGGCTCCATCTCATCTAGTGTCCACATTATATTTCCATCATTATTCTTTCCAGACTGGTTTATGCGGTCTTCTGAAAGTATAAGGAATGGAGATATCCTGCTGATTATTTCTAAATCCCTGGCTATCATATTACCAGTATTCTTTACTTTAATGGTATATTTTATTTCATCTCCTATTGATAGCAATCCACTATTTGTATCAGTTGAGGTTATGGAAAAAGAACTGAAATCAGGACTACTCTTAACTATATGGAAACCATTATTTGGTATGGTCTTCTCGAGATTATCTTCCTTTATAGAATAGATGAACAAGATATCATCCATTTCTATTTTAGTATCATTGTCCAGAGGCTCATCCACTTTCAGTTCAAATGATATTTTACCTGATGCGTCCTTTTCCATATCACTATACGAATATGAGAGTATTTTATTTTCTTCATCAAATTTTCCACCATCAGCAAATGAGGATAATCTCACATAATCAGGAATCGGTATTTCTATCTCCAGGGAATCCACCGTCCTATAACCATTATTCTGATAGTTTAATTCATAATTAAGAGTGTCCCCTGGCTCTACCTCTTCCATAGAAGATGAGACCACATTGTTTGTAAGCGTATCATCAAAATTAGGTCCCATATATATATAGAAATAATAATAGTATCCGGCAGCCGCAGCCAATAATACTACAATAGCTGCTGATAGGATGATTATTATATTTCTTCTGCTAATACTTATTTTCCCCTTGTTTTTTCTCAATCTTTTAACAGCATTGCTATAAAAAGATTGTGTCATTATTTTGACCTTTGCTATCCTTTGTTTAAAAGCCATTTTCAAACCTACTGATCCAGATTAATTTTGACAAATTAGAATAATTTTTACTACAAATAATTTTTTTTTTCAATACTTTAGCTCTTCTATACTCTATCCCTCTATTACTTCTACAAAGATATCATCTGCTTCGATGTATGAGCCATATGCAGTAATCCTGAATTGTACAGGGAACTCTCCAGCAATATTTGTTTTCAGCAGCATCTTAATAACTATACTGCTGCTGGCATCAATACTATAATCCCCGCCTACCCACATAAAAATGTCATTGTCGAGTGCAGGAAATTGTTTGATATCACTATTTTCCTGGTCAATACTCAATAATTCTATTTCTTCAGGAAGTTCAAGCTCGATAGATGAGAGTTCTATTTTATAATCCTCATTGTTTCTTATCACATATTCCAGTTCAAATTCTTTATCTCTCAAGATTTCTTCAGGCTCTATTCCGCCCTCAATATTTAAATCAAATAGCTCAAGATAACCGGCATACTGGGAGGGCGCTACATAACTATTAAATTCAACTCTTTTTATATTCCTAAGGTCCAGGGTCCTTGTATCCTCGATCCCCCCCCAGTACCTTACTGCTCCTTCATAACCGGCTTCCTTTATCAGGGGCCATTTTTCTTCAGAGTAATTATCAAAAGGCCAGGCAAAGAAATCCACATCCTTTCCCAGTTTTTCCTCTATGTCCTGCCCCGATACCATGAGCTCATCCAGCATCTCTTCATCTGTAGCCAGCCCCAGCCTGATATGATTTACTGTATGGGAAAGGAATTCACAACCATAGTCATCCATTTCATATATTTCGGGCCATATAAGCATTGGCCTTTCCACATTGGTCCTTTTGTTAAATACAGTATTATTCATCCTGGAAGCATCTTCATCAGCCACAACACCCGTTACCAGGAATACTGTCATAACGAATCCATATTTTTTTAGTATTGGATAAGCATTAGTATAATTACCCTGGTATCCGTCATCAGATGTTATTATTGCTGCTTTATCCGGAAGAGTCCTGCCATAGCGGATATGCTTTAAAAGATCAGAAAAAGTTATAGTCTCATATCCAAAATCTTGCAGGGTCTTGCAGAGGATCTCAAAATTGGCCGTACTCAATTCTATGGGGATCTCGATCTCATCCGCTATTTCATGAAGCCCGATTATTGGTATTTTATTCCTCTCATATACTTTTACTCCTGCTATATTTATCTGTTCAGTATTGGAATAAAAGGAGGAGCCATCAATATAAATATCTAATCCAATGGAATCAATGATATCACTTTCTATGCCATCCATTATCCTTGCATCAGCTTCAATCCGTTTTACCTCCCCGGCCTGCAGTTTTCCAATATCAATAACTGAACTGCCATTCAGCATATCTATACTGCTGCCAGCCTTTAGATTTATTTGGACATTACCAGTTTTTGATTCCCCCTGATTTTCCAGTTCTATAATTACAGTAATATTATCTCCCGGATAAATATCACTTCCGTTTTTATCGATGATATCTAAATCTTTTACCTTTAAGTGAGATGAATTTTTGGCTTCCCCGGGTTCATTTTTTTGAGTGGCAGCTTCTGAGGAACAGCCCATCAGAAGCAGGGATATGGTGATTAAGACTGCATATATGGCTATTATTTTTTTCATATATCGGAGAAAATGGTATTTATGAAAGTTTCCCATAATAATTATTTTTAAAAGATCACCACTTTATTAATTGATTTCAATTTCGGTTCCCTCTGCTTCATAATATACATCATTGGTGGTTATCCTGAAATCTACTACTCCAGTGCCAGGTTCTATACCCTGAAGATATACAATAAGGTCAATACTGCTATTGGCTTCTATAAAATATTCATCGCTTACCCACATATACATTCCCCGGCTAAGCCCCGGACCCTGGTCTATATAGCCGCCAGGGCCTACATCGACAAATACCAGATTATCCGGAAGTTCAAGTTCAAGTGAGGTTATCTGTACCGGTTCAGGATTTTTATTCTCTATTGTGAATACCATAAGGAATTTTTCACCAAAATCCTTGTCGCCTTCTTCTGCTTTTGCAGAGATCTCTAAACTTTCAAAAATGCTTAATACCCTATTCAGCTGCAGGAATTCTGTATAGCGGTCAATATAGATCATCCTGCCTATCTCCTCGGTATTAAACCGGAACTTGAAGAATCCCGGATTGCCTACAAAATAGATTTCCCGCCCCGCATTAAGATCATTCATTACATCTTCTATATTGTACCCGGGATTTCGTGAATTATAGATCTTTATTCCTTTTTCCGGATACTCGTATTTCCCCACAAAGTTCCCCACATTTTCTGCAAAAGCATATGTGAAAAGAGATGAATCTTCTTCCATCAAAGCAAAAGCTTCATCCCAGAATTTATAGATAGGAAGAGGTTCCGAGCGGTCCTGCGTTTTAAAATACAGTACTGGCTGAAATACTGCAAAAGCAAGAGAGCATAGAAGGACTGCAGCTATCAGGATGTTTTTTAATGACCTGTCTATTTTTAATATCCTGTTTTTACCAGCAGCTTTGTCGAATAACCATATAGACCCTTTGAGTATGAAAATAAAACCGCAGCCGATAAATATTGCCACCAGTATCATGGAAAAAATAACATAATTGTCATTTGTATATGGCAGGTACAGTGGAGGCACTACCACATTGAATGCTACAAACAGTATGAAACACATACTTAGCTTCCAGTTCTTTTTAATAAGATACCCCAGGCCCAGTAAAGCGATGATGATCAGGGCAAGCCCATAGACATCATAGATTATCCAGAGGTATTCTCCCATAACCCCCAGCATATGGCTCCAGGGTTTATCAAAGAAATGTCCGCCATGAAGCACACCGGTAACATTCCTTCCAGTCACATAGTAGAAAAGCTTTGTCAGGTCTGTTACTGGTCCATATCCCTGCCTGGACCTTATAAGCAGGTAAAAATAGGAAAGAAGGGGAAGGATAAAATATGCAATGGAAATGATTATTGCTTTGACACTTTTGAATATTTTCGGATTTATTATTACTACATACAGGAATATCGCGGGCACTACAAACAATGCAATAGGATGATTGGTCAGGCTTAATCCCAGGGAAAAGAAGAAAAAGTAGAGGAACTTCCTGTTCTTTATCTGGCCGTACATAACTGCGGAGAAAAGTACCAGGGCTATAAAGAAAGAATTCAATGTATCGAATTCCAGCCTATTGGCCACGCCCCAGTATGGATAAAGGAAAGCAAAAATAAGTGCACTTGAAAAGCTTATTATTTCATTTTTTATTAACCTATTTATAGTCAGGTAAAGAAACAGGATTGTAAGCCCGCCAAAAAAAGCAGAATACAAATTGAGACGAAAGGCGAGGTCACCTATGGGTAAAAAAGTAAATAGTTTCAAGGACATGCTGAAGGTTGGATATCCTGTAGGTACCATAAGCGACATCTCGGGTATCTGCAGGGCATACCAGGTAGTATCTCCTCCAATAAGCTTCCTTTCCAGGGTTAGCACATAAATAATAAATGGAACACAAAAGGAAAAGACCATAAATAATATGTTTTTGGACTTATTATAGAATTGTACTATCTTTGAACTCAAATGATCCTCCATTAAAACTTTTTATTTTAGATTGAATATTATAACACCTATTATTACCAGTATATTTCCAATTATTCTCAGTCTGTCAAACTTTTCCCCGAGTATCTTCCAGGAGAAGAACATTATAAACAAATAATTCAGTGCGGTAAAAGAATAGAATATGGAAAAATCCATATACCTCATAGTCAGTATTGAAAGAATAGTTGTGGTCAGGAATAAAAAAACAGCCAGGATCAGATTCCGGTTCCTTAGATTAAATGAGAGACCTTTACCTGTATCCAGTTTCCTGGCCCCGACTTTCATATGATATTGAGCATAGGCAACCAGGAATTGTATAAAAATTGCCAGGACTATATATAAAACCATCATGCCGGCACCTCTGTCTTCTGGCTGGAAAGAAGTATGAGAAATACTCCGGCTACCAGTATTATTGACCCTGCGATCTTGAATGCGGTAATAGGCTCATCAAATAATGCCCTGCCCAGGAAAAGGGCAACAAAATAGTTGATGCTTAAGATAGGATAAATAAAAGATAGCTTGAACTTCCGGTGCAGTATCATCCAGAAAAGGAATTTCGCCGTATATGAAGCTATCATTACTACCAGCCATATTATAAGACTTGTGGAAAAAACAAAGTTTATGGCAATATATTTGCCGGCTATGATGCTGACAAGATTATTTGCAACAGTAAGGACTAGTATAAAAAGGTAAAAGATATTATTTTTAGAAATCTTCAATTCCAATTTTTAGGTCCCCGCCTAATAAATATCAATACCAGATTTTATACCAAAAATAATATTGTATAAATAAAAAAATGATTGTTTGTAAAAATTTAACAGCTTGCATTCATGCAGGCATTAATAATATTTTAAAAATATAGGTCTTTTATGTTATATTAATCTAATTAAATCTGCAGGTTATCCGTCCTGCAGGTTGGTTTTACTTTAATCAGAAAAAGGTGAAGGAATGAAAAAGAGTGCAGCAATAATCGGGGGTGGGGTACTTGGACAGGCTACCGCAAAATCCCTTGGGATTGAATATATATATGATGAGATCAGCGACCGGAGCAATATTGAAAAAGGCAAGCTCAAGGATTTTGAATATATATTTATATGTGTGCCCACACCTTCAGATGATAATGGCTGCGATATTTCAATTGTAGAAAAAAGCATATCAGAGAATATAAATGGCCAGATTTTTGTAATAAGGTCTACCGTTATTCCCGGTACTGCTGAAAGCTTAATGGAAAAATATAAATGTGAGATCATAAGCAATCCTGAGTTCCTGACTGAAAAGACATCCATAGAGGATGCCATAAATCCGGACATAATAGCAATAGGCGGCAGGAGCAATACCATCACCAATGATTTTCATGAACTTTTCTATGCAAAAGATTTTAGCCATAGCTATATAATAAAAACCGACAATAAGACAGCCGAGACCATAAAATATTCCATAAATAATTTCTATGCCGTCAAAGTAATATTTGCCAATTATCTTTACAGGATCTGCAAGAAGAACAATATAGATTATGATATTGTAAAAGATGCCATGTATAAAAGGAAATGGATAGGTAAAAACCACCTGACTGTACCTTTTAATGGAAAGCTGGGAGTAAATGGGAAATGCCTGCCCAAAGACCTTATTGCTTTTGCCGAATATACGGGTGATGATTTTTTCCACAACATGGTAGAATCCATGAAAGACATTAGGGAATGGAAATTATAGGATGAAAAGATTACTTATCATAATACCTGCCTTTAATGAAGAAGATAAAATAGGAGAAGTAATAAAGAAGATCCCTTCTTCCATAGAAGGTGTGGACGGGATCGAGGTACTGGTCATAAATGACGGCAGCACTGACAGGACAGCAGAGATTGCCAGTAGCATGAAAATTGGAGTAATAGATAATTATAAGACCATGGGTGTAGGATTCTCTTTTGGAAGGGGTCTTAATCATGCAGTAGACAATGCTTTTGACATGATGGTCAATATTGACGGGGATGCACAATTCGATCCGTGCGATATTCCGAAACTATTAAAGCCCATACTTGATGGAAGTGCGGAATTTGTAACTGCATCCAGGTTTATAGATAAAAAACCAATACCTAATATGCCTATTGCCAAACTATGGGGAAACAAGCTTATGTCACTCCTTATAAGCCGCCTGGTAGGCAGGAGATATCTTGATGTATCATGCGGATTCAGGGCATATTCAAAAAGAGCGCTTCTTTCGCTCAACCTCCAGGGAAGGTTTACATATACCCAAGAGACCTTTATAGACCTTTCTTTTAAAGGTCTTAATATAAGGGAGATACCGATTAAGGTAAAATATTTTCCATCAAGAAGGTCAAAAGTAGCTTCAAATCTTTTTGTATATGGGGCAAATACTCTTAAGATAATCCTGGGGACCTATAGGGACTACCGGCCTCTGGCATTTTTCTCAATCATATCCCTGATATTTCTAATAATAGGTATTGCTTTTGAAATAGTACTTCTTACAACCTATATCACTAATGGTACCTTTAGTCCTAATATATGGTCAGGTTTTGTGGGGGCAGCATTTTTCTTTCTGGCTGTAATATTCTTCATAGTAGGGCTATCAGCTGATATCTTAAACAGGATAAGACTGAACCAGGAAAACATACTTTATTTGCTTAAAAAGAGCTCACATAATAATGGCGGGGCAAAGTAGGCCTATTGTCTATTTTCTATATATTCCTTGAGGGCTTGTTTCCAGTCCCTCATATCCTTAATACCTGCATCTCTGAGGTTTTTATTATCCAGGACCGAATAGGCTGGCCTTAGGGCTTTTGCCCCCAGTTCCTGGCTGGTTATAGGCTCTATATCTACTTTATTGCCTGAAAGCCTGAATATCTCACAGGCAAATTCATACCACGAGCACTCGCCGGTATTCGTCATGTGGTAGAGCCCGTATTTTCCTTTTTGTACCAGCTCATATAATTTCTCTGCAACATCCCTGGTGCTGGTGGGAGTAAGAACCTGGTCATCCACCACCCTTACTTTTTTACTGTCCTTAGCTAGCTTGAGCATGGTCTCAACAAAATTGATATTGCCTTTCCCGGTACAGCCGGAATGGCCGTATAATCCGGAAAGCCTGACCAGATAATATTTTTCCAGCATATATTGTACAACCCCCTCACCTCCCAGCTTGGAAATAGCATATATGCTCCTGGGACCAGGGCACTCAGTCTCTATATAGGGATTGTTCTTCCCGCCGTCAAATACAAAATCCGTTGAGAAATGCATAAGCGGTATATCCAGCTTCCTGCAGATTGAAGCTAAATTCTTAACCGCGGCTACATTGACCCTGAAAGCATCCCCCACTTTATCCTCACAAAGGTCTACATTGTGGAATGCAGCCGTGTTTATTACCAGGTCTGTTGAAGAATCTTCTATTAACTGAGAAGTGCCTTCATAATCACAGATATCTATCTCCTTCAGTCCGATAAGGCCCTGGACTTCTATTTGTTTACAGGTAAAATACTCCCTGATATCTGATCCCAGTTGACCGTCGACTCCGATTAGAAATACTTTCAATATGTCTCCATTTGATAATTACTGGTTTATAAAACAAAAAGCCTGAGAAGGAAATATACAGCTACTTCCAGGCAGATCAAAATTATATATGCTATGCCGGTATATAGTTTGCGCAATTTCCTTCCGGAAAATGCAGTTATCCTTATTATCTCTATGACAATAACCCCGATAATAAAAAGGAAAGCAAAGGTAAAATAAATATTATTATAAAGCTTCTCAAAAAAACCTGAGAAAGGCTTTTTCTCATACCATGGGATGGCTCTGACTTCTTCAAAATACCCGGGACTTATACGGAATGGACTGTCCTCAGGATTATTGAGGAATGCCCCCAGATGGACCCTGGAAAGGTCATAGCCGTCATTTATTTTGGTATCCAATTCTATATATGTGTATCCGGTTATCTCTATTATGATCCCGTCGGTGTAATCATCAGGATCCAGCGTAGAAGTGTAGGAAAGTGTATCTTCCGTGATTTCTGAGACATCATTATCTTCCCAGGCTACAAGCTCCACTTCGCCGATATTACCGTCTGTAGATATGGAACCTGAAAAAGATGCATCCTTTCTGTCAATGCTCCAGGAAATATGGATCCTCCCTTCATCCTCCCAGACATAATATCCATAGCTCGCTCCGGGGATAAAGCTTACTCCCTGGCACCCTGAAAGGATAATAGTTAATACTGCCAGTAGTAGTATTAATATGAAAAGTTTTAATGGTCTTCTCATCTGCTGCCTCCATCCAGTCTGGCACCAGAAATCTTTCGGTTATCCCTGTATATGAGGTATATCATCCAAAGTGAGACTGCAGTAAATATACTCCTGAATATATTTACAAAATTTACCGAACTATAAAACCTCTCAATAATGGGTATGAGACCAGTGATATAGATAAAAAACTTATGGTCCAGGGGAGCAAAAACGAATTTTGTTACCAGGTCCCCCCAATAGATCAGTATGACCATAAGTAAGCCAAACTGGATCCAGTGATAATATACCAGGTTCCTCCTCCTGGCAAAGATGATTACCAGGAAAGGGATCGTCCATAGGACATATTGCGGGTGGAAATAACATAATGCTATATATGACAAGTAGATTATAGCTCCATAATTAATTAAAAGGTCAAAGTTTTTTTTCCTGTTGTGGATAAAACTGAATACTATTAGGAAATAAGCCACTATAAACAGGAATATCCTGTCATGGATTATAAGGTCCAGCTTGGCGGAAAGTATATAGTTAAAATGCTGGGCATTTAGGAGTGAGAATATAAGGCTTTTTCTATAAAAAATATTAGAAAATGCTTCCACTATTGCCAATCCAGAAACGCCAAGGGCAGACAATAGAATATAGTCTTTTTTGCTCCTGGCAAGATAAAAGATAAGCGGAAGAAGTATCATGATGGGGAAAAACCTAAGGGCAATAGCAAATGCCAGGATAAGGATGGACCAGTACTTCCTGTCTTTTTTCGCCAGAAACAGTGCGATAATGGTGACAAGCACCCCGATGATGTCATGTCTGGCAAAAATATAGAGCACAAATATAGTCACCGGATTGAACATCCAGTATTTAAATACCTTAAGCCTGCCTTCAGGATCATTATCATAAGAAAGTCTTAGGATAAAGAACATGCAGAGAAGATCAAATATAAAGTATAGACCCTTGAATAAGGTTAAAACTGTAAAAATATTATCACTGGCAACGAAGTTTATCCATGATGTCCAGGTATCGGTGTCAAGTAATATTGATGAATACTCTCCTACTGCTGGAACAATAGAATTAATGATAAAAAGATAGGCAGTATGTATGGTATGAGTGATTATCTGCTGGAAACTTGTATCAAAGTTTCCTGCAAATACAGTCTCGCCAGCCCTCTGGAATGTTGATAAGAGATCTCTCTGGAAGAAAAATGGAAGGAGCATCGATCTTACAAGGATGCCGATCAGAAAATATTTATAAAACCTCCTTGAAAGCCTGGCATCATTATAGATCTCAGGGGTTAACAATCCTCTGCCAATGTGGTTAAAAAAATCCTTTACTCTTTTCATTGCTGATTATTCTCTCCCAGTCTTTCTTTCCTGATCCGGTAAAAGGGCAGATTTATGATTATCATAGCAATAATACCAAGGATCACTGTAAAAACTAGCACGACTATATGGTATGCAAATCCCACGGTTATTTCAGAACCCTGCACAAAACCTAATGGGATGGCTGCCAGGGCAAAAGCACCTTCATATGTCCCAAAACCGGCAAATGCATGGGTAGGAAGCGTTGCTGAAATCTCAGCAGCAACAGTCGCCAGTAATATCACCCAGAAATTAAGCTCACTAAAGGTATAACCCAGGGGTGATAATATGGCGTGTATGACTAAATAATAGCTGGTAAATTTTAGCACCCTGATAGCTATAGAGGAAAGATAGACTTTCCAGTAGATCTTCCTTCCTCTTATTATCTTAAGGTTGTCATTTATATCAAGAAGCTTTTTGTAAATGCGGTAAATGATCTTTCCTTCTTTGACTTTAAATCTTTCCAGGGCTTTCCTGTAGACCATCAATATGAAATCAATTATTTTTGACAGGTACAAGAGTATCAGTAAAGAAATGCCCAGTAGTATAATGGCAATTATGGCAACTGATATAGGCGGAATGGCAAAAGTGCCCACACCTACAATGATCAGGGATATTATTATAAGGGAAAAGACTATGACGAGGTCGAATATCAGTACCACCATCAGGGTGGATATTCCTATCTCAAGGGGAAACTGGAACCGCTGTGTAAGGATATAGACATATGAAAGCTCGCCAGTCCTGGCAGGAAGCACCATATTAAAGGCATTTCTTATCATGGCCACCAAAAACATATCTCCCATGCCTATCCTCTGGGAGCCTACCAGGATATTTTTCCTGTAAGCCCTGAAAAAGTTGCTTAACAGCATTATGGCTAATGCCAATACCAGAGTGGGCTTATACATATTAAGCAGGATCTCTTTTAGCTCAGAAAAGTTTAGCTGTCCTATCCTGAAATAAAAATAAACAAGAAAAGCTCCCAGGGCTACTACCAGGATAATGTTTATGATCTTGAATATTAATTGCCTTTTTTTCTTCCGGTCATTTGCGGTTTGGTCCATTTCTTTATTCTTTTTCTTTCCAGGTTTACTTGCGTTTTATATAATTTGATATATATTTTGCTGTCTTGCCAGGACCGCTGTGAAATAGGTGGTAAAAGAACTTCTTCATCAAATTCGATCTTTTACCTGAAGGCGCACTTACATCATCGCCCTCATCAGTATCCCTTTCCTTTAATGCACTAGACACAGGATCGCTGCAAAATGAGATAAGGGGTTTGCATATCTTATCCCAGGAATAATCTGCTGAAACCTTATTTACATTGCTTACGCATCTATCATAATACTTTTTATCGCCTGAGATCTTTATAATTGCATCTGCAAGCTCTTCTGCAGAGTCTTCTGCAACAGTCAGGCCCAATCCTTTACTCTCTACCAGGTCGCTTAAACTATCGCCCCTCGTGGATATTATGGGAAGTCCTGTCCACAGATAATCCAGTATCCTGGTCCTGAAAGAATAGCGGGTCTCTACATGCATGGGATGGGTTATTATTCCAATATCTGACTCCAGGAGATAGTTCTGTCTTTCATCATAATCCACCCAACCAAAATTGAAGAATACAGTTTCATCAAAAAGACCCAATTTTTTTGCCAGTTCAATGGTCTTGTCTGCCATATCCAGCTCTCTCACTTCAGGATTTGGATGCCTTACACCCATAAAGAAAAGCTTGATATCATCCCTTTTCTTCTTTACTATATTCATTGCCTTTATGAGGGTGATCGGATCAAACCAGTTATAAATGCCGCCGCCCCAGATGATTATAAAGTCTTTTTGGTTTATGCCCTTTACTTTTCCCTTCAATACATCGCGGGTATGGACCGGTTTATTGTCCGGAAGACCGAATGGGACCACATCGATCATCTTTCGCAGTGTCTGGTCCTGTTTATAGGAATAGGGATTGACCCTGTTTAATGCTGCCAGCATACCCAGCCAGAAATCCCTCTGTCTTTCGGAGGCACATATGAAAAAATCACCATAATAGAACTGTTCATTAAAGATAGCGTATATCGATTTGAATATCTCCAGCTGTTTTTTTATAGGCTCGTCTTTATATTCAGCAAGGGTTGCCAGATTATAAGGATCATATATGTCAATTATTAGGTACTTACCAGAATCTTTGATGCTCTGGTATTTGGCAAAAGTCATGCCTCCGCAAAGAATGATATCATTTTTCCTGATTATCTCCCTTAACTGCCCGTCATCTGAAAATGATACGATCTTGAAATCCTGTTCCGGAAGATCAGTCTTATTGGGTGCTGCCAGCGTGACATCCATATGCTCTGAAAGGACACGGGCAAAATTCCAGACTCTTATGGCAGGACCGGCCATTTCCCTGGAGAGTATCTCGCTGGATATTATAAGGCTCTTCCTCTGGATAGATTTTGCGAATAACTTATATATCCCTAATTCCTGGAGGATGTCGATCTGTCTTTTTTGATATTCAGGATCAGGAGAAACTGCAAGGAACTGGCCCTTAAAATATGAGAATACCGCCTTGTCGTCCCTTTTCCGGTGATCCTGTATCCATCTTCTTTTTTTAACCAGACTATCAAGATTATCATAAAAACACCTTGCGGCAGCCAGCGAGCTTAATGGTTCAGCAGATATGTTGAGACCCTCTGTGGTTTTATTATCATCGCCGGGAGATGAAAGGTCATAGTAAGCCTTATAATCAAAATCTACATCCACAAATACCCGGTTAAAAATGCTTGCCATTGTCCCAGATAAAACCCTGGCAAGGTTTTCATCATCATAGTTCTTAAAAACTGAGTATAAGGAGTTCCTCTCCTTAAGAAACCTCAGCTTATCCTCGCTGAATATTTTGGAAGTACCATGATGATGATGATAAACGATAGAACCAGGTGCAAATATGACTTTATAGCCGAGCACCCACAGTCTCCACCCCAGGTCTACATCCTCATAATAGGCAAAAAAGTCTTCATCGAATCCGCCGGTCTCAAGAAAAGCTTCTTTTCTTATCATCATGGCTCCGCCATTTACAAAAGGCAGGTATTTTTGGATATTGTAATTATCTTCCATTGCTTTTTTGCCATAATCTATCTGGAAGCCTTTTCCTTCAAAATTTATCATACCGCCGACGAAATCAAGATATTTTCCATCACTCGATAGTACTTTTGATCCCGAAGCTGCTATTTCCCTGCTTCCATGAATAGGTTTCAGAAGCTCCAGAAGCCATTTATTATCCACTTTAGTATCATTATTCAGGAAGGCTATATATTCTCCGGAGGATTCTTCTGCCGCCTGATTATTAGCCCTGGCAAAACCCAGGTTTTTTCTATTCTGGATAATCTTTATGGAAGGGTATTTTTTCTTGATGAATCCAACTGAACCGTCTTTTGATCCATTATCAACTATTATTATTTCAATACGGTCTGGAGGGTAATCAAGTTTTTGGATGCTCTCAAGACAATCTGTTAAATATTCTTTGCCGTCAAGATTGATTATGGAGATAGTGACCAGAGGATAGTCTGCAATATCTGCCATATTATACACTCCCACGATGCCTTGTTTCCAAATTTAGACTAAATTATAACAAACAATTTTTTTTAAACAATATAAAGGGGCGCAATCAGAAAAACATGAAATAGGTATTAATCGGATTTATTATCAATGAAAGAACTGATATTATATAATGATTGATCTGTAAGTATTTAATAATAATTTAAGCTGAAGGCTTGGTAATGAAGGAAATAAATATAGCATTTATAACTGAAAGGATGATAACCGGTCACGGTGTAGACCTGGTGGTCGACCGGCTGGCTGACGGCCTGGCAAAGGAAGGCTATAATACAAAGGTCTACTGCAATTATTTTGATGAGACTTTTACCCACCGGAAATCATATAAAATAGAAAAACTTCACTATTTTAAACCGACTGCAAATCCTATTATTTATGAGCAGAGGATAAGGAGATTGGTCCCATATCTTAACAGCAAGAAGGTCGATCTTTTTATAATCCAGTCTTTTCCATTTTACAGCCTGATACCGGGACTAAATGCCCCCGTCCTGGTGGTAGATCATGGCATAGTCTCAGTTGCAGATATGCCTTTGCGGCGTAAGCTGAAATTTAAATATATGGAGATCTCCCAGAACCTGTCATATTTTAAGAAGGCAGAAGCACTGGTAACAGTATCTAAATATCTACTTGGCTGTCTTCCCCTTAATCTCAGGAAAAAGGCATCCTATATCTATAATGGAGCCGATCATTACCTTGCCGGCACTGTTGATGCCAGCGATGTAGAAAACTTCAGGGAAAAAAATGGAGTATCCCCGGATGATATACTGCTACTTTATGTGGGAAGGCTTAACCTTACAAATCAGCCTTATAAAGGTCTGGCTGAACTGGTGTCCATATACCAGGAACTACACCAGAACCATAAAAACCTTAAGCTGATGGCTGTAGGTTATGGTTCTAAAAATGATGAGGAATTCTTAAAGAACCAGGGAATACTGGCCATAGGCAATGCGCCGGAAGACCAGATGCCCCTAATATACAGTGCATGCGATATTTATACTACTGCTTCAAAATGGGAGGGTTTTGACCTTCCGGTTGTAGAGGCTCAAAGTTTCGGAAAGCCGACTGTTAGCTACAATATCGGCGCTCATCCGGAGGTATCCAGGAATGGCCGATCAGGTTATGTGGTTGAGGACCGCCAGGAATTCAGGGAAAAGGTGGAGACACTTATAATTAATCCTGACCTCAGAAAGAAAATGGGTGAACATGCCGCTAGCAATGCCAGGGAATTTACCTGGGAGAATAGCGTAAAGAACTACAACCTCTTGATCCGGGATATGCTTGACCTGAAAGAGGAGGATGTAAAGCCCAGACCGCAGATAGACCGGTATAAACCAATAAAAAGCAAAGAAGTCTCCGCAGTTATCGTAAACTATAATTCATCCTACCAGGTATTAAGTGAATGCATGCAATCACTCTCCAGGCAGACACATAAGGAGATCGAAATAATAATCTTTGATAATAATTCTTCCAATAAAGATATACTGAACCAGATAAAAGTAGAATTCCCTGAAACTATCATAATATATTCTGACAGGAATCTGGGATTAGGCGGAGCTTTAAATAGTGCCATAGAGAAGGCTTCCTCTGATCTTATCCTTATATCAAATTTCGATATTGTATATGACCATGACGCTGTGGAGCAGATGGTATCACTTATCAATAATCTTGACAGTTCTTATATCGGTGTGGCTCCAAAGGTCAAGTTTTATTACCAGAGAGATTATATAGAGAATGTAGGATTAAATATAGATGAGAATTTTTATGCCGGTCATTATGGCAGGGGCCAGTTAGACCTGAGCCAATACAATAAGCAGGAGGATATCTTTGGAGTTTCTTTTGCATCATGCCTGGTGAAAAAAGCTGCCTTCCAGAAAAACAAGGTTGGTCCGATAGATCCTGAATTTTTCCTTTTTTATGAGGATGTTGATTTCTGCTACAGGGCTCACCTTCATGGATACAGGTTCAGGTCCTGTCCCCAGGCAGCTCTCTATCACAGATATGCCTATAGCTTCAGGCAGGAAGCTACAGCATTCCAGGAGATGTACTACCATCAAAAGCTTAATATAATGAAAACCGCTTTTAAGAATGCTGAAGATGCGAAGAAGAAGCAAGTAATCAAAAATGAGCTGGGCATCCAGAAAAATAATCTCAGGGATGTCAACCTTAAGCAAGTAGCCAGGAAGATAGTCTCTGATTTTAGAAAAAGTAAAAGAAACCTAAAGAAGCAAAGAAATATTATTCAATTCTCAAGACAGCTTTTTGATTCAGATATAATAAAATACAGCCTGGGAGAGAAAGACTTTTTTGATGTGGTGAGTAATGCCCCGGAATATTCTATAAGGAATCTCCTGTATTCATATAGAAGACTCTTTTCATTGATGGGCAATGAAAGATATGAAGGTATTGTCAATTACCTTACTTCCCTGGAAAACACGAAATTTATTAAAGTGGAAATATCAAGGATGATTTTCAGTTTTCTGGTCATGATAGCCTGTCAATAAACCTGTGTACTGATATGGGCT
>Ga0180431_10004558_pt1 | contig 17245 bp, 17 predicted proteins | sample SS_ome_11_FD_132459 | JGI IMG/M metagenome (GOLD analysis project Ga0180431, IMG submission 132459) | Hypersaline lake sediment archaeal communities from the Salton Sea, California, USA - SS_1_MS_1 metaG | ecosystem: Environmental > Aquatic > Non-marine Saline and Alkaline > Hypersaline >... | reverse complement strand
GACCGCTACGTGACCGCTACGTAACAGCGGCCTCGGCGATCGACAGCGCTTCGCGCGCACCATCTTCCAGTCCACGACAGCAGAATAGCAACCACTGACCGACCCCCGCGGGATCACCGGTGGCGAAGGCCACGGCCGCGGCTCGGTACTCATCTAGCCGGCGCAGCCAGTAAACCTCCGGAACTCCGAGTCCGTGGGGGTCCAGACCGGAGGAGATCGTCACAAGGCGTGACACACCCCGCGCGACGACCCCGTCGGCACTGCCGAACGGGGCCAACGTCAACAGCTCCCCGTGTGCGACGGCCGCGAGTACGGGGGCGGGCACAGAGCTTGCGCCGGTGACCACCTTGGAGAGCAGGTCCAACCGAGCAGCGATCTCAGGTACCTGGCGCGGTCGGCCCAGCTCCGCCGGGTCCACCAGATCGGCGGCCGCGAGGGAGTGCAAACGGGCCAGCGCCTGCAGTGGCGCGCGCTGCCACACCCCCACCATGCTGGTAGTGCCCGCTTCAAGCGCCTGCCCGACCCGAAGCGCTCCCGCGAGCACCGGATCCTGCTGTCCGGACGCGGCCTCAAGTTGGACACCGCCACCGTCGAGCGCCGAGGACGAACGCGCTCCGCGGACCGCGGATTCGGCGGAGGTTACCGCCCACTTGCGCAAATTCGTTCGATGCCGGTGTGCTTTCCCCAGCGCCACCCTCGCGCCCTCAGCGGCATCGGCCACCTCCGGTAGGTCGAGCAACGGCGCCAGCAGGTCCGACTGTCGGGGGATCACGACGGCTCACGCTAGCCGGAGGCGGCGGGAGCACTTCCGCGGGCCACTCACCGGGCCACTCACCGGACCGCCCACCGCCGCTCACCGCGCGATACACGCCGCCCGCCGATCCGTGTGATATCAACCGGTCCGGCCACCTCATAGTGACTACGATCACAGGCATGTCCGAGGTGCGCACTGAGATTCCCACCCACTACCCGCCATCTGTGGCGTTCGCCGACAACGCCAACGCCAACGCCGACCTCTACGATCGGGCCGGGGCGGACCGGCTGGCGTTCTGGGCCGAGCAGGCCGACAGGCTGGCCTGGGACACGCCCTTCAGTGAGGTTCTGGACTGGTCGGGCGCCCCGTTTGCCAAGTGGTTCGTCGGTGGCACGCTCAATGTGGCCTACAACTGCGTCGACCGGCACGTCGAGGCGGGCAACGGTGACCGGGTGGCCATCCACTGGGAAGGCGAACCCGTCGGCGATGAGCGCACCATCACCTATGCAGAGCTGCAGGATGAGGTGTGCCGGGCGGCGAACACGCTGAGCGGACTCGGCCTCGTCGCCGGCGACCGGGTGGCCATCTACATGCCGATGGTTCCCGAGGCCGTGGTGGCCATGCTCGCCTGCGCGCGACTGGGCGTCATGCACTCAGTGGTGTTCGGCGGATTCTCAGCGACGGCATTGCGCGCCCGCATCGAGGATGCCGAGGCCAAACTCGTGATCACCACCGACGGCCAGTATCGGCGGGGCACCGCGGTGTCACTCAAGGATGCCGTCGATCAGGCCGTGGCCGATCAGCCTTCGGTGCGCAATGTTCTGGTGGTGCGCCGGACCGGAATAGATGTGTCCTGGACCGAGGGCCGAGACCTCTGGTGGCACGACACCGTCGAAAAGGCCGCGGCGCGGCACACGCCGGAGGCCTTCGATTCCGAACAGCCGCTCTTCCTGCTCTACACCTCGGGAACCACCGGTAAGCCGAAGGGCATCATCCACACCTCGGGCGGTTATCTCACCCAGGCGTCATACACCCATCACTACGTCTTCGACATCAAGCCGGAGCGGGACGTTTACTGGTGTACCGCCGATATCGGCTGGGTCACCGGACACTCGTACATCGTCTACGGCCCGCTGTCGAACGGTGCCACCCAGGTCCTCTACGAGGGAACGCCGGCCTCACCTGACGAACATCGACATTTCCAGGTGATCGAAAAATACGGCGTGACAATCTATTACACTGCTCCGACCCTGATCCGCACCTTCATGAAGTGGGGACGCGACCTCGCGTTCGAGCATGACCTGTCGAGCTTGCGCCTGCTCGGGTCGGTCGGTGAGCCGATCAACCCGGAAGCGTGGCGCTGGTACCGACTGGTATTCGGCGATGATCGGACGCCGATCGTCGATACCTGGTGGCAGACCGAGACCGGCGCGGCAATGATCTCCCCACTCCCCGGCGTGACCGATTGCAAGCCCGGATCGGCGATGCGGCCACTGCCCGGTATCTCCGCGAAGATTGTTGACGACAACGGAAACGAATTGGCGCCGGCGACCGAGCACGGCGAGCAGGTCACCGGGTACCTCGTGCTGGACAAGCCGTGGCCGTCGATGCTGCGCGGCATCTGGCGGGATCCGGACCGGTACACCGAAACGTACTGGTCGCGGTTCAGCGAACAAGGCTGGTACTTCGCCGGTGACGGCGCGCGGTACGGCACCGACGGCGAGGTCTGGGTGCTGGGCCGAATCGACGACGTGATGAACATATCCGGCCATCGCATCTCCACCGCGGAGGTGGAGTCGGCGCTGGTGGGCCATGCCGGGGTGGCGGAGGCAGCCGTGGTCGGGGCCTCCGATGACCACACCGGTCAGGCGATCTGTGCGTTCGTGATCCTGAAGACACACCACGCCGCGATGTCAACCGCGGAGATGGTCGAGTTATTGCGCGCCGAGGTGGCCAATGAGATCTCACCGATCGCCAAACCCCGCGAAATTCACATCGTCCCGGAACTCCCGAAGACCCGCAGCGGCAAAATCATGCGGCGCCTCCTGCGCGATGTCGCCGAGGGCCGCGAACTCGGCGACACCTCGACACTCCTGGATCCAACCGTGTTCGAGGCTATCCGCGCCAGCAAGGCCAATTAGCTCAGCTGGCGAATGGGGCGGGTCCGGGCGCCGGACTCGAGGTCGGGACAAAACCTGCACCCGGCCGGTCCTTGGCGGCTAGGTCGGCCTCGATCGCGTTTATCGACATGGTCACCGCCGGCGTGTGCAACGGAATGTACTTAATGACGCAGGTGGGCAAGCCTTCGGTGAAGGCGCCGTGAATCATGCCCACCAGCTTGTTGTTGACAGTCACCGGCGCACCGGAATCACCCGGCTGGCCGCAAACCTGATTGACGATGGTGCCCGGTTCATCGCCCGGGCCCCACGTCACCCCGCACGAGTACCCGGTGGTGCGGCCCAACTTGCAGGCAATCTGACCGAACATCGGGTCGGGACCGATGCCGTTGATCTGGAACCCGTTCCAGTTCGACACCGGGTTCACCCTGGCCGGGTCGAACCGGATCACCGCGTAGTCAAGGCCGTCATTACCGGCGACCATGGTTCCGATGACGCCCTTGTCCTCGGCACCTTCCGCGGAGACCTGGGCCCCGGGGCCGCCGCAGTGAGCCGATGTGAAGCCGACAAGCGCACCGGTCCTGTCATTACCGATGGCGGTCAGCGTGCAATAGGTTTCGCCGTCGACGATGATGCCGGCCCCACCCCCGATCGGCACCGGATCATCGGCAACAGCGACCGCCGGCGTCAGCAGCAGGGCGGCAAGGAGTCCGATGGCGGCGACTCCCGCCGACCGCGACAGCCGGAGTGCAGTCATCACTGGAACCTCCATCGCAACCTCCATCGCCGTCCTCACCTGCCCCATAACCTTACCTTCATCACTTCTGTAACTTGCGCAACAGATCCCGGGGTGTGCCCGTCAGCGAGCCCGACATGGCAACATGAATCGCGACCAAGCCGAACGTTGGAGGACCGCCTTGACCAATCGGGATCGCAAGAATGGAGTGCCCGGCACGGTGACCTCGATTCCGCTGGTCGACCCACACGCGCTGCCTCCCGATCCGTCGATCGGCGAACTGGTCAAGGACGCGACCACCCAGGTGTCCACGCTGGTGCGCGCCGAGGTCGAACTGGCCAAGGCCGAGATCACCCGCGACGTGAAGAAAGGGCTCACCGGCAGTGTCTTCTTCATCCTGGCGCTGGTGGTGCTCCTGTACTCGACCTTCTTCATGTTCTTCTTCCTGGCCGAACTTCTGGACAGCTGGCTGTGGCGCTGGGCGGCCTTCCTGATCGTGTTCATCCTCATGCTGGTGGTCACGGCGGTGTTCGCACTACTGGGCTACCTCAAGGTTCGCCGGATCCGGGGGCCGCAGCAGACCATCGAATCGGTGCGGGAGACCACCGCCGCGCTCACCCCCGGCGTGAACAAAGCCATGGGCGTGTCCGGCCCGAGCGTGGCCGCAGCAGAGTCGGCCGCATCAGAGTCGGCCACAGCAGCGTCCGTCACAGCCAAACCCGATCGCGCATCCACCGACCCATCGGGTTGGTGATGACGCGGCCGGACCCCTCGGTCACCCGGATCACGGGACCATGGCGCCACCGCGACGTCCACGCCAACGGAATCCGGTTCCAATGCGTCGAGGCGCTTCCCGCCACCGGTGACGGCACCCCGCTCACCGCTCGCCCCCTGGTTCTCCTACTCCACGGCTTCGCATCCTTCTGGTGGTCGTGGCGTCACCAACTGCGCGGGTTATCGGGCGCTCGAGTGGTCGCCGTCGATCTGCGCGGCTACGGCGGCAGCGACAAACCGCCGCGGGGCTATGACGGCTGGACATTGGCAGGCGACACCGCCGGGCTGATCCGGGCCCTGGGCCACACCTCGGCGACACTCGTAGGCCACGCTGACGGGGGCCTGGTGTGCTGGGCGACCGCGGTGCTGCATTCACGGATGGTCCGGGCCGTAGCACTGATCAGTTCGCCACACCCGGCGGCCCTGCGGGCCTCAGTGCTGACCGGTCGCGACCAGAGCCGCGCTTTACTACCCACGTTACTGAGCTATCAGCTGCCGCTTTGGCCCGAGCGAGCGCTGACCCGCAATGACGCCGAGGGACTCGAACATCTGATCCGACACCGGGCATCCAGCCAATGGCAGACCACGGCTGATTTCTCGGATACCGTCGTCCGTCTCCGGCAGGCCATCCAGATCCCGTCGGCTGCGCACTCCGCGCTGGAATACCAGCGCTGGGCCGTGCGAAGCCAGTTCCGCAGCGAAGGCCGACGTTTCCTGGGCTTGATGAACCGCCCGAGCACCATCCCACTGCTGCACCTGCGCGGCGAAGCCGATCCCTATGTCCTGACCAACCCGGTCGAGCGCAGTGTGCGTTACGCCCCACATGGTCATTTCCTCGACGTGGCGGGCGCCGCCCACTACGCGCACGAGGAGGCCCCAGACGAGGTCAACGAGCATCTTCGCCGGTTCCTGGCGGTGGTGTAGCGCGCCCGGCGGCCAGTGTCGAAAGGGTTCAGCCCCCGATGCAGGCCCCGGTAGGTACCTCGGCGGTGTTGCCGACCCGGGCCAGTTGTCGTGAAACTTCCCCGGTGGTCATCACGAAACCGGTGTCGTTGTCGTCGACGGCCGCGCCGAACACCACTCCGATCACCTGACCGCCCCGGTTGATCATCGGCCCACCTGAATTGCCCTGGCGGACCAGGCCCCTGATGGTGTAGACCTCGCGGTTCACCGTCGTCGTCTTGTAGATGTCGGGCCCACTGAGTTCGATGATCTCGCGGACCCGCGCCGGAGTCGCGACGAAATCGCCGCCTCCCGGGAAGCCGAGCACCACCGCATCGGTTCCGGATTTCGCCGGCTCCTCAGCGAACTGCAAAGGCTGGATCGGCAGATTCGGTACATCGAGTATCGAGATGTCGGCGTCGGGGTCATATGAGACCACCGTCGCCTCGTGCTCGGTGCCGTCCTCGGATTCAACGGTGACGCTGTCCGACCCCGCCACCACATGCGCGTTGGACATCACCCGATTCGGAGCGATGACGAACCCGGTGCCCTCCAGAACTTTCTGGCAGGCCGGCGCCACCCCGCGGATCTTGACCACACTGGGCCGCGAGGTGGCCACCACAAGACTCTCCGCGAGCGAGGCGTCCGGGACGGCGACGTTCTGGATCGACGTACCGCCGATCGGTTCGAGCACGTCCGGAAGACCGGACGTGCTCAACAGCCCCGACATCCGCTTGGGCACCGTCCGCAGCCACTCCGGTGCGTACTTGTCGACTTCGGTTATCACCTTCGAACCGTTCACTGCCGCGGCAAGATTCGGCTGGTTGGACGAGGTGAGCGGGCTGCCCAATAACCATGCGGCGATCAGCACGACCACCAGCTGCAACGCCACGCCGATGACGGAGTCCACGAACCGGACCGGACCGGACCGGATGGAACCCCGGACCGCGCGACCCAAGACCACGCCGGCGACCTCGCCGATCACCACCAGCGCGAGGATCAGGAACAGCGCGGTGAACAGCTTTCCGCGCGAGGAGTCGATGTGACTGACGATGTGGGGGGCAAGCATCACCCCGGCGATGGCACCCAGAACCACTCCGACGAAGGACATAAGCGATCCCATCGCGCCTGATCGCCATCCGGAGATGGCCGCGATCAGCGCGATGCCGATCACGGCGATATCCAGCCATTGCGAACTCGTCACAGCGTTTCCTCACTGTAGTCGCTGACCAGTGCCATGGCCTCGTCCAACGCCCTGATATCCCCGGTGTCCCACTCCCGCGCCCACCCGCCCACGTCGAGCAACGCCGAGATTACGTGACCGGTGAAACCCCAAACCAGCATCTCATTGAGCAGGAAGGCCGGACCGGCGTGGCGCCGGTCGCCGCCCGAATGGTGCACCATCAGACGGTTGTCCGGATTGATGAAGGCCCGCAACGGAACCCGCGCCACGACGGCCGTCTCGGACTGGTTCATCACCGAGACCGGCCCCGGATCGGGCGAGTAGGCCAGGACCGGCACGACGTGGAAACCCGACGGTGGAATGAACATTCGCTCCAGGGTGGCCAGCGGATGCAGACGATCGGGGTCGATACCGGTTTCCTCGCGGGCCTCCCGCAGTGCGGTGTCCACCGGCCCGACATCGCCAGGATCGGCGGCCCCACCCGGGAACGCAGCCTGACCGGCGTGGTGGCGAAGAGTGCCGGCCCGAACCGTCAGCAGGAGGTCGGCATCTGGCGGCACCCCGCCGGACGGTTGCCCAGCGATCGGCCCCGAAAAGAGCACCAGCACCGCGGCGTCGCGACCTGATCGCGCCGCCTCGGCTACGCTTCGGGCACCGGTGATAGCCCTGAGGACCTCGGGCCGGACCCGCCGCCGGTAGGCCTGCTGCACGCTGTCGATATTGTCGACCAGCGGCGCCAGCCATGGCGGCCGGGCCCGTGGGCGGAGCCGATCCGCTGGGCTCACCCGGCTCTCCCGTCCCGTGTCATTTCAGCGTCTTTTCAGCGCTGATTCCACCGCAGCGGCAATTTCCTCGGCACTGGTGAACTCCTGCGGCAGGATCTGGGCCACGCTACCGTCAGCGCGCAGGACGACCGTGGCGGGCATCACGTTCGGGACGTTAAGCGCCGCGGCGATACGGCGCCGGCCGTCCTGAAGCGTCGGCAGCCGGACGTCAAGTTCGGCCAACCTCAGCAGGGCGGCTGTTTCGTTCTCGTCCTGGTGCACCGTGACAACCGTCACTGCATCGCCGGCGCGGCGCTGGTATTGCTGCATCGCAGGCAGTTCGTCTGCACACGGTCCGCACCAGTACGCCCACAGGTTCAGCACGACTGTTCTGTCCGCCAGCGCTTCGGCCACCTCCACCGCGGCTCCGTTGGCCGCGCACTCGACGACGACACCCCGCAATTGAGGCGGGCCGGCATCCCGGCCACTGGCAGGACAGGGCCGCAGATCCGCAAGCCGACGGGGTTCGGCCAGCGCCTCGGCGGTATCGGCATCGCGATGGCTGCGTTGGGCTTGCTCGGCCGGTGTTACCGGCGGACCGTCATCGGCCCCGGGGGCCAGCTCCACAGCCAGCGCAACGGTGAGCGCGGTAAGCAGCGCGAGCACCGCCACCGTCCAGCGGCTCGAGGTCGTCATCGCCTACAGCCCGGCCAGCGCGAGCAGGTGCTCCGCCTCGGGCCCCCGAACCAGCTTGGCCGCGATCAACGGCTCAGTCGGACCCGTACCGTAGGACGGGCAGTCCCTGGCCAGAACACAGACCCCGCAAGCGGGTTTGCGAGCATGACAGACGCGGCGGCCATGGAAGATCACGCGGTGGCTGAGCAACGTCCACTGCCGGCGTTCGATGAGCTCACCGACGGCGTGCTCGACTTTGACCGGATCGGTCTCGCCGGTCCAGCGCCAGCGGCGGACCAGCCGTCCGAAATGGGTGTCGACCGTGATCCCCGGAACACCGAAGGCGTTGCCCAGGATGACGTTGGCGGTCTTACGCCCGACCCCCGGTAACGTGACCAGATCGGCCATGGTGTCCGGAACGGTTCCGTCGAACCGCTCCACCAGCTCCTGTCCGAGCCGTATCAGCGAATCCGCCTTGTTGCGGAAGAAGCCGGTGGGCCGGATCAGCGCCTCCATTTCCGTGCGATCGGCTCCGGCGTAGTCCACGGCGGTCCGGTACTTCTCGAATAGCGCCGGAGTCGTGAGGTTGACCCGCTTGTCGGTGCTCTGAGCAGACAGGATGGTCGCGACCGCCAGTTCCAGCGGATTGGTGAAGTCCAATTCGCAATACACATCCGGAAAGGCACCTGCCAGCGTGCGGTTCATCCGGCGGGCTCTGCGCACCAGACCAAGCCGGGTCTCGCCGTCCCACTTCGAGACCCGTCCCGACTCACCCGCCGTCACGATGCCAGGGTAGCGACCGCCGACGGAACGGTGGCAATTCGTGATCCCGATGAGATGTGCCACCGGTTAACTTCCCGGCTATGTCGTCGTTGGTCGCGGTGTGCTTTCCCGGGCTGCTAATGCTCTGCACATTCGGTTTGCAGCGACTGGAGGGTGTCCTGCAGCATGATCGGCCGACCGCGGCCCAGTCCATCACCCGACTAGAGCAATCGGCCCGCGCCGCTAGGGAAAAGGCGGCCCAGCGGGCCCTCGATGAGTTTTCCGGGGTCCAGTCGACGGCGGGGCTGGATCCCGTTTTCCTGGTCGACGAACCCGGGCTGCCGACTCGCCCGAATCCAGTGTTTCAGCCGTCGGGAACGGCCAATCGTGTGTAGCGTTTGCCACGTCACCGCGACCGCCTGAGAAACGCCTTCGGAGTCACGGTCATGTTCAAGTGTCTGCCACCGATGAGCTTGAGAGGGACAACGTGGACGAGATCCTGGCGCGGGCCGGAATCTTCCAGGGAGTCGATCCCGCTGCCGTTACCGCGCTCACCAGACAGCTGCAGCCGGTGGACTTCCCGCGCGGCCACACGGTGTTCTCCGAGGGCGAGCCGGGCGACCGCCTCTACATCATCATCTCCGGCAAGGTGAAGATCGGCCGCCGCTCCCCTGATGGCCGGGAGAATCTGCTGACCATCATGGGCCCCTCGGACATGTTCGGCGAGCTGTCGATCTTCGACCCGGGCCCGCGGACTTCGAGCGCCACCACGATCACCGAGGTACGGGCGGTCGCGATGGACCGCGACGCGCTGCGCGCCTGGATCGCCGACCGCCCCGAGATCGCCGAACAACTGTTACGGGTACTGGCCCGCAGGCTGCGCCGAACCAATAACAATCTGGCCGACCTGATCTTCACCGACGTCCCGGGCCGGGTTGCGAAACAGCTCCTACAACTGGCACAACGCTTCGGCACTCAGGAAGGTGGGGCGATGCGCGTCACCCACGACCTGACCCAGGAGGAGATTGCGCAACTGGTCGGGGCGTCCCGGGAGACCGTCAACAAGGCGCTGGCCGACTTCGCCCATCGCGGCTGGATCAGGCTGGAAGGCAAAAGCGTGCTGATCTGCGACTCCGAGCGGCTGGCTCGCCGGGCGCGCTAGATGGCGGCGCGCAGATAGCGCAGTTGAGCGCGTACCGAACTCTCCGCCGCATCCCGAAGTTTCACGTCGATGTCGGCGTAGACGGTTTCGACGATCTGGCGGGCGGTGGCGTCGTCGCCGAGTTCCCGAAGTGCCCCACGCACCTGATCAAGCCGCTCCGCCCGGTGCGCCAGGTACATCTCGGTGACCGCGCCGAGGTCATCCAATTCGGGTCCGTGGCCGGGAAGTACGGTTCGGCTGCCCAGACCCCCCAGGCGACGGAGCGACTCCAGATAGTCGGCGAGGCTGCCGTCCTCATCGTCGATGACGGCGGTGCCGCGTCCCAGCACGGTGTCGGCGGTCAGGACGGCGTCGTCGAGCACGAAGCAGACCGAATCCGCGGTGTGCCCCGGAGTGGCAAGGACGCGGATACGCAGTCCTGCGGCCTCGATCACCTCGCCGTTGCGGAGATGACCGCCGCGACCGCGCAGGAAACCGCTGCCCACCGAGCGCACGGTCGCACCGGTGGCCGCGACGAGCTTGTCGATCCCATCGGTGTGGTCGCCGTGCCGGTGGCTGATCAGAACCAGCGGAATCCGGCCCAGGGCGGCAAGCCGTTGTAGATGAGCGTCATCGTCGGGTCCGGGATCGACGACAACCATCTCAGCGCTGCCGGGACGGCGAAGTACCCAGGTGTTGGTGCCGTCCAGCGTCATCGGACCGGGGTTGTCACACAGCAGTACCGAGGCACAGTCGGTAACCGGTCGCAGGACACCGTAGGCCGGGTGGTTCACCGGCTTAAACGACCTCGACGATCAGCTCGACCTCAACGGGAGCATCCAGGGGCAACTCCGACACCCCGACCGCAGAGCGCGCATGTGATCCGGCATCTCCGAACACCTCACCGAGGAAATCCGAGGCGCCGTTCACCACGGCCGGCTGACCGTTGAAGCCGGGAGCAGAGGCCACGAATCCCACCACCTTGACCACCCGCACCACCGAATCTATCCCGACCAGCGCGTCAACGGCCGAGAGCGCGTTGAGCACACAGGCTCGGGCCGCGGTCCTGGCATCTTCCGGCTTGACCTCAGCCCCCACCTTGCCCGTACGGATCAGTTCGCCGCCCACCAGCGGCAACTGGCCTGATGTGTAGACCAGGTTGCCGGTGCGCACCGCCGGGACATAGGCCGCCAGCGGTGCGGCCACCGCCGGAAGGCTGACCCCGAGCTCGGCCAGCCGGGAGCCTGCCGTCGGGGATCCGCTCACTTCGGCCTCTTCAGGTAGGCGACATGTTGTTCACCGGTCGGGCCCGGCAGGACCGATACCAGCTCCCAGCCATCTGCACCCCACTGATCGAGAATTTGTTTGGTCGCGTGGGTCAGCAGCGGCACGGTCGCGTATTCCCACGTGGTCGGTTGATTCATGGCCGAAGCCTAACCTCTTCGCGACTCGCCCAAGCGTCGGCGCAGGCTTGGTTAACATGCACTGGTGGCGACCGAACTCAAGCACGGCAGCACAATGGGCTGGCCCGACCGCCTGACCAAGGCCCGACTGCATTTCGTCACCGGCAAGGGCGGCACCGGCAAGACCACCGTCGCAGCCGCGCTGGCACTGGCCCTGGCCAGCGGTGGACGCAGAGTGCTGTTGGCGGAAGTCGAAGGGCGACAGGGTATTGCGCAATTGTTCGACGTGCCGCCGCTGCCCTACGCCGAATCCAAGGTGGCCACCGCCGACGCCGGCGGCCACGTCAACGCCCTGGCGATCGATATCGAGGCCGCCTTCCTCGAATACCTCGACATGTTCTATAACCTTGGTATCGCCGGTCGCGCAATGCGCCGGGTCGGGGCCATCGAGTTCGCCACCACGATCGCGCCCGGCCTTCGGGATGTGCTGCTGACCGGCAAGATCAAGGAGGCCGCGGTCCGGCTGAACGCCGACAACAGCCGAAGCTACGACGCCATCGTGGTCGACTCGCCGCCGACCGGCCGGATCTCGCGGTTCCTCGACGTCACCAAGGCCCTCGCCGATATCGCCAAGGGCGGCCCGGTGCACTCGCAGTCGGAGGGCGTGGTGCGTCTGCTGCACTCCGATCAGACCGCGATCCATCTGGTAACCCTGCTCGAGGCACTGCCGATCCAGGAGACCGTCGAGGCTGTCAAGGAACTCGAGGCGCTGGAACTGCCCATTGGCAGCGTGATCGTCAATCGCACCATCCCGGATTTTCTGCCGGTCGACGCCCTGGCTGGCGCGGCCGACGGCGAAATCGACGCCGATGCCGTCCGCGCCGGACTCTCCCGAGCAGGAATCACGCTGCCCGAGAACGACTTCGCTGGCTTGCTGACTGAAGCGATCGAGCACGCCGGCCGCATTCGCGCCCGCGCACAGAGCGCCATCGAGTTGGACAAACTGCACGTTCCGCGTCTGCAACTACCCACTATCGCCGACGGCGTGGACCTGGGCAGTCTCTATGAGCTGGCCGAAGTCCTTGCCCAGCAAGGTGTCCGATGACTCCGACGACTCTGAACCGGCCGACTTCATGCCGGCGATGACCAGGGAAGGCCAACCATGAGCGGGACACCTCCGGTGCTGGATATGAAGGCCATCCTGTCGGATAGGTCCAACCGGGTGGTTGTCTGTTGCGGAGCCGGCGGCGTCGGGAAGACGACTACCGCCGCGGCGATGGCATTGCGTGCCGCGGAGTACGGCCGCAACGTGGTGGTGCTGACCATCGATCCGGCCAAACGACTGGCCCAAGCGTTGGGTATCCGCGAACTGGGGAACGAACCGCAGCGCGTACCACTCGACGAGGAGGTCGACGGGGAACTACACGCGATGATGCTCGACATGCGGCGAACCTTCGACGAGATGGTCCTGGAGTACTCCGACGACGCCAACGCCCAGACGATCCTGGACAGCAAGTTCTATCAGACGGTCGCCACCTCACTGGCCGGCACGCAGGAGTACATGGCCATGGAGAAGCTCGGCCAACTACTGGCCGAGGACCGCTGGGACCTGGTGGTGGTCGACACCCCGCCGTCCCGGAACGCTCTGGACTTCCTCGATGCCCCGAAACGGCTGGGCAGTTTCATGGACAGCCGGCTGTGGAAGTTGCTTCTCGGCCCCGGTCGCGGCATCGGCAGGTTGGTCGCCGGCGCCATGGGCCTGGCGATGAAGGCGATGTCAACCGTCCTCGGTTCCCAGATGCTCTCCGACGCGGCCACCTTCGTGCAGTCGCTGGACTCGACGTTCGGGGGTTTCCGGGCCAAGGCCGACCGCACCTACGAGTTGTTGAAGCGGCGCGGCACCCAGTTCGTGGTGGTCTCGGCAGCCGAACCGGACGCGCTACGGGAAGCCTCCTTCTTCGTCGACCGGCTGTCCCAGGAGGGGATGCCACTGGCCGGGCTGATCCTCAACAGGACCCACCCGATGCTCTGCACGCTGACGGTCGAACGAGCCATCGACGGCGCCACCGAATTGGAGTCCGCACTGGATTCCACCCCGGAGTCCGAGCCGACTGGGGTCGCAGACGAGTTGAGCGCCGCCGTGCTGCGCATCCACGCGGACCGCGGACAGACCGCGAAACGTGAAGTGCGGTTGTTGTCGCGGTTCACCGGAGCCAACCCACATGTCCGGGTGGTCGGCGTTCCGTCGCTGCCGTTCGACGTCTCCGATCTGGACGCGCTGCAGGCAATCGCCGATCAAATCACCGGCGAGACGTAGCGGGCTCCAACAGCGGGCCCGGCACCCACCATTGGCCTGCCGGGCAACGGCATTCAGTCGGGGGCAACCGGGGGTGCCACCTCGGCAGTGACGCCGTCAGCCACGCCGTCAGCCACGCCGTCAGCCAGAAGGGGGGCCACCATCTTCTTCGGATCCACGACTCGGTCGAATTCCTCCGCACTGACATAACCGAGTTTCAGCGCGGCGTCGCGGAGCGTCAGATCGTTGTCCATTGCATAGTGGGCGATCTTGGAGGCTCTGTCGTAGCCGATCACCGGCGACAGCGCCGTGACGAGCATGAGTGAGCTATTCACATAGCCGGAGATCTTCTGCCGGTTGGGTGTGGTCCCCTCGATCAGAAACCTACCGAAATTGACGCATCCGTCGGTCAGCAGTCTGATTGATTGGGCCAGGTTGTAGATGATCAGCGGCTTGTAGACATTCATCTCCAGGTAACCGCCCGAGCCGCCGATACCGACAGCCACATCATTGGCCATCACCTGTGCGGCAAGCATGGTCAGCGCCTCAGCCTGGGTCGGGTTGACTTTGCCGGGCATGATCGACGACCCAGGCTCGTTAGCCGGAATGATCAACTCGGCGAATCCGGCTCGCGGGCCACAGGACAGCAGCCGGATATCGTTACCGATCTTGAACAGGGTCACGGCCAACGTGCGCAGGGTCGCGGAGAGGTGCACCAGTGCGTCGTGGCCGCCTTGAACGCAGAACTTGTTGGCAGCGGTGACGAACGGCAACCCGGTGAGTTGGGCGATATTGGCCGCGGCGGCTGCCCCGAAACCGGGTGCCGAGTTGATGCCCGTACCAACCGCGGTGCCCCCGATTGCCAAGTGGTAGACGTCTTTGAGCGAATCTGCCACCCGCCCGAGATTACCCTCAAGCGCCGCCGCGTAGCCCGACCATTCCTGCCCAAGGGTCAACGGTGTGGCGTCCTGCATGTGGGTACGCCCGATCTTGATGATGTCCTGCCAATCGCCGGCCTTTACCGCGATCGCGTCCCGCAATCCACTCACTGCGGGGATAAGCCCCTTGGTGACGTTAACCGCGGCAGCGATGCACATCGCCGACGGGAACGAGTCATTCGATGACTGCGCCATGTTGACGTCATCATTCGGGTGGACCGGTTTCTTGCTGCCCAGGGGGGTCCCCGCGAGTTGGCAACACCGGTTGGAGATCACCTCGTTGACGTTCATATTGAACTGGGTGCCACTTCCGGTCATCCAGACGTGCAACGGGAACATGTCCGCGTGGTCCCCGCCGATGATTTCGTCGCACACCTGCGTGATGAGCCGGAATTGCTGATCACCGAGCCGGCCATCAGCGTGGTTGGCCTGTGCCGCGGACTTTTTCAGCAGCGCATGTGCGGAAATCATCTCGCGCGGGATGAGGTCGGCGCCAATGCTGAAGTGTTCCAGTGAACGCTGCGTTTGCGCACCCCAAAGCTTGTCGGCGGGAACCTCGACCGCACCGAGACTGTCCGTCTCCGTGCGAAAGGCTTCCATGGTGGGTCGGCAGCCTCCTGGTCCTCACGGCGACTTCGGGAGGGACATCATGTGGGGGCGGCAGCCGTCACGCGGACGCATGCCCCGCGGGCGACCGTCGGATCTGCGACTGGCCACGCCGCCGGCGCGGACCCGGTTTAGCTGACGCTGCGGTGCTTGCGCTGGGCGGCGAAGAATTCCGACCAGGACGACACCTCGGGATGCTGTTTGAGCAGGGCGCGCCGCTGACGCTCCGTCATCCCACCCCAGACCCCGAACTCCACCCGATTATCCAACGCGTCCGCACCGCACTCGGTGATGACCGGGCAGTGCCGGCAGATCACCGCGGCTTTGCGCTGGGCGGCGCCGCGCACGAACAACTGGTCGGGGTCGGTCGAGCGACACAGCGCCTGGGACACCCAGGCGATCCGCGCCTCTCCCGCCGCTCCCTGCAGTGGTTCGTGAACTGAAACTGAGCTTGACCTGCGGGCAGCTGGCCGAATCCCCGACACGGACGATCCCTTCGTCGAGCCGCCCCCGGGGCGGCGAATCCCTCCGATGTAGACCCGATGCGATCTACGCCACATTGCTAACGGAGTGTTACCCACGTCGCACTGTGTAGTTAAAGTAGGTGGTCAGATCGCGTTTGCGCAACAGCCTGATCACATTTTTTTTGCACAAGCGTCCAGTCAGCCAATGAACTGCGGTTTTGTGACAGCCGCGTCAGATGTGTGAATGCGGTTCCCCATGCTTCCCACGGCCCGCACCCGCCACGGGCGCATGCGCAAGTCGCAGCAGGCACCTCAGTACGCTGTACCCCATGTCGGAACGACTCCCGGCCGGTTCCACCCTCATCAAGCTGGGCTGGAGCTGTCTGCTGGCCAGCGTGATCCTCGCGGGCCTGCTGTTTCCCGTGGCCGGTGGTCTGGGCCTGATGTCCAACCGGGCCTCCGACATCGTCGCCAACGGTTCTGCCCAGCTACTTGAGGGCGACGTTCCAGCAGTGACCACCATGGTCGACGCCAAGGGCAACCCCATCGCGTGGCTCTACACCCAGCGCCGTTTCGAGGTTTCCGCGGACGATATCGCCGACACCATGAAACTGGCCATCGTCTCCATCGAGGACAAAAGATTCGCCGAACACAACGGCGTGGACTGGAAGGGCACCTTGACCGGCCTCGCGGGCTACGCCGCCGGGGACTACGGAACAAGGGGCGGCTCCACAATCGAGCAGCAGTACGTCAAGAATTACCAACTGCTGGTCGTGGCGCAGACCGACGCCGAGAAACGGGCCGCGGTGGCACCCACACCGGCCCGGAAGCTCCGGGAGATCCGGATGGCACTCTCGCTGGACAAGACGCTGACCAAGCCCGAGATCCTCACCCGCTACCTCAACCTGGTTTCCTTCGGAAACGGTGCCTTCGGCATCCAGGACGCCGCGCAGACCTATTTCGGCATCGATGCCTCAGATCTGAACTGGCAGCAGTCCGCACTGCTGGCGGGGCTGGTCCGGTCCACCTCGGCACTGAATCCCTATACCAACCCCGACGGGGCGCTGGCGCGCCGAAACCTGGTGCTGGACACCATGATCGAGCAGATGCCGGGCAAGGCTGCGGAATTGCGGGCCGCCAAACAGCAACCCCTGGGCACTCTGCCTCGACCCAACGAACTGCCCCGCGGGTGTATCGCGGCCGGCGATCGCGCGTTCTTCTGCGACTACGCACAGGAATACCTGTTACGAGCTGGCCTGAGCAAAGAGCAGGTCGCCCGGGGCGGCTACCTGATCAAGACCACGCTCGATCCCGACGTGCAATCCGATGTCAAGGAGTCGGTCGACTCGATCGCCGCACCGGATCTCAACGGTATCGCCAGTGTGATGAACGTCGTGCTACCCGGCAAAACCTCGCACCCGGTTGTCGCGATGGTCAGCAACCGGACCTACGGCCTCGACACCGACACCGGCCAGACCGTTCAGCCGCAACCGTTTTCATTGGTGGGCGACGGAGCTGGATCGATCTTCAAGATCTTCCCGACGGCCGCCGCTCTTGACATGGGGCTGGGTATCGACGCGGTCCTGGACGTACCGGGCCGGTTCAACGCCCGTGGGCTCGGCGCGGGCGGCGCCAAGGGGTGCCCCAGGGAGACCTGGTGCGTTGAGAACTACCGCGATTCACGCAACCT
>Ga0180431_10004554_pt1 | contig 17253 bp, 16 predicted proteins | sample SS_ome_11_FD_132459 | JGI IMG/M metagenome (GOLD analysis project Ga0180431, IMG submission 132459) | Hypersaline lake sediment archaeal communities from the Salton Sea, California, USA - SS_1_MS_1 metaG | ecosystem: Environmental > Aquatic > Non-marine Saline and Alkaline > Hypersaline >... | reverse complement strand
GTTGCCCCGTTGTGCATGGCGGCGGCGCTCGTGCCGCGCGGGACGGCGCTCGTCCTGATGAACGGGTTGAACGTGCTCGCGCTTCTTGCGCTGATCGGGACGACGACGATTTCAGTAATTCGGGCGGACCCGCCCCGGCCGGCGAGCAGGCATCCCCTGACGCCGTGGCTCATTGCCGGTTTCATGCTGGCGGCGCCGTTTACGACGCGCACGGTGTGGATTGCCCAGTCCTCGATCGTCGTGGCGGCCTGCCTTGTGGCCGGCTGGCGCCTTGATCAGCGGGGGCACTGGCTCCCGGGCGGGCTTCTCCTTGGGGTGACCCTCGCCAAGCCGCAGATGGTGCTGGTGCTGTTCTTCTGGCTGCTGCTCGACCGCCGCTGGCGCGTGCTCGCGGTCGCCGGCGCGACTGCTCTGGTGATGGCGCTGCCTGCGATGATGACGACCGGACCGGTTGACACGATCGCGGCGTGGCTGGGCGCCATGGCGCACTACCAGGGTCAGGATCACGACACCTTGGGGGCGATGCAGGTGGTGGGGCTTCCCAGCCTGCTGAGCGCGCTGGGTTTGCGGGTGCCGCTTGCGGCGGCGCTGGTGGCGGGGCTGGGGCTGACGTGGTGGCTGTGGCATTGCCGGCGCCGGATCGGCGCCGGCGATCGCCTTGCGCTCCTGGTTCTTCTGCAGCTTGGCTTCATCTGGGGACACCACACCGAACTGGTGCTGCTGGCGCCGGTGGTGGGGGCGCTGTGGCTGCACATTGCGCACCGGCCGAAGCTCTGGGTCGGGGCGGCGTTTCTTCTGGGGCTTTTGTTTCTGCCGTGGCGGGTGGTGGCGTTGACCGGCGTGCCGGTGTTCGACCATTGGTGCACGGGCGTGCTCGTCGCCCTTGGTCTGTGGCTCCTTCTCCTTGTGCGGAGGGAGCGGGCCGGGTCCCCGGCCGTGGCGGGGTAGGTTCGAATGCCAGCCGGATCAGTCGCAGGCGACGCAAAGGTGCAGGAAGACCTTGGCGCCCATGCCGGCCAAGGGAGCGGTGAGGCGGACGGTGACCTCTTCGAGGTCGTTGCCAAGGTCCGTCACCGAAACTTCTTCGAGGTCGTCTTCCGTGTAGTCCCATTCGACGAGGTTGGTCGAGAGCGCCACGGTGTAGGCGAGGTCGGTGGCGGACTTCCGGCGGGCGTAGACGAGGCCGGATTCTCCGCTGTTCAGCTTCTCGACGCGGGCTTTTCGGGCGGGATCGGTGGCGTCGCTGCCGGTGGCGTATTCGAGGAGGTTGGAATCGCCGTCGTCGTCCGCGTCGGCGCTCCTGACCCGGTCCTCCTCGGGGACGGAGGTGCCGGCGAAGGTGACTTCCTTCCAGACCTCGTAGGTGGCCGGATAGCCGAGGGTGGATCTCCATGCGAGGCCGTAGTCGGCGGTGTCGGTTCCGTCCGCGATCGAGACCACGAGGGCATATTCGCCGGGCGTGAGGATTTCCGGTTCCCAGATGTGTTCGACGTTGTCGACGGGGCTGTTGCTGGTGCGCAGCACCGTTCCGAGGCTGCTTCCGGATCGCGTGTAGAGCTGGAGCTGCAGGTCGGCCAAGGTGGCGTCGAAACGGTAGAATCCGGTTGTAAGAACGCGGTGCCAGGTGAGAACCGCCGAGAGGTCACTCATTGCCTGTCCGGCGGGCACCTCGAAATAGTAGATTCGCTGTTCGGCGAGGCCCGGAGCGCCGGCGAAGTCCCAGCCGTTGGATGGGACCACCACTTCGGTCGTTTGCTCCCCGGAGTCGAGGATGTGATAGCTGTTGTAGACGTTCAGTTCGCCGGCGCCGTAGATACTGTCGAGGGGGCTGGTGGCGGTCTGGCTCCATCCCGCAAACTCTTCCTTGGTGGCCCCGGCCATGAGGATGGCCTTCAGGGTCTGCGGTTTGCGTCCGTTGGATCCCGCCGAGGCATGCCCGTAGAGCATGTCGCCGGCCCCGGCGACGAGGGGGGTCGTGTAACTGGTGAGAGCGATCGGCGCCACGAGGTCCGGTTTGAGGCGTGGGGGATCTCCAGGATCTCCTTCGAAAGAGGCGCCTCCGCGGCTGTGGTTTCCGTCGGTTCTGCCCACCGAGACCACGTTGTAGGCCGAGGCGAGCAACTTGGGAACCGCTCCGGTGCCATTGTTCAGGCCCGCCACGACCAGCAAGTCCTGGTGGTCGGCGGCGTAATCGATCCTTTTGAGCCTTTCGCTTTGAAGAACGTCGGGAGTGGAATCGTCGATCCAGCTATGATTGAGGATCCTTGCGGGCGCTTCGTCCGGGACGACCGGCGTGCCTTGGAGGTCAAACTGGCTGGTGTTCAGAAACCCGTCCCCGAGCCAGTCGTCCGCTTCGTAGGAATGGACCGTCTGGGCGCCGGGCGACAGCGACAGATACTGGCCGTAGAAGTACTTCCCCACGTTGGTGGCATGGTTCGAGGCCGCGGTGCTGCCGCCGCTCTCCCACGCGAACGTGGTCAACGTGAAATGGTTGTTGGCCGGGTCCGGCCGGTAGTTCGAGCCGTCCAAGGCTTCGACTTGGACGACGGACACCCCGGCGCCGGTTGGCAGCGCGCCGCCGAGTTCATTGGACAGTTGCGTGTAGCCAACGTCCTCCTTGTACCCGGCGTGCAGAGCCATGGGTAGAGCGAGGACCACAACGACAGCGGAGAAGTGTTTCATGGGGGGTTGCCAAAAAAATCAGGAGAAATTTATGTTATGGAAACATGAAAGTCAATGAGGTTGTTGGCGAGCGGATGATCGGCTGGCCGGGGGCGGGTCGCAAGGTGATTCAGCGTGGAGCGAAACAGGGAGAGCCGGGTTCATGCCGCTTGGCATCGGGGGCGGGTTCGCGCAGCCTTGAGAGACGGTCTGAGGAACGCCGCCATGAATGATCCAGCAGACTCACCGCTCATGCGCCTTGCCGGGGTTCGCAAGAGCTACCTGACGGGAGAGGTCGAGACGCCGGTGTTGAACGGGGTGGATCTCGACGTCCGGAAGGGGGAGTTTCTGGCGATCCTTGGGGAGTCGGGGTCGGGCAAGACGACGCTCATGAATCTCATGGGAGGGATCGACCGGGCCGATTCGGGATCGATCCGTTTTGGGGAGCGGGAGTTGACGGAGTTGGGGGAAGCGGAACTGACGCGTTACCGGCGCGAGGAGGTTGGCTTTGTCTTTCAGCTCTACAATCTGGCGCCCACCCTGACGGCGTTGGAGAACGTCTGGGCGGCGGCGGAGTTGTCGGATGATCCGATGGATCCGGCGGAGGCGCTCGATCTGGTGGGTCTGACGGACCGCGCCGGGCATTTCCCCTCGCAGCTTTCCGGAGGGCAGCAACAACGGGTGGCGATGGCGCGGGCCATCGCCAAGCAGCCGGAGCTGTTGCTCTGCGACGAACCCACCGGGGCGTTGGACCATGATACGAGCCTCGTCGTGCTGGGGCTTCTGCAGCGGCTCAACCGCGAGACGCACACTACTACGGTTCTCGTCACGCACAGTCATGCCGTCACGCCGATCTGCCACCGGGTGGTCACGATCGTGGACGGACGGATCGAGCGGGAGGAGGTGAATGAGAAACCCGTGCCGGCGCGGGAACTGGAGTGAGGGCGTCATGAGGATGCTGCAGCGCAAACTTCGCCGGGACTTGCGGCAATCATGGGGGATGCTGTTGGCGGTGACGGCGATCCTGGCGGTGGGGATCGGTTGTTTCATCGCGATGCTCTCGGCCTCCCGCAACCTGCGGGCGGCCCAGTCGCGGTATTACTCGGCGTGCCGGCTGGCGGATTTCTGGATCGAGCTGAAGAAGGCGCCGGTGGAGGAGGTCCGCCGGCGGGCCCGCCTCGGGGGGCTGTCGGAGGTGCGGGACCGGCTCCAGTTCAAGGTGATCGTGGATCTCCCCGAGGTGGAGGAGCCGGTGAGCGCGCTGATGCTCTCCCTGCCGGGAGACGGGGCGCCGGTGCTGAACGGGATCGTGATGCGCGAGGGGAGCAGCTTCACCCCGGACCGGAGGAACGAAGTGATCGTGGCGGAGAAGTTCGCGACGGCGCGGGGGATCGAGCCGGGCGACCGGCTGCATGTGGTGATGGATGAGCGGCGCGAGGAGCTGATCGTGGCAGGGATCGCGATCAGTGCCGAGTTTGTCTACCTGACGTCGCCGGGGAGCCTGATCGACGACCCGCAGAACTTCGGTCTTTTCTGGGCGAAGCGGGATTTCCTTGAGGATTCGTTCGGTTTTGCGGGGGCCTGCAACAGCGTGACGGGACGCTTCACGCCCGAGGTCCGCGAAAGGGGCGGAGACGCGGTTCTTGATGCGTTGTCGGAGCGGCTCGAGGACTACGGAGTATTCGCGGCGATCCCGCGGGCGCGGCAGTTTTCGCACCTGACGCTGAGCGCCGAGATGGAACAGCTTCGCAAGATGGCGCTGATATTCCCGTCCTTCTTCCTTTTCGTGGCGGCGCTGATCCTGAACGTCCTGATGCGCCGCCTTGCCGAGCAGCAGCGGACGGTGCTGGGGACCTTCAAGGCCCTCGGGTATTCGGACCGGCAGCTTCTGCGGCACTTTCTGTTGTTCGGGATCGTGACGGGAGGGTTCGGAGCGGCGCTGGGCGGAGGGTTTGGCTACTGGCTGGCGGACATCTGGACCGCGATCTATCTCGAGTATTTCTCGTTTCCGGAATTGGCGAACCGTTTCTACCCGGGTCTGGTTCTGGCCGGGGGGGCGCTTTCGACGGGGGTGTGCGCGCTGGGGACGTTGCAGGGGGTGCGCCGGGTGGTGCGCCTGCAGCCCGCGGAGGCGATGCGGCCCGCTCCGCCGGCCCGGGGGGGGCGCATCCTCCTCGAGCGGTGGGCGGGGTTCTGGAAGGTACTAGACGTCCAGTGGCAGATGGTCCTGCGGGGGCTCTTCCGGCGGAAGTGGCGGGCGGCGGTGGCGGTCATCTCGGCGGCGCTCGGGGCGGCCATGGTGGTGTTGACCTTCGGCTTCGTGGATTCCCTTGACGCCTTGATCCGCCTGCAGTTCGACCGCATCCTGCGAAGCGACTTTCACCTGACCTTCGGCGAGGAGCTGGACCGGAGCGTGGTGGACGAAGTGAAGCGCCTGGACGGCGTCACCACGGTGGAAGCGGTCTTCCTGATGCCGTGTTCCTTCGAGGCGGGTCACCGCTCGAAACGGGGCGGGGTGATCGGGATTTCGCCGGGGAGCCGCCTGACGTCGCCGGCCGGCAGTGACGGGCGGCCGGCAGCGATTCCGCCGGCCGGATTGCTGATGGCGGAGCGGCTCATGGACCAGCTCGGGCTGGAGCGGGGGGACGCGGTGCGCCTCGTCCCGGTGAAGGGGCGCCGCGATCCGGTGGAGACGCACGTGGCCGGGGGGTTTCCGAGCCTGCTGGGTCTTGACGTCTACGCCGACCGGGGCTGGTTGAACCGGCTTGTGGGCGAGAGCGCCGCGGTTTCCGAAGTGCGCGTGCAGGCCCGCCAGAACCGGGCGGAGCGCCGGGAGTTCATGCGGACTCTCAAGGAGATGCCGAAACTCGGCGCCGTGACGGACATCAGGAAGCAGCGGACCGCCTTGCAGGAGCAGTTCGACGGGGCGATGCGCAAGACGGCCGTCATCATGATTCTCTTTGCGGCGGTGATCTTCTTCGGCGCCATTCTCAACAGCACCCTGATCGCGATGGCGGAGCGGCAGCGGGAACTCGCCACATTCAGCGCTCTTGGCTACTTTGACCGCGAGACGGCGCGTCTCTTCCTGCGGGAGAACCTGCTCACCAACGTGACCGGGGCGCTTCTGGGCCTTCCGATCGGGCATGCCATGCTGGCGGCGATGATGATTGGTTTTCAGACCGACGCCTACAGCTTTCCGGCGGTCATGCGTCCCGCCAGCTACCTTTACACGCTGGCCCTTGCGGTGCTTTTCGTTCTTGTGTCGCAGCTTGTGGTCCGCCGCGGGCTCGATCGCCTCGACCGGGTGCAGGCGTTGAACGTGCAGGAGTAGGGGGTGGCGTCGCCCGAGGTTGCCTTTTGGCCTGTTCCGTGTATTTCGTTGGCTGCCGGGCGGCGAGGAGATTGATCATGAGCATGAAGCCGAAACGGCGGCCGTATCTGCGCTATCCGGTGGCCCTGATCCTTGCGGCCGGGGTGGGGTATGCGCTTTACCTTGATGCGACCCGGGCCGTATCGGTCGAGAGCGCCGAGATCGTGGAAGGGCCGATCGAGGAGTTTGTCGAGGAACGGGGCCGGACGTCGGTGCCGCGCGTCTACCACGTCACGATGCCGCTGCCGGGGCGGATCCTGCCGGTGGAGGTGCGGGAAGGGGACGCCGTGAAGAAAGGGCAGGTGGTGGCGACCCTCGAGGACATCGACTGGGAAGAGGCCTCGATCAGCGCTGCCGAGATGCTGACGGCGATGAAGAACGCGATGACGGCGGCGCAGGCGGAGGTCAAGGCCAGCGATGCGCGCCTCGACTTCACGAAGTGGATGCACGAGGCGATGAAGGAAGCGGCGGCGCGCGACGCCGCCAGCGAGAAGGACGTCCGGGAGGCCGAGTGGCGGTTCCTCGAGGCGCGGGTCGAGAAGGAAGAAAACCTTGCGAACCTTTACACGACGGGGGCCTTTCTGGCGATCGTGAGGCTGTTTCCGGGGATGGTGGCCCGCAACCTCGACCGGACCACGATCGAGAGTCCGGTGGACGGGGTGGTGCTGAAGCGGCATGTGGCCAACGAGAAGACGCTTCTTCCCGGCCAGCCGGTGCTCGACATCGGCAACCTCGACGACCTGCAGGTCACGGCCGATATTCTCACGGAAGAGGCGGTCCGGATTCAGGCAGGGGACCGGGTCGAGATCTTCGGCGAGGCGATCGGGGAGAAGCCGATTCGCGGAACGGTTCGGCGGGTCCGGCCGGAAGGCTTCACGAAGCTTTCCTCGCTGGGCGTCGAGCAGCAGCGGGTCGAGGTCGAGATCGATTTCCACCCCGAGGATCTGGCGGCGCTCGAGAAGAGCGGACGGCGCCTCGGGCTGCATTACCGGGTCCGGGTGCGGGTCATCACGGAGGCGCGTCCGGAAGTGCTGTTGGTTCCTCGCACCGCCCTCTTCCGGAGCGCCGGCGGACATTGGCAGGCTTTTCGCATCTCCGGCCGCGGGCGCGCCGAACGCGTGACGCTCGACATCGGCCTGATGAACGACCGTGTGGCCGAGGTGCGCCGCGGCCTCGAAGCGGGCGACCGCGTGATCGTGGCGCCGGAGTCCGGTCTCGAGGAAGGAGCGCGGGTCGAGGGGTGAAGGGGAAGGCACGCCTTCGGATCAAATCCCAAGCCGCGGGTCACCCGTCTTGATGCGCGGCAGCCGATCCGCCCATGCGGCCGGCGAGGTCGAGCTTGAGTCCGCGGATTTCGCCGAGGGCGCGGGCGAGGCCGTTTCTTGTGATTCCGAGTTTCGACCGGTGGAGGTCGCGGAGCTTCTTGAGGCCGCCCTTGAAGAGGCGTCTTGCGTCCTTGGGTGCGAGGTCGTTCCGCCCGATGGTGGACCGGATCTTGCGTTTTGCTTCCTCGCGGCGCGGCCCGCGGAGATCTGTCAGAGCGGCCATGTAGTATCCGATGGCGGTTTCGGTGGTTTCTCCTTCGAGCTTTTCGAGTTCTTGTGCGACGCCGAAGAAGAGGAATCCGAGCCGGCTGGGGGGGATGCTCGAAGGGGCCCCTTCGAGCTTGACGTCCTGCAATCCGCCGCGGGCGGGTTCGAGGGCCGGGCGCGCGAGGGCGGGCCGGTTTCGATCGAGCCGCGAAGGTTCCAACGTTCCGAGTTCCAGGGCCGAGGCGCTTTTGAGTTGGCTTCGCTCCCCTCCGCCGGCGCCGGGGCTGAGGGACGTGCCCATGACGAGGGAGATGGCCGTGACGAGAACTGTCGGGGGGGTGGGCATGGAGGGTTGTTCTTGAGGCAGGTTTTCAGGATTGGCGGATGGCTTGGATGGCGGCGGCCATGTCGGGGGCCTTGAAGGTCGATGAACCGGCAACGAGAACGTTGGCGCCGGCGCGGGCGGCGATGGGGGCGGTGGCGGCATCGATGCCGCCGTCGACTTCGATGTGGTAGGAGAGGCCGCGCACGTCCCGCAGGCGGGCCGCGGCCTCGATCTTCGGCAGCATCTCCTTCATGAACGATTGTCCGCCGAACCCCGGCGTCACGGTCATGACCAGAAGGAGATCAATCCGGTCGAGGAACGGCTCCACGTCTTCGAAGGGAGTGGCGGGGTTCAGGGTGAGCCCGCACTGGCAACCCGCGGCGCGGATGCGGCCGAGGGTGTCGGCGGCGTCGTGATCGGCCTCCACGTGGACCGTGACGAGGTTGGCGCCCGCCTCGAGGAAGCGCGGGAGGTAGTGATCGGGCCGCGTGATCATGAGATGCACGTCGAGGAACGCCTCGGATACGGAGCGGACGGAAGCCACCACCTCGGGGCCGAACGAGATGTTGTCGACGAAATGCCCGTCCATGATATCGAGGTGCAGCCAATCCGCCCCGGCGTCAAGGGCGCGCCGGCATTCGTCGCCGAGACGCAGGAAATCCGCGGCCAGGATCGAGGGCGCCACAACGCGGTCGTTGTGTGACCAGCGCTTCATGGGTGGAGTTTGACCTGCGGCAACATGGAAAACACGAAAATTCTCGGGTGCGGACCGGGAGGATCGGATTTGCCGATGGTGATTGCGGAGGCATAATGACCGGGAAGAATGGAGCGGCGCGTGAGCATGGAACCGATCATCGATCTTCAGAGCGACGACCATTTCATGCGGGAGGCGCTGCGGGAGGCGCGGAAAGCGGGCCGCGCCACGGAGGTGCCGATCGGGGCGGTGGTGGTGCGGGAACAGCGCGTGATCGCGCGGGGATGGAATCAGGTGGAGACTCTGAAGGACGCCACGGCGCACGCCGAGATGCTGGCTCTCACCGCGGCCCAGAATGTCGTGGGGGACTGGCGTCTCGAGGGCTGCACGCTTTACGTGACGAAGGAGCCTTGTCCGATGTGCGCCGGGGCGATCGTCCTTTGCCGGCCCGAGCGTCTCGTCTTCGGCTGTCCGGACGAGAAGAGCGGGGCCGCGGGAGGGTGGATCAATTTGCTGGCGTCGAACCCGCCCTTGAACCATTGTTGCGAGGTGACGGGAGGGGTCCTGAGTCGGGAATGTGCCGCGATTTTGCAGGAGTTCTTCCGGGAGGCGCGCCATAACAGGAAACGGGAGGAGAGCGGCCGGGAGGGCCGGAATTCAGAGTGATGAGAGAGATCGTGTTGGGATTGCTGCTGGCGGTCAGCGTGTCGGCGGGAGAGTTGGAGGTCAGGGTGAGCGGAGTTCGGAACGCGAAGGGCACGGTGCGAGCGTTGCTGTTCGCGGGTCCCGAGGGGTTCCCCGAAGGACACGCCCATGCCGTGGCGAAGGGTCAGGCGAAGGCCCGCGAGGGAGAGGTTGTCTTGCACTTCAAGGATGTCGAAGTGCGGCGGGGCGCGATCGTCATCATCCATGACGAGGACGACAACACGAAGCTGCGGAAGAATTTCCTTGGCATCCCGCGGGAAGGAGTCGGCGCCTCGAACTGGAATGGGCGCGGACGACCGAAGTTCAAGCGGACCGTGATCGACCTGCCCGCCGGCGGAGTCGTGGGGGTCAGGATGAGGTATCCGTAGCGAGGCACGCCTCGGACCGGTTGACGATTACGGCGACGACCACGGGGGACGGTTGCGTGATGCGCGCCTCCCTCGTCATCCGTAATCGCCGCGCCTCATCGTTCGCCGAAACCGCAGTTCGAAAACCTTGACCCGTTTGTGACGACTTCCGGATTTCAAGGACTCTGGACAAAGAAAGAGCGGCCCGAGCGAGGGGCCGCTTTTTCCTTGCAAGGCGGAGACGGTGAGGTGCGGTTGTCAAGAAAGTCCGGCGGGGGATATCAAGGCATACGGAGGGGGGCCGGGGTGGTTATCAGGGATTTGGCGAGTGACACTTGTTTCACATTGCGGATGCCGGGTCTTGCCCCCGGCCGGAGGTCGATTTATGGAGGGGCATGGCGGGGGCGCTTCATGCGGTGATCGGGACGGACGAAGGCCGGGTGTCGGAGGAGGCGCTGGCTCGTTTCAATGATTTGAAACCCGAGGGCGGCAACGAGTTTACGAATGAGGTAGTGGAAGGGGTGGCGGCGAACGCGGAGGAGGCCTACCAGATATGCGGCAAGGTGATCGAGGGCTTGCAGACGATCGGGTTTTTCGGGGCCGAGAAGGTCGTCTGGTTGCGGGGCGCGAATTTCCTTGCGGACGACCGGACCGGGGGGGCGGAGCGGAGCCGGGAGGGGGTGGAGGCATTGCTGGGGGTTCTGAAGGCGGGGATCGGCGACGAGGTGACCTTTTTGATGAGCGCGAACGCCATCGACAAGCGGCGGGGGTTTTACAAGTGGCTCCAGAAGCACGCCGAAGTGGCGGTCTTCGACAAGATTGACGTTTCGAAGCCCGGGTGGGAGGAGAAGGTGGCCGCCGAGGTCGGGAAGCGGGCCGGAGAACGGGGGCTGAGTTTCACGCCCGAGGCGCTTGATCTGTTCGTTCAGATGGCCGGGGAGGAAACGCGCCAGATCGGAAACGAGCTTGAGAAACTGAGTCTTTATCTGGGCGACCGGCGGCGGGTGGAGCTCGATGACGTGCGCCTGATGGTGCCGCTCAGCCGGAAGGGGGTCGTGTGGGAGATCAGCCGTGCGATTCAGCATCGCAACGCGGGTCGGGCCGCCGAGTTGGTGGACGCCCAGCTCCAGAAGGGGGAGTCCGCGATCGGGCTGATGCGGGCGGCCATCGTCCCGACGGTGCGCAACCTGTTCATGGCGCGGGTCTTGCTGGATGATCATCCGGACCTGCCCCTGCACAACGGGGCGGCGTTCACGAGCGCGCTGAAGAATCTGCCGGAAGGCGAGCGGAACTGGCTGCCGCGGACCAAGAGCGGGGAGGTCAATGCCTGGGGGCTGTTCTTTGCGGCGAAGCAGTGCGGGGCGTTCCGCACCGCGGAGCTGCGCGAGGCGCTGGAAGCGACACTCGATGCCGACCGGGCCCTCGTGACGACGCAGCTCGACCATCGGTTGGTCCTGCATCGCTTGGTGGTGCGCCTTGCCGCGACGCGGCCGAAACGGAAAAAGAGCGCCTGAGAGGGCGGGGGGATTTCTCGCTCGCCGCATGGTGGCGCGACGCCACAATCGCGGTGTGAAGTTCGTCTTGACCGGAATAGCAGTTGGGTTGTTGGCGGGGTTGGCGGGGGCGCTGTGCGGCGTGGGCGGCGGGATCGTGATGGTGCCGATGTTCGCCCTTGTTCTGGGGATGGCGCAGAAGCAGGCGGTGGCCACCTCGCTGGCGGTGGTGGTGGTGACGGCGTCGGCCGGCACTCTCAACCACGTCCTGAAGGCGAGCGGGCTGATCGACTGGCGGCTGATGGTCTGCGCGGCGGCGGGCGCCGGGGTGGCGGCATGGTACGGCACGGACTTGATGCGGACGCTGAGCAACCCCACGCTGAGCCGGATTTTCGGAGTTCTGCTGGTGTTGGTGGGGGTGCGGATGCTGCTGGCGAAGGGCTGAAGCCAGAGTTCGCTTTCCCTCGGCCGGATTCCGGTGTCTAACCTTCGGCCGTGGCGGCGGACTGGTTGCTGGCGGTCGAATCGAGTTCGGAGCAGGCCTCGGCGGCCTTGGCACGGGGCGGCGAACTGACGGCGACGGCCGGAGCGCATGCCGGGCGCAAGCAGTCGGAAGTCCTGATGACGCCGTTGCAGGAAGTCCTTGCGGGGCTCGAGATCGGGGCGCGCCTGTCGGCGGTGATCATCGGAACCGGTCCGGGCAGCTACAATGGGGCGCGGGTCGGGATCGCGGCCGGGCAAGGCGTGGCCCTCGTGCACGACTGTCCGGCGGCCGGGGTCTGCTCGCTCGAGGCGCTTCCGGTGGTGCGGGCGGGCGGGGCGTGCCTCGCGGTCGGCGACGCGCGCCGGGGGACGTTTTTCGCGATTCCCCTGCGCCATGGGCGGCTTGAGGCAGAGCCGTTGTTGTTGGAGCACGCCGCCTTCCTTGAACGGGTCGAGACGGCCGTCTTGGCCGGAGCGGACGTGGTCACCCTCGAAGACCCGGGGCGCCTGCGGCTTCCGGAAACGCTGGCCAGCCAGGTCCGGCACACGGTTCCCTCGGCCGCGCTTCTGCTCGAGGCGTGGGCGGAGAAAAGTCCGGAGGAACGGAAACTTCTCATGGAGACGCCGCCCCAGCCGTTCTACCTCCGCCCGCCACACATCACTTAGCCGGATTGAGTCTCAACTCGTAATCCCTTTGGTTGACAAATTGAGAATCCACGGGCAGGATGGGCGGATGAAGGTGATCACGGTGCGGGAGATGAAGGCGCGGTGGGCCGAAGTGGAGGCGCAGGTGCGGGAAGGTGAGACATTTCAGGTTCTCAACCGCGGCAAACCGGCGGCGTGCATCGTGCCGGCTCCGCCGCGGAGGGTCCTGAAGTGGGAAGATCATCTGGCGACCGCACTTCCGGCCGGTGGCAGGCCGGTTGAGGAAGCGGTGCGCGAAGATCGCGAGGGGCGCTGGTAGCCATGATTTACCTTGACACCAGCGCCTTTCTCAAACTCTACGTTTGCGAGGAGGGCTCCCGTGAGGTGCAGGACCTCGTCTTTGCCCAGGATCATCCGTTGCCAGTCTGGGACATCCTCGAGGGGGAACTCACCAACGCCCTTCGGCTGAAGGTCTTCTGGCAGGAGATCACGCTCGAACAGGCGGACGCCCAAATCGCTCTCTTTCAGCGGCGGAAGCGACAAGGCTTCTACCATGTGCCCGAGATTGACCGGGTCGGGATGATGGCGGTCTTTCGCGAGCTGAGCGAAGAAACGCCGCATCTGGGAAGCAGGACGCTCGATATTCTGCACGTGGCTTGCGCAGCCGTGCTGCAGGCGGACGCCTTCGTGACGTTTGATGCCCGACAGCGGAGGCTGGCCGCGCACGCCGGATTGAATGTCCCCGAAGTTTCCTTTTGAACCGGCCGCGGTCAGGGGGTCCAGTCTTTGATGGCGTGGGCGAGGGATTTCTCGCGGGATTTGTCTCTGGGAGTATGGGCGTATGTCACGGCGTAGTGGTAGTCGAGGAGGCTGGTGCTGAAGGGGGGGGCGAGGTTGTCGTCGGCGAGAGCGGCGAGGTGTTGGCGGAGGGTGCGTCCGGGAGGCATGGGATGTCCGAGGCGGGCGGAGGCGTGGCGGAAGCGGGCGAGGTATCCGGGGGGAGGGGGAAGGAGGGAATCGGCAAGCGAGCCGGCGGGCGCGGCGGGGCGGGATCGGCGGAGGCACAGGAGGAGGAAGGTGAGCGGGACGAGGAGGAGACCCGCGAGCAGAATGAGGAAGGCGAGTCGTTCGAGGGGAATGGAGTCCGGCAGGTCGAGGTCGAGGGAGCTGTCTCCGGGGAGGGGCGGGATTTCGTCAGGGGGAGCGATGGAAAGGGAGGCCGCTTCGAGAGCGCCGGGCGGGGTGGGGTCGAAGATGACCCAGCCGATGTCCCGGAGGTAGACTTCGGTCCATGCGTGGGCTTCGCGGGCGCGGAAGACGAGGAGATTCGGGCTCTCGTAGTAGCGGCCGCCGGTCCAGCCGTAGGCGATGCGGGCAGGGACGCCGAGAGCGCGGCAGAAGAGGGCGCCGGCGGTGGCAAAGAACTCGCAGTGGCCGCGCTTTTCGTGGAAGAGGAAATTGACGAGGGGCTGGCGGTTCGAGGGGTTCTCGACTTCGAGCGAGTATTGGAAGTTCTTGCGGAGGTATTTGCGGAGGGCGACGAGGCGGACCTCGGTGGGGCCCTGGGTGCGGGAGGCGAGGTCGAGGATGCCTTGGCGGAGTTCCTCGTCTTCGGGCAGGGCGAGGAGGTGTTCGGGGGCCTCGCGGACATCGATCGACTTGCCGGCGAGGACGCCGCTTTCGAGGAGGGAGTCGAGGGTGACGAGGCGGGAGCGGGCGCGATAGTTGTATCCCGGTTCGGGATCGGGCAGGGGACTGAGGCGGAGGATGCCGGGCGCGACCCGGCGCAATTCGGGGAGTTGGGCTTCGAAGGCGCCTTGGAGGGCAGTGAAGACATCCTGGCCGGCGGGGTGTGCGGAGTGGAAGATCTCGCATTCGACGACGGGTCCGGGGCGTGACGACGGGGCGGGCAGGCGGATCCAGCCGTCGGGCCCCGCGGTGAGGAGTTCGGGCGGGATGGCCAGCGGCGACCATGCCGAATCCCGGAAGCGTTCGAGGGCGAAGGCGCGGACGTATGCCCGCTTCAGGAGGACGCGCGCGGCGCCGGGTCCGGCGGGGCGGAGGAAGACTTCGGGTTTGTTCGAAGGCCGGGCGGAGACGCGATCCGGGAGTTGCCGCCGGCCCTGGTCGTTCCAAAGCCAATTGCCCGTGACGCGGGTGCCGACGGTGCGCGGGGTGGCGTCCGTGGCGGAGCGGGCCGCGGCACGCTCGGGAAAGAGGGTTTCCTCGACACGACAGGCGAGTGCTTCAGCGCGGGGGGGGACGGCGCTGAAGAAGAACAGGAAGAAGCACTCCGCCGCCAACACGCCGAGGCCCACGGCGAGGTAGTCCGGCCAGCGGGCCGGTCGGGCCGGTCGGGCCCGGATCGTCGCGGGGCGTTCCATGCGCCGCCATAGCCCGAGACCCAGCACCAGGATCAGGACCGCAAAGCAGGCCCGCAGGATCGGGTGCACCGGCGCCGGCCAACCACGCAACAGGGCGTAGGCGGTCACGACGGCGGCGGCGAGGAAGAGGGTGCGCATGCTGGGGGTTAGGGGTTAGGTGTTAGGGGTTAGGTGTTAGGGGTTAGGGGTTAGATCTGGAAGTTGGAGATGGGAGTTTATTTGGGGCTTGTTGGTTGGAGCTTGGCGCTCGGGGGTGTTGGTTGTCAGGCCGCGCCGGTGTGGAGTTTGCGGGCGCCGTATCTGTGTTGGCGGACGTCGATGACGAGGGCGGGGCGCGGGGGCAGGGCGTGGGTCCATGAATCGGGGGGCATGTCCGAGAGGAGGACGAGGGAGTGGTCACGGGGCACGAGGTCGAGGGCGGCGCGAAGGTCGTGGGCTTCGGTTCCGGCGCGGCGTTCGGCCCTTGCGAGGGAGGCGAGGACATTGGCGAAGCTGGCGCGCGATACGCTGGGGAGGGATTGCCAATCGTTGAAGTCGGCGATGAAGCCGGCAGGGGTCCCGAGTTCCCGGAGGCGCCGGAGAGTTCCGCAGGTGAGCGAGAGGGCCCGCTCGAAGCGGTCGCCGCGGATCAACTCGCCGGAAGTGCCGAAGGAGTGGAAGATGACGGAGCAATGCTGCGGGAAGAAGCCGGGGGGATCGTTCTCGCGGATGCGGAGTCCGCGACGGCGGTTGAGCGAGCGGGCGGAAGCAGGCCAGTGGATGCGTTTGGCGGGATCACCGGGTTGCCATGGACGGATGCCGCGGGGTTCCCCCGGGGCGTGGCCCGGGCTGGCGCCGGAAAGGAGCGAGGCGTCGTGCAGAGCGCCGGTGGTGAAAAGCTCGACCGGAATCAGGGGACGCGGGAAGATGAGGATCTGGTGCGGGGCCTCGCCGGAAGCTCGGACATGGAAGAGGCCGAGAGGGGTGGAGGAGGCAAGGGCGAAGTGGTGTCGGGTGACGGCGCCACGGGCCGGGATGGAAGTCCGGATCCTTGCGGTGGAGGACGCGCCGGCGGCGGTCCATGGAGCATGGCACGCGAGGTCGACCCACCCCGAGAGTTTCAGGTCGACGCGAATCCCGAAGGCATCGACGAGGCCGCGGCGGTTATCGAGGGTGATGCGAAGGTCGAACATGGCGCCGGCATAGACGCGCGAGGGCGCACGCAACGAAAGGGCCAGGCGGGTGAGGTTGCGCCGGTTCAAGATGACGGCCGCGGCCAGAAGGAGGAGGCCGGCCGTTCCCAGCGCAACGAGGACGCCGTCGATGCGAACAAATCCGAGGACCACGAGGGCCAGGGAGGACCCGATCAGGACGGCGCCGCGCGGGGTGAGCATGGGAAATGACGAATGGCGAATGGCGAATGGCGGATGACGAATGGCGGATGACGAATGGCGGATGAATCGTGTTCATTCGTGGTTTCGCGGAAATCTCAACATCTCCGGAGGTGTTCCGCGCGGCGCGGCGGGCGGTCAAGATCTTCCTTCGTCATTGGGTGTTTCGTCATTCGTCATTCTTACGGCACCGGGGTTTGGTCGAGGGCGGCCTCGAGGAGGGGTTCGGGTTCGGGGGCCTCGTCGACGAGGAGGCGGTGGCGGAGGACGTGCGGGAAGACCGCCTGGAGGTGATCGGGTTGGACGGCGGGTTGTTGGTCGAGGAGGGCGAAGGCGCGAGCCGAGGACTGCAGGGCAAGGCTGGCCCGGACGGAGACGGCGTAGTCGTGGCCGAGGAGGGACCTCGTTGACTGGCAGAGTGCGAGGAGATAGCGCTGGAGAGTGTCGGAGACGGGGACGTTGGCGGCGGCGGTCTGCAACTCCCGGAGTTGTTCGAGGGTGAGGACGGGTTCGGGGTTCAGGGCTTGGTCGGGGTTCGTGGAGGGTGGTCCGTCGGGGTGTTCGGCGGGCAGCTTGAGGATATCGAGCTGCGAATCCTCGGCGGGGAGATGCATGGGGATGGAGAGGAGGAAGCGGTCGAGCTGGGGCTCGGGGAGGGGGAAGGTGCCGGTCGAGGAGGTGGTGTTCTGGGTGGCGACCACGAGGAAGGGGTTCGGGAGCGGCTTCGTGTCGCCGTCGATGGAGACCTGGCGTTCGTTCATCGCTTCGAGGAGGGCCGACTGGGTGCGGGGCGAGGCGCGGTTGATCTCATCCGCAAGAAGGAGGTTTGAGAAGACGGGGCCCGGGACGAAATCGAATTCCCCGTTGTGCTGGTGGTAGAGGTTGTAGCCGAGGATGTCCGAGGGAAGGAGGTCGGGCGTGAACTGGAGCCGTTTGAAGGAACCGCCGACGGAGTCCGCGAGGGTATGCGCGAGGGTGGTCTTCCCGATTCCCGGAGGACCGGTGACGAGGGCGTGCCCCCGGGCCAGAAGGGCGGTCAACAAGAGGTCGGCGGCTTCCCAGGCGCCCAGGATCGTGGCGTTCAGGCGGTCGCGCAACGCATGGAGAGACTCGTGGGACACGACCTAGTTGTGACGGCTCAACGCCCAATGATGAAGGCGGAAAATGGAGATTCCTCGAATGGCCGCGGGAAACCGGATCGAGGCAGGCCGCGGCGGGCCGTCCGCGGGTTCGGGGCCGCCGGC
>Ga0180431_10004553_pt1 | contig 17261 bp, 13 predicted proteins | sample SS_ome_11_FD_132459 | JGI IMG/M metagenome (GOLD analysis project Ga0180431, IMG submission 132459) | Hypersaline lake sediment archaeal communities from the Salton Sea, California, USA - SS_1_MS_1 metaG | ecosystem: Environmental > Aquatic > Non-marine Saline and Alkaline > Hypersaline >... | reverse complement strand
CCCGCCCGGTGGCTTCGAGCACGTGTGTAGATGGTGGCTCCCGATCCAGAAACGGTCGCATTGCGTACCTGGTGCCCCGAGCACGAATAGCAGGAGGATCCCCGCTGCCGGAGGACACACACACACACAACAACACCCCTTGACGAGGGTGCCTCATAGCAGGGCGGGTGCCCCCGCGCCCGCCGTTTTCATCTCTCGCCCCTGCGGGGCTCGACGGGCGGCTGCCTTCGGTAGCTCAGGGCACCCGGCCTACATCGCTGGCGCATGTTGCGTAGGCGCCGCGGCCTATGAACATCCCGTGGTGGCGCCGCAAGGGGTGCATTTGAGGCACATGCCGTTGCGGAAAAGGGTGAACTGACCGCGTTCAGGGAGATGTAGGGACCCGGGGCCTCGATGTTCGCAGGAGCAGGCCGGGAGGAAAAGAAAATAGTTGACTTGTTTGGTAAACCCGGCTATTAGTTGCACCATGGCAACACGGTTGGCTCGACCCTATACGGTTAGCCCAGACAGCGAAGGGGGTTTTGCCCAATGCCTTCGAGCAAACAGGCTTGCGCGTGGCCTTTCGTTGGCGCAGCTTGCGAAGAAGGTTCGGGTGTCAAAGGGCTACCTGTCGCGGCTGGAGCGCCAGAAGGCTCGACCCTCTGTGAGACTCATCAAACGGATTGCCAAGACACTGCGTGTAGATTCGTCTTCGCTCCTTCTCCGGGCAGGCTACCTACCGGGAGAGATGAGAGAGATCTTGCACGGCTACCCTCTGGAGGCGCATGCGGTTCTTCGTGAGACGTTTGGTGAATATACCGGCGAGCATGGAGAGATGCAGGAGGAGAATGCGAATGATCGCGGGAGCGCGAGGTCTTGCCCGACACCGGCCTCGCTTGCGGACTGGGAAGCCCTGTACGAAACCGTTTTCGGCGACTGCTTTGAATGGCTAGGTCAACGCGAGCCGAACAGCATTCATGCTGTCGTGACAGATCCGCCTTATGGGCTCAAGGAATACACGCCCGTGGAGAAGGAAAAGCTCCGGAACGGCCAAGGAGGAGTGTGGCGCATACCCCCAAGCTTCGATGGCTGCAAGCGAAGGCCACTGCCAAGGTTCACGGTCCTAACGGATGCAGACAGGAGCGCCTTGGCAGACTTCTTCCTCTCTTGGGCGAGGAAGGTTCTGCGGGTTCTGGTACCCGGCGGGCATGTCTTCATCGCAACCAATCCGCTGGTGTCGCATGTTGTGTATGTTGCTCTTGTGGAGGCAGGCTTTGAGAAGCGCGGAGAGATCATGCGCTTGGTACAGACGCTTCGGGGAGGCGACAGGCCGAAGAACGCTCACAACGAGTTTGACCAGGTTACAGTTATGCCGAGATCCTGCTTCGAACCATGGGGACTGTTCCGGAAACCGTGCGAAGGGCGAGTCCAGGACAACCTGCGCAAGTGGAAGACTGGTGGCTTGCGGCGGATATCGCGAGAGCAACCCTTTTTCGATGTCATCAGAAGCGCCCCCACGCGGCCCAACGAGCGGCAAATCGCGCCTCATCCGTCCCTGAAGCCTCAGGGCTTTATGCGTCGGATTGTGCGGGCGGCGCTGCCACTGGGCGAGGGTATCGTGCTGGATCCGTTCATGGGTGGAGGGTCAACCATTGCGGCCGCCTGCGCGTTGGCTTACAGGAGTATTGGCATCGAGTCGGATGTGGAGTTCTACGATATGGCGGTTCGCGCGATACCCGCGCTCGCCGGGCTCATACCCAATTGGAGTAGGGCTTCCGGCCGGCAACAGGCCCAGTCTGATGCGCAGCAAGGGCTGCTCTTGGAGCGCCCCTCACGTACCTGACCCGTCTGGCTTGGCAAGAATGGACCGGTGTCTACCGACCCCCACATGTGGAATCCTGTAGAGGAAATTCGCACGGAGCTTCTCGACACCAGCCGCCGTGATTGAGGCCGTAGGCGTGCGTCGCGATGCGCCTTTCCGACCTGAGTATGACCAATCGGACTTCTTGAGGCGGGCGCAGAGGATTTCGACAAAGGTGAGCGGAACAGTCTGGCCGCTCTGCTGTTCGCCGACCGCATACCTGAACACCATCAGCCAGCACTCCTCCGGATTGTGCCCTTGCCAGCCTCCTTTCTGAATTGAGCACTTGACCTCGATCCCTTCATCACCTTTGAGGACCAGACTCGAACCATAGTGACCCTTCGGCAAGAGGTCCGGGTAACCGCCCACCTTGCTGTTTGCCACGAGGCTCTTGGATGCGCGCTCGATGTTCTTCACTAGGAATTCAGAGATGAGCCCTGACAGTGAGTTGCCGAGAATAAGCCGCTCAAGTGGCTCGAATCCGTTCTCACCCAGAAAGACGTTCAGCCCATGGAACAGGCGGTAGGTTTCCTCCACGGCTTGCTCAACCTCCGATACGAGCAGTCCGTACGGGAGAATCACCTTCCGATTCACGTAACGGCCGTCGAGTCTGGCTGGCGCTGTCATCAGTGCCTCCGCTGAGGTTAACTATGAAGATCCCGTTTCTGTCGAAGTGTGTCGAGTAGGTTCTTTCTTATCGCGAATGTGCTGCTCACGCAAGATGAACTGATGGGGTAGGCTGGTGTCGTGGCAGATGAGTTGGACGCTGTGGTCAACGCTTTTTCATCGCTGGCGGGTGGCAGGAGGAGCAGACATTCCACAACCCATCGAGGGGCTCGCGCCTGCAGCGGCAGCGCACTTGTCTACGAAGAGCCAGTGGTGGCGCCGCAGGTGGCGCGGCGGGGCCGCAGGTGGCGCGGCGGGGCCCCAGGCGTGCGCACATGGCGTTGCGGGCGAGGGTGAACGGGCGCTCCTGGCCGCATTGGGGTAGGGTCGCCCTCGAACTTTCGGGCACGGGCACCGCACACGTGTCCTAGTCCGGCAAGAGAGGGCCCCGATTCCTGAAGAAGTACAGCCCGTCCTTGCCGGGCGCGACGATATCGAGACGGCCGTCGGCGGTCAGGTCGGCCACCTGAAAATGGATGCCGACGCCTGTGCCGACGGGATGAGGGCCGTAGTCGATCACGTGCTTCACGAACGACTCGCCCGTCCACTTGAAGTAGTAGAGGCCAACGGGGTCATCGGCGCCGGGGTCGTGGCCGTTGTGAGCGCGGTAGCGCTTGCCGGTGATCAGCTCACATTGGCCGTCGCCGTCGATGTCGGCCCAGATCAGGTCGTGCAGTTGGCTGTTCTCGGTGTCAATGGCGTGCCGCACCCACGACCGTTTGCCGCCACGCATTTGCTGCCGGTACCAGTGGAGGCCGTAGCCGTGGGCCTGGCCGACGATCAGGTCGTTGAGGCCGTCACCATCCACGTCGACGACCAGGATCGGCACGCTCGCTGAGCCGAGATCGAAGTCCTGGTGGAAGGCCCACGTTCGGCTGAGCGGATCGTCCGGCGCCTCGAGCCAGCCATTGCTCAGAACGAAGTCGCCGCGGCCGTTGCCCGTGATGTCGCCGAACCCCAGCCCGTGTCCGCTGGGCGCCTTGCGGATCACGTGCTCCGTGAAGCGTGCTGTGCCGCGGCCCGCTGTGTCGGTGATGAGCTTGTAGACGCGCAACGGATCGCTGGGTGTATTGGGCACGATCTCCAGGCGTCCGTCGCCATCGACATCCCACGCGCGTGTCGTCTCGATTGGGCCCGTCTCTGCTATGACATGCTCCGGCCACTCGCGGTCGGGATCGCCCTGGGGGTTCTCGCGCCAGCGCAGCGTCTGGCCCCACCACCCACCCGTGACGAAGTCGAGGTAGCCGTCGCCGTTGACGTCGATCGGGATCGTTGAGAAGTCGTCGAAGTACTCGCCCTCGGCGCGGACGGCGCCGACGGGGCACCTGCGGTCGAAGCGCGGTCCCGGGTACCAGTACGCGCCGCTGACGATGTCGGGAACGCCGTCGTTGTTCACGTCAAAGACGCCCGCTGACTCGTACCGCTCGTCGGCGATGAGGATCTTGTCGAATCTCAGTGGGCTCATGCAGCGGTCTCCAGGTTCCTCAACGGTGTCTCGCATCGCGGCGTGTCGTCAGCATGCGGCCGTCCTCATACGCCGCACCGCACCCGGATGTAGTCTTGCGCGGTCCGCAGGTCCTTGACTGCCTCGGCGGCGTTGCACGGCGGATCGATCTCGTCGCGGCAGACCCGGATGAAGTTGATGGCTTGTTGCCGCATCGCGTGCACCCACGGCATCTCCGGCCGGACTCGCCTGGGCGTTTGATCGTCGCCCGGATCCTCGTACGTCTCGAGGTGTCCCGCGCGGTTCGTGGCCAGCGGCGCCGGCAGCGCGAGTTGAAGGTAGCCCCTTTCAAACGCGACGAGGGCCGTTTCTTCCCACGTTATCGTTGTGTGATACGGCTCCATTTCGATGGCGCAGGGGATGCCGGACACCGACTCGGCCACCAGCAGTATGCCGGAGCGGTCGGCGTGTCGCACTTCGTAGTCTTCGCCCAGCAGGTGTCGCAGGAGATTGACCTGGTGAATGTAGACGTTGACGAACTTGAGGTACAACCGGCGCACCTCCTCGTCCATGTCGGTAGGCTCTGGTTCCCGCGGCAGGTCGCCCGGCGGCTCGTCGCCGGCGTCGAGCAACCCGGCCCACCCGCCCGCAACCCAGTCGCCCAGGGGTATCGTGATGCGGACGTAGTTCAGACGGCCGACGTGGCCGTCCGTCCTCCAGCGCTCGATGGTTTCCTTCGCGGCGATCGTGGCCGGGTCGCTGCGCTTGTGGTAGCCGACCATGTGTGTGCAGCCGGCTGCGGCGGCGGCGGCGGCAAGCGCGGCGCCCGCCTCAGGCATGACGGCCAGCGGCTTCTCGGTGAAGACGTGCTTCACACGCTCGTAGATATCGGGGAGCAGCACGGCATGGCGGTCGAACGGCTGGCTGGCGACGACGCCGTCGAGCGTCTCGGCCTCGAGCATCTCGCGGTGGTCGTGGTAGACGTTCGCGACCCCGTAGCGCTCCGCGACGAGCTTCGCCATTGCCGTCCGCGGCTCGGCGATGGCCACGACGTCGCAGTCGTCGATCTGGGCGTAGTTGCGAAGGTGGGCCATCTGGCCCATATGCCCCACACCAACAAACCCGATCCGCACCTTGTCCACGAGCCATCCTCCATCCTGCGCCACGTCACTCAGACGGCGCCCATTGTAGCACACGGTTCTATCTGCGCTATCAGGAACACGGCGGCCGCCTCGGGGGGGGCGGTTGAGGGGTGCTCGTCGAGCCGGGGATCTCAGGCGCCCCTGACGGGGCTCTGGGATGGTTGGATTGCGTTGGGTACCACGGGCTTGCGCCCGAGGCTACTTCCAGACGCCGCTGGCGCGGCTCAGGCAAGATGTGCACGCGTACATCTTGAGGCACATGCCGTCGCGGGCGAGGATGAACCCGTTGTCGGTCACGGATCGTACTTGGTCAAGTGAAAGATGAGCCGAGGCGGGAACAATAGGATGGGCCCTCCCCGAATCAGTCCGCGTCCACGGAGAAGCCACAGCTGCTGCAAACCGTTGAAAAGCCCCTTCTGATCAAGTCTCCATTGCAGAGGGGACAATAGCCAATGCGGCGCTCGGCGGGCAGCTCGCTCCTCTGAGAGGTTTTCCTTCGAGGCGCGGCCTTCCCACGTGCAGACGTGGCGCCCTTGCGGTTAGGGCTGCGCTGCGAAGGAGAAGCCGAACCCGGATTCGGCGGCAGGCTAAAGTCACCTTCGCTGAGCCAGTGGGTTCCGCTTGTGTTGACGTTGCAGCCTGCGTTCGCAAGCTTGGTGATGAACTCCTGTCGGCTTTCCGGGGAGGCGCTCAGGTGGACCACATGCATCCCGGATATGTCGCTGAATTTCCTTACTGTGCCGATCTGAACGAGAACGGTGCTATCGGGATTCCGGCCAAGGGCCATCCCGGCCTCAAACAGCACGTTGGGGCGGGCCTGCCCGGTAAGCTGCTTCTCCCACTCCGGGTCCTGAGGCTTGACGAACTCAGGCTTCAGTCTGGCTTCGTCGTCAGGAGTCAGCAGGACCACAACAGCCGCCGCTTCGCGAAATGCGGTATCTAGGGTGTCAGCGATGAATGGATTCGGTTTCCCAGTCAGCCTGATTGCTTCAATCCACTCCATCGGATTTAGGCGCACGGCGCGCAGGAAAGAGAACAGCGCCCGGGTTAATCTCTCATTCCGGCCGTGAACAACGAAGACTGTGTTGCCCCGTCTACGATTGGCCTTTGCTGACGCGGGCCCCTTCTTCGCGCTCTTCTTTCTCGTTCTCTTCTTGGATTGCGCTGTATCCGGCGGAGTCACTGTTTGAAAGCTAGAGAGCCCAGGTTGCGCTGCTTGCCGAAGGACTGCCAGATCATCATCAGAGGCGAATCGGGAGATGTTTATGCCATGTTCCGCGGCCAGTTGGAGCGCCGCCAGATGGCGCGGGAGTGCAGTCGCATTGACCTTATCGGCAATGATTTCGTACAGCCGCCTCTTGCTGAAACCAAGCTTCTTTTCCAGGCGCTTCAGGAGCTTGGGGTCGATTGGGGTCACCAGCTTACGCCTTCTTCTTTGTGCGTCGCGCACGCTTCTTCGTCTTGCGCTGGGACAAGGTGACACTGACTGTGTTGCGAGTGGTACCGAGTAGCTCCGCTATCTCGGCGACGGAGAAGCCAGCCGAGCCCAAGACAGCAATCTGCTCGACCTGGGGTTCGTCTTTCACCGACAGCAGCGCGAGAAGGTTGGCTATCCGCTTGAGCTGCTCTGTTTCGGCGGAGGGCTCAGCCGATCGATCCGCACTAGCGCTTCCGCGACCTGCCTTTCCCTGAGGCATTCTTCACCTTCCTCGCTTGTCGCGCCAACTCGTTCAACGAGGCCTCTGTGGTACCTAGCACGCGCGCACATTCCTTCCTCGAGAGGCCGAACCGGGACAGGAAGTCGGATTGATCAAGTAGTCGCTTGTCGCGTTGCTCACTGGAATGCAGGCAGAGATACGCCAGGGTTCGTGCGATCACTGCGAGCCAGTCGGCCCCCTCATTGAGATTGTCTGCCTTGGCCATCTGTAAACCTCACACCTAGTTGGAAAGGAGACGTCGCAGCACGCCCTGTATTCTCATGTTATGTTCGTTAACATACGTCGCATACTGTGTCAAGAACAATTCCGCTCCGCCGGTCCGCGCTGCCCTGCTCACTTGCACTACGAGCAGCCGGTGGTGGCGCCGCAGGTGGTGCATTTGAGGCACATGCCGTTGCGGACGAGGGTGAACTGGCCGCATTCGGGGCAGGGGTCGCCCTCGAAGCCCTGGAGGCGGGCGAGGCGGATCATTTCGGTCTTGATGTCGCCCGTGGAGCCGGCGGCGGCGAGGGCGGGGTTGGCTTCAGCGCCGCCGAGGGCGCCCCGGCCATTTCCGTATTGCTCTGTGGTCTCCGTGGCCTCCGTGGTTTTTCTGATCCTGCGGCCTGGCCTCAGGTGCTCGGAGGGGGGCGGGGTGAGGCGCATTTCGATCTGGGCGTCGACGAGGTGCTCCTCGATGACTTCCTCGTCGAACTCGGGCGTGGGTTCGGGTTTCGAGAAGTCTTTTTCCACTTCCTCGGGCGGGACGTGGGCGAGCTCGTGGCGGCCGAGGTAGCTGATGGCGAGTTCCCTGAAGATGTAGTCAATGACGGAGGTGGACATCTTGATGTGGGGATTGCCGGCAACGACGCCGTTGGGCTCGAAGCGGGTGAAGACGAAGTTGTCGACGAACTTTTCGAGGGGGACGCCGTGCTGGAGGCCGAGCGAGATGGCGATGGCGAAGCAGTTCATGAGGCTGCGGAAGGCGGCGCCCTCCTTGTGCATGTCCAAAAAGACCTCGCCGAGGGTGCCGTCGTCGTACTCGCCGGTGCGCAGATAGACCTTGTGGCCGCCGACGGTGGCCTTCTGGGTGTAGCCGGAGCGGCGCGGCGGCAGCGGCCGGCGGTGGGCGAGGTACCTGTACACGATTCGCTCGGCCACCTTGAGCGGCGCGGCGCGTGCCTCGACCTCCTCGGGTGCGGCACTGAGGGGCTGGCTGAGCTTCGAGCCGTCGCGATAGATGGCGATGGCCTTGAGCATGCACCGCCAGGCGGTCGCATAGGCGCCCTTGACGTCGTCGATCGAGGCGTCGTTCGGCATGTTGATCGTCTTGGAGATGGCGCCGGAAATGAACGGCTGGGCGGCGGCCATGATGCGGATGTGGGCCTCGGTCGGGATGCGGCGGGTGCCGTGGCGGCCGCAGACGGCGGCGCAATCGAAGACGGGCAGGTGGTCCGGCTTGAGGTGGGGCGCGCCCTCGAGGGTCATGCGGCCGCAGACGTGTTCGCTCGCCTCAGCGATGTCTTGTGCAGTGAATCCGAGCGCCTCGAGCATGTTGAAGCGCCAGTCGTCGAGCTGTTCGCGGGTGAAGCCGAGCGTCTTGGTGCAGAAGTCCTCACCGAGGGTGAACTTGTTGAAGGCGAATTGGAGCTCGAAGGCGCTGGCGAGGGCGTTCTCGACGCGCTCGACGGCGGCGTTGTCGAAACCCTTGGCTTTCAGAGAATCGTGGTTGATGTGGGGTGCGTCCTTGAGCGTGCCGGTGCCTCGGCAGTAGTTGATGATCTCGTCAATTTGCGGCTTCGTGTAGCCGAGGCGCTGGAGGGCCGGCGCGACGGAGCGGTTGATGATCCGGAAGTAGCCGCCGCCGGCGAGCTTCTTGAACTTGACGAGGGCGTAGTCGGGCTCGACGCCGGTGGTGTCGCAGTCCATGACGAGGCCGGTGGTGCCGGTGGGGGCGATGACGGTAGCCTGTGCGTTGCGATAGCCGTGGCGCTCGCCGAGCTCGAGGGCGGTGTCCCATTCGCTGCGCGCTGCGTCGAGGAGGTCGTTGGGGCAGAGGGCGGGGTCAATGCCGGCCGGGGTGATCGTCAGGTCTTCGTACTCGTCGTCGGGCGCGTTGTAGGCGGCGCGGCGGTGGTTGCGGATGACGCGCAGCATGGCGTCGCGGTTGGGCTCGTAGCCGGGGAAGGGGCCGAACTGCGCGGCCATCTCCGCGGAGGCGGCGTAGGCGGTGGCGGTCATCAGCGCCGAGAGCGCGCCCGTGACGGCCCCGGCTTCGGGCGAGTCGTAGGGCAGGCCCATGACCATGAGCAGGGAGCCGAGGTTGGCGTAGCCCAGGCCGAGCGAGCGGAAGCGGTGGCTGAGCTCGGCGATTTTCTTGCTGGGGAACTGCGCCATGAGGACGGAGATCTCGAGGACGATGGTCCAGATACGGTTGGCGTGGCGGAAGGCCTCTGTGTCGAAGCGGCCGGTCGCGTCGTCGTAGAAGCTCAAGAGATTCGTCGAGGCGAGGTTGCAGGCGGTGTCGTCGAGGAACATGTACTCGGAGCAGGGGTTAGAGGCGTTGATGCGCCCGGCGGCGGGGCACGTGTGCCACTCGTTGATGGTGGTGTCGAACTGCAGGCCGGGATCGGCGCACGACCACGCAGCGCGGGCGATGGTGTCCCAGAGCTCGGCGGCCGGCACCGTTTTGGCTGGCTCGCCACTGAGCCGCCAGCGGAGCGGCCACGGCTCGTCGTTCTCGACGGCGTGCATGAAGGCGTTGTTGACGCGCACGGAGTTGTTCGAGTTCTGGCCGGAGACCGTCATGTACGCTTCGGAGTCCCAGTCGGCGTCGTACTCGGGGAACTCGATGGCGGTGGCGCCTTGCTCGGCGAGCTGGATGACACGACGGATGTAGTTCTCGGGGATTCGCGCGGCGCGGGCCTTCCGGACGGCGTCGCCGAGGGCGGGGTTCTTCTTCGTGTCGAAGCGGGACTTGTCGTCCAGCGACTGATGGCAGGCCCGAATGACGGCGTTGAGGTGCATGTTGCACAGCTTGCTGCCGGCGACGAGGGCGGCGACTTTCTGCTCCTCGACGACCTTCCAGTTGATGAAGGCTTCGACGTCGGGGTGGTCCACGTCGAGCACAACCATCTTGGCCGCGCGGCGGGTCGTGCCGCCTGACTTGATGGCGCCGGCGGCGCGGTCGCCGATCTTCAGAAAGCTCATCAGCCCCGACGAGTGGCCGCCGCCGGCCAGCGGCTCGCCCTCGGCGCGGAGCTTCGAGAAGTTGGTGCCCGTGCCGGAGCCGTACTTGAAGAGGCGGGCCTCGCGCATCCAGAGGTCCATGATGCCGTCGGCGTTGACGAGGTTGTCCTCGATGGACTGGACGAAACACGCGTGGGGTTGCGGGCGTTCGTAGGCGTTTTTCGAGGGTTTCGCCTCGCCGGTTTTGGGGTCGGCGTAGTAGTGGCCCTGCGGCGGGCCCTCGATGCCGTAGGCCCAGTGGATGCCGGTGTTGAACCATTGCGGTGAGTTGGGCGAGGCGACCTGTGCGGCCAGCATGTGGCAGAGCTCGTCGTGGAAGGCGCGGGCGTCGGCCTCCGTGTCGAAATAGCCGTGATTCCAGCCCCAGTAGGTCCAGCAGCCGGCCATCCGGCCGAAGACGCGGCGGCTGTCGCGCTCCATGTCCGTGCGTTCGGCCTCGGGCAGTTTGGCGAGCGCCGTCTCGTCGGGCACCGAGCGGCGGAGCCAGTCGGGTACGCCGTCCTCCTCGACGCGCTTGAGCCTGGCGGGCACGCCCGCCTTGCGGCAGTACTTCTGGGCGAGCACGTCGGTGGCGACCTGCGACCACGCGGCCGGCACGGTGATGCCGTCGGCGTCGAAGACGACCGAGCCGTCGGGGTTGACGATGCGCGAGCGCCGCTCCTCAAAAGGGATGCCGTCGTACGGGTCGCGCCCTTGCTTGGTGTATCGTCGAGAGACTTTCACGACACTGTCCTCGCAGGGAACCTCGCGTGTTTACGACACGAACGGCAATGTGATGCCGCTCTGGTCCTGGTACTTGCCCGCCTTGTCCTTGTAGCTGGTACGGCACTCGGCTTCGGCCTTGAGGAAAACGATCTGGGCGATGCCTTCGCCGGCGTAGATCTTCGCCGGGAGCGGGGTGGTGTTGGAGATCTCGAGCGTGATCCGGCCGCACCACTCGGGTTCGAGCGGGGTGACGTTGACGATGATACCGCAGCGGGCGTAGGTGGACTTGCCGACGCACAGACCGATGACGTCGCGCGGCACCTCGATGTACTCGACCGTCTCGCCCAGGGCGAAGCTGTTGGGCGGGATGATGCAGTGGTCGCCCTCGACGTCCACGAAGGTGCGCTCGGAGAATTTTTTCGGGTCCACGATCTGCGAGTGGACGTTGCTGAAGACCTTGAAGCGGTTTCCGACGCGCACGTCGTAGCCGTAGGAGCTGAGGCCGTAGGAGATCGCGCCGGGGTGCGACGCGCCCTCGTCGAACGGCGTGATTTTGACCTGTTGCTTGATCAGAAAGTCCGGCAAGACGCCCATGGTGCCTGTCCCCATCTGGTCCAGAGAGAAAGGTCCCTCGGATGCCGTCCCCGCTCGGGATTGCCTTGTGCTGCGAAGTCGATATCTAGAGGGCACGCCTATTAGAACCACAACGCGTGGCGGTGTCACGCAGAAAATGCGCCGGGGCGGGTTTTCTTGACGTGACAGGCGAGGGTATGGGGCCGGCCCGTGCCCTGCGGAGAAATTCTGTTGCGCGCGGGGGGCCGGGTGGGTAGGATGCCGGCCAACCTGGAGGGAAATTCAGCGTGGCAGTACCGGCAGGCGAACTCCTCCTTGCATCAATCACGCCGGGCCCGTGGTTCCTCCGCACGCTTTTCCTGATCTTCGGAGCTGGGATTCTCATCACCTTGTACAAGACCAGGCGCGGGGAGCCCATTTTCATGCGGCGAATCCCAGGCCTGGACAAGATAGATGAAGCCGTTGGCCGTGCGGTGGAAATGGGGCGTCCGGTTTTCTTCGTGCCCGGCATCGGCTGGCTGACGGACCCCGGCACGTTGACGGCGATGGGGCTGCTTGAGCGGGCGGCTACGTTGTGCGCGCGCTACAACACGCGTTTGCTTGTGGCGGTGGTCGCACCCGAGATCGTCCCTGTCATGACGAACATCGTGCGGGAGGCCTATCGCGCTGAGAACAAGCTTGAGTACTACAACGAGGACGATATCCGGTTCCTGCCGGGCGGGCAATTTTACTTCGCGATCGCGGCAATGGGCTGGATGCGGCGCGAGAGGATTTCGGCTTCGCTGCTCTTCGGGGCGTTTTTCGCCGAGTCGCTGATGCTGAGCGAGACGGGCCAGCAGCTCGGCGCGATTCAGATCGCCGGGACCCAGATGCCGATGCAGATCCCGTTCCTCGTCACCACGTGCGACTACGTGTTGATCGTCGAGGAGTACCTGGCGGCGCACGCATACATTGTACGGGAGCCGGTGCACGTGGCGAGCATCCGGATGCAGGACCTGATGAAGGTCCTGATGATGCTCATCATCGCGTTGGGCATTGCTGGTGCCACGCTCACCGTCACCGGTGTGACCGATTTCAACTGGGTTGAGGAGGGCATCGGGCGGTTCATGGAACCGTTGTGGGAGTGGTTGTTTTCCTGATGAGTAAGGTACGTATCATACGCATCGTTGTGCTGGTTGCGGGCATTTACTTTGTCGCGGTGTTCCTCGCTGAGGGGATCCACGCTGGCTTCGACAAGAAGTGGATCAAACCAGCGACGAAGATCTACACCGACGTCGTGAGAGTCCTGGGGATGTTTGCGATCGGCGTCGGTGTGGCCAATATTTTCATGGTGCATACGCGCCGTGTGGTTCGGCTGCACAAGAATTGGGAATACAGCCTTGTTCTCTTGACGGCCTTTCTTGTCGTATTCGCTTCGGCCGTCTTGAAGTGGATCGGGCCTAGCTCGTCGCCGGACACGCCGGTGCAGCATGTGGGGGACATTTTCGAGTTCATTATCACGCGGATCCAGGTCCACATGAACTCAACGATCTACTCGTTCTTGGCGTTTTTCGTGACGTCGGCGGCCTTGCGGGCTTTTCGGGTCCGCGGAACGGAGAGCGCGATCATGATGGTGGCGGCCGTCATCGTGCTGCTGTCGAATGCGCCGGAGACGAACTTCCCGGTCATTTCCGAAGTGCGCGAGTGGCTTGACTTGAACCTCAACGCGGCGGTGTTCAGGGCGCTGCAATTCGGGATGCTTCTTGGCAGCATCACGGTCTCGCTGCGGACGTGGCTTGGCATTGAGCGTGGGGCGTTGTTCGAGGAGGTGTGACCGAGTGTCGAACGGGGTGTCAGGTGTGCTTCATCGGGTTTTCGATGCGATCGATAATCTGAACTACCGGATTGTGTACCCGGTTCTGGCTGTGCTCTTGGCTTTGCCTTTCATCGTTGGGCACTGGGAATCGCGCCCGCGGCCCCGCAAGATCACGCGGGGGTTGTTCGACGTGATCGAGGAGTGTGCCGAGACGGGGAAGCCCGTGTTGCTCGTCAATGCGTGGCGCATGTCGTCGCGGGGTGAGAACCAACCGCAGTTCGAGGTTCTCGTCGATCACATGATGCGCCGCAAGGTCAAGTTCATAATGATCTCGCTCGAGCCGGACACGGCGGTTGTCGGGCGCAGTTTATGCCTGGATATCCAGCGCTATTACCAAGAGGAGTACGGTGAGGACTACATCCAATATGGGCGTGACTGGCTTGATCTGGATTTCCAGCTGATATATCAGGGCGGTTACTGGCATATCTGGATTCCGAACATCAAGGCGGACGGTCTCGTCAAGTCGTTCAACACGGACTACGAGAAGCGCCCCTTGGAGCAGTTCCCGATCATGAGGCGACCAGGGGCGCCCCCGCCGGAGCATCCTGGCGAGCCGGTGGATCTGGAGACGCTCAGCGCGAAGGATTATGAGGAGCAGTTTCTGCGGCTTGGCGACTTCGGCTTGATCCTGGAGGTGCACTTCACCTACACGATCCGGGACTTGATTGGCCTTGTGCGGCTTGACAAGGACTTCGCGGGGCCTGATGGCGAGCCGACGATTGAGATGGGGTTGGGAACCGTGAACATGGTCGCTAACGAGATGTTGCCGTACTTCGATTCGGGCGCCCTCTGCGGTGTGCTGGCCGGTGTGCAGGGCGCGGCCGAGTACTCCGAGTTGCTGCGACGCAAGTACGGGGAGGGCCCGAGTAGCGAGGGGGTGCGTCTGCGGGCAAATCCGTATTCGCTTGGCGTGCTGTGCGTGCTGGCGGTGATCGTCATTGGGAACATCAGCACGCTGCGGAAGAAGATCCGTGAGTGGAGGCAAGCGCGTGGCGAAGGCGAATGAGCGATACACCGCACGCCGGCTGATCACCAAGTGGTCGGTCTACGCAGTGCTGTTAGGGCTGCTTATCCTTGTGATCCTCGTTGATGGAGCGGATGATCATAAGGTTCACAAAGGCTTGGACATGAAGATCGCCTCGGCGCTTGGGGCCTTCATCACGCTGGGGCTTTACTCGTTTCTTTTTGGCGAGAATGAGGTGTACCGTTTCCTTGAGCATCTCGTCGTGGGCGTCGTGGCCGCGACCCAGTTTGCGAAAAGTCTCGAGACGGGGCTGTACACCTACTGGATCATGCCGTTCGGTCAGGGAATCAAGAGTCTCACCGGCAGCGTGTGGGGGCTGCACAACCTATGGCCCGTTGTGGCCGTATTGCTTGGCGTGTTCGCCTTGGTGTTCTTCCGCAAGAGGCTGTGGCTTGCCTGGCTGCTTTCGGCTGCGTGCTTCATCGGTGGGGTCCTCACGTTGGAGGTGAGCAGGTGGGCGATCGCCGGGCGCTGGACTCCTCGGCTGCTCTGGTTCCTCGCCCCTGTCCCGGGCGCCTTTTGGTACATGATCTATTCGAAGCGTCACCTGTGGCTGAGCCGGGTCATTGCCGTGTTCGTCATCGGCGCCGGCATCGGGCAAGCGCTCAAGGCACTCTTCAGCAACTTCGTTGACCAGGCGTTGGGAACATTCAAGCCGTTGTGGGACCCGGCCCTGACGTCGGGCGGATTCACCTGGCGCGGCCTTCTCGCGCTCGTCGGTAACTACGTATTTATCATAGTCATGCTCGTTGTGTTGTTTTACTTCGTGTTCACATTTCGCTTCAGCGAGCATCGTATCGGCCGGCGCAGTCAGGTTGGTGCACGTGTCTTCATGATGATTGCATTTGGGATTGTGTTCGCGACGGTGGTGGGGACGCGGATGGGGCTGGTGACGGACCGGATTTACTTCCTCGTCGAGGAATGGGCGAAGCCGATCATCCGCTCGTGGTTCTAGCATGTCTTTCCCGAAGGTACTGCTCATCGGCGACTCGATCACGCAGACCTATGCGCCGGCGGCGGCCGAGGCCCTGAGGGAGGTGGCCCACGTCGAGCTGATTCCCGACAACGGGGGGGATTCGACCAACGTGCTGGCGCATCTCGGGGACTGGCTGGGCGGCGGCGGGTGGGACGTGGTCCATTTCAACTGCGGCCTGCACGATCTGAAATTCGACCCGGAGAAAGACGCTTACCAGGTGCCGCTCGAGGCGTACGAGGCGAACGTGCGCGAGGTGGTGGCGTGGCTCCAGCGTGAGACGAGCGCGCGCCTCGTCTGGGCGACGATCACGCCCGTCGTCGAGGAATGGCACAACGCGTGCAAACCGTTCTTAAGGCATGAGCGTGATGTCGAGGCGTACAACGCGGCCGCGTTGCGCGTCGTGCGTGCCGCCGGTGTCGAGGTGGACGACCTGCACGCGTTCGTCGTCGAGCGGGGCGTGCGGCAGATGATCTGCCCCGACGGGGTGCACATGACGGAGGACGGATCGCGGGCCCTTGGCCACGAGGTCGCGGGCTTTCTCGAGCCGATCTGCCGGGCGTTGACATGAGTGAGGTGTAAAGGAGGACCGGAATGAGCGGCACGCCGAGCAAGCTGGTGCTGATTGGAGTTGACGCGCCCGTGATGGAGCGCGTGCGGGAGCTGGCGCAGGCGGGCGAGCTTCCTGCGATCAAGGGGCTCATGGACCGCGGTGTGTGGGCGGAGAACTGCCTCGTGCCGTTTCCGACGATCACGCCGCCGAACTGGACGACGATCGCCACGGGCGCGTGGCCGGGCACGCACTCGATCACGTGCTTCCAGCACTGGAAGCCGGGGAGCGAGCTCGACGACGTGTACTTCGGTTTCGATACGGCCGACTGCCAGGCCGAGTACCTGTGGGAGGCGGCCGAACGGGCGGGCAAGCGCTCGATCATCCTGAACTATCCGTCGTCGTGGCCGCCGACGGTCAAGGAGGGCGTCCAGGTCGGCGGGTACGGCCTCTCGATCAACCAGTGGCACTACGGCGAGAAGACGTGGTCGGAGGTCCGGGAGGAGATCGGCAGCGAGCGCCTCTATTCGAACGAGGCCTTCCCGCGCGCCGAGCCGCTGACGTGGGAAGAGACTACGCTCGACGGCAAGCGGGCGCGAGAGGCGCATGACCACCTGGTCAATGAGCCGATCACGATCCGGATGGTTGAGACGCCGGGTGCGGGGTTTGAACGCGTGATCGTCCGCTGGGACTCTACGGGTGCGACGCTCGCGGAGCTTGCGCCGGGCGAGTGGTCGGAACGCATTGTGCACGTGTTCGAGACGAAGGACGGGCCGCGCGAGGCGGCGTTCATGCTCAAGCTCGTCGAGCTCAGCCCGGACGGCGAGCGCTTCCGGCTGTACGCGACGGCGCAGTGTGCGCTCGATCACCCGTGCTATCCGGAGTCCGTGACGGCCGAGCTTCGCGACATCGCAGGCCTGCCGATGCCGGGGGCGTGCTTCCGGAGCGTGGCGGCGGAGTGGGTGGACGACGTGACGGCGATGGAGATCCAGGAGCTGCAGCATGTCTGGTACGCCGAGGCGGTCAAGGCATTGATGGGCGCGCACGAGTGGGACCTGTTTTTCATGCACGCGCACTGCCCGGACTGGATGCACCACGCGGTGATGAAGTATCTCGACCCGATGACGGAGCCCGACGCGAAGGTGCGCACGCGGTACACTGAGCTGATGACGCAGGCGTACAAGAGCACGGACCGGATGATCGGCCGGATTGTTGAGGCCGTTCCGGCCGATTCGCTGATTATCCTGGTGAGCGATCACGGCGCGGTGCCGACCACCCGCCATGGCGTTGACGCGTACGGCGTGCTGAAGGACGCGGGCCTCATGGTCACGAGGAGCGATCCGGAAACGGGCGAGGAGAAGGTTGACTGGTCGAAGACACGCGCCGTGACGCAGCGTTCGGTACACATCTACGTGAACCTCAAGGGCCGCGACCCGCAAGGCATCGTCGAGCCGGCGGATTACGAGGCCGTGCGCGATGAGATCATCCGGGCGCTGTACGATTACACGGACCCCGAAAACGGGCTCAAGCCGTTCGCGCTCGT
>Ga0180431_10004550_pt1 | contig 17266 bp, 24 predicted proteins | sample SS_ome_11_FD_132459 | JGI IMG/M metagenome (GOLD analysis project Ga0180431, IMG submission 132459) | Hypersaline lake sediment archaeal communities from the Salton Sea, California, USA - SS_1_MS_1 metaG | ecosystem: Environmental > Aquatic > Non-marine Saline and Alkaline > Hypersaline >... | reverse complement strand
CAGGCGGATGTCTGGCATCTGGGTATGCGATCGTAGACCAAATGTTGGCATGTCGCTGTCCAATCTATACTGTGGTCAGAGGCCAAGCTTATTCTATGGGGGCTATAATTGCTGCATTCGGCTCCAAAGGATGTAGATTTGCTACGCCAAATTCGTCTCTGATGTTGCATCCAGTCATAGTGCAATCTGGACCAGATGCAATCGATAAACACAATGAGATGACGGACCACATCAACATGGACTATGATCGCAAGGTAGCAGATTTGGCTAAGCGGCTCAATGTGGGGAAAAAACAACTCAAGACGATCATGCAGGAAACACGCTGGATGATTCCCAAGCAAGCAATAGACATAGGTTTGATAGATGGTCTCTGGACACCGAAACTAGAACGTTCGGTCAGTCAATCTTTGCAGGTTTAACAGGAGAGACAGGCAATGATGGTCCCGCAAAGACGAATCACAAGAGCGTATTTCGAATTTGCTCTTCGGAAATATACTCCAGCAATTTATCGAGTAGCTTCCAAGGTCGGAACTGGAGTCTTGGACATAGAAGAACTTGTCACTCAGGGTCAAATAGAATTGCTGAAGTGTATGGCATGTTACGACGGCAGTGGGAAATTCCTCACGTTCTTGCATTGGAGATTGTATGGTACATTCACACACATGCGAGACGCAGAAATCAGGGCTAGGAGAATACATGGGGTGTCTGGCGATTGCCTGGTGGATTGTTCGAGCAAACCATGTGATTCAGATATCAATCTAATGGTAGAAGATTGCTTGGGATGTCTTGATCCATCAGAGCGAGAAGTGGTCATGGCACTATTTTTCGGTGGTCAGACTATCAGGGAGGTGTCTGACGATAGGCAAGTGGCTCTTTCAACCATCTTCAATATCAAACAAAAAGCATTGACCAAAATGAGACATAGATGTAAAGTGTAGGTGGAGGGAAAAATGGCGAACGAAAAAGGCCGCAACAAAAGCAAAAAAGAACGAAGACGAATTGACCGATTACGAAGACTGCTTGGGATCGATTTGTGTGCATGCGGCGGTGGTCACAAACTGCAGTGTGACGGTGTGTGTAGATTAGCCCACACTAATCCTAGGACACAAAGGATAGAATGTGGCGCCTTGTATCAGATCGATCCGACTTTGGTTCGACCCGGTGGCCCGAAGAAACCGAAGCGGACGTGGAAATACGGGAAGCAGAAAGACGCAGACAATACGCAGTCCGACAAGGATAAGCGTAGGGAAAAGTGGGAAAGAAACAGATCGTGACCTTCGACCGTGGGTGTATAAACACTTAAGAGTCGATGGGTCCTGTGCTTGTGGAAAGGTGGTAAGATGAAGAATTGGTGGGTAATATCGGTGTTACTAGTAGCTATGGCGCTTCCAATGGCTGGCTGCGCTACGTTCGGTGGCGGTGGTGGTCCATGGCAGGACAATGTTCCGCAGATCAAAGAGGATGTTTTCATGCTAGCAAAGCTTGCGACAAGAATGTCCTTGCATGAGGCTGACATGCAAGCGGAAGACGTTGAGATCGTCGAAGGATATTTGGTGGCACTTCGGGATCTGTTGGCAGTTCCGGGACAGCCAGACTTTACCGGGGCCAGAGCCCTTGTCGGCACAAAATTGCCTCCCAAATACATGGTGTATGGCATGACGATTATCGATGTTTTAGAACGATATCTACAAACAGCAAATCTCGATGTTACTGAAGATCAGGAAGCAATCATTTCAATCATCACGGCCGGTATCAATGGAGCACTGGCCGCAGTTCAAGAATTCGGAACGTAAAACGCAATTCTCACGGGGCGGCTCATCGGGGTCGCCCCGTTGTCTTTTCTGGAGGTGTCTATGGTTCGTAATCTTATTTGTGTCGTTATGAGCCTGTTGTGCCTTGGTGCACTGGTGAGTGCTAACAACTCAAGTGTTGTAGCAGAAACTAAAGATTTGGTATCATCGCAAGCGATCGATGAAATATCGCTGAAGCAACAAGAAATGAGGGACACTACCGTCCTTGTGCAGACTTCGGGCGGCAGTGGTTCCGGAACAATCATCGACTGCAATGAGGTAGAGCCAGAAGGCACCTTTGAATACCGAGTTCTTACTAATGCTCATGTGACATATTCAAGATTCTCAGACATCCTATCAGGAGCGGATTCCCTGACTGGAGACATTGAACTGGAGACCATAGACACTGGATGTATGATTCTTGTTTTCAATCATCAGCATCAATGTGTTAGATGGCACGAAGCCGAAGTCGTGGGAGAAGATATCCAATACGATCTGGCAATGTTAACATTTAGATCACAAGAACCACTCTCTATAGCAAAAGTTGCGACAGACGAAATGCTTCAGGAGGTCAGGGTATTCGATGACATCTTCGCCATCGGATGCCAGCTTGGCAATGCACCAAGCCCCACAACAGGAATCATCTCAGCCGTTTTGAGAGGAGATAACGGAGTAAAAGAATGGATCATCTATGCAAACACATCTCAGATCATGCCAGGATCAAGCGGCGGTGGCCTGTTCAAGAAAATAAATGGCCACTATCGTCTCATAGGAATCCCATTCCGTGTGGCAGTGGCACCAAATGGCCAACTCGTGCCTCACTTGGCTCACGCCATATCTGTCGCAACAGCAAGAGAATTCATTGATGAACATCTGGTAAGCTGTCCATGAATACAGTCGATACCATCATCTCCGAAATGCAAAAGGCAAAGCGGCCCAGTGAATACTGGGCTCGCTCTGCCATCAGTTTCCCAGAGTTATCAGTAGCCAAGATGGTTATGCAGAGGAACGGTCAATCTGTATTCGACCACACAATGAGGGTGATAGACACTCTGGAGACACAAAACCCCATCACTTTGCTGTCTGGCTTATTTCACGATCTCGGCAAATGTTACTCAGAGAGAAATCCTGGAGATAGTGGTCCAAAATTCCCAGGACATGATGCAGAATCTGTTGTTATCGTGTTACGTGTACTTCCTGAGTGGGGAGCTACAAATCACTTGATGGCACGAGTAGCGAGACTCGTGGGTACCCATATGTACGACATCACGCAAAGCATGTCAGAACGCAGGATTCGACAGTTTGTGGCAACAGTAGGAGTAGATGACATCGACAACTGGTTTGTGTTGAGGTTGGCAGACGCATCAGCATACGCAAACTCAGTTAGATATTGTAAGAGGTTCATAAAACCATTCAGAACTAGGGTAACAGAATACGTTAGAGGTTTGCCGAAGAACAGCGAACCACTGGTGGACAACGGCGGGGGAACGGGAAGGATACAGTTTGAAGGGGGAGATGTCTAGTGAATATTGAGCTATATAGTCCACAGGGATTTGCGTTGAAAATCTTCCAAGATAGATACGCAATCCATCCAGAAGAGACATTTGCTCAAGCCTGCGAGCGAGTAGCGAGGACCATTTCTGACGCAGAAATGGGCGCAAAGCGAGACGAATATTACCAGAGGTTTCTTGATATTCTACAGACGAATCGGTTCTCTCCTGGTGGTCGAATCTGGAGGGGGTCTGGGAGACCAAGGGGTCAACTTCTAAACTGCTTTGTATGGACAGACGACCTAGACTCAAGAGAAGGGTGGGGAGATGCACTCAGAGCAGTTACCATTATATCTGGAACAGGTGGCGGTGTCGGAATCAACTTTTCTAAGGTGCGTCCAAGAGGTACGGCAATCCGTGGTACGGGGGGTGAGGCTACCGGAGCGGTTAGTCTCATGCGATGTATCAACGCGGTCTGTAACGAACTCAGAGAAGGCGGGGGACGTCGTAGCGCACTTATGTTCTGTCTTAAGTACGACCATCCAGACCTTATGGAGTTTCTAGAAGCCAAATTGGACAACAACGAGTTGAATAATGCCAATGTTTCAGTATGTATCGACGATGCTTTTCTGAAATTGCTAGACGAACAAGGTGATGTGGTTTTCAGATGGCATGGCGAAGAGAGGGGAAGAGTATCTGCCCAAGAGATCTGGGACAAGATCGTAGCTCATGCCTGGAAGAGTGGAGACCCAGGCGTTCTCAATATAGGTCTGGCGAACGCTATGAATACAGTGTCGTATAGACAAGATGTCGTGAGCACTAATCCATGTGGTGAGATATGGATGCCACCATATGATTGCTGTTGTTTGGGTGCTGTCAATCTTCACACGCATGTCCGAGATGGAGACGTAGACTGGGATCTCCTGGAAGAAACTGTCGCCATGAGCGTTAGGTTCCTCGATGATGTGTTAGACCAGAACAATTATCCTTTGCCGATTATACAGGAAACATGTCAGAAGTACAGGAGAATCGGACTTGGAGTAATGGGACTCCATGACATGTTGTTGGAACTCGGTCTAAAATATTCGAGTAAAGCAGCCAGGGAAGTGGTCAACAAGGTTATGAATTTCATCAAGAAACAAGCATATCATGCGAGCATAACACTGGCAATAGAGAAAGGTGCATTTCACGCTTTCGATGTAGACCAACACACAAAGACCGGCTTTGTCAAAAAGTGTCTACCTCGTAGGCATCATAGACTCATTAGAGAACATGGTATCAGAAATTGTGCCTTGCTTACAATTGCTCCGACGGGAACAATCGCAATTGTGGCTGGATGTTCCTCTGGAATAGAACCATTGTTCCAGCCAATCTATGAAAGACACTTCAATAGACACAAGGACATGCACGATGAAGGACAGAGGGATAGAAGCTCAGAAGTTGTTGTGCATCCATTGTTGGTGAAGTTCCTCAAGGCTCGCAAATCTACCAGGCACTTCCAGGGAGCGCATGAAATTACTCCAGAAGATCACCTCGCAATGCAAGCTATCTGCCAGGCACACATAGACAATTCGATTTCCAAAACCATCAATCTGCCCGCAGATTATCCAGTAGATCAACTATCTAATGACATGAGGAGACACATGGGGGAACTCAAAGGTATTACGGTTTACAGAGATGGCAGCAAGGGAGAATCACCCTTGGTTCCACTCCCGTTGGCTGATGCAAAGAAGCATCTAGACAGAATGGAAGAGGAAGCCTCGGTCAACGATTGTCCGAGTGGTGTTTGTGATTTACCGAAAGGTGGTAGTTAGAAATGGCGAACAAAAAGCCAGAAATTAGCGAAGAGCTACAGAGTGTCATCAAATTGATCAGGAAAAACGAGAAGGGAACACTGGAGGGTACTCTTCGGGACGTTGTGGCTACAGAACTAGACATTTCTGTATGGAAAGCCAGAAAGCTGATCACTCAGGCCCAGACCGTGCTCGATGGTATACCGAAGGTTGGTATGGACCCAAATGAACCACTATTCAGAACAGAAGTAGCAAGGCGACTCAAGCGGGCAACTACTGTAGCCAAGATAGCAAAAGAGATGCATGCGACTCCAGAAGATGTTTCTGCCGTAATCGACGACATGGAAGAACGTGGCTATATCATTATGAAACGCGGCAACACCATCCAACTCGGCAAATCTGCAGAGCGAACATCTACAGGCATCGTTATCAAAAATCATTTTCACACCGAACCAATCTCTTTCGGTGTTATAGCGGACATGCACCTTTGTAGTAAAAAAGAGCGACTAGATGTGATGGAAGCAGCATACGACGAATTTGCCCGCAGAGGTATCACAGCCGTATTCTGTCCTGGCAATTACATCGACGGAGAAGCAAGATTCAATACTCACGAACTCTTAGCTCACGGCATAGCCGATCAGTGTCAGTATGCGATCGACCACTGGCCTTCTCGCCCAGGAATCACAACCTACTATGTAGACGGAGACGATCACGAAGGTTGGTACCAGCAGAGAGAGGGTCTTGAATTCGGTCGTTACCTTATGCTAGAAGCACGAGCCCAAGGCAGGGACGATCTAGTCTACTTGGGTTACATGGAATCTGATTTTGTCTTAGAGGCCCCAGAGGGCCGAGCTATAGTCAAGGTTATCCATGCTGGTGGCGGTAGTTCGTACGCATTCTCATATGCCAGCCAAAAGCTGGTTGAATCATTCCAGGGTGGGGAAAAACCCGCTGTTTGTATTATCGGCCATTACCATAAGCAAGAATATTGTTTCCCACGCAATGTTCACTGTGTCCAAGCTGGCTGCACACAAGACCAGACAAACTTCATGAGAAAAAGGAAGTTAGCAGCACACGTAGGATTCTCTGTGGTTACTCTCCAGCAAGACATCAAAGGAAGTATCACCAGATTCTGCCCAGAATTTTTCCCATTCTGGGATAGGGGGTATTATCTCAATCGAGATGGCATCGGGAAAAAGCTCCAGGGCAAAGGGTAAGATATGGGAAAGATAGAGCAAACATACGCATGGAGCGAATCTAGAGTAAAGTGTCTTAGGGAGTGTCGATGGAGGTACTTCCTGACATATCACCTTGCGTGGGAGGGATGGATGGCTAGTGCTCCCCAGGACAAGAGGCGAGCCTACATGTTGAAAAACATGACCAATCTTCCCATGTTTGTTGGCTCTGTCGTACACGACGTAATTGAAGATTTGATCAGAGTAGGTCGCCAAACGGGAGAATGGCCGACCCTAGAACAAGCACAACACGATGCCGTTCAGGCTTTGCGAAAAGGGTGGAAACAGTCAACAGAAAAAAGATGGCAAGCAAGCCCTAAGCAAAATGTCAATCTTGCGGAACACTTCTACCAGGAAGATATCGATCAAGGCAGGGTTGATTCATACAAGGCGAAGGTCCTTGCGTCCCTAAAGGCTTTGTATGATATGCCTCTGTTCAAGATTATCATGGATCTTAGGGACGAAGACTGGTTGTCCCTAGAAGATTTCCAAAGATTCCAAATGAAAACGGGAGAGGAAGTCACGGTTAAAATCGACTGTGGTTTCCGCTACGCCGGGAAGGTATATCTCCTGGACTGGAAGACTGGGAGGGTGAGCGATAGTGTTATTGATCAACTAACAACATACGCGATGTACGCACTCAAGCAGGGATGGGCAAAGTCGCCAGACGACATAGTGATTGTGCCTGTGTATCTTGCAGCATACGCGGAGATGGGGGAACAAGCGACTCCTCACCTGTGTGTAACGATGGATCACATGAGAAGACAGGCGGGCATTATACAAAGAGAATACCCATTGTTAACAGAAGCATTTGCGAACAAAGACAACCCTTCTGCTTTTCCAAAAACTGACAATGAACATGCTTGCGAAAGATGTTTCTTCAGGGATATGTGTACTGGTGCTCAAACAGAAATTGAGGAAGGAGTCACTCCGTTCTGATGGAAGGAACACTTTATTTTGATGGTGGCGTTCGAGAGGGTGTTTGTGCATATGGGTGGTTGCTTTGTGATGTTGAAGACGAGGCACACGTCATCGCGTCCGGTCAGAGAACATGCGGTGTTGGTTCTTCCAATATAGCAGAGTATAGAGCTTTGATTGCGGGCCTACAAGGCAGTCTTAGTGCTGGTGCCAGCGTCCTCCATATCTCCGGAGACAGCCAACTAATCATCAAGCAAGTCACAAAAGTGTTCAAGGTAAATAAACCAGAACTCAAGAGACACAGAGACCGTGTGCTAGAATTGCTTGAGCAGCTAGAAGATTACACAATCAAATGGATACCACGAAGAGAAAACAAACGAGCAGATGCTTTGGTCAACGAAGTATTCCAACGGAGGAGTGGAAAATGTTCTCGCAAAACCAGAAAACAACAGCGAAAAGATATGCGACGTCGGCAATAATCCTTTGTTGTCTTGCAGCAGGGTGTGTATCTCCCGAGGCTATTAAGACGGAGGTTGAGACAGAAATTAAAGCGGAGATCCAAGGTGTCAAAAACGACATGGGCGAGCTTGAGAAGGTGGTGGAACAAAAGGCCGATAATACTGTAGTTGCCGAACAGGTAGATGAGATCAACAACAAAATCGAACAAACCACACAAGTCGCGGAAGAGTTGTCGGTCTGGCGGAAAAGCATAGAAGCTGAAACCATCAATTACGGAGGTGCAGGCTGGGTTGTTCTCGGCACTGCTATCATGGCATGTATTTTCTTAGGCACTGGTTTGCTTCTGGTTCGGGCGTTTATGAGACGTGGAAGAATGTTGACCACGCTGACGGGGGCGATAAAGAGCGCTGGCGATTGGTCTCCAAATGTGGTTAAGACTATCAAGATGGAGCTTGAAACAGCAGTGAAAGAAGGTAAGTGTCGGGAACAAGATCGCAAAGACATTGGACATTTCGCAAAGAAAAACGGCACTTTTGCGGAACAAGGCGGCAAGTCGGAGGTATAATGAAGTATGCCAACGTACGAATATGAGTGCAAAGCCTGTGGTCACAAATTCGACGCATTTCATGCGATGTCAGCAGAACCGCTAGTGGATTGCCCAGAGTGTTCGAAACCAGAACTAATTAAGCTGATAGGGATGGGTGCGGCAGCAATCGTACGAGGGACAGATACCCCATGTCATGGGGGCCGTGGGGGCAAGACGACAAAGAAGCAAAAGATGAGCCCTAAAGGCAAGGATCGATTAGGCGAAGGGAAAAACAAGGGTGAGAAACCCTTCTGGAGAGATGGTCCTGTCAACAAGGACATACTCAAAGATCCAGAGAGATACATCAAACGCGGGGAGGTAGGATGATGGACAAATCGGAAATCAACACAGGCCGTCGGAACAAGGAAGACGTAGAACTGAAGGGACTGCAAGATCGCGGTATTGTGAAACTACAATGTGCTGACTGTTCTGCGGACCTATTGGTTCTGCAGATGACCTCCATAGAAGGCCAGGATAGCGGTGGTGTTCTGACTCGCGTTGTGGTGAATTGCCAATTGTGTGGCGGTCATTCGTATGTTAGACAAATTGTCGGTCGCTTCCATCCAGGAGCACCGAGCGATGATATGGCATTCGATGTGATGGAGCCAGAAGAGGACACACCAGACGCTGACGTCTTTTTCAAGGCGTGGAAAAAATGACACAGACAGTCATAGACATCAATGGGACACCCCACAAAGTTGAACCGACAGAAGTCCTGTCCTTCGATGTGTTGGCAAAAAGCGTTGGACAACGTCGCTTTGTACTAGCATCAAACGACGGAGACTTGTTCGATCCGACAAATACTAACAACAAAATCAAAGAGAGAGATAGGGAGCGAGGGGGTCAATTTTGGAGACTGAGATCGTGTAGTCTAGAATGTTATGCTAACTATGTCGCGTTTCTGCGGAGCAAAAATAGGACGCCATATCTAGTGGCGGAACGGAGGTACAGGAATGACTTTTGAAGAATTTGCCACTGATTTTCTGGCTTTCTTGGATTCATCCAACGTGAACTTAGGACGAAAAGGCACGAAGACTAGAGAGGCTTTTCTTGCCCAGGCAGAGAAGCGATTCCGTACTTTTGGCGATGATCACCAACTTGTTGTAGAACAGGTGGGAGACCAGAGCGAGAAGGACAAGGTTGAGCCGCCGACCGACCCACTAGAGGGTAAGGTGATGAGAATCAAGCCAAGCGATCCTCGCCGGGCTCTCGATGTCGGTAAGGGCGTCCATGCGATGACGCCATCTGAGTCTGCTAGAGCGGACGAACAACTCAATCGTTCTCCGTACGTTGGGAGACAGGCTAACGATGACTAAGAACGACCAGACACTTGCCTTTGCGGCAACAAAACAAACCCCATCGATACGCTTCCTAGCATCTTTGTCAGATGGGAGAACCGTCATTCAAGATAACAGACCTGGCGCAAGACATGCATGGGCCAGACTAGCAGAATGGTTAAAGGTCAACAGAGATATATCCATCACTGAACTCAGGCTGCAAGGACCCAATGGTGTAGACATCAAAACGCCAGCCAACCAACCAGGATATTTCTTTGGACAAAAGAAGAATGGTGTGTGGGGCGGCGCTCAATTCGATTATATAGGCATAGGATACTACAACGGTCAGGACGTACCGGTGATATGGCACCGCATACCTGGATTTGATCACTCTTTTACAGAAATTCGAGATATTGCGAATGCTGGTTTCTTCCTTGTGCAGAACCCAAATGGCGATTAGAAATCAACCCAAAAGCGATAAACATCCATATGCTTCTCCAACCACACCTGGGCTTTTCGTAGCTTTTCGTGACTACGTAATCGAATTGGTATGCCTCAACCACAACCCCAAACTCGGACCAAGATTTTGGTCAGACAAAGGCTATTGGGCAAAAAAGTATGGACGTGAGATTCGCGGCGTGAGCAATATTGGGAAACAACTTGATATCGAAGACACATTGACCCAGACCGCTGTTGTTGAAACGATCAAGGAACGTCGTATAAAATCCCTATCCGCTACAAAAACCGTTGCAATGGTAGTACGAGTAACCAAACAAAAGATGCAACAGATAACCGAGACAAGACAAAACTTGGCACAGAAGGCCCCTATCAAGCCAGTAGACAGTAAAAAGAATTCTACGTTTGTGGATACGGGAACAAGAAACAGACTATCCAAAATACGGAACGCAGAGAATGGCTAAACGAAAAAACAAGATAGAACCAGAATCTTTGGATGCATTTCTCACCAGGATACATGGAGAAGGCATCATGGCCACTGCCGCAGAGGCTTTGCCCCCATGTTCCAAAGACATCCTTAATACACCACTCTCCCTAGATATCGCTTTGAGTGGTGGAATACCAGATGGGACTATCTGTCTCATTACGGGTAAACCAAAGAGCGGTAAAACAACATTGTGCTTGGAGTTAATCAAGAACGCACAGCAACTAGGCCGACCAACATTTTACATTAACGCAGAAAGAAGGTGTTCGCCAGCACTCTTGGCTACAATCCCCGGACTAGACCCAACTCAGCTAAAGGTCATTCCTCACCAGATAGACAAACCACTAACCGCAGAAGATTACCTTAACATCATTGAACGTGTCGCCAAAACACAGAAGAAAGCCGTGGTCGTTGTTGATAGCCTAGCAGCACTGTCCACAATGACAGAACAAGAATCAGAAATAGGTTCCAACAAAGACATGGCCGGTCCAGCGAAGCTGTTGTCTGCGTTTTTCAGGAGGGCGCAGCAAATAGTAGACCAGAACGATGTCATCATGATTTTCATTTCCCAGATGATTACAAATAGAGAACCAAAGGGTCCTAAGTTCATAGAAAAGGGTGGGATCGCTGTTCAGTATGCCTGTTCTGTCTGGCTAAAAGCAACATGGACAAAGCTATGGGACAAAAACCCAGAGACCAACGCCCCGGACGGGCACGACCTGCATATAACGGTACAGTCGTCTGCTATGGGTCGACCCCTCTTACCATGTGTTCTTCCTCTAAGATACGGAATGGGGATAGATAGCGTCAAAGACATAGTCACCAACGCAGAAAATCTCGGCTTAATTGAGAAAGCCGGTGCATGGTATTCAATCCCAATGTTCGAAGAGAATGGCGAGATCCCTAAGTTCCAAGGATTGGCTAGGTTATCAAATTACCTTAGGGAGAACCCAGAGAAGTTGTCACAGCTTGAACAGGAAGTGAGAGATGTCGTATTACCACAAGGGGAAACCGATGAGTAAGATTGCTGAACAACTCGAATGGTTACCAGAACCGTTTGAATTTACTACATGCCCAGACGATGGAAACCTATTACGAGCAGCGCACCTTGTTGGTACGAGAAACAGTCCAGACCCAAGCACAAAGAATGGCGCTATCTTAGTACACAATGGTGGTCAGGTGTGCGCGGCTAACCGCTTTCCTGAAGGTATAGATGCCACGGCCGAAAGACTGTATGACAGACCAACGAAATACAGACTAGTAGTTCATGCAGAAGAAGGGGTTATTTTACTTGCTGCTAGGTGTGGGATTGCTACGAAATCAGCGACTATATACTGTCCTTTCTTTTCCTGTTCCAATTGCGCCAAGGCAATCATCCAGGCTGGGATCACTAGACTTGTTGGTCATGCACAAACCATGGTACATGCAGGCGATCATCAGAACTGGATTGATACAGTCGTCAGCGGATGGGAGATGATGCAGGAAGCTGGTGTGCAGCTTGTCTTGTTCGATGGCAAACTTGGCGTTGACGCTCGAATGGACTACAAAGATATTTCGGTGTAACATGGAAGTCAAATTGCTGGCAGGAGGAACAACCAACGTTCGCCTAGGCAATAAGCGATTCCAACCAGATACCACAGGAAGATCAAAATTTCAGCACGAAATTGGCTTACAACTTGTCGATGAATATCCACACGATGCCATATTTACAGAAGTACATGTGCCGGGCGAAAATTTTTTCCTGGACTTTTTCGTACCATCCGTAAAGCTAGTTGTTGAATGTCATGGCAGACAACATCAAGAGCATGTCAAACATTTCCATAAAACTAGACAAGACTTCCATAGGCAACAAGACACAGATGGTCGGAAGAAGAGATGGTGTAAACTGAACGGTTTCCGTTTTGTAGAGGTCCACGATGGGTAGTCTAACAGAAGAAGCAAGTCGATACAGGCAGCAACTCGATCTTTGGATCGAGAAGCTTGGGTTACCACAATACCAACCCACAAGCGACGAAATAGAAAATATTCTTAGTTTCACCAGAGACGACCTGAGACAAAGGTCTTCTACGGAATTGTCAGAAGACGCTGTGTTCTTAGCTCAATACGCACTGTTTTTGCAACAGAAGGCAAACGAATGCCAAACATTCATGAAATGGGCAGGTCAAGTAAACAGAAGACTATTCGGTGATGATGGACCTAAGTTGAACGAATGGGTGAGAAAAGCAGAATTGCGAAATGATCGCATAGCATACCTTGCCAGACGGATAGAGTTGGTTGGTCAGAGCATTAGTGGTCTAGTGAGAGCTAGATATAACGAGGGGAGTAATCGATGAGTCCAATAGAGCAGATAAAGGACGGGATCGTAAAAGGCGATTGGAATGTGGTTTGTGATGGGTATGCTGGTTTAACCGGGGAAAGGTTGACCACACCTAGCTCGCTGGACCGAGACGCACTTTATCAGATATCTGCGATTGTATCAGAAACTCTTGGCTGTTGTGAGACCACCACAGAGTGTCGTGAGTCGGAGCCAACACCTGCCACAACCACAGGGAAAAAGACTAAGCAGGCAAAAAAAACCAAGAAAAAAACTTCTAAGAAAAAGACCAAAAGACAAACGGTGGACAAAGACGGAAACGATGCTTCTATCCAACTGGATGATGCCAAAAAGACTGTCGTGTCAAAAGCAACAGACGGTGTCCGATTGATTACCAACGAGCCTGACCCAGACGAGATTGAAAAGAATAGGCTCAAAGCTGAGAAAGCGAAGAAGAACAAACTGCAGCTAGGCAGAACAGGCGCCAAAACCCACAAGGTAAAATGCAACGAATGCGGGAATCAGTTTGATTCCCATCGACCAGATGGGGAGTTGGGTCAAAAATGCAACGGTTGTCTAAGCAGCAAAAAGGGTAGGAGGTCTTAGTGGCGAATAAGACCAATGCCATCCTACAAGATGCCGGAATGGAACGTGCCATCCTAGCTGGCATAACCACCCACGGTGCCGAGTGCTTTTTTGACGTAGATGAACTATTGTCTACTACAGACTTCTATTGGACATTCAATCAGGAATTGTTCACAATCTTGTCGTACATGATCAACGAAAAAGACGCCAAAACGTTTGATATTCCTAGCATCCAAGCTGCGGCTAAGATGCTTGGGTGTGTCGACTTTACACACGGAGGAAAACGAACTGAATATCTCATTGCTGTTGTTGAAGAAAGTGGAACATCTAGAGAAAATGTGTTGTCAATAGTCGCTGCAGTCTATAAACTGTCACTCGCAAGACGTGGATACGTGGCCGCAAGAGATATCCAGAAAAATCTGGAAGTAGTTACTGGTACAGAAGCCGTAGACGACATCATTGGGAAGATAGAAGAACCAGTCTTTGAGTTTACAGGGCAAATTATGTCCCAGGGGGAAGGGGTCGTCACGCTCGGAAGAAGGTTCAAGGATGTAATGACGGCTGTTTCCGAAAATCCACAAGACATTGTTGGTCTCCCAACAGGGTTCCCAGCATGGGACCATGCGATAGGTGGAGGTTTGCGACCAGCAACAGTCAACGTAGTTGGAGCAAGACCTAAACAGGGTAAATCATTTTTCTGCATCAATGTTGCAAGAAACATGGCAGCGAATGGTATTCCTGTTTTGTATCTAGATACAGAACTTACGGGTGATGCTCAGCTACACCGGCTAGCGTCGGCGGTTACTGGAATAGAACTAAATCGAGTAGAAAATGGCACGTTCGCCAGTAACCCGAAGGAAGCAGAAGCTCTGTGGAGTTGCGAAGAGAAAATTTCTGAGATGCCAATAGACCATTTCTCGGTAGCGGGGTTAGCCCCACAGGCGATATTGTCTATTGCAAGACGATGGCTGTCAAAAACAGTTGGGTTCACAGACAGTGGGGCAGCTAAGCCCTGTTTGATCATCTACGATTACCTAAAACTGATGGATGACGATGGGTTCAAAAGGAATCTACAGGAGTATCAATTACTTGGATTCCTGGTAACAGCACTCCACAACTTTGCGGTCAAATTCAAACTACCGGTTCTAGCAACGGTGCAACTTAACCGAGATGGCGTAGAGAAGGAAGGTGCTGAAGTTGTCTCCGGATCAGACAGAATCGTATGGCTCTGTTCAAATTTCAGCATATTGAAAAGCAAAACCCAAACGGAACTCAACGAAGATCCACCGTCAAACGGTACCAAAAAACTCATTGTCACGGACACCAGATACGGTCCTGGCATGGAGAGTGGTGAGTATATCAACGTCAAGGACGAACTCAGAGTCGGTCGATTCGTAGAGGGAAGTCCATTTTCTATGATAGCACAGGCTACTTTGGAAAACCCGACAAATGACATCGTTTAACGAAGCAGAAGTACAATTCATTCAGGCTCGTGCGTGCGAAAGGATCGCAGAAGTCTTCGATGCGCTTGGTCTCGATTACGTGGAGAGACACGACTATTTGCAGGCTGCATGCCCTGTCCACGGCGGTGACAACCAAAGGGCCATGTTCTGGGCTATACGGTCAGACCACTGGCAGTGTAAGACAAAGGGATGTCATAGAGACCCATCTACTGGTCCGTCTAGCAGCGTGTTCGGCCTCGTACGAGGTGCCATGGCTCGCAAGACAGGAAAGCCATGCAACTTCTACCAAGCCGTTAGCTTTGTATCTCAGGCTCTCGGATTAGGGAAGGGAAGTGTCAGTCAAGCCACCGCCCAGGATATCGAAATAGCAAAGATCCTCAAAGAGCACAAAAAGAATGCTCCCACAGAGACAAAGAAGGGTATACCCCTGGCAACGATAGTCTCACAACTCACGGCAGACCAAGTGTACTATCCGAACAGAGGAATATCGCCAGAAATCATAGCGAAATATCACATATCATTTTGCGACACCAGAGGCAAGCCTATGTATAAACGTGCCTTCTTCCCAATCTTAGACGAAACAGGAAGGTATGTTGTCGGATGGTCTGGCAGAAGCATCTACGACGCTTGCGATCAATGCGGGATGCATCATCACCCATCCAGAGAGGCATGTCCGGACCCTCAGTATGGAGGTGTCTACACGAAGTGGAAGCATTCCAAAGATCTACGTGGTGAACAGTGTTTGTACAATCTATGGTACGCGAAACCATTCATAAGCAAAACTGGCACCGCAATCTTGTGCGAAGGACCGGGGGATGTATGGGCCTATGAGTCTGCTGGAATTCGCAATAGCGTAGCGCTCCTAGGTGTGAATATGTCAAAGCGACAGCGACTCATGTTGCAGAACGCTGGTGCCCTAACGGTCATTTGCACATTCGATAACGACCAGGCTGGTCGTCAAGCGATGGAAAAGCTACAACGAGAACTGAATCACTATTTTCGCATCTTTTGTGTCACCCCGGACACAGCCGGGGATATCGGCGATATGTTCGCCGAAGACATCGCGGCAAAAATGGTACCGATTCTCGAAAGAGCGTCTCGTGCGGAGATGCTGTCTGACGGATATGAAACGATGGAGCAAGTCGGATGAAGAAAAAAGACTCGAACCCAAAAGACAGAATGGCAACAAGCAGACTAGACCTTAGTTTGTTTCCTGCTACGGCAAGAGCATACGGTGCACTGGCCATGACAGAAGGCGACCTGAAGTATGGCGGATACAACTACCGCGAAGCGGGGGTAAAAGCATCCGTATACTACGCAGCAGCCAATCGTCATTTGGACAAGTGGTTTAATGGCGAATGGGCAGATCAGGACACTGGGGTTCCACACCTAGCTAGCGCTCTGGCGTGCATAGGTGTTCTTATCGACGCAGTTGAGTGTGACAAGCTAAATGACGATAGACCACCAGAATGCAACATGGCTAGTCTGTTGGGAGACATGGAACAGAAAGTCATCCATCTGCAACAAATGTTCCCGGACGGTCCAGGCCGACATACCGCCGCCAAGAGCGGTAAAGAATAAAGCTCGGAGGTTATTCAATGAGAGTGGTCAAATGCAGTGCAAGTGCGATAGGGAGATACGATAGATGTCCATTCTCGTATTTCTTGCATTATATTCTAGGAATGGAATCTAAAGCAGGAAAGTCTGCCCTCCAGGGAAACATTGTCCACAGAGCACTGGAACTGATGATCAAGTTGAGATTGAGGGGGAAAACTCACGTTGATCCAATGCGGCTGCTTGAAAAATCCTGGGATAAACACATACGTAGAGCACCAGAGATAGAGATCAGGAAAGTTACTACCAGGATAGACAAAGACACCGGAGAGTTTAAGGAAGCTGCAGATTACAAGAAATGTAGGGTGGCTCTGGAAACTATCTTGGCAGATAAACACTACAATCCATACACGTGTAATCCGATCGCTGGAGAGCAGTGGTTCGCCGTAGAAATGCCAGGCCCAGAATGGGAATGTTACGACCAAGACGGTAATCGTCATCAGTTCGCGGTACGAGGATATATCGACATGGTGCAGGAACTAGATGAAGACACCATAGAGATTGTCGACTGGAAGACAGGAGCTAGAAAAGATTTCCATACGCAGGAACCAATAGACGAAATCTCGTTGACCAGAGAAGTACAACCACGACTGTATCACCTGGCAGCCAGTTTGATGTATCCCGAACATAAGAATATCGTTATAACATTCTATTACACAAGCGATGGTGGGCCTATCACCATTTCTTTATCTCAGGATGACCTTGTGGAAACAATTGCAATGTTGCACAGATTTTTTACCACGATAAGCAAGGATACACTTGTGTGCCGAAGCAGGAAGTGGACATGTCGTATGTGTAACTT
>Ga0180431_10004549_pt1 | contig 17267 bp, 14 predicted proteins | sample SS_ome_11_FD_132459 | JGI IMG/M metagenome (GOLD analysis project Ga0180431, IMG submission 132459) | Hypersaline lake sediment archaeal communities from the Salton Sea, California, USA - SS_1_MS_1 metaG | ecosystem: Environmental > Aquatic > Non-marine Saline and Alkaline > Hypersaline >... | reverse complement strand
GTGGTTTTTTACAGAAAGACCAGCTACGGTTCATTAGACTACACGAGTCTTGCCCATGAATTGCTGGCATACCGCTACCCTGAATAGAAAATCTTATCCATGCCAAAAGGAACATTTCGCTTTTATGAAGAATTAAATGTCTTTCTTCCAAAGCACAGAAGAAAAACTGATTTTGAAGCACCGTTTATAGGTAAAAGATCAATAAAAGATATGATAGAAGCATTCGGAGTTCCTCATACGGAAATTGATCTCATTTTGGTAAACGGAAACTCAGTAGATTTTAATTACATTCTCCGAGATGGAGACCAAGTCAGTGTATATCCTGTTTTTGAATCCCTCGATATTACGGATGTTACCCGGCTCAGAAAAATTCCACTTCGCAGGAACAAATATATAGCTGATATCAACCTTGGGGATATCGTTAAATATATGCGAGTCCTGGGATTTGATTGTTTTTACGACCCCTTACTTACCCCCCGTGAAATAATTAAAATATCCAATACGGAAAGCCGAATAATACTCACCCGGAGCAAAAAGCTCCTTAAATTCAAAGGGGTGACCCATGGGATTTTTTTACGCCCGGGTACGACCCCGGAACAGATCAGACGAATTATAGATTACCTTGATATTAAAAATGATATAAAGCCTTTTTCAAGATGCCTTGTTTGCAACACCCGATTAAAGAGCGTATCAAAGGAAAAAATCTTAAATAGAATTCCTCCAAAGACAAAAGAGTTCCGCGATGAATATGTTCAATGCCCATCCTGCGATAAAATTTACTGGAAAGGAACTCATTTTGTGAACATGAAAAAGGTTGTCAGGCAAATACTTGACCAAACATAATCTTAATGCTTCAATAAAAATTAACATAACCCTATGGGTCAAGGTTCTTTAATTTTACTCACAATGACACGCCGGACGGGAAATATGAGCAAACTCTCATTTCAACCATTTTTTAGACACCCCGATCTGGTTGTAGCGCCCTGTAAGTATGGCTGCGGCATTTTTGCAACCAAATATATTCCGGCCGATACGACGCTGGAAGAGTGCCATCATTTGCGTATCCGGTCGGATGATTGTTCCGGTATTTTAAATGACTATGTTTATTCTCTGGAGCCGGAGCATGATGATTCGGAAAAAGACTCCGAATACTATTCCCTTCCCCTGGGTTGGGGAAGTATTTTCAATCATGCAGACCAGCACAATACCGAATATTGGCATGATACGGAGCGGGACCTGATCGTTTTTCATACCATAAAAGATGTTTATGCCGGTGAGCAGCTTTTTATCAATTACGGCAAGGCTTGGTGGGAGACGCGCGAACTCGCGCCCGACAATGACACCTGAGCAGCATTTGGGAATTTTTATTTCAAGGATAAATTCATCATATTAAAGCTGTGAAAAATTGGGTTTAGTGTCCACCCATAAATGAGGATTTTTGTTCAAGATCAAGGCATGTGAAAAAAATAACCACCCCGGTACGATCTGCCGGACCTACGGGGCAGGCAGGCATATGTTTAATATTCCGAGGATTATTTTTTGAACATAACGCAGAGATTGGGCAAAAAAACCATTTATGGGTGGGCACGAGTTAGTTTTTCCGCAGCCTGATCAGACTTTCCTTTGCAAACTCTATTTCAGGATCCATGGCCAATGCCATCTCATAATATTGAATGGCTTTTCCTTTTTGGCCGATATCCCGATAATTTGAAGCAATATTGGCATAATCGATAGCTGAACCAGGGTCCAGCTGGAGGACCTTTTTGAAACATGCGATGGCCTTTTCATGTTCTTTGAGTTTGAAATAGCTGAATCCCATTAAGTTATAGATATCCGTTCTTTCTTTATCATACTTTTCTGCATTCTTTAATACCGCAAGTGCCCTTCGGTATTCTCCCATTTCTTTGAGGCAGACACCCATGTAAGAATAAATACTGGGGATATCCTGTTCTTTGGGATCAAGTTCCAGAGCCCGGTTAAAATAGCTGAGCGCTGATGCCGGATCATTGAGAGCCAGGTGGCATGACCCCAGATAAAATTGGATGTAATATTTGCCCGGAAGCATTTTTTCTATCTTTTTAAGCTCATTAATGGCCAGGTTAGGACTTTTGTTTTCAGTGATAATTTTGGCAGAGAACATCCCCACACTTGTTCCCAGAGCCCGTTCTCTGAAATGTGCCCCGGGTATAATGGTATAAAAAGCCGGTATTTCAAGTAACGGATGTATGGTGTTGACCACAATGACTTCCATACTTTTTTTTGAGAGAGCGGAAATTAAGTTTTGAACCTCAATCTTAATATTTTCATTCGAAATGTTAGAAAGGGCATTGATATCTATCTCTTTACCCGGCCTGATGATAAAATCGGCATCCTCTATTTTTTTAAATTTTGGAAGGCCGCTGGCCACATAGTTGGAACCTGTATTAAAATCACCGGCAAGCTGGGCGACTTCCGTAAGGGCCCGACTTAGGGCCTTTTCCGGGTCGGGTGTTGTTCCGGCTGTCCAGACGATTTCACTCTTTGCCGGAAAATTTAAAGGATCATAGGCCAGCACCCCAACGGAAGGGATGCCCATGTCCAGAGAAAAATCTGAGATATAGAATTTTACGCCGTTATTTCTATATTTTTGTATCATTTCCACAACCATGGGATCTGTGGCTGAATCCGCATGAATTGCCGGCACCTTCAGACGGTTTCTGCTGATGATTGAAGATACGTGCCGTTCAACAATTTCGCAAATGCCCTGGCTTATTGCTTCTTCAACGCAGTTGCCGGCCGATGGACCGTTGAACTCATTTATAGTGAAAAACCAGTTAAAAGGGATTGCGACTTCTTGATTTCGGGTCAGATTAAAGGCATGTGTCCATTTTAAGGGAAGTTCCTCAAATATCTTTCTGGATATCTCCAGATCATCTGAATCATCGTGAACGGACCGCGCGATCATTTCAAAAGAAATGGCTTTCTCTTTTATGTCACGGTATTTTTGAATAAAAAAGTTTTCTGGATTTTTATAGAAGCTAAAAAAACTGTATCTTTCGGCAAGCTCCATTATCGCACTGGCCTCAGATTGCCGGGGAGTCGCCCCTTTCCCCATTTGTTTTTTTGTCCCAATAATTTTAACTGCATCCTTACCGCAACTACTGAAATAGACCGGAATGCCCAATCTTCCATTATCGATTCTAACCGTGTATTCAAGGATATCGAGTTTAACTTTTTTTAATTTTTCCTTGAATCTTCTGACCGTTTCTCCGGGTGAGAATATTTTATCCTGGTCCAGGGTGAAACGCTTAAAGGCGTCATTTAATATAATCTTATGTGTCATAAATTTCCTTTTTTATGAAAATCAAAATTGATAACATAAGCTTCTTAATTTTTATAGAATAATAATGCAAGTTTTAAAAAGATCGAAATATTATGAATAACTTTTTTAAATTGACCGGTCTGAAACAATTTGATATGAGATAGTGACTGTTTTGTGGGGATGTAGCTCAGTCGGGAGAGCGCGGCGTTCGCAACGCCGAGGTCGAGGGTTCGATTCCCTTCATCTCCACCAAAACCCCCTTAATTAATTTAACGTCACGCAAATTCTATAATTTATTGAAAATAATAGTATTTTTTAGATTTATATTTTAAACTCGGACATGGAAAAATGGAATATTGGAATATCGGAATGATGATTTAAAGAAGATGACATTCCTCTATTTAGTTCACGTCAATAGGAATTTTACAACTACCCGACTTTCCATTTTCCCAAAACCCAATATTCCAGTGTTCCAACATTCCAACATTCCAATTGATAGCGAAGCGGACTAATTTGCACCGGTCATTTATGTGATATCTAATTCTACTGCACAAGATCTATTAAAAATACCCATGCGTTTGCCGTAAGTGCATCGCGAAGTCCAAAAGGGAAACATACAATTAAGGAACAATAAAATTATGGAACGTACTGCTAAAATTGAACGCGAAACAAAAGAAACACGAATTACTTTGGAGCTGAATTTAGACGGCAGCGGCAAAGATAACATATCCACAGGAATCCCTTTTTTTGATCATATGCTGACACTTTTTACCGTTCATGGATTTTTTGATCTTTCCATTGTTGCCACCGGAGATATTGATGTTGATTTCCATCACACGATCGAAGATGTGGGTCTTGTCTTGGGGGATGCTTTTGACAAGGCTCTCGGCGATAGAAAAGGAATAAAACGATTCGGCCATTCTGTTACACCCATGGATGACGCTTTATCTTCCGTTGCGGTTGATTTGTCTAAACGTCCCTTTCTGGTTTATAATGTTCCCCAAAAAGCTGATGTGGGAGGGAATAATTTCACGTCCCTTACAAAGGAATTCTTACGGGCATTTTCAAACCGGAGCGGAATGAATCTCCATGTGAATGTTCTTTATGGAGAAAATGAACATCATATTCTCGAGTCTATTTTCAAAACTATGGCAAGGGCTTTGGATCAGGCAACTTCTTTTGATGATCGCTTAAAGGGCATTCGATCTTCCAAAGGTGTTTTGTAATAATGTACAAAAAGAAAGTGAAAAATAAAACGGCCTTATGGATTAAATTTTTTCTTTTAACGGTGATACTGTTTTTGCCGGGATGCAGAAACAATATTGTGGTCAAGGAAAATGTGCTCCAGACATCAGGCGTAGAAAAGATTCTAATTTTCCCCTTTAAAAATATGTCAGCGGTGTATGGTGAAAACGTGAATGTCCGTTGTCCGATCTCTGGAAAGGTTTTCATGACAGGAAAGGTTGCTGAAGATGCAGATAATATGCTCACGGAGCAGGTGTTTGTTTTATTGAAGGATCGCAAAGATATTGAGCTTATACCCGCAAGTCAGTCTCGGGGAGTTGTGTCAGATCTGTTATCAGAGGATAAAAAAAAGTTGTCGGAACGAAATTTGTTGATAGAAACAGGGCGTGCCCTGAAGGCCGATTTAGTATTGTCAGGGTATATTTTTCGTTTCAGAGAACGTGTGGGAGGCAAATATTCCGTAGATCTACCGGCCTCTGTGGCATTTGATATCCATCTCATCCGTGTGGCAGATGGTCATTTATTATGGAGTGATCATTTTGATGAAACTCAACGCCCGTTATCTGAAAACCTTTTTCAACTTGGCTCCTTTTTGCAAAGAAAGGCCAAATGGATTACCGCAAATGAGATGGCGGAGTCCGGTCTAAAAAATATTCTTAAAACCTTTCCTGTCTCAAATAAAACCGAACCAACACAGTAAACATATCACCTGAACTTTCCATGAAAATTAATGAGGATCTTCAGGTAGTAATAAAACACGATACTTCACAAGGAAAATATTTTAGAATGATTATTATCCCTGCGGTTGATATAAAAAATGGAAAATGTGTGAGACTTCTTCAGGGGCGTATGGACGAAGAAACGGTATTTTCAGATGATCCTGCAGCCATGGCAAAAAGGTGGGAAGATGAGGGTGCGGAAATTATCCATGTGATTGATCTTGACGGTGCGGTTGAAAAAAGTCCGCAGAACTTAAATTCCATAAAAAAGATCATAGAGCGTGTCGTTGCGCATATTCAGGTGGGTGGTGGAATCAGAAATGAAAAAACGGTTGGATTGCTCCTGGATCTTGGGGTTCGAAGGGTCATTATTGGCACTCAAGCGATTCGAAACCCGAATTTCGTAAAAGACGCATGCAAGGCATTTCCCGGCCGGATTGTTGTGGGTATCGATGCGCGAAATGGGCTTGTTGCAATTGAGGGATGGACAAAAACCACAAAGATAAAGGCAGTGGATCTTGCAAAGCAGTTTGAGGATTGCGGTGTCGCCGCGATCAATTTTACAGACATCCACAGGGATGGGATGCAGACCGGTCCAAACATTGATGAAACCCGGCGTCTGGCAGAAGCTGTCTCCATTCCTGTGGTTGCTTCCGGCGGTGTCTCAACAATAGAAGATATTAAAAATATACTACCGTTAAAAGAAGCTGGGGTTGTGGGAGTTATTACCGGTAGAGCGTTATACAGCGGAAGTCTGAATCTTAAAGAGGCGATTGAAATTGCAAAATAGCAGATTTTACCATTAACCCAATATTACATTATTTCGGCCTTCCACCATTCCTTCCGGGGCCTAATCCTAAGGGCCGGAGGCCAATTGTTGCGAAGCCCTTAACTTGATTGATTAAAATACCAATAAAATTCTTGACAAATTCGACTTTAATCATTAAATTTTAGGTTTAATCTTTGAAAACTTTGATTATTACCGCTTAATTTTTGATGGAACTTATTTATAGAACAGATACTGATCTTCGATTATTTCAACTTAAGCACATATTAAGCACATGCGAACATGTGCAAAACTTCATCCCATTTACGATCCTTCCATTATTGTCAGTTATTCCGGTTTCATAACGATGGAGGTTGGTCTTTTTGACAATTTATATTCCTGAAGATAAAGTTTCAGAAATTAAGAATACCGCTGATATCGTTGAGGTAATTTCGGAAGTTGTGGTTCTGAAAAAGACCGGGAAGAACTATGTTGGCCTATGTCCGTTCCATTCGGAAAAAACCCCGTCTTTCACCGTTAGCCCGGAAAAACAGATATTCTATTGTTTCGGGTGTGCTGCTGGTGGGAATGTTTTTAGTTTTCTTATGAAACACGACGGCATGTCTTTTCCTGACGCAGCCAAAATGCTTGCCGGACGATATGGACTTGACATCCCGACCCCTACAATGTCTCCGGAGCAAAAACGGAGAATAAGCCAAAGGGAAAATCTTTTTGCCGCCAACAGACAGGCCATGGAGTTTTTTCGTAAGAAACTTCTTGATGATATTTCGGGAAGACGGGCAATAAAATATCTTAAGAAACGGGGAATAAACAAAGAGATACTCGATAAATTTTATTTAGGATATGCACCCGAAGGTTGGGAAAACCTATTACGGTTTTTTACAAAAAACAATATTTCCCTTGATCTTGTTGAAAAAGCCGGCTTGATTCTGCCAAGAAAAGAAAAGAGTGGTTTTTATGATCGTTTCAGGGATCGTATCATATTCCCCATCTTTGACTTGAACATGCAAGTGACCGGTTTTGGCGGGCGGGTAATGGATGACTCCCTGCCAAAATACCTCAACTCTCCGGAAACACCGGTATATCACAAAAGCCGCTCCTTATACGGTTTGCACCTGGCAAAAATGAAATGCAGGGAGAATGAAAGGGTTTTTATCGTTGAAGGATATTTTGATCTATTAGCACTTCATCAGCAGGGTCTTCAGGATTCAGTTGCCACTTTAGGTACGTCCCTTACCTCCGAACATGTTCAACTTCTAAAAGGTTTTATCGGTAAAGATGGCAGGGTAATACTTGTATTTGACTCGGACGATGCTGGTATCAAGGCCTCTCAAAAAAGCATAGAAGTATTTGACAAAGGATATATTAATGCTCAAATTCTTATTTTACCGGATGGATATGATCCGGACTCATATATATCCGAATTTGGGGTTGAAGCCTTTTTGGAGCTCGTTTCAAAAGCGAAGGATATCATTCCCTTTCTCATGGATTCTGCCGTAAAAAAGCACGGACTTTCCATTGAGGGAAAGATGCGTATAATTTCAGATATGGAAGATGCTCTGGGGTCAATTAGTGATAACATACGAAGATCGTTATATATCAAAGAACTTGCCGAGTGTATAAACATTGATGAATCCGCTGTTCTTGAAAAGATCAGGAAAATATCGGTTCGAAATCGGGATAGAGCAAAAAGGCCAATTCGTGCAAACACTGATTTGGGCCGCGGTCATCGCAAAACAGGTGTTCCGGATAAGGCTCAAGAAAAAGTCTTTCAAGGCAAATGGGATAAGCTGGAGCGCCAGATCATATCAATGATGCTTCAATTCCCGCAAATTTTATCCGAAATATATGATCGGAATATACTCGATCTTTTTGAAAATAACGCCCTAAAATCGATCGGTCAGACGCTTTTAACGCACAAGGATGACTCGAAATTACAAGTATCCGATATAATTGATTTATTTAAATTAAAAGAGCAAAAAAACATGGTCGCCTCTCTGGCAATTGGAGAAAATATATGGGATCATGAGGCTTGCATTGGCATTATCAACCGATTTGAGTCGATCCGAAAGAAAAATGAAAATAAGCTGTTAGAACAGATAAAGACGGCTGAAAAGGACAACGATCTCGACTTGCTCGCAAAATTATTGAATCAAAAACAAAAGATGGCGCTGTTGAATGAAAAAAAGAAAATGGCGCTTTTGAAATAAAAAAAGAAACGAATGGAATCTGCAGGAGGCTAAAATCAATGGCAAAAAAATCTGCTAAAAAACGGGAAAAAATAAAGAAGATTCCAAAAAAGACTCTTGAAAAATTGATTTCCAAAGGAAAACAGCGGGGGTTTTTAACCTATGATGAAATTAATAAGGCGCTTCCAGATGATTTTCTTTCCGAACAGATTGATGAAACGCTTATTATGTTTGATGATCATGATATTGAAATAATAGACGAAAAAAAGAACAAGTTGCCGGTCAAAGTAAAAAAGGTCAAGATTTCTGATACTTCTGTTTCTGATTATGGCTCCGTAACCGACCCCGTTAAAATGTATTTGCGAGAGATGGGCTTGGTGACCCTTTTGAGCAGAGAAGGAGAGGTTGTTATTGCGAAGGAAATAGAAGCCGGTGAACAGGAAATTTTAAAAGCACTGATAGATACGACCATTGGCGTAAAATGCATTTTAGAGCTCGGGCGAAAGATTGAAAACGGTGAGTTGCGTCCAAGACGAGTATTGAGGGATGTCAGGGAGATCGAAGAAGGTGATGCATATGTTGAAGAATCGATTCAAATCGAAAATTATTTAAAAACCGTACATTTAATTAAAGCTATTGATGATGAAAACACAGCATACAGAAACAAACTTTTTTCTTCTAATCTGGATCTTGATGAAAAGCGTCGTATAAGAAGGTGTGTCTCTCGCAGGAATAAAAAAATTTTCGATCTACTAAAAGATTGGCGGTTTGAAATAGGAATTTTAGATAAAATCGATAAACTGATCAGGGAGCAAATCGAATGGATGGATTCCATGAATCGAATGATCTTGATGTGTTCGGATACACTTAATGTATCCGTAACAGAGATTCGTTCCAACCTTAAGACCAAGAAAAAATTTAGTAAATGGCTCAGTTCCCGCAGTGAACTATCCAAAGATGAGATTGCTGTATTATATAGAGATCTTAAAAATATTCAGAATCAGCTTGCAGAAAGGGAATATGCCATCAAGGCAAAAAACAGGACATTAAAAAGAATTGTGTCCAGCATTGACGAAGGACGATTTAGAGCAAAGCTCGCCAAAAGTGAGTTGACCAAGGCCAATTTACGTCTGGTGGTCAGTATTGCAAAAAAATATACTAATAGAGGCCTTCAGTTTTTGGATTTGATACAGGAAGGAAATGTGGGTCTTATGAAAGCCGTCGACAAATTCGAATATCGTCGCGGCTATAAATTCAGTACATATGCCACATGGTGGATAAGACAGGCCATTACAAGGGCCATTGCCGATCAGGCAAGAACCATTCGGATTCCGGTCCATATGATTGAAACAATTAATAAACTTATCCGTACTTCCAGGTACCTTGTACAGGAACTGGGACGAGAGCCTACGCCTGAAGAAATAGCAGAAAAAATGGAAATCCCCTTATTCAAAGTGCGTAAGGTTCTAAAGATTGCAAGAGAACCCATATCGCTGGAGACGCCTATTGGTGAGGAAGAGGACAGCCATCTCGGTGATTTCATAGAAGATAAAAAGTTTATGTTGCCTTCGGATGCAGCCGTAAGTCTGAACCTGGCCGAACAGACGAGAAAGGTCCTCGCAACATTGACACCGCGTGAGGAAAAGGTCCTGCGTATGCGGTTCGGTATTGGTGAAAAAGCGGACCATACTCTGGAAGAGGTGGGTCAGGATTTTGCAGTGACACGTGAAAGGATCAGACAGATAGAAGCAAAGGCCCTGAGAAAACTCAGGCATCCGACCAGAAGTCGTAAACTTAAAAGTTTTATTGAGAACTTAGAGCAAACTTAGCTTGACAAAAACATTTTCTGAAGTTAGATATTTCAATTTTATGTTGCCTTACGGGGCCCATAGCTCAGTTGGCAGAGCCACCGGCTCATAACCGGTCGGTCCCTGGTTCGATTCCAGGTGGGCCCACCATTTTTATTGCGGACTTTTTAGGCCCCTATTTTTTTCTCTTACGATGATTGATAATAAAATGACATGATCTTATGTTTACCTTTTGGTATTGTTAATATAACTTGCAGGCTAAATATGCTAAAGAATCAAGGCGTGGTTATAACAAATGACCACGCCTTTTTTGTTGATTAAAAGTTGAACCAAAAATATTGCCACAAAATCATAAAGAAACCATGGATAAATTAATTAACCTTTCTTTGTGCCTTGGTGTCTTAGTGGTAATGAAAATTGTAGGGTGATGTTATGGAAGCAAAAATCTTTGATATCATCCAGGCAATGGAGACAATTGCTCCCTACTGGCTTGCAGAAGAATGGGATAATGTCGGACTGCAGGTTGGGGAGAAAAACTGGCCAGTTCGATCGATCTGGATTGCTCTAGACCCTGGCCCGGATGTCGTTGATGATGCCTGCAAAAGTGATGTTGACCTTTTGATTACACATCACCCTCTTATATTTCATCCGTTAAGTTCTATCAATTTAAATTCGGCTGTTGGCTCGATCATTCAAAAGGCAATCCAGCACCGGATGGCTATATTTTCAGCTCATACCAACCTTGATAATGCAATGGATGGATTGAACGATGTACTTGCACGACGGATCGGGATTAAAAACCTGAAAGTGCTCGGGAAGGTCGGCACTACTGAAAATTACAAACTGGTGTTGTATGTACCTCTGGCCTATGAACAACAGGTTCTAAATTCGATTTTTGAAACAAAGGCCGGTGAAATAGGTTCGTATACATGCTGTTCGTTCAGAAACAAGGGTACAGGCACCTATAAACCGGGATCTTCATCAAAACCGTTTGCCGGAAAAGTCGGTGAAATCTCCCATGCCGATGAAATCAGAATCGAAACCGTTGTTCGAAAAAGTGATCTAAATAGCGTTATCGAACATGTCGGGAAAAATCATCCTTATGAGACCATGGCGTATGATATATACCCACTGACAGGAAATGAAGACATGCAAGGTGCTGGCCGGATCGGAGATCTTGATGAAAGCACCAAACTGATATCCTTTGCGCTATCAATTAAAGAAAAATTGGGGCTTAACTCAATAAAAATTGCGGGAAATCCTGAATTAAAAGTAAACAGAGCAGCTGTCTGTACGGGAAGCGGTTCAAGCCTAATGAGTAATTTTATTTCATCCGGAGCCCAGGTTTATATCAGCGGAGATTTGCGGTATCACGATGCCAGAGCTGTAGAAGCCGAAAATCTTGGGCTTATTGATATCGGCCATTTTGCATCGGAACATTTGATTGTCGATGTGCTTGCAGATCGACTTGAAAAGATTCTGTCTAAAGAGGGGTTTTATGTGAAAGTTGAGGCATATGGACTTGAAAATGACCCGTTTTTGATATTATAATATCTTAATATTGAACGAGTCGCGTCAACATGATTATTTCATTCCCCTGAACTTATTGATAAATTACATATTCGAGACGTAACTATAATAGGTACTGGACAACATGAAAGAACAAATTTCTTTGCTTGTTAAGCTGCAGGTAATTGAGACAGAAGCCGGGAGCATCCAATCAATACTGAATGACACACAGAGTAAACTTGAAGCTTTGGATGCAGGTCTCATGGAGCATGAACGGACCATAGAAGAACAAGAGTCTATTATCGACAAGTTGAAGAAAAAGTATAGGGACTATGAATCTGATTTACGAATAAATCTCGAAAAGGGAAAAAAGACTCAGGTAAAGCTTAGATCTGTAAAAACAAACAGAGAGTATCAATCATTATTAAAGCAAATTGAAGAGGAAAAGGCCAAAAATTCCAAAATTGAAGATAAGATGATCGAATGCCTGGATCTCATGGATGAGACGGAGAAGATCATCGCAATGAAAAAGGATGAATATTTAACACTCTCCGATAGCGTAAAAAATGAAAAAGAGATCATTAAACAAGAATCGAAACAGGGGAGGATAACGCTTTCGAAACTTGATGAAGACCGGGAGAAAGTTACCTGTATGATAGACCCGGAATTAATGAAAAAGTACTTAATGATAAAGAAACAAAATTCGGGCGGACTTGCAGTGGTTCCGGTAAAGAATGCCCTATGTCATGGATGTAATATGAATCTTCCTCCCCAGTTGTATAATGAACTTTTTCTTGGCGATAGCTTAAAGTTTTGCCCCAATTGTCAGAGGATTATATACTTAAAGGACTCATAATTTTATTTATATGGATGACAGATAAAAACGGTCCGAGCAGCCCAGATGATCGCTGGATCAAAAAAATCCAGAGGAAAGTCCGAACACCATAGGGCAGGGTGCTTCATAACGTGAAGTCGCGGCAACGTGAAGGAAAGTGCAACAGAAAATATACCGCCCCGTGTTTAAGCGGGGTAAGGGTGAAAAGGTGCGGTAAGAGCGCACCAGTTCCCTGGGTGACCGGGGAAGCTTTGTAAACCCCACCCGGTGCAAGACCAAATAGGGGAGCGTTTGAGAGCGGCCCGTTCAAGCTCCCGGGTAGGTCGCAAGAGGTGTCCGGCAACGGGCATCCATAGATGAATGATCGTTATCCAGTCCGGGGCAACCCGAATTGGACACAGAATTCGGCTTATTGGCTGCTCGGACCGTTGTTTTGAATCCTGGATGCTGGGTTCCGGATACTCGATTTGTAGTTTTTTCTTGCTCCGAAGACCCCAGAGTAGGAGGGATCTTCGAAAAGAATCCAGCATACAGTTTTAAAGGGTGATGCATATGCTTCAGATAGAAGAACTCGAGGTCGAAGTCGGCGGAAAAACCATATTAAATAACCTTAACATGGAAATACCCAAAGGACAAACCCACGTACTTTTCGGACCCAATGGATCCGGCAAGACCAGCTTGATGATGACCATTATGGGATTTTCCGGATATAATGTGACCCACGGAAAGATTACGTTTAAAGGTGAAGACATCACCGAAATGCCCATAAACGAGCGGGCTCGACTCGGCATCGGCGTTTCGTTTCAAAGGCCTCCGACGATTAACGGGTTAACCACAAGAAATATTGTTGAAATCTGTGACGTAGATCGTTCAGTAAATGTTGATGAACTGGCAAAAGAGCTTAATTTCACCGATCTTCTTGACAGAGATGTAAACCGAAATTTTTCAGGGGGAGAAATAAAACGTTCCGAACTCCTTCAGCTTATGGCACAACAGCCGGATCTTGTTCTTCTTGATGAGCCCGAATCAGGAGTTGACCTTGAAAGCATTGTTGTTATCGGTGATACAATCAATTCACTTTTGGGCCGGCAAATCAAATGTCCCCAGAACAGACCTCATAAAAAGGTAATCGGTGAGCATGCAAAATCCGCACTGGTTATTACCCACACCGGACACATACTGGATTACATCACGGCAGATAAGGGTCAGGTCCTCTATAACGGAGTGTTATGCTGTTCGAGAAACGCCAGAGAGATTCTAAAGTGGATCAGAGAATACGGATATGAGGAGTGCGTCAGATGTTCAAACGAGATAATGTCTTGGATATAACTATTGAAAACTACAACGTTGATGCAAATGATCATGCGTATGTTGAAACGTTATCACAGATTGAGCCCACAGATGCAAAGCAGTTTTTAGACGTGGGTGTGGATATTGATGAACATGCTCGTATCGGAACTTTTATTCAAAAAGACAATTCCGTGGTACACTGCAAAACCAGGCAGGAGGGTATCGAAGTCATGGGCATATCCCAGGCCCGGGAAAAACACCCATGGCTTTCAGATTATATGTGGAAAAACATATCTCCGGATACAGACAAATTTACCCTGCAAGCCAATAAGAATTCACGCGAAGGTTACTTTATTCACGCTCTTGCCGGTGTTAAAACAAAAAATCCGATCCAATCATGTCTATATATCGCCAAAGAAGGATTTTCACAAAATGTTCATAATGTCGTCGTCGCGGAACAAGGATCGGAGCTACATATCATTACCGGGTGTGCCACCGCTCCTCACCTGGTATCAGGCCTGCATATAGGAATTTCAGAATTTTATGTGAAAAAAGGCGCCAAGGTTACGTTTACTATGATTCATGACTGGGGGGAAAAGATCAATGTCCGACCCAGAACCGTGATCTATGTTGAGGAAGGCGGAACCATCGTTTCTAATTATATTTCCTTAAAGCCCGTGGGGTCTCTTCAGATGTTTCCGACCACCCATTTGAACGGAAAGGGAGCTGTAGCGCGATTTAACAGTGTTCTTGTCGCAGGACCGGGGAGTTTTCTGGATGTGGGTTCACGGATTGTATTGAATGCTCCTGATACGCGCGCTGAAATAATATCGCGCGGAATTTCATCAGGAGGATCAATTATTGCCCGTGGCGATCTTGTGGGCAAAGTTGCCGGTATTAAAGCACACCTGGAGTGTCACGGTTTGATATTAAAAGACGGACTCATGCAGGCTATTCCGGAGCTTTCCGGATACGTTCCCGGCGTGGAAATGTCTCACGAAGCGGCTGTGGGAAAAATCGATCAGCAGGAAATAGAGTATCTAATGGCAAGAGGTCTTGATGAGGAAGAGGCAATATCTACCATTGTTCGAGGTTTTTTAAATGTGGACATCGAAGGATTGCCGACCGATTTGAAAAAGAAACTCGACGAGACGATTGCTGAAACTCAAAAGGAAATGATGTAGATAATGAAATTTCAGAAAACCGTTTGCGACATTTCTTTTGCGGAGAAAGTTAGAATATTTTCTCACGATTATTTGAAAGCGTGCATTTATATTTCAAATTTTGATTCTTCCCGTTATCTTTTTACCAAAAAACTTTTTTCAGAGCTGATCGCCACCTCCCAGGTTCTGGAAGATTTTCTCGATTTTCACGGCGCTAAAAACAACAAGGAGTGGTTTTTTTACAGGGAGCTTTCCGCTGCTGTCAGGCATCTAAGCCTTGGTGGCTACTCGCAGACACATATTTTAAATCGTCTCGATTTCTATGGTCTCCCGGATACTGAGATTTTTGAAAAGGAAGGCACTTCTACGCTTTATTTTATAAGAAAGACGATAATGAAATTGGCCCCGATTATACTGAATGAGGCCCGCCGGCTGAACATCCCCATACCTGACGAGAGTTATGATATGGCTGAATTCCCCGGTATTATCACCGGCGAGATGCTCGATTATGATATTGATGATACGGATAAGGACCAACAGAAAAAGCATATCGTTAAAATTGCCAGTGAATTTTTGAGCATCGCTGCAACGTTTGATCATCTCAAATTTTATGAGCCATATGATCTGAAAGAGATATTGAAGATTGTTCCGGAAAAGGTCAATGAAGTGAATATGAGGCGTTTTGAAATGCTGGTTCATAACCTTCAATCTTCTTTTGATACATATGTGATCCACGGCGGATATCGGTTTGGCAACAGAAAGCTCAAAGATTTACGGGGTTATTTCTCGGTTGTATTTCATCTTCTTCAAATGATCGGAAGGTTGTTACATTTTTATGAGCGGCATTTACATAAAGCAGGATATAAAAATATTTACAAAAAAGTTCAGGATCGATTATCCGCCATGATTGACCCGGAAGAGCTTCTGGATCGAACCATTAATTACGGATTCTACTATGTTTGCCACTTTCTTACTACCGGTAAAGAAGTTGCCAGGGAGATACTCAATGAAAATATTGAGCGTTCTTCCATTACCGTGGGTGTTCCTGTAAAGCTCGGCTTCCACAGCAGACCCAGTCTTTTGGTGGCTAAAATCGTTCAACACTATGGGGGACAAGTGGAACTCTGTGTGGGCCGAGACCGGTTTGATGCCAGCAGTGTATTGGATATTCAATGGGCAGGGGGCAAGATACAGAAAGAAAACATTACCGAAGTTACTTTCGAAGGTGACACTCGGGCATTAAATGATATTGAAATCCTTGCAGGTGTCAATTACGGTGAAGATACAATGGGAAAAGGAATTCCACTTCCCAAGGAACTGAAATACCTGAAATAACATTTTGTTGTTTTTGTATCTTTTTGAAATTAAATGGGTTTTCGGAAGATCGAGCTTTTTGCCTCATACATGGAAAAATGGAATGTTGGAATAATGGGTTAATGGTAAAGTTTGTGTTGATGATAAAATTAAAAATGGTTGATATCCTTTTAAAAAGCAATCTTCCAGTATTCCAGTATTCCATTATTCCATATTTGAGACAAGTGTTTAAGCCTCAAAGAATGTCATATATTTTCATTAAGTTATAGAATTCCAAAACGGCATATTATGGTTTCTGCAATTATTGTTGCCGCCGGCAAAGGCATCCGGATGAATGATAGGACCCGCAAGCAATACCTGGACCTTGCGGGCCGGCCGATTCTGGCTCATTCGGTAATGGCATTTGATGCATGTGATCTGATAGATAAAATCTTTCTGGTTATCCCCGAAGATGATATCGAATATTGCCGAAATAGCATAATTCCTATGCTGAAGCTTAAAAACAGGCTTGATCTTATACCTGGTGGAGAAAAACGGCAGAATTCAGTATATAATGCTCTTCAAGCCATGGATAAAAAGACGGACATGGTCGTTGTCCATGACGGCGTACGTCCTTTTATTCAGCCTGAAAAACTGGAGTCGTGTATACTCGGCGCAAGAAAATTTGGTGCCTGTATCCTTGCCATACCTGCCGGCGATACGATTAAGTGTGTGGGCAAATCGGGCTTTATCAAAAAAACACTTGAAAGAGACAACATCTGGCTTGCCCAGACCCCCCAGGCATTTAAATATGATTTAATCAAAAAAGCCCATGAAACGGCACGTCATGATGGATATACCGGTTCTGACGATTCGATGCTTGTGGAACGGCTGGGGATAGACGTAAGAATTATTAACGGCAGTAAAGGCAATATTAAGGTTACTGTCCGGGAAGATCTGGTTGTGGCACGGGCGATGCTTGGTTTGATAACCGGATAAGGATCTGTGATGCCTATCTATGAATACGAACATTTAAAGAAATCATGCTCACTGGGTAAAGTGTTTGATGTAAAGCAGTCGATTCGGGACAAATCACTGATGCAATGCCCTAACTGCGGTGGGCCGGTG
>Ga0180431_10004548_pt1 | contig 17267 bp, 20 predicted proteins | sample SS_ome_11_FD_132459 | JGI IMG/M metagenome (GOLD analysis project Ga0180431, IMG submission 132459) | Hypersaline lake sediment archaeal communities from the Salton Sea, California, USA - SS_1_MS_1 metaG | ecosystem: Environmental > Aquatic > Non-marine Saline and Alkaline > Hypersaline >... | reverse complement strand
TATCTTGCTGATAATACAAATCGCATGCTTCTCTTTCTGTAATATCAAAATCAATGCCACGACGCTTTGCTCCATTAAGAATTCGATTCCACATATGACCTGGTATGAGCTTTTTAGTTGCTTTACCATCAAGCAATCTTCTACATCCACATGATTTATGGTATCCAGACCTAAGTCCATTAGCAGTAATTGCTTTTTCTTTGCCACATACGCAACGGCAAGTCCAATAAACCTCTCCATGAGCATTAGTCTTTTTTGAACGATTAAGAACTTTAAGTTCACCAAATATTCTGCCCTGCAAATCGGTAGCCCGTATACACCCACAAGAAGAAATGGAGCCCTTTCTAAGTGCATCACTTCTTACTTCTGTCTCAGTTCCGCATTCACAAATACAATTCCAGTAAAGTTCTCTTCTAGAACCTCTTCTTTTCGATTCAGAAATAACCAAAAGCTTCCCGAATGACTGACCTTTTAGGTCTATTTTTTTAGATATAATATGCCTCCTATCGTTTTGTGATGAGCCATTATACGCATATAGCCCCTTACAAAACTATGTTTGTAAAGAGCTATACACAGGCAGTGCATTTGATTCCTCCCTACAGGAGGGATTTTATTTAGCTACATCCTGACCATCCGCAATCATAACACATTATGCAACCTTCTTGTCTTATAAGATTATCCCCATTACAAGTATCGCAGGTGCGGCCTGTAACCTCCGTACCATCAGGGATGTACTTCTTGATAGCACGGGAAAGCGACCTTGCAAAGTTGTGCATATCTCCAGGAACTCGCTCAAGCGAATCAACACAGTGTTTAATGTCTGCTCCGTGACGAAGCGAGAGCGAGATAAGCCTTGTGATTGCCGCCTCTTCGTCCTCGATGTAGTCTGCGATGTTCTCAATCACTTCGCCATCATCAAAGATAGCCTGATAGCAGCCTCGCTTGACCTTCTTAATCTTACAATGCTTCTTCTTGTTATCTATGAAGCCGTTTTTGCCAGCAAAACATTCGTATGGCTCGCCATCAAGAAGACCAACCATGACAAAGTATTGCTGTCCCTTGACCGTGATATGATAAACGTCTGCATCAAGCTCTTTGGGTCGCTTGGGCGCATCAGTCTTAGATATTGAAGTTGGCTTGATATCATCCTTCGTAATCAGGACGCCATCTCGACAACCATCTACATAGACCGTGAAGCCCTTACAGCCAGACTTGAAAGCTTCTTCATAAACCTTCTTAACCGTTTCAACAGAAGTTCCCCTTGGGAGGTTACACGTTGATGAGATCGCGTGGTCAATCCATTTCTGCATTGCAGCCTGAATCTTAACTCGCATCGTCCAGTCAATAGTGTCTGATTCTACAAAATAGCCAGGAAGCTTAACCTCTTCAGCCCTCTTGTTCTTCAAAGAGATGTGGCGACGGTCCAAGAATCGCTCAACGTTACGGTGAGCAACATCATATTCCTGCCAAACGTCCCCAACACTATCCTTATGTAGTTGATTCTGTGGCAAATCGGTAGCTTCGTTGTGCGTAATCTTACGACGACGCTTGTAGAAGTTACGGAAGACAGGCTCAACACCAGATGAAGTCTGGCAGAGACACGAAAGAGAACCCGTAGGCGCGCAAGTCAAAGCAGCAATGTTGCGACGAGGAACGCCCGCCATACCGATTCGCTTGAGGAATGGGTTGTCCTTTTCCTTTTCTGCATCAAAGACTGGAAACTCGCCCTTTTCCTTCGCAAGCTCAGCGGATGCCTTATATACGGTCTTTGCGAAGAACTCGTAGAACTCATCTACCCACTCAACAGCACGGTCACTGTCATACTTGATACCGAGGTTGGCGAGCGTATCGCCAAGACCATTGGTCCCCATTCCGACACGACGCCCCTTGGCCGCGACCTCTCTCTGCTGCTCAAGAGGCATCAATTCGAGGTCTATTTCCTTCACATTGTCCAAGAAACGTAGAGCAACCTCTACATCCTCAGCAAACGCCTCAAAATCGAAATAAGCGTCTCTAGAGAAGTCATTCCGCGTATAGCGAGTCATGTTCATGCTTAGGAGCGTGCATGCATCGTAAGCAGGAAGAGGAATCTCAGAACAGGGATTCGTGCAGATTGTTCGGAAACCATCGTCAGCATAACAATCTGCGGGAGACTCATCTATGATATGGTCCCAGAAAAGAATACCAGGCTCAGCCGTATTCGTAGCACATTCAACAAGCGTATGCCAAATCTCTCGCGCTGGCATCTCCTGAACAACCTTCTGGTGACTCGTGGAGAACTCCATCTTCCATGTCAAATCCTTCTCAACCGCCTCCATAAAGGCGTTGCTGATCTTGACGGAAATGTTAGCGCCCGTAACCTTGGTTAGGTCAGTCTTCGATGTTATAAACTTAAGCAAATCAGGGTGGCTATCGTTGATAGTTAGCATCAAAGCCCCACGACGACCATGCTGACCAATATGCCTGGTTATATAGCTGTATAAATCCATGAACGACCAGGCACCTGTTGATGTTCTTGCTGCATTAGAAACAACAGCGCCATCTGGTCGCAGTGGAGATATATCTATACCCACGCCACCGCGATAAGCGTAGGTCTGCGCCATTTCTTTGGCTGCATTAAAAATGCCCTCCAACGAGTCATCATGGATGGGCACTACAAAACAGTTGGAACAACTTGAACGCTGATATGGATTACCTAGCGCAAACATAATACTGCCTTGGGGGACAGCTTTCCAACCTTCTAGCACTGAATAAAACTTGCGATACCAAGTGTCCTGATCCTTCTCTACGGATGAGGCAGCACGCGCCATGCGTTCCCACATTTGCGGCGGCAAGTATTCTTCAAGAGTTCCGTCAGGACGGGTCACAGCATACTTCTTAAGAAAAACATCGGTGGCAAGTTCGTCACCACCGAAAAAGTCTATCGTATCTTTTCTTGTAAGCTGGATCGCGCCCTCAATAGTAGCCGTAGTCATTCAAAAACCTCCGATTAATCTTGTCTCATTACTATCAGTCGTAAGAGAACTATTCGACCATCGGAAGACCTTACCTTCCCTTCTTCACCAAAGAAAATTCCTATAAGTCAGGTAAGATTTAAAGAAGGTCATCGTCATCGTCGAGATAGTCAAATGGACGCCTTGCCTGGAAGCCAAAATTGGACTTTTTACCTTCTGTTGATTGAGTCTCTTGGTAAGAAGAATAATCTTTTTCCCTCACTTCTTTCCAAGCTTTTTTGAAGTGCTTCTCAGTAATAATAAGCTCTTGCCCGTCGTTCTCGATGCTGCCATCTCGCACAGCGAAATGAGCAGCAGTCTGGCAAATGTCTCGAACATGAGCGCCAGAGAGTCCGTCGAAGGTTTCAGCAATCTTCTCCACGTTGACATCACGAAGAGTAAAACTATTCGTGAAGAGCCTTATCATTGCCTCTCGCTGATCTTTCTCAGGATGCGGAACCTCGATTACTCGGTCGAATCGGCCAGGCCGATTTTTGACAGCGTTCTCCAGGTCTTCGAGGGCATTGGTGGTTCCGATGGTGACAATTTCTCCGAACTCTTCCAAACCATCAAGCTGGTTCATAAGTTCCATCGTGAAGCCTGCTACCGTACTCGCATGACGATTCTTTGCAATCCAGTCCATGTCTTCTATGATAAGAATACATGGAGCGAGGTCTTTCGCCATCTGCGTGACTCTTCGCACGCCACCACGTTCATTCTGGAAGTCGGAAGGCAGAACATAAAGAACAGAAGCTTCTGCTTCGTTCGCTATCGCTTTACATATCTGTGTTTTGCCGGTTCCCGGAGGCCCATGAAGAATGATGCCTCGCTTCATAGATATGCCGAACTTCCGAAAAGTCTCGGCATGAGAGAAGAGCCCCAGTACGTTGTTCTTGATGATGTCTAGAGTCTTTTCAGGAAGAACTACATCTCCCCATGAGTAGTTAGTGAGTTCAAGAAAACGACATGAAGCATCTATCTTCTTGCCTTTGTAGAAATTGTTCTCGTCCGCAAGGTCTATCCAGTCCTTGAGCAGATTGTTATTGCCTGTGCTATGGTATACCTGATATGTATAGCCACTTGAGTTGTAACTTTCGCGTACTGTAACAACTATTTTGTGATGGGGCTCTTTTTCGGATGCATAGAAAATCGAACCCTGTTTATATCCCTTGAACACCTTATTGGGCTCGTGTTCAATATCTATCATCTCTGGTGGCTGCTCGCCAATGAAGCCGTAGTCGCATGCCTTGACCAGCTTCATGCCTAGCTTTTCAAAGTATTGAGACTGAACCCACTGTAATTTGTAATGAGAGTATGGGTGGAATCCATTATTGGAGATATTTTCATATTTGTCATCTCCAAAAAACTCCTGCATGGCCTCGCCCTGAGCAGACCCGTCCTCTACATGGCGCATAGCCGTTATATATTGGTCGAGTGTTGATTCGGCTAGCTTTACGCTAGCAAGCTCTTCTTTGCTCATTTTACGCCCTTCTCCATTTGCAGAACTTTCGCCGTTACCAAGTATTTCATCTAACCACTTCTCACGGCGCATTACACGTTCTCTTTTTCTTCTCTTATCTTCGCTGCATATGCCTGGAATAAGAAGCCTGTATACTGGGAAAGTTTTCCATTGTCACCATGGTCGCGACGAATCTGGTCAAGCGCGTTCTTATGAATCGCATCAAGCGTGATTTGTGCTGCGCCTGAACCCTTTCTACCGCCTGCGTTTCGCTTACCAAAAACGCTTGTCATAAAGTCTTTTGTATTGATTGCAAGCACGCTGCTTCTAAACGAAGCAACAAGCCATTTATCACCCTTCATGCCTTCATCCACAACGGCCATAATAACTGCTGTATCGATACTCTCCACTTCCAGCAACTCCTCGCACAGTTCACCGATTAAAGACCTTTGCTGCGGAGTGATGACGCCAACATTTCCAACTGCAATGTTTCCTGTCACTTCGAGGTCTGCGTATGCTCTTCTTCTCAGGTCGACCAGCGCCAACGGTTTGGGGTAATTCAAAATCTGCAAGAACTTCTCAAGATCAATGAGAGACTTCAAATCTTGATACGTGTCGCTGTCCTCGTCGGTTGTGCCTTCTGCCTTCAAATCTGCGGTATCTGTGTTGATTCCGAGATAGAGGGCAGTCGCAAGCGTTTTGTTGATTGCGATGCCGTGGCTCTTCAAAATCTGGTAAAAGATTGTTGAACATGAGCCCCTTGATTCATGAATGTAGGAACATTCAATATTAGGGTTATGCTCATGATGATCGACCACAAGGTCAGGTTGTCTCTTGTCTTTCACAAACTTATTTATCGCACGGCAGTTCTCTTTGCCAAAGTTTGCAGTATCAACGACGACCAGGTAGCTTGCATTAAGCGTATTTTCGATAGTGCCTGTCGTCTCTTCATCTTCTTCTGCATCGAGCTTCGTGGTAACAATATTCAACACGTTGACCATCACTCGATTCTGTGTATGACCGACATCGCCTCCGTAATAGATATCCGCTGATAAGCCATACGACTCAGCGATTGCTTTCATCGCCAATGCGCTAGCAAAACAATCAGGATCGGGGCTGTCATGACACACAATGGCAACATGCTCGTGTGTGCCATCCTTTAGAAAAGCGAGCTTGTTTTCGTAAAGCGGCGATGTTTCCGCATCTTGCGTTGCTTGTTCATTCTCAGCCATCTCGTATGGCTCCTTAAAGCTGGTAGTTCTCGACAGAGATGAGAGTCTCTGACTGAGCTTTCACGTCCTACATTTTACTCGATTTTGTTGCACTTTCAACAGAGTTTAGCAAACCACTGACCTGTAGCTCGCTCTATGGGCTTCGTAGCCTCGATAGCATCTTTGAGTGAAACTTGGGGCCATCTCTCATTCTCTGAGCAGTTGATGATTGGAACAGGGCATTCTCGCTTGAGGAAATCATATCCCTTGTCAAAGTTACGAACCGTGTGCCTGCGATGTTGAGTATTCTTGCCATAAAAATCTGTTCGACCATCTTGAGCATATTTACCATCACATCCCAGAAGAACAATATGGGAAGCCCCCATAGCATGAGCTAGCTGACATGCAATTGCCGCTGAGCAGCCTGAGCCCTGATACTTGTTTGTTCGACCTGTAAACTTATACTTTCCTGATGTGACTTCAAAATTATTGTATTGCCTACCTTTGTCGCATTGAACTCTGCAAAGTTTGATTGAGTTACATGCTGCAACTTTTTGGTCTCCACCATCTTCATAAAGCCCTATGTCTTGCCAAAAAAGAACCGTAGGCTCCATGAGTAAATAGATTCGATTTATACCAATGGTGAAATAGTTTGATATCAGGCTTAGATCATGCTTGAGTATCGAAGGCGAGTTACCTAATATAAAAACGGGCTCACCCTTCAATAGGTCAACCCATTTTTCCACAGGGAACTTCTGGTAGTTGCGCATCATACTAGCTTACTCGCCCAAACGCCTCGATTCTGCGCATACTTCGGAGTAAACTGCGCAACGACCTCTTCAAGTGGCGTATACTTGAAATACTCATTATCGGCTGAGCAGTTGATAATCTCTCGCTTTGGAGCCACTTCCTTCTTTATCCATTTGAGTCCCTTCCGGCAGTTCGTTAACGTATGTGGCTTATGATGTCTGTTTCGTCCATAGAAATCAGTTGAATGACCTCTGCATACGCAATCCATACCCAATATAACAATTGGATTACAACCGAGCGCATAAGCGAGTTGAACGCCTATAGGTCCGGTTGTTCCAAAACCATGAAGGTTATTAGGAGACTCAGGTAGCTTAAAGTTACCAGGCCTCAATCGATAATGAAAGAATCGATTTTGTGGGTCGGCTGTATCTCTGCAAACTTTGATTGCATTGAGTCGCAATATCTTCTTGCGCTCGGTAAACCAAAGCTCGATATCCTGCCACAGCAATATCGTTGGGTCTATCTTGTAGAAAGCCCTATTCAAACCGATGGTCACAAATGGTTCAAGCGAAGACAAGTCTTCGTCATTAAGGGCCGGGGAGTTCCCCAAGACGAACGCAGGAACGCCTTTGAGTTGATCTCCCCAGCCCTTAATAGAGTTACGGGTTCTTACTTCCGAGTATCTTAGGTGTCTTCGAATTCCCATAGTTACCTACTGAGTTCGACATCCCAGTAGTCTTCGGGGTGCCAGAGTTTCTCTTGTGGCAGGAACTTGGTCCATGAATCAGGGTGCGAACCCTTCAATGAAACACGAGAGAACTTCGAGTAGACGGGACTCCACTTTGGTTCCACGGGTTTCTTCAGGAGCTTCATTCCAGCTTGCTCTGGAGTCTTATCGGCTTTCTTCGAGTTAGCAGACAACGATGCAATCACAAGGTTATCCCAAGTGTGCGTGCCGCCCTTAGATGTCGGAACAACGTGGTCAAGGGTTGCGTCCTTACCAGACACCCTCTTACCAGTGTACTGACAGCGGAAGCCGTCTCGAATCAGCAAGTTTCTACGGGTCAGCTTGACAGACCTCTGCGGGAACTTGTCGAACTTCTCCAAGACGATGATCTCGGGAAGTCGCAGGTGCCTGCCTCTCGCCATGGAGATGCCGGTCTGTCCTTTAGGAACGTCAAGCTCCGCCCACTCCCAGAAGTCGTAGGTGACGTAGCTTTCGGTATCAAGAAACTTCGCGAGACCCGATGTGACCTTGCAGATTGCATGACGAACCGAGGCGATGGTAATGGGATTCCATGCCGCGTTCAGCACGAGCGTTGGTCTACTTAGGTGGGTCTCCTGTCTCATTTCTTGATCCTTCCGATTCCTGTCCTATGGACTTGTTAAATGCACTGACGAACTCCTGACTCATATCAACAATGGCAATATTCATTCTCTTCTGATAGGGAAGCAGTTCTGTTGCCATCCGCTGAGCGACTTGAGTCTTGTCCAATCCTCCAATCCCTGTGCCCAAGCCAGGGAAAACAATACTTGTATGGCCTTCTTTTTGGGCCTTTGAGATTGTTGAGCGAACCGCTTCAAGAACAATCTCAATACTGGTTGGTCCACCTGGATATTTCATCGTAACAGCATGGTAAACCTTCTTGATTCCTCGACGCTTGAGAAGCCCTGCATCGTCGTTCGAATAACAGGAGCCCTCTTCGAAGGGGCCATTATCTCGCGCGTAATCTCTCACTTGATTTGACCACTTCTCGCCGCCAGACCGCGAAATCGCGCCTGCCACGCCAGCGCCCATCACACCGATACCGTTTGCGGCGTTAACGAGAACGTCCACATCCTGTACCTTCGTAATGTCTCCAACTACTGCCTTTAGCATGGCGTACCTTTATACTTTTAGCATTCTTTGCAGGTCTTCTGCATACTGCGGATTGCGGTCAATTTTCTTTCTCAGTCTACGTATGATATCTCCATGTAGTTGACTGATTCTGGATTCCGAAAAACCGATTGAATCGGCTATGTCTTTCATCGTCAAACCCTCATAGTAGTGCATGAGGATTATCTTTCGCTCCAACGGCGTAAAGTTCTTGCCGAGTAGCTTCTTGTACATCTCGTCCCTGAGTATATCGTCCAGGGGCTCTTTTTCCTCCGCCGTCGCGATGTTGGCGATTGTCTCTGTCTCGTGGTCCTGCTCGCCTCGACTTCGAGAATCCATCGAGATGAGGGCCACCGGAGTAGAGCGACGTAGAATATCCTCGTATTCCCCCAATGTCAAACCCATTCTTTCAGCCATTTCACCGTCTGTCAACGGTCGGCCATACTCAGACTCAAACTTGCGCCGCATTTGCTCCAAATCCGAATGGCGCTTGCGAACCAAGCGAGGCACCCAGTCTACCTTGCGTATGTTATCCAAGATGGCTCCGCGTATGCGATACATCGCGTAGGTCTTGAACTTGACATCCATAGTGCGGTCAAAGCCCTCAACCGCGTCTATAAGACCATCTACACCAAATGAAGATAGCTCATCTTCAGTTACATCCTTTAGTTTGTAAGACATTCGTTTAGCTATCTGACAAACCATAGGATAGTAGACTTCTATAAGGCGATTCCTTGCATCTAAATAAGGCTTAGCCTCTTTGTCTTCCTTGGCTTTTTCTACATCAAACTCGTCCCAGAGTTTTACGATCTTCTCGTCTTTATCGTTTATGTCCGTCGTCATAATGCTCCTATCGCAATGCATATACCGCCCGCTACGGGGCTTCCAGTGTGATTCAGGTAAGAAAGCTAATGCCCTTAGTAGGCTAGATTACGCTCATCTTCAACAGCCGTAAATGGCTGTCCGTCGATCGGCTGACGAGCGATTATTGTGCCGTTCCCAGTTGAGGAAGCAAGTTGAAAACCGCGCTTAGGTGTTGTATTGTAATGCCTAATTTCTTGCACCAGCCTTTTTGTTCCCTTCGATTGAATATTATCTGCAACGCCCGGTTCGGCTCCGCGACCGAAGATATGGTCACGAGCTTCCTGCGTAAGATAATCCTTTGTTACTTCTCCCGTTCTAACGAGTTCGTCTACTGTTTTGTTTTCGGTTATTTGCCTATAGACAAGATAGCCTATCACTCCAACTGCCGTGACTGCTACAACAGCAATTGTTACCCAGGCGATATACTGCATATAGAGTGAAACTGCAATTGAGATTCCCAGCGTCGCTGCAAACCCAAGAGCAACCATCGTGGCAACACCGCTTCGCGTGAAAAATATCAACATAACCGAAACGCCGATGCCAAAAACGGAGATAACACCAATCCAGGCCATCTTTTCTTTGAAAAGTCGATTGGCTTTATCTTTGAGTTCACGATTTTCTTCTTCCAAGCCCTGAATCTTTGAGTTGGCATCAGCAAACTCGCCGGTCAGGCTGTTAATTCGCTCTTGTTCTACGGCAAGCTGATTCTCAACATCGGTCAAACGCTCTTGCGCAACCTTGAGTTCTGCGCTATCGCTGCGAAGCCCCTGTGCCTCGGTATCAATCGCATCCAACTGTGGTTCGACTGAACTACGAGAGCCCGGATGCTCTGTATCAAGGATACCTCTCGCATCATTAGTGTTGGTTTCTATATTATCGGCGCGACCTTCAATCCGCTCGCCAACTTCTCCAACATTACTACCTATTTCGCCAACCTTTTTGGACTCTTCAGTAGTGTCTGGGAGTTCATCAACTTGGACATCACGAGGCCCTCGCTGAATCCAGGAGCATCCAGGAATATGAAAGAAATAAGCTGATAGACCTATAGCTGCAAGAACTAAGATATAGTTTCTAACTGTCGTCTTTCCCGTCCAAAGGGTCAATATCTTCATTTTGGGCTCCAGATTCTCCTGTGCCTATCGCTTCAAGAAATAGATATACCATCCAAGTAAAGCCACAAGCTGCAAAACCACTAATAGGCCAGAAGAAGTAGTTTCCTCCGGTCAAAATGAACAGGCCAAAGTCAACGACTAAAGCCGCCCAGAATGATGTACATACTGGGCAATCAAACATTTCCCTTGCTTTTGGGTGGAGCAGCCCTAAAAAAGCCTCTAGCTGATCTCGAATACCCTTTACGGGCCAATCCTCGCCTTTCTCAAAAAGGAGGATTGTAATACCGAATGCGGCCAAAACCGCTAAAACTGGAACGACGCCAAATCCCATAAATACTGGAAACTTTCTAAATAATCACAGATAGGCTCATAGCCTTCTATGTCGCGAATGCGATGAATCGATAGAAGAAAACAGTCAGTTGAGAATACGAAATCGTGAGGAATAGTGTGATAAGTTAGAAGATACGATACCCTATAACCTCTTGTTCCGAGGTCTCCGAAGAAGCTGACATTACTCAGCGAGCCGCTCTGCCCACAACCTTGTCCCATTTACTCTTTGGTTTGTCATTTTTAATAGGATGCTCCTTCTTCCACTTCAAATGGCGGTACTGAGTCTGAGCTATCATGGTGACATAGAGCCAGCGGTTTTTATCTTCTTCGATAGGGTATTTCTCAAGCCATTCCCACATTTTTAGCTCCTCGTAAACCTTGCGGGCCTCGCCTGCAATCATGGCCTCGGGATCGTGGGACGCCTTAATGATGCTGTCGATGATTTCAACAGCTTTTTCCATTGCCTGAATTTTCAGTTCGCTATCTGGGTCCATTTTCTTTACCTCGTGCAAAGTAACACTTTTACTCATCGTCATTTTCTCCTTTTCTGTTCACAAAAATCACTCGATGCTAAACTTTCAAAGGAAACTCTCCCAGAAAGCCGAAAAACTACATTATGTCCTGGTATCAGCATCAAAGACAACAAGACGCTTGTCGCACGGCTAATCGTGCGGCTGAGTGGGCCAAAAACCTCGGACTGGGGGCTGCTCTTGGCGTGGTGCCTGCCGCTATTATCATTCTCGTCAGAGTTCAAGGCGTAACGCCCCAAGAGGCTTCGCAACAAATCAGCGGAGACGAAAGCAGGGCTCAATCTGTAATCGATCAAATCGAATCCGTTCAACCTGGTGGCTCCCAAATAATTTTGCAACAAGCTCCGCCTGAGCTAGTTCAGCAAGTCAATCAAGAGGTTCAATCTGCCGCTACAAACGCTGATGAAGTTATGCAGCAAGCATCTTCCTCACTAACTCCTCAAGAACAGTTTACTGCTCAATGGGAGACATACGGTGGCAAGCCTAGTTTATTCGCCTACCCAGATGCCGACAGTAAATCCATTGGCTATGGTTTTTTCCTTGGCAATCCGAACGCCAAAAACAGGATAGAAAGTCTCGGGTACGATTTTAATGCCGTCTACACTGGCGAACAACCTATTTCTGCGCAAGATGCTGCAAGTCTTTTTCGCGAGGATATCCGCACAGCAAATAGAGATGCTCAACAACTATTCCGCTCATTTGGCGAACAGCCCGCCGCTGTTCAACTTATCCTAACCGATATGGCTTACAATTTAGGGATTGATCGGTTAAGTCGATTCCCAAAGTTTCGCGCAGCGATTGAAAAGAAAGACTATCAAGAGGCTGCGAAGGAACTTATTGATTCAAGATGGTACGGACAGGTTGGCAATCGTTCAAAGAACCACGTTCGCACGCTTCAAGGACTCTGAGTCTGTTGCTCACCAACTTGAACCTGCCCAAAACCTGTCTTTAGCGTGCTTCCGCCATCGCCTTCGCCGGCTGCCCCTCCCACAGAGCCGCCAGGGGAGCTTCCTGTAGTGCTTCCGCCTACCGAGCCACCAGACTCAATAATCGCATCGCCGGCAATAAATCTACCCCTACCGAATGATGGGCCTTCAGTGGAGGCCAGGCTTGCTGCATATGTTGACAGAATGTAATCATTGAACCAAGAGTTTGAGTTCCAACTGCACGGGATAAAGCCCCTTGCTACCCAATCATCGATATGCGCCCTGGCTTGTGGTGTATCTTGATTTGTAATCTGATTAGCTTTACCCTGGAAACAAACATGCATCATAGTTTTTTCGGGGTCCACTTCCCAATAGGGCCATGACCTTTCATTCGGCCCGCCTTGGTTGAAGTGTTGCTCCAAGAATAACCAGGGAACTAGCTCGGTATATTCAGGGTCAGGCAATCGGCCTTCTTGACCATTAGGTAGCGTTACATCGATTTTTGGGAAAGCCTCGCCCGCAGACAGAATGCCCTGACTCCAAAGAAGCCTAACCAAGGCAGGGTAGCTAGCCTTATTATTTGTCGCAGCAGATGCATCAAAATGGATTTCCTTAATGCCTGCTTTTATCCACTCATTGATGTTACAATGAAACTGCTGTATATCTTCTCTATCTATGTAGTTAGGAAGCCTCGTATTAAGCATAAGCCATTCGGAGCAGTTTGACGGCAGCCTATAGCCTATATAGATACCGAAACTCAATAACGGTCGGGTTGCAAGATAATCTTTTAGTATAGTTTGGACGCCTTCTTGTTTCTCTTCTGTAATTGTTTCCCAACACATACTAGGAACAAGATAGTTTCCTTCAGGCGCACCCATAGGTCTATTAACCCAAACTCTTCGCCAACCTGATTCATACAAATCTTCTATTCTGTCAATTAGATTCTGTATAGCATCAGGGCCTCTAAACCAGCATGGCTGACCGTAGAAATCTTCATCAGGATAACAGCTTTGCCCCCAATTTCCCCCAAAGGCATTGATAATATGAACAGGTCGTCGATCAATATCAACTACGAAGTTTCTCTCTGTTGAAGTATTTGGTCCTGTCATAAAAGAACTCGTGCAACTGTCATTGAGTTAGATGCATCAGAGAGAGCCCGATGCCTAGGCCCTATCCATGTTCCGCCTTCGCGCTCGACAGCATCTTGCAGATTGGTCGTAACGCCACGAAGGTCTGTGTATAGCTGTTGCAGGTTGAGATGTTTTCCGAATGGGCTCTCTATCTCATGTCGCCCGCAATCCCTTGAGAGACAAAGCGGGTCCCAGTCTCCCCACGAGGCCCAAGTTACCTTTCTCAAATCCATTGCAAAATCCTCCTCAAACCACGCAGTTACATCAGCAACTACATCTTTGAGAAGCTTTGCCGACTCAACATCTTTTTGTTTTATGCCAGTTAGCTGCTTGCAAAACTTAGATAGCTTTGGATTGATAACTGGTCGAACAAAAGAATCATACGATGCAAGAATATCGCCCCTAACATTACAGACAACAAAGCCAATCTCAATGACTTCGTTATAATCCGGCATGTTGCGATTTTCCCAGCATGTAGCCTCAAGGTCTGCTAGGATGAACATATTCGCCCCTTCAAGCTCTTCGGTAAATCTGGAAACTGTAGCCATACTGATTCTTATTATCAGGTGGATACGCATTGTCCTCCACCAGTGTCCAGCCTTCGGGGACATCAAAGTAAGCGTCCCCTTGTATATCGGCATGAATCCTGGTTAGATGAATCGCATCCGCCTTGTCAAGGAAAAGATTGTAAACCTCTTCTCCTCCAATAACAAAAACAGTATTATCTATGTCCAGAGCTATATCCAAAGCTTCTTGAGGGCTGTGGGCCACGGCGGTTTCGCCGTTGACAAAATATTCGGCATCCCTCGTTAGAACGATTTGATATCTTCCTTCGAGGTCCGCAGGAATCGATTCATAGGTCTTGCGGCCCATGATGACGGGATGACCCATTGTCGTGCTTTTGAATCGCTGCATGTCTGCACGCTGCTTCCACGGCAAAGAGTCTTCCTTGCCAATCACACCGTTATCAGAAGCAGCAACGATTATCTCTATCATACGGCAATCGGGGCCTTGATGGAAGGATACGGGTCATAATCAATAACCTCTATATCATCAATCGTGAATCGATCGATGAATTCAATATCTGGATTGAGTCGTATCTTTGGCAACGGCCTGGGTTCGCGGGTAAGCTGCAACCTGGCTTGCTCAAGATGATTTGCATATAGGTGAACGTCTCCACCTGTCCAAATAAAATCGCCTACTTCAAGATTGCATATCTGCGCAATCATATGCGTCAGCAAAGAATATGATGCTATGTTGAAGGGAACCCCAAGGAAGACATCACAGCTTCGCTGGTAAAGCTGACAAGAAAGCTTACCGTCTGCCACAAAGAACTGATAAAGGCAATGACACGGAGGAAGGGCCATTTTGGATACATCATTTGGGTTCCAGGCTGTAACTATATGTCGTCGCGAATCAGGTTTTGTCTTGATAGAGTGAAGGACTTCTGCAATTTGGTCAGCGCCGCCCTTGCCTCCAAAGCTCCGCCATTGATGACCATATACGGGACCAAGGTCTCCGTTCTCATCAGCCCACTCATCCCAAATCGTCACTCCATTGTCTTGTAGATACTTGACATTGGTGTCACCATTTAGAAACCAAAGCAACTCGTGAAAAATACTTCTTGTGTGAAGTTTCTTTGTTGTCAATAGCGGAAAGCCTTCACTCAGGTCGAACCGCATTTGGTAGCCAAAAACAGCCAGAGTGCCTGTGCCTGTTCTGTCTGTTTTGCTCACCCCTTTATCCAGTACGTGTTGCAGTAAGTCGTGGTATTGCTTCATTCGCTATGCCTCATTCAAAATCGTAGTCCCCGTCTTCATCGGCATAGAAATCTTCCGTACCAAACCCTTCACTCTCTTCTTCATCTTCGTAGTGTCGCCAATCTTCATCGCCAAAATCAAACCCGTCGTTCTTATAGCTCGTTAGAAAGTCTTTGTAAGCTGCGTCTTCGGCATCTTCCATGGAATCATCCACGAACATATCTGTCATGCGGTCCATATCTTCTCTCCAGGCATTGAGTTCTTCGCTAATCATGTTCCACCTATCGGTAATACGAGCGCACATGCCCATAATTTCCATAAACTCTTCATCAATCCTGTTGTATTCGCTTTCCGGTAACTTGCGAGGGTCTTTTCCTTCTATCTTTTTCGTAAACAACTCAAAGCGACGACGAACAACAAGGTGGTCTCGAATGTGTTCATCAACACAGTTCACAAGCTGCTGTGGAGGAGGAAAAAGTGGATGGTCTTTCAATATTTGCATTTCCTGCTTGATGACTTGAACAAGCTCATCAATGATGGGTCGTCGTTTGGTGATTATGTCAATCGTAGGCTGAAATGAATCTGGTCTGGTCTTCTTTGCTGTCATGATTGCTCCATGTGCTGTCGATAGACTACATAACTTAGTTAGCACTTGCAGTTTTTATTTATCCTGTAAAACGTGTGAAAGAAGGTATCTTTTTTTACCTTTTGGTAAATATCAAGTATGAGATGGTACCAAAGAGCCCTGCCAACAGTTGAAAGCGTGCTGCCCGGCGTAGAAAAAGCAGCCACGGAAATCGCTGCGCTCAATGGCATCAATGAAGTATTTGCCTGGGGTTCTTTGGCTGAAAACATTACAAATAAAACCTCTTCCATCAAAGATATCGACATATTAGTAACTTGCGATTTTGACTCGGGCGACCTTCTAGCAATCGAGAAGGGACCAACCGGCCCTTTTTCTATCAAGTCGAGCGAGCTTGAAGAAGAAGGCTTCAATCCCCTTGCTGTTGCGTTCACGAAGCAATTCGTAAAGAGCGCAGGATTTAGAGTAGATTACTGGGCTCTTTCTAGAGACGACAAGCTGCTTCATTGGGGGCCAATTACAGATTCGGTTGAAGAGTTCAAAGAGCTACGGAAAGACGCGGAAGAGAAAGTTTCCAAGAAGCTCAATCTTGAACGCAAGAATCTACACAAAGCCTCAGCTACTAAAAGACAAAGCTGGTTAGACCAATACACCGAAGAAATCCGTAGCTGCGTTGCTTCTGGACCTCTTGGTTGGTATATGGCCTTAGCTTCTTCGGAAGAGATTCTCTGTAACGCTGTAAAGCTTTCCTAGCCGATACATACGCTGTGAACAAGCAGTGTCCCATCTGTAAAAGCAAAGAAACAAAAGACCTTCGGATACACTTCTACTCGTATCTGCAATGTCAAAGATGTCAGCACGTATTCAACGGATTCGATGAAACGAAGATAGCTGAACAGAGGCGACGATATCTAATGCGAATGGAGAAAGTAAACCGTGAGTTCGTACAGAACTCGCCTACGCAATCGTTCTTCGAGAGACGAAAGAACGAAAACAGAGAACGAAGCGTAACGGTAAAGCAATATGCCAATAAGGGCAATCGAATACTCGAAGCAGATGCCACAGATGGAAGCCTCGGCAACTACTTGGAAATCTATGATTATACAGGGCTAACAACTCACAAGCAGTTTCGCGAAGACTGGAACGACAAGCTTATTTATGGCTCGATGAAAAACGTTCCACAAGATAACCGCTTCGACGTTATCTTCTTCTTTGACTATCTTGAATATAGCTATTGTCCTTTTATGGAAATTGTCAGGGCAATGAAAATAGCAAACAAAGTCGTTGCTAGAGTTCCTATCAATCGAAACCCCAAGCAAACATACAGAGCTTCGACTCATGAGTTCTCATCTCAGAGCGTTCGCAAAATTGCCAGTAAGTTGTCTAAGAAAAACAAGGTGATTGACCGCGCCTATGAGGCGATTATCATTGTTGAGCCTTAGAATCGGCCAATAGGAGCTTTGCTCGGCATATCATAATCAGGAACATCGTCACCAACGAGTCCCCATATTCTCTGATAAAGCTCGCGTGCTGCCTCATTTGCAGCCTCCTGCTCCTGACCTTGGTCTGGATTGGCAGGAACATTGACCTCGTAGACCATGACGCCGCGATATCGCTCTGTTCTGCCCTCTGTAGCCTCAATCTGAGGTTCAGGCGACTCATCTGCTATCTGTGCTTTAACTTGACGATACCAGGCCATATGGATACTCCTATCGCTTCTTTTACCAAGTTTTGATGGGAGTT
>Ga0180431_10004546_pt1 | contig 17268 bp, 12 predicted proteins | sample SS_ome_11_FD_132459 | JGI IMG/M metagenome (GOLD analysis project Ga0180431, IMG submission 132459) | Hypersaline lake sediment archaeal communities from the Salton Sea, California, USA - SS_1_MS_1 metaG | ecosystem: Environmental > Aquatic > Non-marine Saline and Alkaline > Hypersaline >... | reverse complement strand
GGATTCGATGAAATCAAAAGAATTCAAATGGCTATTGCCGCAGATTATTCCGATCTTGGAAAAACAGAGAAGGCTATTCAGACACTCAAGTCCGTCTACAGGAAAAAGAGCGATCCCGATATCGCCCTAGAACTCCATAGACTTTATCACCGGAACGGTGATTACGATAAAGCTTTTTCCATGCTCAGGGATCTATCACGCTACAGGGGTGATATCTCAAAATCCGAAAGAGCCTCATACCTGGTAAGCGTAGCAAGCTCGCTGCGGTCCAGAGGGATACAGAATGAAGCAGAGAAGTACCTGGATAGTGCGATGAAGGAAGACGGCGATTCGCCCCATGCTCTTTACCTTTCAGGATTGACAGCTATGGATGGTGGCGATATGGATACGGCGATCAAGATGTGGGAAAAACTCCTGTACAACGATATCGGATTTTTCGACGAAGTTATATCGCTTTTGGAAAAAGCCTTTTTCGAATCAGGAAAATTCCAGAGGTTGGAGAATCTTCTGAGCGCACTTTTGCAAAAGAACCAGGGTAACACTGCAATAATAAGAGCCTTGGCTTCCTTCTTCGAGCGAAAGGGGGAATACGAACGGTCTTTGAGGATCTTCGAGAACGAGTACAATCCCCAGAATGCCGATCCTGAAACAACAATCGATTATGCCCTATTGCACATGAGAGCGGACCGACCGGCAGAGGGTCGAAAAGTGCTCGAGCAATTCATGACCAACTCGGGCAAAAGACCGGTTTTCAGTTGTAGCAATTGTGGAGATACCTCTAATGTTCCTCTTGCATACTGTAACAGATGCTCGAGTTTCAATAATTTCGAAAAGAAATATGAGTAAGTCATTTTTAGCCGTAATAATAGCCCTGTGCTTCGCGGTCATCGCATCAATAGCTGAAGACGGCAATGCGATGAGCTTGCGGGAAATCAACAGGCTGATAGGCCGGAAGAAATACGAGGAGGCCGAAGCGGCCATCCGGGAAGAACTACCTGGATTAAAAGGAACTTCTTACTATAAGGGTCTTCTAATCCTTGCTCGTCTCATTACATTGCCGGCGAGGGCCGAAATGATATACGAGGAGGTTGTTTCGTCCGGAGGCCCGAAGGAATCCACAAAAGCAAGAATTGGGCTGGCCAAGATATATTATGCCACAGGTAACTATGAGAAAGCCGCGGATATCCTGAGGCATATTCCGCAAAGGGCCGGCTCATCCGACCGCATAGAGGCCAGATACTTCAGCGCTCTTGTGTACAAACAACTTGGAGACTATGAGCTGTCCAGGCGTAACCTTGCGATGGTCGATAGAGGTAAGTACATGGACTGGAGCTACCTGACTCTTGGTGAACTTGACATGCAGGATGGAAGGATAGAAGATGCGATAACCAGGTACGAGACGATAGCGGGCAGTCATTCGAATCCTATAGCCGGATTTAAACTCGGTGAATGTTACGAGATCATGGGGCAACGCGATAAGGCGGTCTCGGTATATCGCACTCTATTGCATCAGTTTCCCAATTCACTCGAAGCTCCCAATGCACAAGAAAAAATTAGACGATTGACCTATCTCCGGCAGGCAGCCGATTTCGATGCAGCAGGGCGGGGAGGTGAAATCGAGAGACAGCCCGAGGAGAGCCATCCGGACTTCACGCCTGATGGACCGGTCTATACGCTGCAATTCGGCGCTTTTATGGACAGGGGTAATGCCATAAAGTACACCAGTAATCTGAGCGGTGTCATAAGAGGGCTGAGAGTCGAGAGAGTGGAAATCGCCGGCAGTATATGGCACAGAGTCAGGTATGGAAGGTTCTCCACGAGGGAAGAAGCGGTCGAAGAATCGGAGCGTTTGCTCGAGAAAACCGGATACTCAAGCGAAGTCCTCATCTCTGAATAAATGACACGGAAACTCACACCCCTCATGAGTCAATACCGGGAGATCAAGAACCGGTACATGGACGGAATCCTATTCTTTCAGGTAGGGGATTTCTACGAAACATTCTACAGCGATGCAGAGGATGTCTCCAAGATCCTCAATATCGCCCTGACGACCAGGGATAAGGGAAAGAAAAATCCCATTCCGCTTGCAGGCGTTCCTATACATGCAGCGGAGACCTACATAGCAAAGCTTCTCAATGCCGGGAAAAAGGTTGTGATCTGCGACCAGGAGGAGACTACGCACGAAGTCAAAGGATTAGCAAAGAGAAAAGTGACCGATGTTATTACTCCAGGGACGACAATGTTCCCGGGTACGCTTGCCGAGAGTGAAAATAACTTCATTCTTTGCGTGATACCGGTTGAGGATCGTTGCGGATTCACGCTCCTGGATATATCCACAGGTGAATTCCTCGCGGGAGAGGAAGACAACAGGGCCGTTGAGAACATTATCTCAGGATTCAAGGTTCGTGAAGTCATGCTCCCCGAACTGTCCGGTAGATATCTGAACACCATCACAGATTTGTTCCCCGAGTGTTCTACTGTGGAGGCGCCGATACACCTTATGGCTGACGGGGAGGGAGCAAGGATACTCAAAGAACACTTCAAACTCGAAAACCTCTCATGTTTCGGTCTGAACGATAAGCCGCTCGCGGAATCGGCTGCGGGGGCACTCCTGGGTTACGTGAAGGAACTGAGGAATAATGAACTGAAACATATAACACGCTTGAGCCTGCTGGTATCCGAAGACACTTTATTCCTCGACAATGAAACACTTCGTAATCTTGAGATATTCGAACCGATAAGGGGCAACTCTGCCGAGACGACCTTGATACATCATATCGACCGGACAAGGACTGCCGGAGGCGCAAGAGAACTCCGTCGCTGGATCGGAAGTCCCTCGAGAAATGTCAAATCGATAAGAAAGAGATTGGATGGTTTAGGAGCTTTCCATTCCGACCAGATCCTGATGAGGGATCTGAGAAAGAAGCTGCAAAGATTTCCGGACATCGAGAGGCTGATATCGAGAATAACCGCGGGGAAAGCCACACCGCGCGAAATCCTTTCATTAGGCGAAGCCATGGAAAGGATTCCTGGTTTCAACCAGTCCATAAGCGGAGTTAATGCAGATATCATCCTGGAATTAAAGGATGACTTGCATGTTCCCGAGGAAGTCAAGGACCTGATTGAAAGCAGCATAGAACCAAGCTGCCCTTCGCATATCCGTGACGGCGGGATCATTCGAAAGGGATTCGACGATAGCCTGGATACCCTGATCGACCAAGCTGAAAAGGGCAGAAAATGGATAGTGGACCTTCAGAATTCCGAGAGGGAACGGACGGGTATAAGCTCGTTGAAGGTCGGATACAACAAGGTTTTCGGATACTATATTGAGGTTTCGAGAATCCACGAAAACAAGGTTCCCGAGGAATATATAGGAAAACAAACTCTTGTCACTTCGCAGAGATATGTAACGAAAGAGCTCAAGGAAAGGGAACAATCGATCATCAGCGCCGAATCGAAGAGGATTGATCTCGAGAAAGAAATATTCAAAGGAATATGCGAACGCATATCAAAGAGCAGCGGTGAACTTCAGAGAATCGCCAGATCGGTTTCCGTCCTGGATGTACTCTCTTCTTTCGCCGAACTTGCTCTCGACAACAACTACTGTAGGCCGGAAGTCGTTGATTCCAAAGATCTCGTCATTACGGAGGGACGCCATCCTGTCGTCGAAAAGATCTCCAGCAGGAATTTCATTCCAAACGATATAGTTCTTCGACCCGGGGAAAAACAGATACTGATAATCACCGGTCCGAATATGGGTGGTAAGTCGACATACATAAGGCAGTCCGCCCTTATTGCTATCCTAGCGCATGCCGGAAGCTACGTTCCCGCATCAAGGGCACGGATAGGAGTTATCGACCGCATCTTCACGCGTGTCGGCTCGAGTGATAATCTCGCCAAGGGAGAGAGCACATTCCTGGTGGAGATGAGCGAGACCGCCAAGATCCTGCACAACTGCACATCGAGAAGCCTCGTGCTTCTGGACGAGGTTGGAAGGGGAACGAGCACTCTAGATGGTTTGAGCCTGGCCTGGGCCGTTACCGAGTACCTACTCAGGGACGATTCTCGAAGGCCTAAGACCTTGTTCGCGACCCATTATCACGAGTTGACCCATCTGGCCGATAGCTTTCCCAGGGTACAGAACGTCAGGGTCGGGATCAAGGAATGGGGAAACAGGATCATATTCCTTTACAAGATATTGAATGGTGCATCGGATAAGAGTTACGGAATCCATGTGGCCAGTCTGGCAGGTATACCCAAGGATGTAATAAACCGTGCATATGAAATCCTTGATCATCTCGAAACTAATGAAAATAAGTCAGATAAGATCCCACGGCACCGTGCCGAGCAGACTAATCTCTTCGGAGCGCCGGATCCCCTGAAGCAGCGCCTGGATGTTATCGATATAAACAAAATCACCCCCCTCGAAGCTATGAAAATTCTCTCGGAACTCAAAGATATTTCATCAGATAAGTGATATTCCCATCCGCTGGCTTGACTCTTGCTATAATAAAAACGGAGCAGTATAGTAAGTTTGCTAGGGCCGGAGAATATCATGACACCTGTAACGAAGATCGCCATTCTAGGCGGCGGGATCGAGGAACTAAGCATCCTGAGCGAGTTCCAGCGCAATCCAAAATACAAGATCACGGCCGTCTATGACCATGATCCTTATGCTGTTGCTCTCGAGATCGCCGAAATAATCGGGGTGTCATCCTACACTGACGATTCGTTTTTAAAAGCATTCAGGGAAGCCGACTATATAATCATCACCGAGAAAAGAAAGGACTTCAAGAGGGAAGTCGAACTGCTGAAAACGAACGGTCAAAAAATAATGAATCCCTCCGAAGCAGTGAGCTTCCTCGCAAATAATCAAAAAAAGGATAAGCCAGGGAAAAAGGCATCCTGGCCGGTGCACCTCGAACAGGCGCTAAAGTATATCAACAGGGTAATGAACAGGGAAAGACTGCTGAAGTGGCTTCTGGAAATAGCCATAAAATCCGTAAACGCCTCATCCGGATCTATCATGCTCTACTCACCGCATGCAAAAGAGCTATACATAGGTTATGCCATCGGACTGAGCAAGAATGTCGTCGATAACACGAGGCAGCGAATAGGTGATGGAATAGCTGGGAAGGTTGCCGAATCCAGAACTGCTCAACTCATCGAGGATATCATCGACACACCGCTCTACGGCAAGGATCGTGACAGGTGGAATATACAGAGTGCGATCTCCTCTCCGGTCGTTCACAACGATAGGTTGCTAGGAGTCTTGAATGTATCAACAAACCAGGGCGAGAAGAGGCTGGATGCAGAAGACCAGCAGATCATTGTAATGCTGGCCGGTAAGGTTTCAACGATCCTCGACAAGCATCTAAAGACCAACATCGAGGAAATCAGGGAGAACGAGTTCCAGATAAGGAGCTGCCTGGAATCACTATTCCACAAGGATATGGAGTTCCATGACAAATTCACCTATCTTTGCAAATTCATGACTAAAAAGCTAAACGCTGATACGACTACAATATACACTGCCACAGATGAAGGTGACTGGTTGATACTCGGTGGAAGCAACCAACAGGCTCCCCCCGGTCCGACGGGGCCCAGGATACACTGTATCAAAGGCAGCCTCGCTAGATCCTATCTGAACGGCGAAGAGATTGTCATGACCGAGGCCAATCATGACGATGATTTTCATCCAAAGGTGGGAAACGGCGCAATCATATCGATATACCTTCCATTGGTGCATGATGTCACCCTCGGAGTCCTGGTTTTCGAGTTTTCGAGGCTTGACGCATTCGATCAGTTTCTCAATCTGAAGGATACGTTACGGTTTCAAGTCGCCTTCTTCACGTATTCACAATTACAGGAAATACGCCAGACAAGGAAAGTCGAAAGCCTTGAACTGCTCTCCAGACTCACACCTTTACTTATCGGTCTAGAAACGACTTCGAGCAGAATAGAGAAAATGCCGGACCTCCTCTCATCGCTGGTTAACGCCGATATGGCCAGCGTACATTACGAAGGCCCTGACGGATATACATGCTTCTATCACAACTTTCCGTCTGATGAGAACGAAAGGGATAAGAAGATCAAATACGATAGGGAGATATACGATCATATCTCCGAAAAGTGGGTTCCGGACAGTATAAGCTACCTGACAGAGGAAATCGATCTATACGAAAGGCCGCCAATGTACAGCTCCATACTCGGTTATCCCCTCTTCCGTTCAAATGATGAGAAAGTTGCATTCATAGCCTACGGCAAGATCCCACAGACACCCCTGGACTCGACGATTTTCGGAAAACACGAGATCATGCTTCTCGATAGGGCGAAGGATATTCTTTCACCAATATTCTCGAAAGAGGAGGGGCATGAGGAGGAAAAGCAATTCTCCTTTGAAGAACTCCTTGATTCGAACAGAAAGCTCATCCTCGAGAGGATTCAAAGTGAGATCGAAAGAGCGGAAAGATACCACCATGGATTTACCTTAACTATGTTCAGGATAAGGGGATTACTGGATTTACTTGAAAGCGATTATCAAAAAGCTCTGAGCCTGATCAACATGTTCAGCGTCGGTATAAAGAAGAAGGTCAGAAGGACAGATTATTTCTCTTGGATCGAACCGGACATCTTCTGTGTCCTTTCCCTGGAAAGCTATGAGCGTATCGGATATCTAGAGGATCGGCTTACGAGCTTCATTTCAAGCTGCTTGAAAAAGAACGGGCTTTTCAAGCCCGGTGGATTCTTTCCGGACAGCAGTTTCGCTCTGTACCCGGGACAATCTGAAAGTGCAGCCGATCTGATAGAAGAGGCAAAATCTAAGTTATAAAAGCAATTACACCCCATCCTTTTCAAAGTTGCTCAACCCGAAATACTGTGATATCTTACCAAGTTGGATCAGCGTTGTTTGCTAGGCATAGTATTAATGCATAGTTCGACTCAGAGGGATTTCCCTCGAGGAGGGGTAATTGTCACGTATCAGGAAGCTGGCACCAGACGTCACCGGTAAGATAGCGGCAGGTGAAGTGGTAGAGCGGCCCGCGAGCATCGTTAAGGAGCTGGTGGAAAACGCTCTTGACGCATCATCAAAACGCATAGATCTCCAGGTTTCGAACGGAGGGAAAACCCTTGTAAGGCTGGATGATGATGGTGATGGTATATCCAACGGGGATCTGCCACTCGCAGTTCAGAATTACTCTACGAGCAAGATCAAAGAAGCGGCCGATATCATGAATGTTCGAACTCTTGGTTTCAGGGGAGAAGCTCTGGCCAGTATCCGCTCCGTCTGCCGATTAACGATCAGGTCAAAATCAAAAACCGATGATATTGGTAGGGAGATGCAGTGGGAGGGTGATAGAATCGTGAAGGATGCTCCCTTTGTCAGAAACAACGGCACGGAAATCGTGGCAAGCGACCTGTTTCACAGTTTCCCGGCTAGGAGAAAGTTCCTATCCAGTGATCCAGCCGAACTGAGGCGCATCATTTCGCTGATTCGCAGTTTCTCTTTGTCATTCCCCTCTACCAGCTTCTCGATGAAAGGTGAGGATAAGGAGATTGTCTCCTATCCGGCTTCCCATCTCGAGGAAAGGGTGGAGGCGGTTTACGGAGCGGATACGTATCCGAGCTTGATACGATTCCATGATTGGGCGGGGCGTTTGTCTCTTCACGGATTTATATCCCAGCCGAACATGACACGCGGCAATAGATCGCTCCAGTACATTTTCGTCAACAACCGTCACATCAAGGATCGGCTACTCTCTCATGCAATCGGCCAGGCATACAAGTCTCTGATCCCCGGCGGCAGATTTCCTCTATTTGTTCTGTTTTTTGAGATACCACCTGAGGAGATCGATGTAAACGTTCATCCCGCCAAATCCGAGATTAGATTCAGAAACGAAAGGGAGATCCACCGATTCGTGTCTACAACCCTGAGGAAATACCTGAGTGGCGGAGAAATGTCATTCAGTGAAAAAGTCGAAAGCGTCTACAGGGATATTTTCCCGCATAGGGGAGGATCAACCGATAGCGGTATGGAATATATTGGCGAATCGACGCAACCCGGCTCTGTGGCACGGCGGGACGAAACCGATATAGGTGACAGCCGGCAGGAGTTGAATTTTGTATTAAAAGAAACACCGATGTCCCTATTCGAAGGAAACCAGGATGACAGGATGGCCACTTCCGGAAAGCTCTACTGGCAGCTCCACCAGAGTTACATATTGATTCAAATACGAGGAGGTATGGTCATCATAGACCAACATGCTGCTCATGAGCGGATTCTCTTCAATGAGGCGAATAGAAGTCTAGAAGGAGCCGCACCCGCCGTCCAACCCCTTTTATTTCCCGCAACGCTGGATCTCACGCCAGAGGAGTATGCGAGGTATGAAGAAATATCCGACATGATTGACAAGTTAGGATTCGAGATAGAGCCATTCGGCCTGCGATCCATCATCGTAAGGGGAATCCCGGCAGGCTTGAAGAACTGGAACGATGGACAGCTGCTACAGGAGATACTGGGCGAGAGATGGGAGGGAAAGGATCCAGTCACGGATCTATTGAAAACCTTCGCCTGTAGAGCGTCTATAAAAGCAGGCGATAAGCTTTCAGTCGAGGAGATGGAGAGCATTACGGATCAGCTATTTGCCACTGAGTTCCCATTCACATGCCCTCACGGCCGGCCGACGATGCTACGCGTAGGTCTCGCAGAGCTCAAGAGGCGTTTCAAGAGGACAGCGTCCAAGGAGAAATAAAACATGGATGCCTTGGTCATTCTTGGAGCGACAGGAACAGGCAAGAGCGATCTGGCATTGGAATTAGCCGGGAATCTGGGCGTAGAGATCGTATCCGTAGATTCCAGACAGATATATAAACGAATTGATATAGGGACATCGAAACCCACTCGAGCTCAGAGGGACGCAGTACCTCATCACATGATCGATCTCCTCGAATTAGATGAAAGGATCAATGCATCGTTGTTCGCCTGCATCGTAGAAAATACTATCGAGGAAATCATATCCAGGGACAAACTTCCGGTACTCGTAGGAGGATCGGGTCTGTATTTTCGAGCGATCTTCGAAGGACTGTTCGATATAAGCCTGGACGAGGAGGATAGAGCAGAATTCGCAGAATCGATAAAGGATACAGCCACAAATGCTCTTTATGAGGAACTCTGCAAGGTCGATCCTGACAGCGGGGACAGGATACATCCCAATGATCGTTACAGGATATCGAGAGCTTTGGAAGTCCACAACCTTTCCGGAACAACACTGAGCGAACACATATTGAGGCACAAATCTTCATCAGATACGGGGAAGAGGAGCTATCTAAAAATTGGAATAAGATTGAAACGGGAAGAGTTGTACGAAAGAATAGACAGGAGAACCGTTTTTATGATCGAAAACGGATGGGTGGAGGAGGTTGGGGATTTGCTCGATAGCGGTTTCTCGCCATCGTGTCCCGGTCTCAAAACACTCGGTTATCCCGAGGTAATTTCGTATGTGCAAGGTGAAATAGAACGGGATATGATGATCAACACCATACAACGCCTTACGAGGCAGTATGCGAAGCGCCAGGAGACCTGGTTTAGAAGCGAAGCGGACGTGACGTGGTTCGATGCCCATGGCGAATCATTGGCCGAGAAAGTCATCAGCGCAGTAACAAGGGGAAGAGACGTATAGCGTGGGCCCGAAGTGTATCTGTTTCAAGGACATGGAGCGGGGAAAGACATTGTGGAACCGTTAAATGCACCTTGACATGAATTTACGAAATTGGTATTTTCCGAAACGAGCAAACACTTTGATAAGCGGGCATAACTCAGCTGGTAGAGTATCAGCTTCCCAAGCTGAGGGTCGCGGGTTCGATTCCCGTTGCCCGCTCCATTGACACTAGAGTCCCCCGGAAGCATCTATACACGGGGGACTTTTTATTGCAAGATGGCTGTGAGAATAAAATCCGTTAGAGGAAATTCACCGTATTTTCGCCCTGGAGACGAAATACTCTCCATCGACTCCAGGCCCGTATACGATCAATTGGACATACTGTTTCTAACACATGATCAAGGCGCTATCAGGTTCGAGATCCGTAGAAAGGCCGGCGGAATCATACCGCTTGATGTTAGCCTCGATGTTTTCGAAGAAGCGGGACTATCCTTCGAGGAGATGAGGTTCACAAGGTGCGGGAGCAGATGCATATTCTGCTTTATCGATCAGATGCCTCAAGGCTTGAGAGAAACACTATACGAGAAGGACGACGATTACCGGCTAAGCTTCATATTCGGTAACTATATAACCTTGAACGACGTCAGCGATGAAGAAATAGACAGGATAATCGAGTACAACTTATCGCCTCTATACATCTCGGTACACGCCGTAGACCACAAGATTCGCGAACGTCTCTTTGGAAGACCCATCAAGCGTAATATCCTCGAGCTCCTGAAACGGCTGGGCAAGGGTGGCATCACGATGCATCTGCAGATCGTGCTTGTACCAGGCATAAATGACGGTGAATCTCTTGATAGTACGGTAGATGCATTATTCGAACTATATCCAGCCTGTCGGTCGGTTGCCGTTGTACCTGTCGGATTAACGAAGCATAGGAAAGGACTCGAGAATCTCCGGAAGGTCACGGAGCAGGAATCACGATCATTGATAAACTGGGCCGAGCGAAAGAGAAGCATATTCGTGTCGGCGACGGGGAACGAACATTTCCTCCACGTCTCCGATGAATTTTACATTACAGTACGAAGGAAAATACCTGACAGTGATTCTTACGACAATTTCCCACAGATCTCCAATGGAGTCGGGTTATGCCGCCAGTTTATCGATGATATCAAAAGGGACCTGGAGCGGCTCAAGAGCCGCAAACCAACGGGAATCGATATGGCCGTGGTTACGGGCACGATGGGTGGACGGTTTTTACGTAGGCACATTAAACCCATAATCGAATCCGAGTTCAGTAATGCCGCGATCGACATTATCGCTGTAAATAATTCCCTTTTCGGGAGTTCTGTAACAGTCTCCGGTCTGCTCTCCGGTAATGATATCATAAGATCGGTGGAAAGCAGCGGAACTAGCGCAAGATGCATAGTTATCCCGCCAAATGCCGTCAACAACGCCGGACTGCTTATTGATGATCTAAGCTTAGAGGACCTGGCGAAAAGGCTGGGCAGGCCAGTATTTGTTCCTGAAAGGACCTTTCTCGAGCCGGCAATCGTGGAGCCATGCAGAGAGGAGGCGACACGATGAAACGCTTACCCGTGGTCGCGATAATCGGCAAGCCGAATGTGGGAAAATCAACGCTATTCAACCGAATAGTCAAATCGAGAAAGGCGATCACACATCCCTCTCCAGGTGTGACAAGGGACAGGATGGACGAGCGTGTGAGATGGAACGATGTGGATTTCGTTATAGTGGATACCGGCGGTTTTCACATGGATGGGAGCACACCGCTACAGGGAGAGATATTCGATCGCATTAAACAATCAGCGGCCGAGGCGACCGTTATCATATTCCTTGTGGATATTGATACGGGGCCCACCGATGAAGATGAATCGCTGCTTCAGGTGCTCAAGTCCGAGAGAGAAAAGATGATACTCGTCGTAAACAAGGTAGAGAGCAATGAGGACAAATGGAGCACTCACGAATTCTACAGGCTTGGATTCCAGGATATCCATACCGTAAGCGCTCTACACGGCACTGGTGTGGCGGACATGCTCGACAAGCTCGTATCACTCCTCCCGCGTAAAACCGTTGGCGAAGTTACATCGGAGCTAAGAATCTCTATAGTAGGAAAGCCAAACGTCGGTAAAAGCTCGCTTGTAAACGCTCTGATCGGCAAGGAAAAACACATTGTTTCGGAGATTCCCGGCACGACAAGAGATGCAATAAGCCTGCGTTTAAAGTATCACGGAAAGGATCTCGTGCTCATTGACACTGCCGGTATAAAGAGGCGCGCACGCACGGAAAAGGGTCTTTCAACGATAAGCAGCCTTAAAAGCTTGAAGAGCATAAAGATCGCTGATATCGTCCTCGTAGTGATAGATGCTTCCGAAAGTATTTCTTACCAGGATACTAAGATAGCGGCTGCTGCTCATAAAGCCAGAAAGGGAATAATCGTTCTGCTGAATAAGTGGGATCTCGTCGAAAAGGAGAGGGGTATCCTGGAGAAGTATGCGAAGGATGTAAGAAAATCCATGCCATTCCTTTCGTACTCCCCTGTTTTGAGCGTTTCCGCTCTCACAGGACAGAGAATCAGCAAGATATTTTCTTTATGTATCGAAGTGCAGAGCCAGAGGCAAAAACGGATCCAGACAACGGAGCTCAACAGGTTGATCAAAGATGCCGTTTCGGATAATCCGCCGCGATTCTACAAGGGTGGAACCGGTAAGATTTTCTATGCCACACAGACCGACGTTAAACCGCCTACCTTCACTCTTTTTGTTAACAAATCCTCATATTTCCCTCGATCATATATACGTTATATAAATAATCGAGTAAGAAAAATGTTTACCTTCAGTGGCACAGCAGTTAAAATCTCCCTCAGATCAAAGGAAAGAAGGTCATGAGTTTCGTGTGGAATATACTACTGGTTTCCTTTCCTAGCTATCTGATAGGGGCTATTCCATCAAGCTATATAATGGGTAAGTTAGTGAAGGGTATAGACTTGAGGGAACATGGCAGTGGTAATCTCGGAGCTGCGAACACATTCAGGGTGCTGGGCAAGAAAGCGTCAATACCGGTTCTCCTGTTCGATATAAGCAAAGGATTCATAGCGGTGCACGTATTCTCGACTATAGGCGAGGAGCATTTCATATTTGCTATCCTGGCCATACTATTCGCAGTTCTTGGGCATAACTATTCAGTATTTGTGGGTTTTTCCGGCGGTAAGGGGGTAGGCACGACGACCGGAGCTTTCCTGGCAGTAGCCCCGGAAGCGGTGGCCATGTGTTTTGTCCTGTGGCTGCTGATATTGATCAGTGTGAGGATCGTGTCCGTGGCCAGTATAGCGGGAGCTGTATTCCTACTCCCGGCAATCTTGATATCCGATCGTTTACTGGGGAGCGAGACTCATATATCAATAATGATACTTTCATTGATCGTATCGTCGCTAGTTGTATTCAAACACAGATCGAATATCATGAGGCTGCGTGAAGGAAAAGAAAGCAAACTGTTCTAATTCGAAAGGTTTGATTATCAAGAGGAAACCAAAGAAAAGAATCAGGATAACGGTCCTTGGAGCCGGAAGTTGGGGAACGACACTCGCGATACATCTATCAAACAAAAGCTACGACGTCAGGCTCTGGGAGTATTTCGATGACCTTGCCAAGGAACTGATCCGGAAAAGAGTAAACAAGCGATTCCTGCCCGGAATTCGAATCCCATCCTCTATATTCATCACTTCCGATCTGGACGAAGCCCTTGAAAGTGCAGGGTACATTCTCTTCGCCGTACCCAGCCATACGATCAGGAATGTTGCCAGGATGGTCAATTCATCACCTAACCTGGACAGTAAGAGCGTGATCATAAACGCATCCAAGGGGCTCGAGGAAAAAACCCTCTGCCGCATGAGCGAAGTCCTGAACCAGGAGCTTCCTCAGCCCGCAAAAAAGATCACCGGCCTGCTAGGACCAAGCCATGCAGAAGAGGTCAGCAGGAAAATGCCTACATCCATAGTCGTTGCGGGACCTGATGAAACGGTACTTCAAAATATACAGAAAGTCTTTATCACCGAGAGTTTCCGTGTGTATACGAATACGGATATCATAGGAGTCGAGCTGGGAGTTTCGCTCAAGAATACGATAGCGATTGCCGCCGGCATCTGTGACGGTCTCGGTTTCGGGGACAACACCAAAGCCGCGCTCATTACCAGAGGTCTGGCTGAGATGAAAAGGCTTGCAGCCGGTATGGGGGGGAGGGAGGAAACGCTGAGCGGTCTGGCCGGTATCGGTGACCTGATAGTAACCTGCACGAGCCGGCACAGCCGCAACCGTTACGTCGGCGAACAGATCGGCAGGGGTAAGAAGCTCCGAGAGATATTGAACGAGATGGTGATGGTTGCAGAAGGTGTAAAGACCACTAAAGCAGCTGTTAGCCTGTCGTCCCGTGTTGGAATTGAATTGCCCATAGCCGAACAGGTGTACAAGGTGCTGTTCCAAAGAAAAAATCCGAAGAATGCCATTAGAGATCTAATGATCAGAAAAGCTAAAAAAGAGATGTAGGAGAGGTATAACCAGGAGTCTACCAATCCATTAAGAAGGTGGAATCAAGATGAAGAACGAAACGCGAAAACTCTACTATTCAATAGGAGAAGTCAGTGAGCTGGTTGATGTCAAACCTCATGTGCTGCGCTATTGGGAAACTCAATTCCCCGTATTAAAACCTAAAAGAAGCAGGGCCGGGAACAGGACTTACAGGATACGAGATATAAAGTATCTTCTTACGATAAAGCATCTGCTGTACGAGAAGAAATTCACAATTTCCGGTGCAAGGAAAAAACTCAAAGAGTCGAATAACAATTTGGACGCGGTGATCGAACAGTTACAGATTCCATTCGCGGATCCCAAAAAAAGAAGTCTATACGTGTCGATAAAAAGCGATCTCCTTGAATTAAAGGAATTGGTTGATAAACTTTAACTTAAAAATGAGCTTGTCTGCTCCAAATAGGTTGTTATATTCTTAATCGGTCGGGGCGTGGCGCAGTCCGGTAGCGCACTAGCATGGGGGGCTAGTGGTCGCTGGTTCAAATCCAGTCGCCCCGACCATTGATTATGTCTAGTAATGGCTTCATACGTCTTATATAGAACAGCAGCTTTCCTTGCGCGTGTATTACCACGTTGCATCATAGACCGTATATCCATCTCAATAGCCTATCTCTTCTATCTGTTCAGGCACACTATTCGTAAAAACGTGCGTGCAAATCTGGAAATACTAGAGATCACCGGCGCCAGGCCGTTCGATGTATTCAAGAATTTTGCGAGAGCAACAACGGATTTTCTGATACTCTCCTCTGGAAAGGGTGAGGGCCTTGTCTCATCATGCCGTCTTAATGGCAAGGATATACTGGATCGAGTCCTGAAAGGCGGGAAGGGTGCTCTGCTTATCGCGCCCCACATTGGTCCATGGGAAGTTGCAGGGGCGCATTTGGCATCTTCGGGCTACAGTATCCATACAGTGGCTCTCGGGCATCAATCTGCCAGGGTAACGAGATTCTTCAGTGCGAACAGGAAAAAGTGGGGTATAGAGGACTATGAACCGGACAGCAGCACCGCGAAGCTACTCCGTTCCCTTCGTGCCGGAGAGGTGGTTGTGCTTTTCATCGACAGGAACTTCGGGGTGAACGGTATCGATCTTACTTTCTTCGACAGATCCGTGAACCTTCCATACGGTCACATTGTGCTTTCAAAGAGATCGGGTGCCCCAATGATTCCATGCTGCTGCTTCTACACCGGCGATGGGGCTGTCGAAATAGTCATCGACGAACCGGTAGAGTCGGATACACAAGTCGAGAGGAAGCCGATGAATCGCATCGGCTCCGAATGCCTCGAACGTGTAGAGAATTCCATACGAGCGCACTACGAGCAGTGGTTTGCATTTGACCATCTATGGATGGAGTAGAAGATTGAATGATGAGTTCGGAGCTGTGATTCCCGCTTACAACGAGGCCGCGCATATATCAGATACGATTCGCAAAATAAAGAAATACATAAAACCAAGCAATATGATAGTCGTCGACGACGGATCCACGGATAATACCGCGGAACTAGCCGGGCTCGAGGAAGTGCCGATAATCCGTCACAAGAGCAATATGGGGAAAGGTATTGCATTGATCGAAGGCCTCAACATGCTGTTTTCGAAGAGGGAGATCGAAGCGTCATTCACTCTGGATGCGGACGGGCAGCACGATCCGGATGATATCCCCAAGTTCATAGAGCTCTACAGGCAGAGGCATATAGACCTCCTGATAGGTAATCGTATGAACAGAACGGAAAACATGCCCTATATAAGGATATTATCCAACAGGATCTCTTCTTTCATCATAAGCCTGAGGGCCGGTACAAGGATCGAGGACAGCCAGTCTGGATACAGGCTCATTCGTTCATCCCTATTCAAAGAGCTCGCCTTGTCGACCTCTCACTATGACACCGAGAGTGAAATACTGATAAGAGCTGGAATAAAAAAAGCCAGGATCGAATCAATACCCACGTGTACCATCTATGCGGCCGAAAGAAGCACGATAAACCCGATCAGGGACACATTTCGTTTCTTGATCCTCATATTAAGGAGCCTCTTCTGGTAATTAGCTGTTATATAAGGGCATATGCGGTTCATCTTTGATATTTTCGATAGATGTTTACCCTTGAACAATTTACTTTCTCTAAGCGGTAAAATTCTGGTAGAATGCCATTTCGCCGTATACCGGTAAGACATGGATTGGTCATACCCCGTTATTGATCGGCGAATCGTAGAATCAGCAGGGTGACATGATAACCGCCGTAACTTATGGAATCACAGCGTAGGAAGAGAAGGGCCGATGTCGAGCGAGAGAACGATTCTGATCACCAATGACGATGGAATAAGATCGGATGGCATCGAAGCCCTGAAGAATTCCTTGGAAGGTCTCGGTCAAGTTATAATGGTTGCTCCGGATCAGGAGCAGAGCGCCAGCAGCCATGCGATTACCCTCGATAAGCCACTACGAATTACCGAGTATTCGAACAGTGTTTTTGGGGTTTCGGGCACGCCCACCGACTGTGTGATCCTTGCTGTTCACGGCATACTGAAAAGAAAGCCGGATCTTCTTCTTTCTGGTATAAATCACGGACCTAACATGGGCGAGGACGTCAACTATTCGGGAACGGTCGCAGCGGCCCTCGAGGGTTTTATCCTGGGAATACCATCGATAGCAGTGTCCATCGCCTCCTGGGAAAACGTCCCCCTTGATGCAGCCGCCAAGGCCTCGCGATACCTGGCCGGAAAGATGTCGGATCTAGATGCATCCATTAACAGAATCTGGAATATCAACGTTCCTCCACTCCCGGCGGATGAGATCAAGGGTATAAAAATAACTAAACTTGGATCCAGGGTTTACAATGATCTGATTATCAAAAAAACCGATCCGCGTGGTAAGGACTACTTCTGGATAGGTGGGGGGGAGCCCGGTTGGAGCTATGAGGAAAATACAGACTTCGCCGCAGTGACGGACGGCTATATCTCGGTATCACCTCTATCTGTCGATCTAACCGACTACAAAGATATATTTGAATTGAAG
>Ga0180431_10004544_pt1 | contig 17278 bp, 18 predicted proteins | sample SS_ome_11_FD_132459 | JGI IMG/M metagenome (GOLD analysis project Ga0180431, IMG submission 132459) | Hypersaline lake sediment archaeal communities from the Salton Sea, California, USA - SS_1_MS_1 metaG | ecosystem: Environmental > Aquatic > Non-marine Saline and Alkaline > Hypersaline >... | reverse complement strand
GCCGAGGCGCTCGGGCTGGGCATCCGCGCCGCCGCCGTCACCGTCAGCCGCGCCGGCGCCAACCCGCCCTGGGCCGGGGAGCTGTGAGATGCGCGCCCTGATCCAGCGGGTGCGCGAGGCAAGCGTGACGGTCGATGGCACCGTGATCGGCCAGTGCGGGCCGGGGATGCTGATCCTGGTCTGCGCGATGGCCGGGGATACGGAGGCGGAGGCGGAGCGGCTGGCCGCGCGGATCGCCAAGCTGCGGATCTTCAAGGACGAGGCGGACAAGATGAACCGTTCGGTCCGCGACATCGGGGGCAGTGCGCTCGTGGTCAGCCAGTTCACGCTTGCCGCGGATACGTCGCGCGGCAACCGCCCCGGCTTCTCTGCCGCCGCCCCGCCGGAGGAAGGCGAACGGCTGTACCTGCATTTCGCCGAGGCACTGAGGCGCGAGGGCGTGCCCTGCGAGACCGGGCAGTTCGGGGCCGACATGAAGGTGGCGCTGGTCAACGACGGGCCGGTCACGATCTGGATGGATACGGCGGAAAGGTAGGGGCGCGGCCCCAGGCTCCGCCCGTTCGTCGCTGAAAACGCTCCACCGGAGCGTCGTCCGGGCGCTCCCCAGGGCTCCGCCCGTTCGTCGCTGAAAACGCTCCACCGGAGCGTTTTCCGGGCGCTCCCCGGCCCTCGGCTTGCGCCTCGGGCGTTCGGGCCTTACGACTGTCCACCGGACAGTCGTCCGGGCGGCCCTCACCCCTGCGGCGTCATCGACTGGCGTTGCCGCTTGCGCTCCAGCCCCAGACGGTGCTCGCGCCAGATGATCACGATCCCGGCGGACACCACCAGCGCCGCGCCGGCCAGCACCGTCAGCGTCGGCGCCTCGGCGAAGAAGACATAGCCGACGACCAGCGCCAGCAGCATCGAGACATAGTCGAACGGCGCGATCACCGAGGCGTCGGCATGGCGGTAGGCGGCCGTCAGGAACACCTGCCCGAACCCGCCAAGCACCCCGGCGGCCACCAGCTTCGCCGCCGTCTCGGGCGTGGGCAGCACCCAGCCCCAGGGCAGGGTGACGAGCGACAGGAGCGCCGCGTTGACGGAAAACCAGAAGACGATCGCCGAGGTCGTTTCCTCCGCCACCAGCTTGCGCACGAAGATCTGCGCCAGCGCCGCAAAGACCGCGCCGGTGAAAACGATCATCGCGCCCAGCGCCTCGGCCGCCGCCATCTGCCCGCCCTGCAGGGCGGTCAGTCGCGGCGACAGGATGATCAGCACGCCGGCCAGCCCCAGCACCACCGCGAAGATCCGGAACGCCCGCACCGTCTCGCCCAGGAACATCGCGGCGAAGACGACGGTCAGCAGCGGCGCGGCATAGCCGATCGCGGTGACCTCGGGCAGCGGCAACAGGCCCAGCCCGGCGAAACCGCAGGCCATCGCGGTGGTGCCCACCACGGCGCGCCAGACATGGCCCAGCGGGTTTTTCGTCGTCAGCCCCTGGCCCAGCTTGCGGGTCGCGATCAGCCAGACCAGGATCACCGGGACGGCAAAGGCCGAGCGGAAGAACACCGCCTGCCCCGGCGGCACCTCGCCCCGGGCGGCCTTGACCAGCGCCGCCATCGCCACGAAGACGGTGACCGAAAGAACCTTGAGAAGAATGCCGCGGATCGGGTTCATGCCTGTTTCCCGCCGGCATAGAACGCGCCGACGCGGCAAAGCGCAAGCCCCGGCGCGGCGCCCGTCAGGCCGCCGCGCGCCGCCGGGCCGGGCCGACGAGCGCCGCGAGGCCGAGGATCGCGCCGGACACGACGGCGATCATCCCGGCCGCCGACAGCGCCGCGGGAAAGCCCAGCCAGAGCGGCGCGTATCCCGCCAGCACGAAGCCCAGCACCGCCGCGAGCACGGCGAAGCCCAGCGTCCAGCCCAGCATCGGGCCCAGCCGTTCGGTCATCAGCCGCGCCGCGGCGGGCGGGCAGACGAACATCGCGATCACCAGGATCGAGCCGACGGCGTCGAAGGCCGCCACCGCGGCCAGCGCGGCGGCCAGCGTCAGCCCCAGCCCGATCGCCGCCACCGGAAGGCCGAGGACGGCGGCGAAGCCCGCGTCGAAGGTCGCGATCACCAGCGCCCGCCAGGCCAGCGCGGCCAGCAGCGCCACCGCCGCGGCGGCCAGCGCCATCCGCCCCAGTTCCGCCGGCAGCCCCGACAGCGCCGCCGGATCGGCCAGCGACGACCAGCCCCGCGCCTCCAGCCAGACAAGGCTTTCAAGGCTGCCCATCAGCGCGTGTTCGACATCGAGATGCACGCCCGAGGTATCGCTGCGCTCCAGAAGCAGGACGCCGGCGGCGAACATCGCGGTGAAGACGATGCCCATCGCCGCCCCCGGCTCCACCCGCCCGGCGCGGATCAGGAACTGGATCAGCAGCACCGCCACCACCGCCGCCCCGGCCGCGCCCAGCAGCATCGGGATCGTCGCGATCCGCCCGGTCAGCAGGAAGGCCACCACGATGCCGGGCAGCACGGCATGGCTGATCGCGTCGCCCAGCAGCGCCTCGCGGCGCAACAGCAGGAACACGCCGGGCACCGCGCAGGCCACGGCGGCCAGCGTGCCGATCAGCATCGGCACCAGCGTGAAACCCAGGAATTCCCCCGCCGCGGTCATGGCGCCGCCCTCGGCGCCGGTTCGGCCCCGCGCCGCAGCGCGCGGGCCAGCATCCCGCGGCGCGGCGCGGCCAGCATCGAGACGGCAAAGCCCGCCGTCGCCACCAGCACCACGATCGGCCCGGTGGGCAGCGCCGGCGCGGTGGACGAGATCGCGGCGCCGACATAGCCCGCCGCCGCGCCGATCGCCCCGGCAACCGCAACCAGCCAGCCGCCCCGGTCGGCCCAGAACCGCGCGGCGGCGGCCGGGATGATCAGCAGCGCCACGATCAGCACCAGCCCGACGATCTTCAGCCCGATCACCGTCACCGCGACCGCGAGCGCGGTGACGGCGCGGTCGATCCCCGCCACCGGCAGGCCCGCGGCGCGGGCGAAGGCCGGGTCGAAGGCCGACCACAGCATCGACCGGCCCAGCGCCAGCGCCGCCAGCGTCACCACCCCAGCCCCGGCGGCGATCGTCAGCGCCTCGTTTCGCAGCATCCCCGCCGTGGCGCCCAGCAGCATCGACTCGAGCCCCGCCGCGCGCCCTGTGGGCAGGGCCTGCACGACGGTCAGCAGCACCACGCCCGCCCCGAAGAACGCCGACAGGACCGCGCCGATCGCGGCATCCTCGGGCAGCCGGGTAAGGCGCGCCAGCCGGTCGACGGCCCATGCGCCCAGCGCGGCCGAGGCCGCCGCGCCCAGCATCAGCCCCGGCAGTGCGCGGCCGTCGAGGCCCAGGGCCACCATCACCAGAAACGCCGCCGCGAGGCCCGGCAGCGTGGCATGGCCGATCGCGTCGCCCAGCAGCGCCCGGCCGCGCAAGACGAGGAAGGCCCCCGTCACCCCGGCGGCAAAGCCGAGCCCGGCGGCGCCCAGCGTCACCAGCGTCGCGTTGTAGCCAAGCCCGAGGCCGAGCGCCTGCCAGATCATCCTATTCCGCCGCCGTCGCCGCCGCCGCCGACAGGCCCGGCAACCGGCCGCCATAGGCTTGGGCCAGCGCGGCATTGGTGAAAGCCACGGCCACGCTTCCCTCGGCGACCGGGCGGCGATTGAGGATCAGGACGCGGTCGAAATACTCCGCCACCGTCGCAAGGTCGTGATGCACGGCGACCAGCGTGCGGCCCTCGGCCCGCAGCCGGTGCAGCACCGCGACGATCGCCGCCTCCGTCGCGGCATCGACCCCGGCGAAGGGTTCGTCCAGCAGGTAGAGATCGGCGCCCTGCGCCAGCGCGCGGGCCAGGAACACGCGCTGCTGCTGGCCGCCCGAAAGCTGGCCGATCTGGCGATCCGCGAACTCCTCCATGCCGACCAGCGCGAGGAAATCGGCGGCGCGGGCGCGATGCCGCGCCGCGACCCGGCCGAACAGCCCCAACTCGCGCCACAGGCCCATCAGCACGACGTCGATCACCCGGATCGGGAAATCCCAGTCCACGCTGGCGCGCTGCGGCACGTAAGCCAGCCGGTGCCGGGCCCCGGCCAGCGGCCGGCCGAACACCTCGATCCGGCCCGCCGTGGGCGCCAGCGCGCCCACCACGGTCTTGATCAGCGTCGACTTGCCCGCGCCGTTCGGCCCGACGATGGCCGTCATCGTGCCCTCCGGGAACGCGGCGTCGACGGCCTCGATCGCCGGTGCGTCGCCATACCCCGCCGAAATCTCGCGAAGCGCGAGCGCGGCGGGGATGGTATCTCGACCCGGTTCGCCCATCGCCGTCACAGCCCCGCCGACAGCCGGCCGTTCAGGCCGCGCTGGGGCACCCGGCCGCCCAGCGCGCCGGCGATCGTGGTCACGTTGTGGTCGATCATGCCAAGCCAGGTGCCCTCGTAGCTGCCCTCGGGCCCCATCGCGTCGGAGAACAGCTCGCCGCCGACGATGACCTCGTGGCCGCGCGCCGCCGCGCCCTCGATCAGCGCGCGGATGTTGCGATCCGAGACCGAGCTTTCGACGAACACCGCGCCGATCCGGCGACTGACCAGCAGGTCGACCAGTTCGCCGATCCGGTTCAGCCCGGCCTCCGATTCCGTGGAAATCCCCTGGATCCCCTGCACCTCGAAGCCGTAGGCGCGGCCGAAATAGGCGAAGGCATCATGCGCGGTGACCAGAACGCGCGCCTCTTCGGGCACGCTGGCCAGCACCTCGCGCGCATAGGCGTCGAGCCGCGCGGCCTCGGCCCCGTAGGCCTCGGCATTGGCGGCGAACGCCGCCGCCGCCCCGGGCCGGGCCTCGGCCAGCATGTCGCGCGCCGCCAGCGCGACGAGCGACCACAGATCGGGATCCATCCAGACATGCGGATCGTGCGCGTCGGCATATTCGCCATGCGCGATCAGCCGGTCCTGCGGCACCGCCGCGCCCAGCGCGACCACGGGCTTGGTGCCGGCGAGATCGGCGAGGAAGGGTTCGAGTTGCGCCTCAAGTCCCAGCCCGTGCCACGCCACCAGGTCGGCCCGCGCCATCGCGAGGATATCCGTTCGCGTCGGCCGGAAGCCGTGCGGGTCCAGCCCCGGCCCCATCAGCGATCGCGCCTGAACCTCGGCCCCGCCGACCGCCGCCACGACATCGCCGATCATCCCCGTGGTCGCGACGACCTGCAGCGGCGCGGCCGCCCGCGCGCCGACCGGCAGGGCCAGCGCCCCCGCACCGACAAGCATACCCAGCGCAGCCCGTCGCGAGATCGCACCCGGCACCGTCATGTCTCGTGTCCTCCATCCTGTTGCTGACAGGACAATATGAGAACCGTTCGCAAGAAGTCAAATGGATTGCGACTTATTCGCAATTGCAGGACAGACGGGATGGCGCGGTGGCGAGGAAGCGCTGGAACTGCCGCCCGGTTCGGGGGTATCCCCGGTGCGGAGCGGTGGGCAAGGGCCGCACCGGCAGCCCGCTACGGAGCAGAGCATGACATTCGACCGCAAGATCCGCATCGCCCCCTCGATCCTCTCCGCCGATTTCGCCGATTTCGGCCGCGAGATCCGCGCGATCGAGGCGCAGGGCGCCGACTGGGTCCATGTCGACGTGATGGACGGCCATTTCGTGCCGAACCTGACCTTCGGCCCGCCGGCGGTGAAGGCGTTCCGCAAGCATGTGACGACCTTCATGGACGTGCACCTGATGATCGCGCCGGTCGATCCCTATATCGAGGCCTACGCCGAGGCCGGGGCAGACCTGATCTCGGCCCATGTCGAGGCCGGGCCGCATATCCACCGCACCTTGCAGGCGATCCGGGCGCAGGGCGTGAAATCGGGCGTGGTGCTGAACCCCGGCACCCCGGTCGAGGCGGTGGAACACGTGCTCGACCTGTGCGACCTCGTGCTGCTGATGACCGTGAATCCCGGCTTCGGCGGGCAGAAGTTCATCCGCTCGGGCGTGGAAAAGACCCGCCGGCTGCGCGCGATGATCGGCGATCGGCCGATTCATATCCAGATCGACGGCGGCGTGACCGCCGAGACCGCGCCGCTGGTGGCCGCCGCCGGGGCCGATGTGCTGGTGGCGGGCTCGGCCGTGTTCCGCGGCGGGTCGGCCGACGATCCGGCACCCTACGGCGCGAACATCCGCGCGCTTCGGGCAGCGGCGGAGGCCACGCGCGGCGACATGGCCTGACCGGCCGCGCGCCCGGCGGGCCTTGCCTCGCCGCCGCGCCGCGCCGAAACTCCCGCCATGACCGACACGCCGCCTCCCGCCGCGCCCCGGCTTCGCCTGCGCCTGCAGTTCGGTCCCGGCGTGATGTTCGGGCCGGGCAAGGCCGACCTTCTGGAAGGCATCCGCGAAACCGGGTCGATCGCTGCCGCCGGCCGGCGGATGGGGATGAGCTACAAGCGCGCCTGGACGCTGGTGGAAACCCTGAACGCGGCCTTCGCCGAACCGCTCGTCGCCTCGGCGCGCGGCGGTTCGGGCGGCGGCGGCGCCGGTCTGACCGAGGCGGGAGAGACCGCACTGGCACGCTACCGGGCGCTGGAAGCCGCCGCAGCCGTGGCCGGTGCCGACGATATCGCGGCGCTGCAAGCGATGCTGCGGCCCGGCATCGCATCGGATATTTCCGATGAAACATAACGCTTGACGCACCGGTCGCCCCCTTCGTTATGTTTGCGCAGACATAACGACTGGATGGCCCATGCCCCGCCTGTTCCTGCGTCGCACCCTGCTTTGCGCAGCCCTCGTCCTCGCCCCGCTCGCCGCCGCGGCGGAGCAGGTGACCGTGTTCGCCGCCGCCTCGCTGCGCACGGCGCTGGACGACTTCGCCGCCGACTGGCAGGCCGAAACCGGCCATGCCGCCGCGATCAGCTATGCCGGGTCGAGCGTGCTGGCCAAGCAGATCGTCGCCGGCGCCCCGGCCGACGTGTTCATCTCGGCCAGCATCGGCTGGATGGACGAGGTCGAGGCCGCCGGCCTGATCGCCGGGGCCGCGCGGCGCGACATCCTCGGCAACAGCCTGGTCCTGATCGCCCACGGCAGCGATGCGACCGCCGTCGGGATCGGGCCGGAGACCGACCTGCCGGGCCTGCTGGGCGACGGCAGGCTGGCAATGGCGCTGGTCGATGCGGTGCCGGCCGGGCAATACGGCAAGGCGGCGCTGGAAAGCCTTGGCCTGTGGGGCCCGGTCGCGCCGGCGGTCGCGCAGGCCGACAACGTGCGCGCCGCGCTGGCGCTGGTCGCCAGCGGCGAGGCCCCCCTCGGCATCGTCTACGCGACCGATGCCGCGGCGGAAGACAATGTCACCGTCGTCGGCACCTTCCCGCCCGACAGCCACCCGCCGATCGTCTATCCCGCCGCGCTGCTGGCCGGGGCGGCCGATGCCGCCGACCGCGCGTTCTTCGAGGCGCTGACCTCTGCAACCGCCACCGCGGCGTTTCGCAGGCAGGGCTTCACGGTTCCGCCGTGACGCGCCGGGAACCGCCCGAGCCGCCGCGCGGCGGCTTCCCCGTCGCCGGGGCCCAGGATAGGAAGGGGCGATGCTGACCGACTGGTTGTCCCCGGAAGAATGGCAGGCCGTCGCCCTGTCGCTGCGCGTGTCGTTCTGGGCCGTCGCGGCCAGCCTGCCGCTGGGCATCTTCACCGCCTATGCGCTGGCGCGCTGGCGCTTTCCGGGCAAGCAGATCGTCAATGGCCTTGTCCATCTGCCGCTGATCCTGCCGCCGGTGGTGACGGGCTACCTTCTGCTGCTGACCTTCGGGCGCACCGGCACCGTCGGCCGATTCCTCGACGAGTGGTTCGGCCTCGTCTTCGCCTTCCGCTGGACCGGCGCGGCGCTCGCCGCCGCCGTCATGGCCTTTCCGCTGATGGTGCGCGCGATCCGGCTGGCGATCGAGGCCGTCGATCCGAAGCTGGAAGAGGCCGCTTCGACCCTGGGCGCGGGGCCGGTGCGGGTGTTCGCCACCGTCACGCTACCGCTGATCCTGCCCGGCGTGCTGGCCGGCGCGATCCTCGCCTTCGCCAAGGCGATGGGCGAATTCGGCGCGACGATCACCTTCGTGTCGAACATCCCCGGCCAGACCCAGACGCTGCCCTCGGCGATCTACGCCTTCCTGCAGGTGCCGGGCGGCGAGCCGCAGGCGGCCCGGCTGGTGCTGGTCGCGGTGGCGGTGGCGATGGTGGCGCTGCTGGCCTCGGAATGGCTGGGCCGGGCCGTGGCACGACGGATCGCGGGCCGATGACGCTGGATGTCCGCCTTGTCCACCGGCTGCCGGGCCTGACGCTCGATCTCGCCTTCGAGGCGCCGGCGGGGCTGACCGCGCTGTTCGGCCGCTCCGGCGCGGGCAAGACGACGGTGATCAATGCCGTGGCCGGGCTGCTGCGCCCCGATGCGGGCCGGATCGTGGCCGAGGGAACGGTGCTGCTGGACACCGACCGCGGCATCTGCCTGCCGCCGCACCGGCGCCGGATCGGCTATGTCTTTCAGGACGCGCGGCTGTTTCCGCATCTGACGGTGCGGCAGAACCTGCTGTTCGGCAATCGCCTTGCCCCGCGCGGCGATCCGGGCGCGCCGCTCGACCGGATCGTCGAGATGCTGGGGATCGGCCCGCTTCTGCCGCGCCGGCCCGGCGCGCTGTCGGGCGGCGAGAAAAGCCGCGTGGCGCTGGGCCGCGCGATCCTCGCCAAGCCGCGGGTGCTGTTGATGGACGAACCGCTCGCCGCGCTCGACGAGGCGCGCAAGGCGGAAATCCTGCCCTATCTCGAACGGCTGCGCGACGAGATCGGCCTGCCGATGCTTTATGTCAGCCATTCCGCGGCCGAGGTCGCGCGGCTTGCCACCACGATCGTGCTGATCGAGGCCGGGCGCTGCACCGCCGCCGGCCCGGCGGCAGAAATCCTGTCGGACCCGGCGCTGGCGCCGGGGATGGGGCTGCGCGAGGCCGGGGCGATCCTGCCCGCCCGCGTGGCCGCGCAGGAGGACGACGGGCTGACCCGGCTCGACACCGCCGCGGGGCCGGTCTGGCTGCCGCGGGTGCCGGCCGCGCCGGGAACGTCGCTGCGGATCCGGATCCTCGCGACGGACGTGATGATCGCCACCCGAAGGCCCGAGGCGCTGTCGGCGCTCAACGTCCTGCCCGGCCGGGTGACGGCGCTGCGCGCCGGCGAGGGGCCGGGGGTGATGGTGCAGCTGTCGCTCGGCGGTGCGCCGATCCTGGCGCGGATCACCCGCCGGTCGGCCACGGCGCTGGGCCTTGCGCCGGGGCGCGAGGTCTACGCGGTGCTCAAGGCGGTCTCGGTCGCGGCCGAAAGCATCGGCGGCGGCTAGCGCCCGGCGCCGGCGGACAGCCGCCGGCGGTGGCGGCCCGGACAGGACAACCGGGCACGGCCCGCGAGGCCCCGATATCGCCGCGTCGCGCGCGATCATCCGGCACCTGCCGAGGGCCACGACCACAGCGACCCAGGCGCACACCGACGCTGCCGTCGCGACGCCGCGCGACGGATCATGCCCTGCCGGCCCGCGCGGTGCCCGGCGGATCCGGGATCGGCGCAGCGGACCGATCAGGCCTCGTGCTCGGCCCGCGTGATCCGGAATATCCGCAAGGCGGGATCCGTCCGGCTCGGGCCGTCATGGCGGTAGCCAGCCTTTTCCAGCACCCGCGCCGACGCGGCATTGTCCTCGTGCACGACGGCATAGAGATCGCGGAGCGACCGCCAGTTCAGGAACGCGCGCTCGGTGAACAGGGCGACGATCTCGCTGCCCATGCCCTGCCCCCAATGCGCCCTGCCGATCCAGTAGCTGATCTCGGCCGTGTCGCGATCCCGCGACTTCTCGGGGAAGGCGAGACGTGCCTGCCCCACGACCTCGCCCGCGCGTTCCACCGCGCAGACGTCGTGATGACCCTGCGCGGCCGAGATCTCGATCAGCGCGCGGGCGGTTTCCTCGTCCAGCGGGTCGGGATAGGTCTCGGGCATGTAGGTCCAGACCTCCGGATCGTCGAGCAGCGCCCGGTACACCGGCAGGTCTTCGGGCCGCCAGCGCCGGAACGCGTAGGGCGACGCCGCCGCGCGCGCCTCGCGCGCCGTCCGCTCCGCGGTCCCGCGCAGATGGGACAGACGCAGATCGTCTTCACAGTCCTGCGTGACCCAGCCCTGCTGCAGCGGATCAAAGGCCAGGGCGATCCCGTTCTCCCGGCAGAAGTCGATTTCCTCGCGATCGAGCGTGCCGGCAAATCGCGGCTTGTCGCTCCGGAAGCTGCGGCCGCTCGGCAGCGACAGCGCCTGCTTTCTGGATTGCATGTCAAACTCCCGTTGGCGGGGCCCCGTCCGCACACCAAGGCCGTCGGGGCCAAATAATATGGTTATTGAATACTTAGTTAACATTAGATAGGAACCGCGTTGGCGCTGTCGAGTGGTCAGGAAGCGGATTCTTTCGATTTTTGGCCTTGACTCGCACCTCGAATCGCCTGCCCGCCGCTCACGGCGCCGGAGCGCCGGTCAGACCGTATCGCGCCAGTTCCTCGTAGCGCGCGCCCTTGCGCGACAGCCGCGACCGCCAGAGCCCGAATCGGTCCACCCGGAACGGTGGCGCGCGAAACCCGGCGCGGCTGGCGAGGTCGTCGCGAAGCGCCGCGATGTCGGATCGCGCCGGGGTCGCCGACAGCCGCGCGATCGTGACATGCGGGCGGAACCGCTGCCGGGCAAACGCGAGGCCGGCGGCGCGCAGGGCACGCACCACGGCCTGTTCGAGCATCGCCAGCGCCGGGTTCGGCACCACGCCGGCGAAGACCAGCCGCGGCGCCTGCTCGCCGAAGATGTCGACCCCGGCAAGTTGCAGGTCGAAAGCCGGGGCGAGCAGCCCCGACAGCGCCAGATGCGCCTCCTCCAGCGCCGCGTCGGTCTGGTCGCCGAGAAAGGCCAGCGTCAGGTGCAGGTTCTCGCGCGGCACCGGGCGCCCGACGCTGAGGCCGCGTTGCAGGGCCGCAAGCGCGTCGCGGATGTCGTCGGGAAGCGCGATGGCCACGAATGTCCTGTGCCGGTCGGTCATTCCCGAACCGTCGGCCAAAGCCGGCGCCACCGCAACCCGCCCCGGTCTGCCGGGCCGGGGCCGCCCGCATCGCCGGCCGCGCGGCGGCCGGGTCATCGGATTGATTTGCCCGAAGGATCAGTTAGTCCTTAGGCATGAGCCGCGCCACGGCGGCCGAATCAACGAACAGGGAGACATCACATGAAAGTCACTGGCGCCATTGCCGCCGTGCTGCTGGCCACCACGGCCCTGCCGGTCACGGCCGAAACCCTGCGCTGGGCGCGGGCGGGCGACTCGCTCACGCTCGATCCGCATGCCCAGAACGAGGGGCCGACCCACACGCTGGCCCACCAGATGTACGAACCGCTGATCATCCGCGACATGGCCGGCGCGTTCCAGCCCGCGCTGGCGACCGACTGGGCGCCGAAGGCCGACGACCCGAATGTCTGGGTGTTCAACCTGCGCCAGGGTGTCACCTATCACGACGGCGCCGATTTCACCGCCGAGGACGTCGTGTTCTCGATCAACCGCGCGAAGTCGGAAAACTCCAACATGAAGGAGCTTCTGTCCTCGGTCGTCGAGGTCCGCGCGGTCGATGACCACACCGTCGAGTTCGTCACCGACGGGCCGAACCCGATCCTGCCGTCGAACCTGACCAACCTGTTCATGATGGACAAGGGCTGGACCGAGGCGAACGGCGCGGTAGACGTGCAGGATGTCGAGGGCGGCGAAACGACCTTTGCCGCCACCAACACCAACGGCACCGGCCCCTACAAGCTGGTCTCGCGCGAACCCGACGTGCGCACCGTGCTGACGATCAACGAGGACTACTGGGGCAAGGACGACTTCCCGCTCGATGTCACCGAGATCGTCTACACGCCGATCCAGAACGCCGCGACCCGCGTCGCCGCGCTTTTGTCGGGCGAGGTCGATTTCATCCAGGACGTGCCGGTGCAGGATCTCGGCCGGGTGGCGAGCACCGAGGGCCTTGTCGTCAAGACGGCGCCGCAGAACCGGGTGATCTTCTTCGGGATGAACATGGGCGCCGATGACATCGCCCGCGACAATGTCGAGGGCGCGAACCCGCTGGCCGACGCGCGGGTGCGCAAGGCGATGTCCATGGCGATCAACCGCGACGCCATCAAGCAGGTGGTGATGCGTGACCAGAGCCAGCCCGCCGGGATGATCGCGCCGCCCTTCGTCAACGGCTGGACCGCCGAGATGGACGCCTCGGCCGCAACCGACATCGAGGCCGCCAAGGCGCTGATGGCCGAGGCCGGCTATGGCGACGGTTTCTCGATCCAGCTCGACTGCCCGAACGACCGCTACATCAACGACGAGGCAATCTGCCAGGCCGCCGTGGGCATGCTGGCCCAGGTCGGCGTGACCGTGAACCTCGACGCCAAGCCCAAGGCCCAGCACTTCCCGCTGATCACCAACGGCGAGACCGATTTCTACATGCTGGGCTGGGGCGTTCCGACCTACGATTCGGAATACATCTTCAACTTCCTCGTCCATACCCGCACCGAAGAGCGCGGCAGCTGGAACGGCACCGGCTATGCCAACCCCGAGCTTGACGCGAAGATCGTCAGCCTCGCCTCGGAAACCGATCTCGACGCCCGCAACGCGACGATCGCCGAGATCTGGCAGGTGGTGCAGGACGAACAGCTCTACATCCCGATCCACCACCAGGTGCTGAACTGGGGGATGGCCGACAAGGTCGGCATCGACGTGAGCCCCGAGGACGACCCGAAGATGAAGTTCTTCACGATGAACTGAGCCTTGTGCGGCGGGCCGGGCCGGCCCGCCCGCCGGTGCCGCGCCCCCTGACGGGGCGCGGCACGTCGTTTCAACGGAGCGCCCGATGCTGGCCTATGTGATCCGCCGTGTCGCCCAGTCGGTGCTGGTGCTGTTCGTCGTGGGGCTTGTCGCCTTCTCGATGTTCCGCTTCGTCGGCGACCCGGTCGACAACATGCTGGGACAGGAACGCACCCAGGCCGATATCGAGCGGCTGCGCGAGACGCTGGGCCTCGACCAGCCGTTCCCGGTGCAATACTGGCGGTTTCTCGAACAGGCCGCGCAGGGCAATTTCGGCCTGAGCTACCGGCAGGGCCGGCCGGTGGCCGAGATCCTGATGGAACGGCTGCCCGCGACGCTGGAACTGGCCTTCGTGTCGGGCCTGCTGGCGCTGGTCGGCGGGATCGCGCTGGGGATCTTCACCGCGATCCGGCGACGCGGGCTGGCGGCCAACGCGATCATGACGTTGTCGCTGGTCGGCGTGTCGCTGCCGACCTTCCTGATCGGCATCCTGCTGATCTACCTGTTCTCGGTCGAGCTTGGCTGGCTGCCCTCCTTCGGGCGCGGCGAGGTCACCGGCCTCGGCGGCTGGTGGACGACCGGCTTTCTGACGCAATCGGGGCTCAAGGCGCTGATCCTGCCGGCGATCACGCTGGGGCTATACCAGATGACACTGATCATGCGGCTGGTGCGCACCGAGATGCTGGAGGTTCTGCGCACCGATTACATCCGCTTCGCCCGCGCCCGCGGGCTGCGCGACCGCGCGATCAACTTCCACCACGCGCTGAAGAACACGCTGGTGCCGGTGATCACCATCACCGGGTTGCAACTGGGCTCGATCATCGCCTTCGCGATCATCACAGAGACGGTGTTCCAGTGGCCCGGTGTCGGCCTGCTGTTCATCAACGCCATCCAGTTCGTCGACATCCCGGTGATGGCCGCCTACCTGATGCTGATCTCGGTGATGTTCGTCGGCATCAACCTGATCGTCGACCTGCTGTATTTCGCGATCGATCCGCGGCTGCGGGTGGATCGCACGGCGGGGAGGGGAACATGACCGAGGCAGGTTCCGCCACACCGCCGGCGCCGCGCCCGCCCGGCCGGCTGCGCCGGGCCTGGCACAGCGATTTCCTGTGGTCGTTCCGGCGCGCGCCGGTTGCGATGGTGTCGTTCCTTGTCGTCGCCGTGCTGGTGCTGGCCGCCCTGCTCGCGCCGCTGGTCGCGCCGCACGACCCGTTCGATCCGGCGACGCTGAACCTGATGAACGGCTTCACCCCGCCGGGCGAGCCCAACGCCTTCACGGGCGAAAGCTTCTGGCTGGGCACCGACGACCAGGGCCGCGACGTGTTCTCGACGATCCTTTACGGGATGCGGATTTCGCTGTTCGTCGGGTTCTCGGCGGTGCTGCTGGCGATGGTTCTGGGGGTGCTGCTGGGCCTGCTGGCGGGCTATCTGGGCGGCTGGACGGAGACCATCATCATGCGGGTCGCCGATGTGCAGCTGACCTTCCCCGCGATCCTCGTGGCGATGCTGATCTTCGGCATCGCCAAGGGCATCACGCCGCCGGAATACCGCGACCAGATGGCGATCTGGGTGCTGATCCTGGCGATCGGCCTTTCGGACTGGGTGCAGTTCGCCCGGGTGGTGCGCGGCGCGACGCTGGTGGAGAAGAACAAGGAATACGTGCAGGCCGCGCGGCTGGTCGGCCGCTCGCCCTTCGCGATCATGACGCGCCACATCCTGCCCAACGTGCTCAACCCGGTGCTGGTGATCGCCACCATCTCGCTTGCGCTGGCGATCATCGCCGAGGCGACGTTGAGCTTTCTGGGCGTCGGCGCGCCGCCGACGAAACCCTCGCTGGGCACGCTGATCCGGATCGGGCAGGAGTTCATGTTCTCGGGTGAATGGTGGATCCTGTTCTTCCCGGCGCTGACGCTGCTGGCGCTGGCGCTGTCGATCAACCTGCTGGGCGACTGGCTGCGTGATGCCCTGAACCCGAGGCTGAGATGACGACACCGGTCCTGTCCGTCCGCGATCTCGTCGTGGAGATTCCCACCCGCAAGGGCCTGCTGCGCCCGGTCGACCGGGTCAGTTTCGACATCGCCGCGGGCGAGATTCTCGGCGTGGTGGGCGAATCCGGGGCCGGCAAGTCGATGACCGGCAACGCGGTGATCGGCCTGCTGGACCCGCCGGCGCGGATCGCGCAGGGCGAGGTTCTGCTGTCGGGCCAGCCGATCCAGAACATCGGCCGCGAGGCGCTCAGGCGGCTGCGCGGCAAGCGGATGGGGATGATCTTCCAGGATCCGCTGACCTCGCTCAACCCGCTGCTGACGGTGGGCGAACAGCTGACCGAAACGATCCTCGAACACCTGCCGGTCGGCAATGCCGAGGCGCGGCGCCGCGCCATCGCCGCGCTCGAGGAGGTCGGCATCCCCGCCGCCGCGGCGCGGATCGACAGCTATCCGCACGAGTTTTCCGGCGGCATGCGGCAGCGCGTGGTGATCGCGCTGGCGCTCTGCGCCGAGCCCGAACTGGTGATCGCCGACGAACCCACCACCGCGCTGGACGTCTCGGTGCAGGCGCAGATCGTGGCGCTGCTGAAACGGCTGTGCCGCGAACGCGGCGTGGCGGTGATGCTGGTCACCCACGACATGGGCGTGATCGCCGAGGCCGCGGACCGGGTGGCGGTTATGTATGCCGGCCGGCTGGCCGAGATCGGCCCGGTGCGCGAGGTGCTGACCGCCGCGCGCCATCCCTATACCGCCGGGCTCATGGCCTCGACGCCGCTGGCCGGCCACGGCCGGCGCCGGCTGCGGCAGATCCCCGGCGCGATGCCCAGGCTGGGCGCGCTGCCGCAGGGCTGCGCCTTCCATCCGCGCTGCGACCGGGCCGAGGCGCGCTGCCGGCAGGATCCGACGCCGCGGGTGGAGGACTGCGGCGGCCGCGCCGCCTGCTGGTTCCCGCTGTCCGCCCCGGCCGACCGGCAGGAGGCGGGGGCATGAGCGCGCTGGTTTCCGTCCGCGGGCTGACGCGGGTGTTCGACGTGTCGAAACCCTGGCTGAACCGGGTGCTGGAGCGCCAGCCGAAGGCGCTGCTGACGGCCGTGTCGGAGGTCTCGTTCGAGGTGGCGGAGCGAAGCGTCTACGCGCTGGTCGGCGAATCCGGGTCCGGCAAGTCGACGATCGGCAAGATCGTGGTCGGGCTGCTGCCGCCCTCGGGCGGGCACGTGGAAATCGCCGGCGTCGACCTGGCGACCGAAACCGACGGCGCGCGCGTGGACGCGGTGCGCGCCGAGGTGCAGATGATCTTTCAGGATCCCTACGCCTCGCTCAACCCGCGCTGGCGGGTGCGCGACATCGTCAACGAACCGGTCCGGGCACGCGGCGGCGACACGGCGGGGCTGGCGGAACGGCTGCTTCAGCAGGTCGGGCTGGCCGCCGAGGATGCCGACAGGTTCCCGCACGAGTTTTCCGGCGGCCAGCGGCAGCGGATCTGCATCGCCCGCGCGCTGGCCTCGGGCCCGCGGCTGATCGTCTGCGACGAGCCGACCTCGGCGCTCGACGTGTCAGTGCAGGCGCAGGTGCTCAACCTGATGTCGGACCTGCGCGAGGATCTGGGCCTGACCTACCTGTTCATCAGCCACGACCTGACGGTGGTGCAGCACATGGCCGACACGATCGGTGTGCTCTACCTCGGCCGGCTGGTGGAGGAGGCGCCGCGCGACCGGCTGTTCGAGGCGCCCAAGCATCCCTACACGCGGATGCTGTTCGACGCCGCGCCGCGGATGGACGGGTTCGGCCGCGAGGTCGACCCGCCGAAGGGCGAGATCCCCGACCCGATCAACCCGCCGCCCGGCTGCGCCTTCCATCCCCGCTGCCCGCTGGCGATGGAACGCTGCAAACGCGAACGGCCGGAAATGCGCAGCCTCGGCGCCACCCGCGTGGCCTGCCACCTCGCGGAGTGACGCGGCGGGGCGACCGGCCCGTCCGGGCCGGCGCGCCGGCGCTCAGTCCCCGTAGGCGACCGAGGGCAGCCAGGTCGTCAGCGCGGGGAAGTTGAACACGATCAGCAGCCCGGTGAGCTGCAGAAGCACGAAGGGAATGATCCCCTTGTAGATATGGGCCAGCGTCACCCCCGGCGGGCAGACACCCTTGAGGTAGAACAGCGCGAAGCCCACCGGCGGGGTCAGGAACGAGGTCTGCAGGGTCACCGCCACGAGGATCGCGAACCAGACCACCGCCGGGTCGCGCACCTGGTCGAACCCCGGCACGGCAAGATCGAGCGCCTGGATGATCGGCAGCATCAAGGGCATGATGATGATCGTGATCTCGATCCAGTCCAGCAGGAAGCCCAGCAGGAAGACGATGAACAGGATGAAGGCCACCGTCATGTAGGGGTCTTCGAAGGCCGACAGCACCAGCCCCTCGACG
>Ga0180431_10004543_pt1 | contig 17280 bp, 11 predicted proteins | sample SS_ome_11_FD_132459 | JGI IMG/M metagenome (GOLD analysis project Ga0180431, IMG submission 132459) | Hypersaline lake sediment archaeal communities from the Salton Sea, California, USA - SS_1_MS_1 metaG | ecosystem: Environmental > Aquatic > Non-marine Saline and Alkaline > Hypersaline >... | reverse complement strand
TCATCCGCGTAGGAGGGGATGAGCGCCTCCACCAGGTGTTGCTGTGGATTGCCGCACATTTCCTCGACGGGATACTGGCCGCCGTTCACGTCGGCGTACATCGTCAGGGCAAGAGCCGATTGGCGCAGATTGGACACGCACGCAGCCCGCTTTGCCGCTTCGCGCGCCCTGCCAAGAGCCGGAAAGAGCAGTGCGACCAGGAGCGCGATGATGGCAATGACGGCAAGGAGCTCGACCAGGGTGAAGCCGGACCGGCTTCGGGCCCCTTGGCGATGCCAGGCAAGATCAGTTCGGCAAGCGCTCGCTGCTCTCGCGTGAGCGCCAGGGCGCGGCCTGCCGTTCGGACGCGGGTTCGGCTTCCAGAGCCCGGTATCGTTCGGAGCCGGAGTTCTTGCCGCAAGTGTCATCTTACTTGGAGCATGCTTGTTTCACTTCAATTATTTTTTGAATCCTCTTGCAAGGGCGACGACACAGTGAACCGGACTTCTGTGTGGTATTGGGCGTCCCGATAACACCTTTCGGAAAAACGTAGCACAATCAGTGGTGTAAGTCAAGGTTTTCTTGTTCGAGATTTGACTTCCAGGGGGTCGTGCCGTCTCACGCTACGACCGCCAGCAAGAAGCCTTGGGGGCGGCGCTTGCATCAATGCGGATGTTGGGGGTTTGGCGGGGGGCAGCGATCGTGAGGTCGGGCGCGGTGCATGGGGTTCAACTGGAATATTGTTCTTGACATCCTTGGTCCAGGTGTCGTATAGTATTCGTTGGTCTGTATTTGCCGGAACTCTGTACAGGGGGATTCTCACAATGAGCCGGACTCTCTTCTTTATCACGGGTGTGTTCGCGGTCGTGGCGATCGCTGTCTCCGTGCACGCGGGGACCATCGATGTAGGTCTCGGCGGCGGGTACATCTACAACACGATCCAGGCCGGGATCGACGCGGCAGTCAACGGCGACACGGTGGTCGTGCACGACGGCGTGTACACGGGCGTGGGGAACCGCGACATCGATCTGCTCGGCATGGCCATCACGCTGAAGTCGGCCAACGGGGCGGCGAGCACGATCATTGACTGCGAGAGCTCCGCCCGCGGTTTCTACCTTCATTCGGGCGAGACTACGGCGTCAGTGATCCAGGGGTTCACCGTGCAGAACGGCTATACCTCGGACACGCTCGGGGCGCTCGACGCGCTCGAGGCGCTGGGAACCGGTGGGGGCGGTGGGATGCTGGTTGTGGGGAGCGGAGCCACCGTCGCCGATTGCGTTTTCTCGGGGAACTACGGCCGACACGGCGGCGGCATCAACTGCCAGAGCAACAGCGATCTCGCGGTCGTCGGTTGTACGTTCATCGAGAACGACTCGGGTTATGGCGGCGGCGGCTTCTGGGGTCATACAAGCACGGTCACCATGATGGGCTGCACGTTTGTCGGCAACTACTCGCCCGGCAGCGGCGGCGCCATGCGCATCGATGAGTCCGTTTCGACCCTTGTCAACTGCCTGATCGTGGACAATAGCGCAACGGGTACACCGGAGAGCGTCGCGGGCGGCATAGACGTGGGCGGCGGCACCATGACACTCAAGCACTGCACACTGACCGGGAATGTCTGCTCCACGACCGCCGGCGCAATCCACGGCGGCGAATACGTCACGATCATCAACAGCGTTCTTTGGGGAAACACGCCGGACCAGATCTATGCGGACCCGTGCTGCCCCTACGACGTCACGTACAGCGACGTCGAGGGCGGTTGGACGGGTGTCGGCAACATTGATGCCGATCCGCTGTTGACGGGCAATTACTCGCTCGGCGTCGGGTCACCGTGCATAGACGCGGGCACGGACGCGGGTGTCTACACCGACATCCGAGGCTGGGTCCGGCCCTTCGACTACCCCGGCGTGGACAACAACGGGCCGCTTCCGGAGTTCGACATGGGCGCCTACGAGGTGATTCCGGAGCCGGCGGCGCTGGGGCTGGTGGCGTTGGGGTTGCTTCCCTTGCTGAGGCGGCTCCGGAAGAAAGACTGAAAGCGTTCTTGTCTGTCACAGGCGGCGGCCCGGCACCGGGCCGCCGCTTCCTGCTTTACCCTCCTTGCGATGCCGGGTAAGTTAGCTGTGCTTTGCAGGAGGGGTGTGCGCGATGGAGTTTGATCCGCTCTGGTGTGTGCGGCAGGGGTCGTTCGAGGTGGGGTCCAACCGCTCGTACGAGAGCCTGTTCGCGACGGGCAACGGGCATTTCTCGGTGCGCGGGTGCCCGGAGGAGGGGTTCGAGGACGATGCGCAGAACGCGTCGTTCCGGCGCGAGGTGGGCAACATCTCGCTCGAGGCGGTCCGGCCGGGCAAGAGCAAGTGGGGGACGTATATCCCGGGCTTCATGGCGCGGCACCCGGCGCTGGGCGAGGAGATGGTCAATCTGCCCTACTTCGCGGGGCTGGTGCTGCGGGCCGACGGCGAACGGCTCGACATGGAGCGGAGCGAGCTCGCCGAGCACGAGCGGTGGCTCGACCTGCGCACGGGGACGCTGAGGCGGCGGCTGACGTGGCGGACGCGGTCGGGCGCAACTTTGCGCGTCGAGATGGAGCGGTACGTGCACATGGCCCGCAAAACGCTGCTGGTGCAGACGGTGCGCGTCGTGGCGGTTTCGGGCGAGGCGGCGCTCGCGGTCGAGAGCTTCATTGATACCGACGTGCGCACGAATGGCCATGACCATTTTTCGTCCCGCGACGGGGACGGCCGCGAGGGTGGGGCGTGGGTGCGGGTCGAGACGGCGGACGGCGAGACGGCGGCCGTGTGCTCGCGGGTGTTGCCGGGCGAGCGGGCGTGGGCGGTGCGTTTCGACGGGAAGCGCGCGATGTCTTTTGGGGAGTTCGAGGTGAGCGCGGGGGAGCCGCTGCGGCTTTTCAGGGTGTCGGCGCTGTGCACGTCGGGCGACGCGGCGGGCGGCGATCCGCTCGAGCGGGCGGTCGAGGCCGTTGCCGCGGCGGTGCGAGCGCGTGACGGGCTGGGTGCCGAGCACGAGGCGGCGTGGGCCGAGCGGTGGCGGGCGGCGGACGTGGTGATCGAGGGGGACGCGCGGAGCCAGCTTGCGGTGCGGTTCGCGGCGTATCACTTGATGCGCGGCATCGCGGAGGGGGACCGGCGGATCGGGGCGAGCAGCCGGCTGGCGACGGGCGACCTGTACTCGGGCCACGTGTTCTGGGACAACGAGACGTTTCTGCTGCCGTTTTATCTCTACACGCGACCGGAGGCGGCGCGGGCGCTGGCGGCGTACCGGCGGACGACGCTCGACGGCGCGCGGCGCAAGGCGCGGCGGTACGGCTACCCGGGCGCGATGTACGCGTGGCAGTCGGCGCTCGAGGGCGAGGAGAACTGCGTCGGCTGGCAGTACGCCGACCACCAGGTGCACGTCTCGGCCGACGTGGTGCTGGGGATGTGGCACGTGTATGCGGCCACGGGCGACGAGGGTTTTCTGGCCAAGGAGGCGGCCGAAGTTTTTTGGGAGGTGGCGCGCTTCTGGACGGGGCGGGCCGACAGGCGGCCCGGCGGCGGCTATGACATCCTCGGCGTGATGGGGCCCGACGAGTACTGCCACTTTGCGCACAACAACGCGTATACCAACTTCCTGGCGCGGTTTGCGCTCGAGCGGGCGGCGTGGGTCTACGCGCACCTGGGGACGACGGCGCCGGAGGTGCGCGGTGAGATCGCCGAGCGGATCGGACTGACGGCCGAGGAGGTCGAGGGATTTCGCGACGTGGCGGCGGGGCTCGAGGTGCCGATGGACGCGGCGCGCGACCTGGTGCTGCAGTCGGAGGACTTCGAGCGGCTGGCGCCGATTGATCTCGATGCGGTCTGGACCGACCGCACGAAGCCGTTCGGCATGCACGTGTCGCAGGAGCATGTGTACCGCGTGCGGTGCCTCAAGCAGGCCGACGTGCTGATGCTGATGTTTCTTTTTCCGACGGCGTTTTCGCGCGAGCAGATGCGGGTGGCGTTCGAGACGTACGAGCCGATCACGTGTCATGACTCATCGTTGTCGGCGCCGGTGCATGCGGCGGTGGCGGCGTGGCTTTCTCTGGACGAGAAGGCGTGGGACTACTGGCAGCGGGCGGCGTTCCTCGACCTGGATCTGAAATCGCACAGCACGCCGGAGGGGCTGCACGAGTCGGCGCTGGGCGGGACGTGGCAGGCGGCGGTGTTCGGGTTTGCCGGGTTGCGGCCGGCGTACCTGGCCGACGAGCCGGCGTGCACGCCGAACTTGCCGGAGGCGTGGGAGGCGATGCGGTTCACGGTGGCGTGGAAGGGCGCGCGCTACGCGGTCGAGGTTGAGGGGAAGAAGGCGCGCGTCGAGAAGACCGAGTAGGCACACACTCCTTTTGAATCCGGCCGCTCTCTCAACGGCGCGGTGAACCGCCCGCCGGAAAATAGGGACAGGCACCCATTTTTCTGCGCCACGGTGTGTCAAACGTGTGCGGCATCTTCAGAAAAATAGGTGCCAGTCCCCATTTTTCCCGCCCCCTGCGCGCTGTGAGAAATGCGGGTTAATGGCGGCACGATCCGAGCGAGGCCCGTTTGCTCAGCAGCCTGCGAGAACCGGTCTCCTGCGCCTATCCCTTCAACGCGCCCATGGTGATGCCCTTGGTGAGGTGTTTCTGGAGGAAGATGTAGGCGATCAGGATGGGGATCATCATGAGGACGAGGCCGGCGAAGGCGACGCCCCAGTCGGAGCGGTACTGGCTGACGATGGTGACGTTGGCCATGCCGAGCGGCAGGGTGCGGAGGCGCTCGGAGCCCTCGCCCGAGAGGAACATGAAGGCCATGAAGAACTCGTTCCAGGTGCCGAGGAAGGAGAAGATCGCCACGGTGATGAGGCCGGGCCGGGCCAGCGGCAGCATGATGGACCAGAAGACGCGGAACTCGCCGGCGCCGTCCACGAGGGCGGACTCGCGCAGGCCCGATGGGAGCGAGCGGAAGAAGCCGGTGAGCACGAAGATGGCGAACGGCATGCCGAAGGCGACGTAGACCACCAGGAGCCCGAGGCGCGAGTTGAGCAGGCCGAAGTCCTTCATCTGGAAGAACAGGGGGACGATGGCGAGCTGCAGCGGGACCATGAGGCCGGCGAGGAAATAGAAGAACAGCGGCCGTGCCCCCCAGAAGTGGAAGCGCGCGAGGGCGTAGGCGGCCATGGCGGCGGTGAAGACGGTGAGGACGACGGTCGAGACGGTGACGAGCACGCTGTTGAGGAAGTAGTCGCCGAAGTGGGCGTCGGTCCACGCCTTGGAGAAATTGCGCCACTGCAGGTCGTCGAGCCGCGGCAGGCGGAAGGGCTCGAGGAAGATCTCGCGGTCGGTCTTGAGCGAGGTGTAGAGGAGCCAGAACATCGGGTAGATCACGGCGATCAGGCAGGCCAGCAGGATGATGTAGACGAGCACCTTTAGGGCGATGCGGAGGAGCCGGCCTGTCGTGGAGGGGCTGCTCGTGGTCGCCGGTGCCATGGCTCAGAACTCCACCTTTTCTCGTCTGATCAGGCGCAGCGTGGCGGCGGTGCCGTAGAACACCATGAGGAAGAGGAGGACGGCGATCGCGGTCGCTTCGCCCACCTTGAACTCGGTGAACATGGATTGGACCATGCGTGTGCCGATGACGTGGGTGCGGGTGGCGGGCGACTGGTTGGTGAGCAGCCAGATGACCTCGAAGGCCTTCATGCCGCCGATGACCATGAAGACAGTGGCGATGGCGAGCACGTCGCGCATGAGCGGCAGGGTGATGGTCCAGAACTGCGCCCAGGTCGAGGCGCCGTCAATGGCGGCGGCTTCGTAGAGGCTCCGGGGGATGCGTTCCATGGCGGCCAGGAAGAGGATGGTGAAGAAGCCGCAGGCGCCCCAGACGGAGATCGGGATGAGGGCCGTGTAGAGGTGCTCGGGGGAGAGCCAGGCGAAGTTCTTGAACCCGGTCAGGCCGATGCCGACGAGGGCCCGGTTCACGACGCCGCCCTGGGGGTTGAACATGTGCATCCACAGGAGCGTCGCGGCGACGACGCCGAGGATGTTGGGGAACAGGATGACGATGCGGAAGACCCTGGCGCCCCTGAGGCCGCGGCTGATGCATGCGGCCAGAAAGAGCGAGAGCGGCAGGACGCACAGCGGGATGACGAACATGAGGAACAGGTTGTTGCCGAGCGCGATCCAGAAGCCGTCGCTTTCAAATAGGAGCCGCTTGAAGTGGAGTAGGCCCTTGTAGGTCATCTCGGTCAGGCCGTCCCAGCGGTACACGCTCCAGGCGAATGACTTGAGGCACGGCACGACGACGAACACGGTGTAGAGCACGGCGGCGGGGCCGATGAACGTGAGGACGGCCCGCCAGTTGAGCCGCGCGGAGGGGGCGAGGAAGCGGCGTCTTGTGCGGCGACGCTTCGCGCGGGCGCGGACGACGGCGGAGGCGATCAGGACGACGGGTCCGGACGCCAAGACGGTCAGCAGGGCGATGGGCTTCCAGACGTGGCGGACGGTGACCTTGTCGGGGTCCTCCCAGCGTGTGCGGATGCCGGCGGCCTGGCGTTCGAGCTCGGCGGCGACGTGCTCGGGCGTCATCGGCTTGCGCTTGAGCAGGTTGAGGCAGGCGTCGCTCCAGTGCTGGTGCATGACCTTCGTGTGCCTGCTGGGGCCGTAGGTTGCCCGGGCGGTCTCGATCATGCCGGCGAGGTCGTGGAGGTCCTCGGAGAGGTTTTGCCCGGAGACTCCCCTGACGGCGACGGGGATGTCGCGCCGGCGGCAGAAGGTGGCGGCCATCTCTCGCGAGGTCATGAAGCGCAGGAAGTCCACGGCCTGGCGGGGATTGGCGCTGTCTTTCATGATGAGGAAGTAGCCGCCTCCGACGGCCAGGGCAGTGGGGTCGGCCTTGCCGGCGGGCGCGACGGGAAAGTTGAAGGTGCCGAGCCGGAAGCCTTCGGGGATCTTGCCCATCATCTCGCTCTTGAGCCAGGAGCCGCAGGGCACCATGGCGGCGTGGCCGAGGAAGAACTGGAGCTGGGCCTCGGTGTGGCTCATGCCCATGGCGCCGGGCTGGAAGTATTCGGAGCCGGTTTTCTGCACGAGGGTCAGGGCCTGTTCGAATTCGGCATTGGCGAAGCAGCCGGGCTCGAGCTCGTTCTGGGCCTCGAACGCCTCGGGCCCGGCGAGATGATAGTAGGCGGCGGCGATGAGCATGTGGGCGTAGTCGGGGTAGCGGCCCTGGAAGGCGAGCGGCGCGATGCCTTCGGCCTTGATCGCTTCGCACAGCGTGAAGAAGTCGCTCCAGGTCGCCGGCGGCGTCCAGCCGTGCTGTTCGAACATGACCTTGTTGTACCAGATGGCGGACACATGGTACATCAGCGGCACGCCGTACGTGTTGCCTTTGTAGCTGTAGTAGTCGAGGCTGCCGGGCAGGAACGAGTCGCGCCAGGTGGCGTCGCCTTCCCAGTTGGGTCCGTCGAGGAACTCGTCGAGGGGCAGGATGCGGCCGGCGCGGATCAGGGGCCAGTAATCGAGCGCGGCGTTGGTGAGCTCCGGGTCGGTGCCTTCGAGGATACGCACGCGGACCTTGGTGTCCATGCGGGGGTCGCCGTAGAGGTTGACCTCGACGCCGGGGCGCTGCCTTTCGTAGGCGCGGGCGATCTCGAGGAAGACGTCGAGGCCTTCGCCGCCCTCGAAGAGCGGCACCTCGATCCGGACCGGCCTGGCCGGTTGAGCGGCCTGGGCCGAGGTTGGGGAGAAGACCCACGTGAGCGCCAGGAGCGTGGCGGCGGCGGCCAGCGCGCGCAGGACGATGCCGGGGCGTTCGATCTTCATGGGTCGTGCTCCGTGATCGGGCAATGCAACCGCTTCCACGGGACGGAGTCAAGGCGTTTTCCGGCCGCCGGCCGCCGGCCGCGGTGCGCGCCTCGGACCTGCGCCGGGCGGGAGACGGTCTGCTCCGGAGACGGCTTGCTCCAACGTTCACGTCTCTGCTAATCTCGCCGCAGCCGCTGGGCGTGGGCGACGGCCGTTGTTTCCGGGGCGCGTCGGCGGCGAGAGGCGCCGCGTGCGGCGGCTCCTGGTGAGGGACTCAAGGCGTTTGCGAAAAGCAACTCCGAACGAGGGGGCGCGAGAACGATGAAGAGATGGATTGCGTGCGTTGTGTGCCTGGCCGTTGTCGTCCTGTCGTGTGGGGCGCGGGCGTTCGAGGTCACGGTGCCGAAGTGGGGGTTCATTGACAAGACGGGCGAGTTCGTCATCGAGCCGCAGTTCGCCGAGGTCCACGATTTCTCCGACGGCCTCGCCTGGGTGCGCACGGAGCTCGGGGGCCGGGTCAGCTTCGTCAACGCGAAGGGGGAGATCGTGCTCGAGACGGGCTACACGGACGTCGGCGACTTCCGCGAAGGGTTGGCGCACGTGTGGGTCGCCGGCGGCCGGTGCGGCTACATGGACACAACGGGCAAGCTCGTGATCCCGCTCAAGTTCAGCGAGGCGTGGTGGTTTTCCGAGGGGCTGGCGCGGGTGCAGGTCGGCGGGTGGTCGGGCAAGTACGGCTACATAGACAAGACGGGCACACTCGTCATCGAGGCGAAGTTCGACCGGGCCAACGAGTTTTCCGAGGGGCTGGCCGTGGTGGAGGTGGGCGAGAAGTACGGCTTCATCAACAAGACGGGCGAGTACGTGGTGGAGCCGACGTTCGAGTGGGCGCACGATTTTTCCGGGGGGATGGCGGCGGTCCGAGTCGGGGGCAAGATGGGGTTTATCGACACGAGCGGCACGATGGTCATCGGGCCGCAGTACAAGGCGGTCGGCGACTTCTCGGAAGATCTGGCGGCGTTCAAGCGCACGATCAACTGGGGCTACATCAACAAGACGGGCGAGGTGGTCATCAAGGACACGCTGCGCAAAGCCCAGCCGTTCTGCGACGGCCGGGCGCGGGCGTCGCGCGGCACTGACACCGGCTTCATCGACACGGGCGGCAACTTCGTCATCAAGGCGGAGGGGTTCAATGTCTTCGCCGATTTCCGCGAGGGGCTCGCCCGCATCGCGGTCATGATGAAGCCGGCGTTCATCGACACGACGGGCAAACGCGTGATCGCGGCGAAGTTCGAGGACGCCGGCGATTTCCACGAGGGGCTGGCCCGCGCGGCCGTCATCGAGGGGGAGGGGGACGAGGAAGCGGAGTAGGCCGGGCGTTCCGGCAGTCGCCTAGAGGTGGCTGCGCGGGGCTTGAACAGCACGGGTCACGCCCGGAAGCGCGTTGCCCGAGTTAGACGGCGGGGCGTGTTTCCTCGCAGGAAGCCGGCTGGGCCGTGAGCGAACGCTAGCGCATGCCCTCCTCAAGATACCTGACGATCCGATCCCTTGCCGTCACAAGGCTGCTGAATTGCTTCTCGCACACGTCGCTGAACCGGGCAAGGACCTTGCGGGCAATCTGCTCTTGATCCTCAAAGATGGCCACAGCGCGAAAGGCCATGTTCCAGCGCTCAAACTGCAGGATCGAGATTGTGGCGTCACGGACCTTGTCATCACCGGGGAGCGCGAACAGCAACAAGGGACGAGGCATGCTGTTGATCCGGCAATCCACAAGATACTTGCCCTCCGGATCGTGCTCCGGATCGTGCCACCCAAACGCGCGACGCGACTCGGGCACCTTCTCTTCGACGAGAGCCTGGAAGTCTTCGAGAAACGTAGATCGAACCCGCTCCCGCGTGAGGAAGCTCACATCCGTGATCTTCAGGAGCGCCTGTACGAAGTTGTAGAGCGCTCCGCCGTAATCGCCATCCGGGACTTGGATACGTAACTCTCCTTCACGGTCCTCGACCGAGAACGAATCGAGGGCCCCGGATATGACTTTCGACCTGGTGCCACGGTGCAAGTCTTTCTCATCGACGGCGTATGTCAACCGCATATACGTATGGCCTTCGTCGCTCAGGACCCAGCGACTTCCCTCTCTCTTAAGGACGATACTGAGATGGTCCCCATCATCGAACATCAGGGGTGTGAGGACGCGGTAGCGGTCGATCCCCTCTGGCTCGAGGCGGATCCCTTCGACGACTTTTCTCCTGAAATCTTGCTGAATGGCTTCAACGCTCATCAAAGGACCCCTCCTGAAATAGGTCCCTCTGCCCTGACGTTGGGACTACGAAGCCGCAGTCTCTCAGCAGGCAGTCCATAGCGCCTGCCAGATCTGAATATCGGTTCGTTGGCTCAGCATACGCGTCTTCTTCTTCAAAGCCAGCCTGTTGGTACCGCTCCGTGGCGATATGAATGTGAAAACCGTCGAACGTGTCGCCCTCAATCTTGTTCGTGTGCTGATGTCGCCCGTTGCACCGGCGCAGCCTGAAGAGCTTGGCCGACCGAGGCGGTACGTAAGCAAGAATCACCGAGAAATCCAGTATATTGAAGCTGCTCTGTCTGACAATCAATCGGAATCCAGATCTGCGTGCTCCCGTCACACTGAGCTCCTGTTCCTTGTGCCCCCGCTTGGGTTTCGCTACAAGCCTGCTGCGGAAGTCCTCGGGGAGCGGTTTTGGCTCGGCAAGTAGACGCTGGATCTCGGTGTCGGTCAGCCTAACCGGCATGCAGCACCTCGTGGCCCCTTCCGGAAGCGAGCGGAACCTCTCTAGCTCAGGGTGGTGCCAGATTACCAGAAAGGACGTTCCAGCGCTAGCGCCGGGCAGCTCTTTTCGTTAGGAGGCGCTTGTCGTGGTTACAGGTGGGTGCGGAGGCTGAGCTCGGCGGGGTGGGGGTGGAGGTAGTACTGCTCGGCGAGGTACTCGCCGACGGTCCGGTCGGCGGGGCCGTATTTGCGCACGTAGTGGTTGAGCAGGGTGATCGGGACGATCAGCGGGATGGTGCCGCGCCGGTACTGTTCGATGGTCTCGAGGAGTTCCTGTTTCTCGTCGGGCGAGAGCTGCTTCTTGAAATAGCCCATGACGTGTTGAAGCACGTTGCACTGCTTGCGGACGGTGGCCATGGGCTTGAGCGCGGTCATGAGCAGCGCGTGGTAGCGCTGGTAGAGGTCTTTCGGCGGGTAGTCTTTGGCTGCGGCGACGAGCCGGCCGAGCTCGGTGAGGTGCTTGGGGCTGTGGGCCATGATGAGCAGCTTGTGCCGCGCGTGGAATTCCACTAACCGGCCGCGCGTACGGCCCTGCTGGAGGAGCTCCTGCCAGCGCGCGACGGCGAAGACGCGCTCGATGAAGTTTTCCCGGAGCCGGGCGTCGTGCAGGCGGCCGTCGTCCTCGACGGGCAGCAGGGGGAAGTGCTCGATGAAGACGCGGGCGAAGACGCCGACGCCGGTGTTGGCCGGCACGCCGTTCTTGTCGTAGACCTTGACGCGTTCCATGCCGCTCGAGGGCGACTTGCTCTTGAAGATGTAGCCGCAGAGGTTTTCCTGTTAGCTCGCGCACGCGCGTGCGCGCCCAGGCCTCCATCCGGTCGGTGAGGTCCTCGCCGCTTTCGGCGAAGACGAGGCGGGGCGGGTCGCTCGGGCCGACGAGGCGCAGCGGCGGGCGCGGGGTGGGGAGGCCGACTTCGACCTCGGGGCAGACGGGGACGAAGTCGAAGTGCGTGCTGAGCTCGTCGGTGATGAAGCGGTCGCGCTTGTGGCCGCCGTCGTAGCGGACGTGCTCGCCGAGGAGGCAGGTGCTGACGCCGAGTTTGGGTTTATCTGGCATGGTATTTCTCCATGTACCGGCGGCAGCGCAGTTTTCTGGCGGTGTTCTCCGAGCTCATATAACGCACCGTGCCGAAGATGGGTCGCTCGGGCCCCCACGGCCGGTCGTAGCGGCCGAGGATCCAGAAGATGCCGCTGTACGAGTTGGGGTTGCGGCCGTCGAGGGCGTAGCGGTTGTTGAGTTCGATCATGGTGGCGAGCGCCTCCTCCGGTGCGGCCGTCCACTCGAGGATCTTCTTGCCCCAGAGCATGCGCAGGTAGTTGACGATCCGGCCTTCGCGCACGAGCTGCGTCTGGGCCGCGTTCCAGAGCGCGTCGTGCGTCCGCGCGGCGGCAAGCTCGTCGAGCGAGTAGCGGTACGGCCGCTTGTCTTTGGCGTGCTTGGCCAGCGTCCGCCTGGCCCACTCGGGCAGCGAGTCGTAGCCGTCGTAGGCGTCGTAGGCGTCGTGGTCGGCGCGCCTGGAGCTCATGTTGTAGCCGAGCTCGCGCCACGTGACAAGCTGGTCGAGGAACGCGTCCGCGTTCTCGCCCGCGCGCCACCAGCCGCTGCGGCCGCCGGTCGCCCTGGCGGCGAGCCGGCGGGGCGACCATCCGGCGTGCGCCATCACGGCGTCGAAGACCTCGTGGGGCGAGATGTGGCCGAAGTGCAGGTAGGGCGAGAGGTTGCTCGTCGCGTCATCGTCGGGGTGGTTGCGCAACGCCGCGTAGCTGTCGAGGCGCGTGGTGACGAAACGCTTCAGCGCCGCCCTGGCCGGCGCCATGCCACCGCGCACGGGCACCGGCGCGGCTGAATGGCTGATGGGCAGCGCGCTCAACGCAGCAGGCTGCGCGGTGAGGAGCGCCCGCGAGGCGGTGGGCCACCGCTTGGTTATCGCGGCCGGAAGGCGCGGCGGGGGCGCCAGACGCGCGCCCTTGAGCGGGTCGGCCTTCGGGGGCTCGGCCAGGTGCGCGCGCAACTCTTTTTGCAGGAAGCGGCGGAAGGCGAACGCCGTCGGATACGCGCGCGGGGCCGCGCGCATCGGCAGCAGGCCGTTGGCGTCCACCTTCTCGACGAGGACCGGGGACGCCCTCGAGGCCGCAGCGGCCGTCTGTTCAGTGAAGCGGGTGGGGAAATCGTCGGTCACGACGACGCACGCCTGCTGGGCCAGTGCTGCGATCAGGCCGACGCCGGCGTCCGGTTCCGTCTCGACGTGGGGGTAGTAGCGCGCGGCGGATCGCGCGAGCCGGTGCGCGAGTTCGGCCATGCCGTCGAGCGCGAAGCGGTGCAGCCGGTCGCCGGCCCACGGATCGCCGCAGGACAGCACGTCGAGCACGAGGAGCGGCTTGCCGAGCGTGCGGCACCACTCGACCGCGCGCTGAAGGGCGAAGTTGGACGAGGTGCGGTGAAAGGCCGTCATCCAGTAGAGCACGTAGCGGCCGTCGGATCGAACGGCGCTGTCGTTGCAGGACCGGATACGGATCGCGGGAACTGTTCTTGAAGCCATGCTGCGCTCGTTCTCTCGTGCGCCTCGGGCGCGGGTGCTTGTGAGGCCCGCAGGGAACGGATACCATAAGCGAGTGTGTTAGAGTAGGGGTATAGCACGGAAGGAGGAGATCATGGAGTACGTACGACTGGGGCGCACGGGGCTGAAGGTGAGTCCGCTGTGTCTGGGCACGATGAACTTCGGGAGCGAGACGAGCGAGGCGGACAGCTTCGCCATCATGGACCGGGCGCACGAGGTCGGCATCAATTTCTTCGACACGGCCAACGTGTACGGACAGAAGATGGGCGAGGGCGTCACGGAGCAGATCATCGGCCGCTGGTTGGCCCAGGGCGGCGGGCGGCGCGAGAAGACCGTGCTCGCCACGAAGGTGTACGCCAGGATGGGCGAGTGGCCGAACGAGTCGAAGCTCTCGGCCTTGCACATCAGGCGGGCGTGCGAGGGGAGCCTGCGCCGGCTCCAGACGGACCATATCGACCTGTACCAGATGCACCACATCGACCGCGAGACGCCGTGGGAGGAGGTGTGGCAGGCGATGGAGCAGCTCGTGCGGGAGGGGAAGGTGATTTACGTCGGCAGCTCGAACTTCGCGGGCTGGCACATCGCGCAGGCGTGCGAGGCGGCGAAGGCGCGGCACTTCATGGGCCTCGTGACCGAGCAGTGCAGGTACAGTCTGAACCACCGGGGGGTGGAGATGGAGGTGCTGCCGGCGTGCGAGGCGTACGGGCTCGGCGTGATTCCGTACAGCCCGCTGGCGGGCGGGCTGCTCGGCGGCGTGCTGAAGAAGATCACCACGGGGCGGCGGGCGTCCGAACGGATGCAGGAATCGATCACAAAGCAGCGGCCGAAGCTCGAGCGCTGGGAGGCGCTGTGCGCGGAGCTGGGCGAGGACCCGGCCAACGTGGCGCTTGCGTGGCTGCTGGCGAACCCGGTCATGACGGCGCCCATCATCGGCCCGCGCACGCTCGAGCAGCTCGACGGCGCGATGCGCGCGACCGAGGTGGCGCTCTCGGCGGAGGCGCTGGCGACGCTCGACGAGGTTTTCCCCGGCCCCGGCGGTCCGGCGCCGGAAGCGTTTGCGTGGTAGGCGGCGAGCGACGCCCGGCGAGTCATCGGCAGGTCAACAAAGCGGTCATCCATCGGATGACCGCTTTGTTGTCTCAGAGTGTCTCCCCTCACCAGTGTCTCAGAGTGACTGTGACTGCGTTCGGTGTGCGTGTTGCGCCGGCAGTCGAGGCCGCTGGGGCGATCGAGCCGGCGCACGGCCGTGGGCGGGAACCAATCGGGCGGCTTCCACAGTTTGCAATGCAACGTGCGGCAATGATCCGGGGAGCGCGAGAAGGTTCCGTGACCCCCGAGCGGAGATTTCTTAGCGGAGATCTCTCCCTGTTGAGATAGGTCGGCGAAGCTGTCACAGCAACATGGAAATCAAGTTGAGTTGAGTCATGGAAGACACATGGAGAGACAGGAGAGAAGACCAATGACAACGAGACAGGCGTTTTTGAGGACGGGCGCGATAGCCGGCGCCGCGATCCTTCTTCTTGTGAACCTGGGGGTCGTGCGTGCGGAGGCGGCGGGCCCACTTGATCCGGGAAGTGTTACGAAGTACGTCGATCCGCTGGTCATTCCGCCCGTCATGAAGCCGAAAGGCCAGGGCGGCCAGAACGGAAAGGGCAATGCGGCGACGCAGTACCAGATTGCGGTCCGGCAATTCGAGCAGCAGGTGCTCCCCACCGGCTTCCCGATGACGACCGTGTGGGGCTACGGCCGTATGGGTGACCCGTTGCCGGGGCCCGGTGTAGTGTCCTCGTTCAACTTCCCGGCCTTTACGGTCGAGGCCAGGACGAACGAACGGGTCAGGGTGCGCTGGGTCAACCAACTGGTTGACGATCCCGACAGTATGTCTCCGCTGTTCCTTCCGCACCTGTTCCCCGTGGACCAGACGTTGCACTGGGCCAATCCGCCGGGTCCGCGCGACAGCCGGGGCACGGACCCAACGCCGTATCTGGGGCCGGTCCCGATCGTGACGCACGTCCACGGGGCCCACGTGCCGGACATCAGTGACGGCTACCCCGAGGCCTGGTACCTGCCCGACGCGAGCGACATCCCGGTGGGCTACTTCACGCAGGGGACGCACTACGGCACGGTCCGCCCGGCGGCGCCCGGCTCGGCGTGGTTCGAGTATCCCAACGATCAGCGGGCGACAACGCTCTGGTATCACGACCACTCGCTGGGGATCACACGACTGAACGTCTATGCCGGGATGGCGGGTTTCTGGCTTCTGCGTGACGACGTCGAGGACGGTCTCAATTTGCCGGGCCCGGCGCCTCGACTCGGCGATGCGCCGGGGACCGGGTATTACGAGATCCCGATCGTGGTCCAGGACCGGAGTTTCAACGAGAACGGGTCGCTGTTCTACCCGGAGAGCCGCGAATTCTTCGACGGTTTCGCGGGGCCGTACATCCCCGACGCGGGGAGCGATGTGTCGCCGATCTGGAACCCGGAGTTTTTCGGCAATACGATCGTGGTGAACGGCCGGACGTGGCCGTATCTGGAGGTGGAGCCGCGCAAGTACCGGTTCCGGTTCCTCAACGGCTGCAACGCGCGGTTCCTGATCCTGAAGTTCGACGATGAGACTCTGGCGTTCACCCAGATCGGCAGCGAGGGCGGCCTCCTGCCGGGCGCGCCCGTCGTGCTCGATCAGTTGCTGATGGCGCCGGCGGAGCGGGCGGACGTCGTCGTTGACTTCTCGGGGCTGAGCGAGGGCGACGAGGTCGTGCTGCTCAACCTCGGTCCGGACGAACCGTTCAAGGGACCTGCAGAAGAGCAGGACCCGGCCGATCCCGAGACTACGGGTCAGGTGATGCTTTTCAAGGTGGTGGCGCTGAGCGCGCCGGACACAAGTGAAATCCCGGCGGTATTGCCCCCGATCAGTCCGCTCACGACGGCGCTGCCGGCGCGGGACGTGACGCTGAACGAGGAGGTGTCCACTTTGGCCGACATCCCGATCGCGGCCTTGTTGGGCACGGGTGCTGACGGGCCGCTCACGTGGGGCGACCCGATCACGGAGGACCCGACGGCGGGCGACACGGAGATCTGGCGCATTGTCAATCTCACCGAGGATGCGCACCCGATCCACCTGCACCTGGTGATGTTCCAGGTGCTCGACCGCATCCCGTTCGATGCGGAAGCCTACGCGGCCGCGCAGGAGGTGTACATTTCGGGTGGGAAGATCGGTCCGCCGCCGGATCCGCTGAGTTTCCCGACGGGCGATCCGGCTCGAGGCCCGGAAGCCTGGGAGACGGGCTGGAAAGACACCGTCATCGCCAATCCGGGCGAGGTGACGCGTATCATAGCGCTCTTCGACCTGCCAGGGCTGTACGTGTGGCACTGTCACATCCTGGAGCACGAGGACAACGAGATGATGCGCCCCTACGTGGTGAAGCCGGCGGGCAACTGATCATGTGAAGGCTAAGAAGGGAGGGCCGCCTCGCGCGGCCCTCTTTCTTTTTGGGGTGATCACCGGCGAAGCGAGGCGTGAGCGCTGACGGGGGGCATTGGACACGCGGTGGGTTCCACTGGCGGGCGCGATGCTGCCAAGGACGCACTCGTAGCCGTACGCGGCGAATGTGTCGAGTGGGTTGGTCGCAGTGTTGGAGGAGGCTTCTTCGCGTCAAATGACTCGTCACATGAGATGAAGCGGGGTCAAATCAAGAAGGCCCGGTGAGCCAGACGGGATGGCACACTTGACGTGCCGGCTGTGGCTCCGCCCGGGTGTTGGTTTGTTTTGTTCGTCTCACCGCTTACCCGCCGCGTTATTCCCGAGTGCTCTGCTTGCACCAAGTTCAGCAGGGAAAACAAGGAGCACCTGCCCCAGCCACCTGCGCCAGCCACCCCCTCTCACCACCTGCCGGTTCTGCCACTCTGATGATATTTTTCTTGACGTGGCGATAGTGCCGTGGTATCGTTGAAGAACGTGAGGGAGCGAGAGTCTGTTCGCGCTCCCCCTGTACAGCGAGGTCACCGGGGGATTGTGCACCAGCCGAACATCTCGGCGTCCGCCTGGCCGCTCATGCACGCCCCGGGAAGAGGAGGGATTGATGAAGGTGCTGCCGGCTGCTTTTGCCCTCATTGTCTTCGTATTC
>Ga0180431_10004542_pt1 | contig 17285 bp, 12 predicted proteins | sample SS_ome_11_FD_132459 | JGI IMG/M metagenome (GOLD analysis project Ga0180431, IMG submission 132459) | Hypersaline lake sediment archaeal communities from the Salton Sea, California, USA - SS_1_MS_1 metaG | ecosystem: Environmental > Aquatic > Non-marine Saline and Alkaline > Hypersaline >... | reverse complement strand
GGGTCTTCACCGGCAAGTTGTGCCTCGCGGCGCTTCTGGTCGGCTGGCTCTGGAAGAGTGGACGGCTCGATTTGTCGGTGGTGCGTGGCCTCGACGTGGACGGGCGCACGGCCGGCTGGGTGACGGCCGGTGTCGCCGCCGTGTTCGGCGGGCAGATGCTGCTGGCGATCCGGCTCCGCATGCTGCTCGCCAAGCAGCAGCTCTCGGTTTCCTTTTCGCGGGCGCTCGGGCTCACGATGATCGGCGCCTTCTTCGGCTCCATCCTGCCCGGTCTGGTGAGCGGGGATGCGGTCAAGGCGGTCTATCTCTTCGGGGATGCCGGCGGCTCGCGCGGCCGAGCGGTCGCCGCGGTCTTGCTCGATCGCATCGTCGGCCTCTTCTCGCTCTTTCTCCTCGGTGCGCTGGCGATGGGCGTGGCGCTGCTGACCGGTTGGCTCCCGGAGGGGATGCCGCTGCCATGGGTGGCGCCGGCGGTGGTAGCGGCCATGGGGGCGGGACTGGCGATTCTCTCCTGGCCGGGATGGAGTGAGAGGCTGCCGGAGAAGCTGAGCGATCTGGTGACCGGGGTCGGGGGCTTCCTGAGAGCGCCGCGCCTACTGGCGGGCGCCGTGGGGCTATCGGTGGCGAACCATGCGCTGGTGATCGTGACCTTCTTGGCCGCGGGCGTGCTGCTGCGCGATAGCATCCCCGGGCACACCCATTTCCTTGCCGATCCGCTGGCGATGGTTCTCAATGTCATTCCGCTCACGCCGGGTGGGATCGGCATCACCGAGGGCGCCTTGTCGTTCCTGTTCGAAGAGCTCGGCTCTCCCAACGGCGCGGCGGTCGGCTTGCTGGGGCGGGGAATCCAGTATGTTGCCTATGTGACGGGGGGGAGCGTGGCTCTCCTCGTTGTGCGTTTCCGCCTAAAGGGCGACCCCTATCGCCGCGATCATGAGGATGAGGCGGCCCCTAGCTCGGAGTCGGAAGGGTGAGCGTGATCTCATACCGACCCCCGCGCTCGGCCCGGATCCGAACCTCCCCCCCGAACACCCGCATCACTTCCCGGATGACCGACAGCCCGAGCCCGTGGTGCATGCCGGTCTCCGAACGCGCCCGGTCGCCGCGCCGGAAACGGTCCCGCAGTTCCTCGGCTTCCGTCTGATCGATCGCGCAGCCGGTGTTCGAAACCCTGAGGATTACGGTGCCGGCCTCCTCCCGAGTGCAGATCCGCAGGGCACCCCCTGAGTTGACGTGGCTGACCGCGTTGTCGAGGACATTTCCCACGGCCGCCTCCAGGAGCGCGGGATCGGTCGAGATCGGTCGGGCGGCGGCCAGGTCCCACTTGATCGATAGTCCCCGTGCCTGGGCGCGATCCTGGAAGCGGCGCCAGGCGGAACGGATCACATCATCGAGCGCGACGGTCTGGAGATCGAGCTCGATGTGCCCGGCCTCCATCCGCGCCAAAGAAAGCAGCGTTCGAACCAGCGTCTGCAGGTGTCCCGATATCTGGAGGCACTCCTTGAGCGTCGCTTCGTACTCGTCCGCGGATCGGGAGCGGGCAAGACTCACCTCGAGGAGAGATTGGAGTCCGGCCAGCGGCGTGCGAAGCTCGTGGGCGACGTCGGCGCTGAATGCTTTCTCGCGCGCGAAGGCCCGCGTGAGCCGATCCAAGAAGTCGTTCATCCGGTCGACGACGGGGTGGATCTCGGCGGGCAGACGACCACTTTCCAGGCGGACGGTGAGATCGTCCTCACCGAGCCGTTCGATGTCGGCGGCCAAGCGATTCACCGGCTTCAGTGAGAGGCCAATGGCCGTGACCAGAGAGGCGGAGAGGATCGACAGGGCCAGGAGGAGAAGCACGGTCAGGTAGAGCCCCAGCCGCGCGAGCATTCGGTCCATCAACTCCGTGCTGCGGGCGAGGATCAGGGTGACGCGGAACTCCCGGGTGCCGATCGTGCTTCGGCCAAACGACTCCCGGTCCCAGCGCGGCGTGAAGACCAGGCATACCCCGCGTCCGTGAAGACCTCCCGGGAGGTCGAAGTACCGGAAGCGTGGTTCCTCGGATGCGGTCGGCGGGAACGGCAGATCCATCTCTCCCAAGGACGGTGAGCGGTACAGCGTGCTGTCCTGCGACTGCCAGAGTTGGAGAAACCCCGGTCCGCGGGGGGAGAGGAATTCCCCCATCTCCAGGTCGTCGAATTCGAGCTCCACGGTCCACATGTCCTGTTCCACGGTGGAGGCGAGGAGGCGTGCTTTGCTGAGGAGGATCTCGTCGAATTGGGTGCGCAGGTCCTTCGCGACGAGCAGATGGATGCCCGCCCCGGCGGCCGCCAGCACGAGGATGGTCGGCAGTCCGGTTCCGAGGAGGAGCGAGGTGCGCAGGGATCGGGTCATGGCTCCGCCGTCAGGACGTATCCCAGGCCGCGCCGCGTGTGGATCAGCCGCGGGAGATCGCCGCGCTCGAGTTTCTTGCGTAGCAGCCCAACGTAGACATCCAAGACATTGCTGTTCGGCTCGGCGTTGATGTCGTAGAGGTGTTCCCAAAGCTCCGATCGGGTGACGGTCTGATTCTTGCGCAGGGCAAGGTATTCGAGCAGACGATACTCGCGCGCGGTCAACTCGACCGCCCGTCCCGCGCGCTGGGCGGTGCGGGCGCGGGTGTCGATCTCCAGATCACCCACCTGGATCCGAGGCGACTTGGCTTGGTACTTCCTTCGGAGCAGCGCGTTGATTCGGGCCAAGAGCTCCTCGAAGGCGAAGGGTTTGACCAGGTAGTCATCGGCGCCGCGATCGAGTCCGGCGACGCGGTCGGTGACCGTGTCCTTGGCCGTCAGGATGAGCACGTGGGCCGAGTTCCCCTCGGCGCGCAGGCGTTCGAGGATGCTGAGGCCGTCCATTCCGGGAAGCATGAGATCCAGGATGATGACATCGTAGGCCCCGGCGTCGGCGAACCAGTAGCCCTCTTCACCATCACCCGTCGAGTCGACTGCGAACCCCGCCTCGCGCAATCCTCGTACCAGGGATTTGCGAAGCGGGGCGTAGTCCTCGACGATGAGTATGCGCATGTTGCGCCTCAGGGACTAATCATCGTCATCTTCTTCGTCCTCGTCCTCGTCCTCGCGATCGGGCTCTTCAACGGAGCGGCAAAGCAGCCCGCCATCCCCAGCGACGAGGATTTCGATTTCCATGTCGTCGACCAACCACTCGGCTTCGTAGTAGATCCCCTGACGGATGCGGACCTCCTCGATCTCCAGGATCGGGTGATCACCCGCCAGCTCCAGAACCGTCGCCTTGACGGCCGGGGGGACCTCTTCCAGCGTTACCGGTCGCTCGTCCTCTTCCTGCGCGGTGGCGGGGAGCTGGGCGAAGACGGCGAAGACGATGACGGCCGAGAGTGAGAACAACCATCGGGTTTTCATAGTCCCTCCTTTTCCCTGGGACGTTCTCCTTGTACCCGGGACCGACCTTCAGCGTCAACTATCGGACATCATCATGAAGCACAGGTGAAAGATGGAGCGCTTCATGACCACGGGCCGGGGGATTTCGACCGCCGCAGCTGCGCCGCAACATGAAGACGACATGAAGAGAATCCGGTCAAGAGGTGAGAATGAGCGGCCGATCCGCCACTCGCGCGCTTTCCCCCGCACTCTTCGGAACCCTCCATTTCCCGCCCGGTATCAGGAGCAACCATCCGCGAGCCATCACGAATCGCCATGAAACGGAGCCTCGCCCATGCACAAACGCGATCTCGCCCGGCGGAGTTCTTGGACTCTGATCATCGTCCTCGGTTGTCTCGTCTCCCCGAGCGCCTGCCGCGCGCAATCGCTCCCCAGTGCTGGGCCCTCGTCGAAGCCTGTTCTGAGCAATCGCGGCTTGGGGCTCTTGGTCGGGCTCGGCTCCCTGGCTTGGGCGGGCCAGAGGTACTCGAAAGACCATGACCGGATCGTCGAGGTTCTGGATCGCTCAAGGCTCGATCCCCTGATCGACATCGGCGACGACTTCGGGAGCGGGGTGACCGCGGGCGTGGGCACAGCGGCGCTCTTGCTGGGCGGACACCTCGGGCGCAACCCCGCCATGACCGCTCTGGGCAAGGATCTGACCACCTCGCTACTGGCGAGCTGGAGTGTCGTGTGGGCGCTGAAGATGAGCGTCAATGCAACCCGTCCCAATGGGGGCAGGTACTCCTTTCCCTCGGGACACACCGCCACCGCATTCACCACCGCCCCGATCATCTGCAAGCACCTGGGGAGGACCGCCGGGATCGCGGCCTTCACGCTGGCGACCGGCACCGCTCTGGGACGCATGGAGGACCGGAAGCACTACCTGACCGATGTGCTCTTCGGAGCGGCGATCGGATTGGCGATCGGCTGCCAAGTGGCCGATGGACGTAGTGGGGGGGGATTCATGCGGCACTTCTGCATAAGCCCTTCTGGAGTCGGGTTTTCGCTCGTCTTCTGAAGCCTCCCGTCGGGTGGCGGCGAGGGCGGGTGCGTGCTATGATGGATCCCTTGTCGTCGAGACCGCGGCTGAGCGCGGGGGGGTAGAGAAACCTTGAAGCAGAACACGACCAGACCCGAAGGGCCCATCGTCATCCTCGGCGGAGGACCGGCGGGACTGGGCGCCGCCTTCATGCTCGACCGATCGGGCCATGATGATTGGGTCCTTTTCGAGCGCGATGATGGGGTGGGTGGCCTGGCCAAGAGCATCCGGGACGAGAAGGGCTACACCTGGGACCTCGGCGGCCATGTCGCCTTCTCCCATTACGGGCTCTTCACCCGTTTGCAGGACGAGCTTCTGGGAGAAGCGGGCTGGATCGAGCATGAGCGCGAGAGCTGGATCCGTCTGCTCGATACATGGGTGCCCTATCCGTTTCAGAACAACATTCACCGCCTGCCCCCCGAGGAGCGAGCCACCTGCATCGCGGGATTGATCCATGCGGCCCTGCACCGTTCCCCCGCACCCTTCACGGACTTTGATGACTTCATCATCCGCACCTTCGGTCAGGGCGTTGCCGACCTCTTCATGAGGCCGTACAACAGCAAGGTCTGGGCCTATCATCCCCGGAAGCTTGATGCCGGATGGATCGCCGATCGCGTGTCCGTGCCTGATCCCGTGCGCGTAGCCCGCAACCTCGCCCTCGATCAGGACGATTGCGCCTGGGGGCCGAACAACCTCTTCCGCTTCCCCAAACACGGCGGGACCGGCGCCATCTGGACGACGCTGGCGCGCCGTTTTGCGCCGGAAAAGATCCGGACCGGTTGCGCCGCGGTCGAGGTCGATCCCGAACGCCGCACCGTAAGACTCTCTACCGGGGAGACCGTCTCCTACGGCACACTGATCTCCACAATCCCGATCGACCGGCTGGCGGCCATGTCGGGGCGATCGGATTGGATCGAGGCCGCCTCGGAGCTGATCTATTCCTCGACCCACATCATCGGCTTGGGAATCGAGGGGACGGCACCGCCGACGATGAAGACGAAATGCTGGATGTACTTCCCGGAGGACAACTGCCCCTTCTATCGGGTGACCCACTTCAGTTTCTACAGCCCGAACAACGTGGATGATATCTCGAAGCACTGGTCGCTCATGTGCGAGGTGTCCGAGTCATCCGACAAGCCGGTCGACGGCGCGCGTGTGGTGGACGATGCGATCCAAGGAGCCGAGGCGTCGGGCTTGATCGATGATCCCCGGCAGGTGATCCACACGTGGTCGACAAGGGTCGAACACAGCTATCCGGTACCGTCGCGAGGGCGGGATGCCGTGGTTGAGAGGTTGCTGCCCGAACTGCGGAAGTGTGGCATCCTGAGCCGGGGGCGCTTCGGCGCCTGGGGATACGAAGTGGGCAACATGGACCACTCCTTCATGCAGGGGCTGGAAGCGGTGGGCCATATCCTTCACGGCAGCCCGGAGCTGACGCTCTGGTATCCGGACGTCGTCAATCGGCCGCATCCGGTGTTGGGGTGGGACAGCGTCGGATGACGCGTTCGCACGTCCTGGCGATGAGCTCTCCGGATCTCGGCTAGTCGGTTTGGGCCTCGCCGCGATGCCTCGCCTCGAGCGTCCCCCAACTCACCCTTTGTGTCGGGGTGTCCTCGCAGCCCGATGGCCAGGCGCCGATCGTGGAGCCGTTGGGGTTGTTCTCCGCCCAGCAGGGGGAGTTGGACTGCAGGGTCCGGTTGAGCTCATTCTCGGGCAGCACCGAGCAGTACTGAGGGTCGACACTGACGTTGCAACTCGAGCCCAGTTGACCGGCGAAGAAGGTGCATTCGTTGATCTCTCTATCACAACCGGTGATAAAGTAGATAGCGGCTCCGCCGTACCAACGGGTGGAGTTGTTGAGGAAGGAGGTCGTCGAGATCACCACCGATACGTTCTGCTCGGCGGCGAGAGCCCCGCCTGCGCCTTCCGAAGTAGATCATCCGCCGTGAAGTTGTGTGGTACTGTCTTATCCGTAGCCGTGGATCTGTCCCGCATCCTGCGGTGGCGCAACACCTGCGTGCGAATTCAACTGACTCAGGTCCAAAGCGTTGGGAGGGTCCCATGTCCCAACCCGAGATCATCATCAATCGCGCCCCGGTGCTGACGCTTTGGGCGACCACCGTGGCTGAGCGCATGGGTTTTGACCCCGATGCCGCGCTCTCGCTCGGGAAAGCGGTGGCGGGGCTGACGGCGCAGTCCAAGGGGCGGCATCTCGGTATTTTCAAGCCCGGCCGCGGACCCAACGGCAAGCCACTTCCCAAGCACGGCCTCGGTGAGGAACTCTGGATTCAGCTCTGCGGGCGATCGATCCCGGCCAAGAACACCCCCGGAGGGCTTCGGGCGGTCGCCAAGGAGAAGATCATCGAGCCGGGGAAAGTGCGGGTCTATCTGAATCAGAAGTTCGGCGACGATCTGTCCGGAGTGCGCCGCGCGATGGAGCAGCTGGCCGGTGCGCACGATCCGGACGATCTGATCGACACCGCCTTTGCCCTCTATGAGAACTTCCGGCCGAGCATTCCCCCCGGCACCCGTGGTTGGGGGGCCAAGGGTAAGCTTGACCTGAAGCGGATCCGCTCCCTGGCCGGCTAGACCAGGGCGCGGGGACATGCCGCGCTCTCATCAGGGGCGTGAGTATTCGTTGGCCATTTCGTTGAAGGCTTCACCTTCCTCGTCCCGGCCATGCTTCTTGAGGTAGAGATACCGCTCGCGCATCATGCCCTCGTACTTCGCGAGCACATCGCCTTCCTGCGGCGTTCGGACTTCTCCCTTCGTCATCCCCGGGCCCTCGAAGTCCGGCAACGCAAAGGGGAGGAAATCTTCCTTGCGTGATAGCCGGTAGACCAGGCCCTCGGGGTGAACATGGTAGGCGCGCATCTCGGGATGCCGTTTGAGATCGGGCGTGATGTAACAGGGACGATGGCCGACCGCTTCCCTGATTACGGTGCGGATCATGGTGCGGTACAATGACCGCGCGGCCGGGACATCGTAGCTCTCGCCGATCTCGGCCCGCCGCGCAATCTCCCGCATGGCGAGGATCTCTTCCCGACTCGCCTCGGCCACGGCGGGCGCCGATTTCGACAGGCGGCGATAGAACTCGGAGCCGGCCATCGATCCCACGTCGATCACGGCCACATCCGGGCGCACGCCTTCCACGGTCTGGACGTAAAGCGCCGGAGAACTGAATTCGTCCCAGTGTCCGCTGAAGACGACCGCGTTCGTATCCAGGTAGCGGAAGCTATCGTGGAGCGAGTGGGCGAGCAAACGGAAATCGCTCTGGTCAACATCATTCCAATGACGATGCCAGAGCAGGAGCGGCGAGTGACATAGCAGAAGCGTGACCACGGCGGCGAGCAACCAGTGACCGCGCGTCGCGAGACGAACCAGGCTACCCGCGCCAACCGCGGCCCACAGCGCCCCGATGGCCAGCGCCGGCATGTAGTAGACGCGGATATCGTGGATCGGGTAGGCCATGTTGTACACAAGGTAGGCGGCTAGCGAGAGGAGCGTAACCAGCGTGAACCGCCAGGTGCGACGGGCAAGCACCACCAGACCGATGACCGCCAAAGCGACGAAGAGCCAAGTCGCCTCCTGAGGCAGTTGCTCGGTCAGGAAGCGCTTCAGCTCTTCGAGCCGCAGCCCTTCACGTCCGAGATTGCCATGGTACTGGCGCGCCGTCACGTGGACCAGGAATCGCTGGAGGGTTTCGGGGTAGTTCCAGTTGATGATCGGATCCATGCTCGATCGAATGGGCAGGTAGAGATAGAGCAGCAGCGGCGCCACGAGGGCCGTAACCGTTCGTCCCACCGGCAGCCGGGGGCGCGGATCGGCGTGAAAGCGATCGACCAGTGAGCAGACCAGAAGAACGAGGAATCCCGGCAGCAGAAGGACCGCGGTCAGGTGATGGGTGAGCCCCAAGGAAAAGGTGAACGCGGCCCACGGCCAGTGGCGGACGGCATCGCCGGATCGGGCCAGGCCTCGCCGGCATGCATCCAGGAAGAGCAACGCCAGCAGGGTCTGGAGCGGGTAGACCTCGACCATGCTCGACTGTGACCAGGGGGTCCGCGCGAAGGCGAAAAGGAGGGCTCCCGCCAGGGGCGCCATGGTGCGCGCCGTGCTCCCCGCGGGGGACTCGGTCTCGGTTCGCAGCAGGCGCTCACCGATTCGGTAGATCAGAAGGCTGGCCAGGGCGGTCGATACGGCACTCAAGAGCCCCACCCGGAAAGCGATCGATGCCACCGGTATCTTCGAGAAGAGGTGCCCGATGAGCGTGAAGAGGGGATAGCCCGGAGGATGGGCGATCCCGAGCGTGGCGGCCACGGCCGGCAGCTCGCCGCCGTCGACGAAGGTGACCTCGCGGGCGAGCGTGAGGATGTAGACGACCAACGGAGATGTGAAAGCGATCAGGGAAGCGCTCATCCGCTTGTGATGGGACTGCAAAGGAATCGTGCCTCCTGGATGGTCCAGATCCCGTTCCGCCTTTGGGGACGGGGAAGAATAGCATCCCCGGTCAGGTGAGGGCAATTCGACATGGCCCCTGCCATTGAGCGCATGCCCGCTCTCATTCGAGGTAGGGGTCCGGCTTGTCCCGAAGCGCTCTCGGTCGGCGGCTGGATGTGGCATAATGTGAGAAACGAAGCATGCAACCAGGAGGATATCGGCCGATGTACAGCCTTCGCTTCGCAGTCCTCACGCTGGCCCTCCTCGCGCTCCCAACGCACATCGCCCTCGCCGATGGCCTCGAGGGTCGCCGGGCCCTCGAAATCAGCTTCCGCCCAGCAGCTGTTGAACTTGCCGATCTGGACGGCGACACCGATCTGGATCTGATCGCCGTATGTACGGGCGAGTTCGCCGGTGATCAATGGAACGGATGTGCGGTCTATGTCTTTCCCAATCCGGGGGACGGAGCGTACGGAGCGCCGGAGATCTATGAGGTTCCCGACGCCCCGTACGATCTTGCGGTCGGTGACCTGAATGGCGACCTTCTCCCCGATATGGTCACGCCGAACGCGGCTCCCGACAACCTGCAGGTCCTCTTGAACGACGGGTCCGGCGGTTTCACGCCGGGCGACGCGATCGCGGTCGCGGACGATCCGGTGGCGGTGGTGATGGCGGATCTGGATGGCGATCTGGATCTCGATCTTGCCTCCGCCGACCAGTTCGGCTACGGCATCTCGCTCGCGTTCAATCGCGGCGACGGCACCTTCCCGGCGAGTGAGTTCCGTAGCCTGGGGGATATGGTGAGCGGCATCCAGGCGGGCGACGTGGATGGCGACGAGGCTGTCGACCTGATCGTCTTCGGCAGCTCGGGGGCCCAGCTCTTGCGGGGCGATGGCGGCGGCGGCTTCGGTCCCCCCGAGGCGCTCGGGCTGGGCGGGGTGGATCCCCGCACGCAACTCGCTCTCCTGGACGCCAACGCCCACCTCGATTTGGTGAGCGGCTCCCGCGTCTGGCTCGGGGCGGGCGACGGGACCTTCGATCCGGTCGGCATGGCGACCGGCCTGGCCGACGACCACGTGCGCGTGATCGACTTCGACGGCGATGGCCGTCGGGATGTCGTCACCGGGGCCGCCGTTGCCCTCGGCGCGGAGGGAGGCGGCTTCCAAGGGCCGATCGACATCGATCCGCCACCCGACAGCGGACCGATCGCGACCGGCGATTTCGACGGCGACACGGTGCCCGATCTGGTTCGCTTGCAGGCAGGGATCGCGGGTCCGGTCGGCTTCGCCGTGCTGCTGCCGGGCGCGGGAGACGGATCGGTGCCCGTCTTTCCGCGCCTGCCTGCGGGTGACAGCGTGTGGGAGTTGTCCGTGGGCGATGTCAACCTCGATCAGATCCCCGACCTCCTCGTGGCGAACATCGGCACGCCGTTCCCCCAGTTCCTCAATGGTTCGGTGACGGTTCTGACCGGCGACGGCGAAGGGGGTGTCCATCCCGCCATCTCGCACCCGGCCGGCGATTACGTTCGGAACGTGGCCGCGGGGGACTTCGACGGCGACCTCGCACCGGAACTCGTGGCGACCAACTTCAGTGATGAGACTGCATCGGTTCTCTTCAACGATGGGTTCGGAGGCTACGGACTGCCGGTCGCCCTCCCCGTGGGGGCCAATCCGGAAGCAGTCGCTTTCGCTGACTTCGACGGGGACCTACATCTGGACATCGCCGTGACCAACTACGGACTCGGCACCGCGGCCGCGTCGGTGACACTGCTTTTCGGAAACGGCGAGGGCGGCATCTCCACCACGAGCACGCTCGCCTTGACGGGCCACGCGGCCGTCGACTTGATTGCCGCTGATCTGAACGGTGACGAGGCTCCCGACCTCGCGGTTGCCTGTTCGGGTCGCTACTACGCCGGCGAGTGGGTCCACTATGGTCTCTACGTGAGGCTCAATCGAGGCGACGGTACCTTCGATCCCGAGACCCACTACGCAACGATGCACCTTCCCCGCACGGTTCACGCCATCGCCACCGAGTCGGCTGGTCTTCCCGACCTGGTTGTCACCACCCACGGGCCCACGACATCGATTCTCTTTGTGGGGGAGGTGGTGACCTTCTTCAACGACGGTTTCGGGCAGTTCCTCCCGCCGGTCACCTCACCCATCACCCATGACCACTTCTCCGCCGCCTGCGGAGACGTGAACGATGACGGACATGCTGATCTCGTCCTCCCCTACATGAGCGCGAGTGTGATCAGCGTCCTTTGGGGTGACGGTTCGGGCGCCTTTTCGGGGCGCAGCCACTACGCCGCCGGCGAGGAGCCACGAGCGGTCGCCCTGGCCCATCTGAGCGGCGCGCGGACCCTGCCCGATGTGGCGGTAGCGCACGGCACGATCAACGAAATCGGGATCTTGCGGAACGCGTGGGCGGCCGCCGGCGTGGACGATGCGCGCGCGGCGAGCGATGGGAGCTTGATCTGCGCCCCCAGCCCCTTCTCGACCTCGACCCGCATCCACCTGCACCTGCCCGGCGGAACCTCGGGCGCGAGGCTGGAGCTTCAGCTGTTCGACGCGAACGGGCGGTGGATCGAGACGCCCTGGACCGGCGTGGTGCCGGCCGGGTCGGTCACCGTCGACTGGGACGGCCGGGGTGCCGACGGCCGCTCGGTTCCAGCGGGCGCCTACTACTACCGGCTCTCAGGGGAGGGGATCGCCTTCACGCGGAAGGTCGTTCGGCTCAACTGAAGGGTGTCTACCGCCGGAATCGCGACATGACCCCGCCCCAGGTGGTGGCGATGACCGGGGCGCTCCCACAAGCGACCGGCCAGGCGCCGATATGGTGTGAACATCGCCGGCGCGTGACCGGGGCAGGGGCCGACCCCGCGCGCGGGCGCCCCTCGAGCAGCATGAACTTCAGAGGGCGAGGTTGTAAACGCGTCATTATTGCGTATAGGATTTGTCCTCACCCCTTTCCCGGGGCTGTCTTGACGCTGTGAAACCTCCTGGCCTATAAGGGGGCCGAGACCCGAATCTGAGGAGTGTGACCATGTCGACGAAGCTGGATCCGTCTCTGGCCATGACCATCCGTCTCGATGACGACCTGCCCGGCATGCCTCCGTTCGAGCCCGGTATCCGCCGCGCGCCCGACCGGGGATTTAATCTTCCCCCGTCGGATGCGGCCGTGGCCCTCAAGAACGCGCTGCGTTATGTTCCCACCGATCTCCACGAGGCTGTTGCCCCCGAATTCATGGAAGAACTCCTCACCCGCGGGAGGATCTACGGCTACCGATTCCGCCCGCCCGGTGACACCAAGCCGACCTCGATTACGGACTACAAGGGCAATTGCATCGAGGGCCGCGCCTTTCAGGTCATGATCGACAACAACCTCCAGTTCGCGGTGGCGCTCTATCCGTATGAGCTGGTGACCTACGGCGAGACCGGCCAGGTCTGTCAGAATTGGATGCAGTACCGGCTGATCAAGGAATACCTGCGCACCATGACGATCCAGCAGACGCTGGTCATCGAATCGGGCCACCCGGTGGGCTTGTTCCGCTCGCGGCCGGAGAGCCCTCGCGTGATCCTAACCAACGGCCTCATGGTGGGGATGTTCGACAATCCCGAGGACTGGCACTACGCGACCCAGATGGGCGTCGCAAACTACGGGCAGATGACCGCGGGTGGCTGGATGTACATCGGGCCCCAGGGGATCGTCCACGGCACGTTCAACACGCTCCTCAATGCCGGGCGGCTCAAGTACGGCATCGGCTCCGATGAGGATCTGCGCGGCTACCTTTTCGTCTCTTCGGGACTGGGAGGGATGAGCGGTGCCCAGCCCAAGGCGGTCGAAATCGCGGGCGGCGTGGGTATCATCGCCGAGGTCGACGAGTCCCGAATCCAGACGCGGCACGAGCAGGGGTGGGTGAGCGCGGTTTCTTCCGATCTCAACGAAGTCGTCCGCATGGCCCAGACGCATGTCGCCGAGAGAGAGCCGATTTCGATCGGGTATCACGGCAACGTCGTTGATCTCCTGGAGCACCTCGTGAAGGAGAAGGTCACTGTTCATCTGCTTTCCGACCAAACCTCCTGTCATGCTCCCTACGATGGCGGCTACTGCCCCCAGGGCCTCACCTTCGAGCAGCGCACCCAGATGCTCAAGACCGACGTCCCGGCGTTCCGGAAGATGGTCGATCAGAGCCTGCGGCGGCAATTCGAGCTGATCAAGACGTTGGCGCATCGCGGCACCTACTTCTTCGACTACGGCAATTCGTTCATGAAGGCGGTCTTCGACGCCGGCGTCCCCGAGATCTGCCGCAACGGCAAGGATGCGCGCGACGGGTTCATCTTCCCGTCGTACGTGGAAGACATCATGGGGCCCATCCTCTTCGACTACGGCTACGGGCCGTTCCGTTGGCTTTGCCTGACGGGCAAGGCGGAGGATCTCGCCAAGACCGATCGCGCGGCGATGGACTGCATCGATCCCAATCGCCGCGGCCAGGATCGGGACAACTGGGTGTGGATCCGCGATGCGGAGAAGAACCAGCTGGTGGTCGGCATGCCGGCCCGCATCCTCTATCAGGACGCCGCCGGACGGGCCAAGATCGCGCTCCGCTTCAATCAGATGGTGCGCGAGGGAGAGATCGGTCCCGTCATGCTCGGCCGCGACCATCACGACACCGGCGGCACCGATTCCCCCTTCCGTGAGACCGCGGACATCAAGGACGGAAGCAACATCATGGCCGACATGGCCACCCAGTGCTTCGCGGGTAATGCGGCGCGGGGGATGAGCCTCTGCGCGCTGCACAACGGCGGCGGCGTTGGGATCGGCAAGGCGATCAACGGGGGCTTCGGCTTGGTACTGGACGGCAGCGAAGAGAAGGACGAGATCATACGCACGGCCATCCCCTGGGACGTCATGGGCGGCGTTGCCCGCCGCGCGTGGGCGCGCAACGAGAACTCGATCTCGACCTGTATCGAATACAACCAGACGAGCAACGGGGATCACATCACGCTTCCCTACCTGACCGATGACGAGCTGGTGAAGAAAACCGTGGGGCGGGCTCTCGGCTAGACCCGCCGCCCGTAGAGCAGATCATCCCCCCAGATCGAGACCGCGCGGGCAAACGCCGATCTTCGCAGCCCGGCGCGAATGAGATTGTGTGTCCACGTGGATGGGTGGCTGTAGGGACAGACCCGCATGCAAAGCCCGCAGTCCGTACCGACCGTACGCCAATAGCGCAGGCACTGCTCGATGTCCAGGGGCCACTTGCGCACCCCTCGCACGAGGGTCTTCTCCTCTCGAGGGATCGCGCCCGATGGGCAGTTGGCGGCGCACTTGAGGCACCGCCGACAGAAGTCCTGGACACCAAAGGCGATCGGGCGATCCGGTATGAGGCGGAGATCGGTCGTCACCGCGCCGAGCCGCATGCGGGCACCGAAGCGGGGAGAGATGAGATACCCCATGCGGCCCAGTTCTCCGAGGCCGGCGGCATGTCCGAGAGGGGGGAGCATGACCTGATAGTTGCTGCCGGCGATGTGGGCGCGTGCCGGATACCCTCGAGCCCGGATCTTCTCGGCGAGCGCAATGGAGACGCGGGCGCCCCGCCGGTATTGGGTCGCGCTCTCTTCGGTGATCGGGAGATGGGGAGCTTGAGCCACGCACGTGAGGTCCATTTCGAAGGCCATGACGATGGCGAAGCGGTGCCGATTCTCAATGGACGCGCCCCAGGTCTCCGGGCCGCGTCCGACATGGGAGTAGACGAACATCGGATGCAAGGAGGCGATTCCCACCTCATCGGCCCCCAGATGGAGGGCCAGCGATTTGATGGCCTCGGTGTCACAGGGCATCTCCTCCGGCGCCACGGGTCCGTCTACCCGCGTCAGCATTGCCTCGATCTCGGTGAACAGCGATTGGGTGCGCTCCGCCGCCTCCGGCTCGTAGTAGCGACCGCCCGGTTCCAGAATCGGCGGTAGCGAGCGAAGCATCTCGTCCACCGCTGCCTTCTCTGGCCGGCGCGCGTAATAAACCTCGTGTCGTTCGGTGCCGGGCGCGTATTCCTCGCGCGCGAAGATGACATCGCGCTCATCGACCCGTTCAGTGATCTCCCCGATCTCGATCGGGCGGCAACGACCCCAGGGGCCGAAGAAGAGGATGGCCAGGAGCCCCGCGGCCGCCACCGCCATGAGGTGAAGCGTGCGCGGATACGTGAGGACCGCGTCACCGCCGAGCCACAAGGCGAGGATCAGGAAGCAGGTCGTCAGACTGACGCACGTCGCGCGACGCTCGCCCTCTCGGATCGAGGCCGCGCCGAAGCCGGCGGCCAGCGCCAGCGCCACCAGGCCCACAAGCCAGAATAGAGTGCGCAAGATATCCATGGTTGTTTCAACCAAACCTACCGACCGAAGTGAGGAACATCAAGCTAGAGGACGAGTCCGTAGCGGAGGGCGTTCTTGTTGATCGCCAGCCGGTACTCCGCATGAGTCAGTTCGGTTGCTCGTTCCCGGAACGGTATGAAGACCACCTGTACCGATCGCGGGACGATCCGGACCTCCGGGAGCTTCGGATACCAGCGGGCGCGGGGAACCATCAGGTGCGCCAACAGAATCTTCAGGCTCTCGGTGGCTTCCGAGAGCGGCAGAGTGACTGGGTGCGCCGGCTGCTGCGGCAATCCGGGGACCGGATCTTCGTGGGGTTGGGCGAGGGTTAGCGATCTCGCGAGCCGCACGAAGAGTTGGGGGCGCACCTTGAAGGCGGGAGTCCAGAACTGCACCGGCTGCACCTTCCATGCCGCTTGCACGACCTTGGGCAGGTTTGCCAAGCGAACAAGATCGGCATAGGATGAAAACTCGATACCGGTGACGTCCGCCTCAATCCTCCAGAAGGGAAGATAGGCGGCCGTCTCGGGTCCGCCGGGCAGACACTCGAACTCCACTGGATCCAGGCCGTCGCCGACGGATTGCCAGGCCGAGCGGCAATTGCTGCAGGTGAGCACCAGGGAGTCACGTTCCCCCGCCAGATCCCATCCGCAGTGCGGGCACAGGGTGGGGATGAAGTGGACATTCCATTGGGGTGACTCGTGCACCGGAAAGCCTTCGAGGAAACCCTCGGGGACCACGGGGGAGACCGCACGGTTCAGTACGCCGTCGATGATCTTCTTCTCGACATAGAAGGGGGAAAAGATCAGGCTCAGCGTCTCGCCGATGAACTCCTGATGGAAGATCTTGCCGCTTTCTCCCTCTCCCACCCGCTCCGCTAGTGCTTCGGCTGCCTGCGCGGCGGACATGGTGGGGCGGATGAATTTCCCCGGGGTTTCCTTGGTGGCGAAGCGGAGCTTCAGTGTCTGTGCGCGCACACCGAGAGACACCGGGAAGAGCTTCGACTCGACTCCTTGGAAGCTGGCATCCACGATCCGCTCCTGGATACCGGCTGGCGTCACGTTGTACAAGGTCCCTCGGAACCGCCAATAGGGGAAATAGGTGAGCTCCTGTTCTGCGGGTGTCTTGTGCGGCAGGCGATAGCGGAAGACGTCGCCCGTCAGCAGGTAAGACTGCACGCGGCAGTAATCGCAGGTGAAGAGCCGATCGGTCTCTTCCAGAATGGCGGGGGCCCCGCATTGGGGGCACTGGTGCTCGATCTGGAAGCCCCGGTGCATACCGCGCGGCCCTTACTTCAGTTTCTCGCCGCATTGGTTGCAGAACATCGAGTGAGGCAGATTCTCCGCGCCGCATTGGGGACAGTGAAGCGGCTCCGGTTTCTCCTCGGCCGGATGGCCGCAGCCGGGGCAGAAGCGCGCGTTGGGCGGAAGCTTCTCCTTGCAGTTGGCGCACGTGCCGAAAACGACGATCTGATTGCCGCAGGCCGAGCAGAAGTGGGCATCCACTGGTACCGGCTGCTGGCATTCGGGACAAGTGGTCATGGGGGGCGCGGAAGTGCGGGGCGCGCCGGCGGTAGCGAAATGCTGCGCGAACATGGCGGGCATCATGAGCCCCATGCCCATGCCCATCCCGTCACCCGCGCCGCCGGGTGAAGACGCTGCCTTCTCCATCGCCATCGCCGCCTTCATCTGCATCAGCTTGTTCATGTCCTGGAAGACACCCATCCGGCTGCGATCGTCGATCGCCTTCTGAACTTCCGGCGGAGGAGTGATGGAGTTGATGTAGAGGTCGGAAAGCGCCAAACCGAACTGCTCGAAATCCTGCCGAGAGCGCTCTGCCAGACCGGCGGAGAACTCATCGTACTTGGCCGGGAGATCCAGGATGGAGTCGAGGTTTTCACCCATGAAGTCATTGAATCTCGAGACAATCACGCGATTGAGATACTCCTCGACCTCCTGCGTCGTGAAGATTCCCTGGGTGCCGACCATGGTGTTGATGAAGAGAAGAGGTTGAACGATT
>Ga0180431_10004541_pt1 | contig 17285 bp, 23 predicted proteins | sample SS_ome_11_FD_132459 | JGI IMG/M metagenome (GOLD analysis project Ga0180431, IMG submission 132459) | Hypersaline lake sediment archaeal communities from the Salton Sea, California, USA - SS_1_MS_1 metaG | ecosystem: Environmental > Aquatic > Non-marine Saline and Alkaline > Hypersaline >... | reverse complement strand
TATATATTACCACATACGCCCCTTCTGTTGCCCTTCTGGGAAAAACTTTTCCGATTTTACCCTCCTTTTTCAAAATTTTTTTCTTCTGTTGTTCTCCTAGAGCCCAAAATCAGCCCTTTCACCCCTCTGCTGGAATTATTCCTGCTTGACCCCCCAAAAAAGGTTATATACAAGATGGGTTATTATGGTATATATGAGCAATTCGACTTTCCCTTGTCCTAAGTGTAAGGGGTATACATATGTCTATCATGGAAAGAAGGTGCCTGAGAAGGCCGCTTATAGGCGTTATAGGAAGTGTTCTGCATGTGGTTATACTTATCAGACCTTGGAGGTCTTTGACCGTGAGGATGCCCGTAGGAAGGATTATAAGGGTTGAGGCGAAAGGGATGTTGTCTTTTTAGTTTGTTGATGTCTTTGCCATCCTCAGCTTTTACCTGGCAGCTTCTCCGTCTTATCAACTTTTACCATATCTTTTGTATCGTAAATTATATATAGTAAATACAACATATAGTATTTGATTACTATGGCAGAAACCAAGACATCCCGTGTATTCTGCGGATGTGGGGTAAGACTGGCCATCTCGACCAGAGGTTCTGGCGACATGGAGGTCTATTGTCCGATTTGCGGCGCTTCACACGGCACGGTGCAGGGGAACGGAAAAGACGTAATCGTCTATGTCAGAGGCGGGGTATCACCCCCTTCTGACAAAAAGGAGGCAGATGAATGAAATACAAAGTCGAGATAAGCGCTGAGGTCCATGATGACTCTCAGCCGGCCTTTCTCATAGAGGCCTTTAACATAGCCATGGAACACTGCAAGGTCCATAGCTATACCATAACTGACAATCTTGGGAACGAGGACATGAGGGGTGCTAAGAAATGATGTGCCCCCATTGCTATGCAACGAACCAGCCCGGTCGTAAGACATGTATCAACTGCGGGAGGAAGCTTCAATGAGTGGTTCTGAGAAGTTCGATGAGCTTATCCATAAGGAGATTGCCTATTACCGCAGGGTGAAATCTATTGCGTGGTCAGAGCTTGGGACTAACATCCCGGATGAGGTCATCATCGCTATCTATTTGAAGGTCGGTGAGAGATAGATGAGCATGAGCATTTGGGTATTGGTAATGGGATTTAAAAATGGACAGAGAGAATGGCTTTATATTCCTGAGAAAGCTCTTTTTGATTTCTTAGAAAAAATGTACCAAGACTGGTTTGAAAAGAAAAGAAAAATCTATGATATTGTAAATGGTGGTGAGAAGGCTATTGACTGGGGCGAGGTCGTCTGTTATACACTTTGGAAAGATGGTGATAAAAGACATGAAAAATGAAAAAATAAACATAATACTCTTTTTCTTCTTTGTCTATCTGATACCAATCACAGCACTGCTCTGTCTTGTCCTGTTCTATATCGACCTTATGCATCTGCTGATGGAGCATGGGATAATCCTCAAACAAAACCTGGCACATGCAGGAGCGATTTTGACATTGATTTTCTTTTTTAGCTGGAGACCCTATAAATGGCTTGAATACAAGATGAAGGATGTATATGATATCATAAAGAGGATAGAGGATGATTAAAAAATTTGCTCTTATAAGGGAGAACGGCAGACATGTCCATTATTTTACATTCTGTCCGATGGTCTACAATGACTATAAATTGGTGCCATTACATTCACTGCCAAGAGAAATGATGGAATGTCCATTTTGCAGGAAAGTGTATGACACCATCAGGAGATTGTAACAATGACCAGATGTAAATATTGTAATGAAGTAATAATGGGTGATTTTCATAAAGAGAAAGACTGTGCAATGAAGATAACGAAAAATCATAGATTTTTAGTTGTTCCACGAAAGAGGTGTCTTTCGTGAAGACCAAGACCGATATCATGGACCTCATTCGCATGATATGTGATTTCTATGAGGCATACCGTGAGACACTGGGACTGTCACATGAGGATGCAAGGGCCAAGGTCGAGCAGACCTATGATGATTTGCATGAATGGTTATATCGAGACCTATCAGAGATTGGTCGACTTTCGACTAATAAATCTGTTAGTCTCAATAAGGGGATTAAAGATGAAGGAACTGACTGAACAGTTATTGGTGACTGAGATATTTGGTCTATGTATGCATAAACCGATGAGCATAGAGGAGCTCACCAACAAAATATATAAGAACATGTATGCTAAGAACCTGGTGAGAATATATCAGACCGTTGAGATAATGATGAAGCGTGACATACTCATACCATCATTTTCCAACAAGACCATCAAGTTCAAGATACATGATAAAATAATAAGGAGAAACAACAATGGATAAAAAAGAGATAGGCAGACTTTTCAAGATGTTCACACCTGAGCAGAACAAAGAGATAAAACGTGAACTGGTGCTGAACATACGCAGGGACATCATTGGAGCTGAGGCTATGAGCGAACAGGCGTTGGACAAGACCGTCAAGAGCATACGCTATAACCTGCAACTCTACGAACTAAGCGACAAGATGCATAGAAAGCTCCAGGAAGCCCGTAAATGAGCCCTCTGAGCGAAGAACAGCTTAAAGCACTCGTAACGCTTGAAGTCGTCCATGAGCTCACAGGATGGCCCTATGACACCATTATGAGGCTTCTTCTGCTTGAAAAGAGGAAAGAGCAATGGAGAAACGAAAGCTCTTCTTTGCAGTAATATGGGCTGTTCTTGGCACTACTCTCCTACTTTTTATTACATGTTTGCACCATATTGCGCCAGACATATCTGTTGTACTACTTCTGGTGGTCTCTGGCCTTTGCTTCCGGTGGTCTCTATCCTCTTCTATGTCTTTTCTATCATGAACCTGTTCGATGAGGTCCTTATGCGTTTGTAAACGTATTTATATAAGAAAAGACATTAAGTTTAGTCAGGTAGATTATGAAATGAGAAAAACATTGATTGTTTTAGCCTTTGTATCAGCATTGATTTTTATGATGGGAAATGTCATGGCTGTTACATACGATGCTGTGAACAACAACGAGGATTATGAAGATGACACTGTGGATGCCAACCCTTCCGGGAGCTGGTATACATATGGAGAGAGTGGGATACAATGGACCAATGTCACTGACCTGAACGGCAGCCCTGTGCCTGCGAGCAGCAGTGACCAGAGCTTTTTGATGAATACGACCTCTGATACCACAGGCGGGGTCCTGTATGATGTAACTGACAGCAACTACAGCTATATGCAGTTGGATGTCAAAATAGACAATACAAGCCATAACTATTCCATGATAACGATAGGAACATGGGTCGACCATGAGTTCTATACTGGACATGGGGCTTTTGCATGGTGGGAAATAGATAACACTGGTGATGATGCCCGTATAATATTCAGCACTATCACGGTCCTGGATGGGAACGTGACAACCGAGATATATAACCATACAATCGATAATGATACCTGGTACAGACTAAAAGCAGAGTTCAACTATGATAATTACAGTGTTCATGGATATCTGTATAAAGAGAGCGATATGTCACTTTTGAACTCAAGCAGTGTTGAAAGTTCGGTGCCATTCACTAATATCACTCAGAGTTTCTGGGCGATACCTGAGCTTCATGGTGCTGACAGCTGTTATATCTATCATGATGATTTCATCCTGTATAGGAACAGCTATGGGAGTAATACACCATCTGAGGATGTTGACGCCCTCACTGGTCAGAACTTCGGCGGTATAGCCAGACTTGTGCTCAATATAATCATCATCATCGTAGCTATTGCCCTGCTTTATTATGTTGGCAATGAGTTCATGAACGGTAAGAAAGGCATCGATGATTTGGTCGAACTGTTCAAGGTCTTGTTCATAGGTCTTGTCTTCCTTGGTGTGATTGCCCTGCTCATCAATGTTTTCTGAGGTGATGCCTGGTGTCAAAGAGCGAAAGAAAGGATTTTACCGGTAAAGAGGAGAGCTTCGATGACATGTGGAAGCGTGGAAAGCGTGAGGAGAGGGAACGGAAGGAGCAAGAGGAGATAGACCGTCTTCAGAGAGAACGTGAAAGGCTTGAGGATGAGCGCAACAGGCGTTTGAAGAAGAAACAGCTCAAGTCTGAGCGTAAAAAGCTGGAGAATGAGGTCAGAGACCTTAAACGTGAAAATTCTTTTTTCTTCAGAACTGGTAGAAAGGTCTCATCTGCTGGTAAGAGCTGGGCTAAGAAACAGCATGAGATTAACAAGAAAAAGCGCAGAAGCTCTTCACCTAAGAGACGAAAGACCTCTACTAAAAAGAAGACCAGCACTAAAAAATATTATTATAGGACAATCAATGGTAAAAGGCGCAGATGCAAGATGCCTAAGAAGAGGTAAACGCCGTAAGAAATGTTTATAGACAGGGAAGAAGCCTGTTCATAGAAGAAAACATAAGAATTGGAAAAAATAAAAAATAAATGGAGGTCAAATATATGGCAAAAGCAAAATATGTATTCATTCATAAGAATGGAAGAGTTGAAAGAAGGACTATGTCACCACAGAAAGCAACTAAATATGGCAAAAATAGTAAGTCAGTTAAAATATATGGTCTTAAATCAAGAATGATTATGCCGAGACGTAGGTAGTATCATCTATATCCTTTCCTGTTGAGTTCTTTCACTGTCTCTTTGTAACAGCGTACGCCTTCATCTTTTCCATATTTTTCCTGCATGTATCCTTTGAGCATCCCATGTTTTATCCGTCTACCCCTGGGTATGCTCCAGTATCTTATCTTTTTTGTAATCCTGTAGGCTATGTATATCACTACGAGGAGCATCCCGAGTATGAACAGCTGGGGGAACAGATAGTAGGTGATGAGCAGATATGCTCCTATTCCAATATATCTAAGGAAACCCATGTTATCATCTCTTCATATGTTCAACTACTTTGGAAAAGAAACCTTTTCCTTTTTTCTTCTTCCGTTGTTTGCTTTTTTCCCATGCGAAGCCTATGAACCGTTTGACATCGTTGAAGAAGTCACCGCTCACGAGCTTTTTTCTCTTTGACATATTCAACACGCCTATGATATTTATCTTTTAATCTTTTGAATTTTCTTTCTATCTTCTTTTGTGCTATCCATCCTTTTTCAACTATGGTGAATTTTCTGCCGCCATATTTTCTTCCCATTGTTTTGCCTCTTTTTTGCTCAGGACGAAAGGGTTTATCCGTTCTGTGCTGTCATACATCTGGAATATCGGGTAGGCATAGAAGATTATCTCTTTCACAGCCGGGTTTGCATCTGTGCTCCTGTTGTCCTTGATGGTCATCTTGAACATGTCATCGTCCCCATCGTTGTCACTGTCTATGAACAGGTTCTCACAGATGATATCTATATCTGTTATTCTCCTAATCCTTTTGTCTACCTGGTCCTTGTACTGGGTGGTATAGTATATGTCACAGTTGAAATGCCGGCTTTGCAGGAAGAAATCAGCTACTCTCTTGTTCTGGAGGGTCCCGCTGTTACGGCTGTCTGCGTATTCATGGAGCTCGTCTATGGCTATGCTGCTGTTGTCAAAGGTCTTGTCCAGCTCTATCATGTTCTTTCCATTGAGCCAGTCAAAGGGCATGTTCAGTCTATAGTTCGAGTATTGTTTGTCCCTGAAGCCCTGGAGCATCGAGAGATACATGAATAATGTCAGTGCCGTTGTCTTACCTGCTCCTTTCCATCCATAGAGGCCTACTACATGGTTTACTGCTTTTCCCATCTTTTTATTCCCTTTTCTTTTGTATCTTCATGAACAGGGAGGCATTGCCTTTTTTGAGCCTGCCCCTGATTGTTATCTCGTTCTTCATGACATAGATGTCAAAGCTCTGATATTTGAAATCATCATATGACCTGAACTGTTTTACTGTCCATTTTCCGATTTTGATTCCTCCAGGTGTGTCATCTCATAGATGAACAGTCTGCGTTTCATATGTATGTATAATCCTATGGTGAAGGTGCTGAACACTGCTGTCATGGTTATCATGATTGAGAGGAGGATGTCATAGGTCTCTGCTATGAGATAATAGGTCAGATGGAATGTCAGGAGCATTATCACCCCTGATGCTATCAGCATGCTTTCCAGTATGAGATAGTCTCTTTCATTCACGAAAAACACCTTTTTCGTAATCTGACTAAAATTTTTGTTAAATTTTCGTCATCATTCATGGTTCTTCACCGGCATGCAGTCTGTACAGTACCATTTGCCCTCTATTCGGACTATGGCACGCTCTTTTTTACATTTAGAGCATTTTCTCATCTTTATCACTCCAGGAACTTGCTGAGCTTATGCATGTTGTCCTCTTCTATGTTGGGCATGCGTGCCTTCAGTATGTTCTCTAGTTCTCGGCTGCTCTTTCCATCCTCTGAGAGTTTATTGGTCCTGAACTCGAGCAGGAACCTCTCAAGGGTCTTTATATGGTATGTGTCTGCGAGGCTCTGTAGTATGCTTATTGCTACGACCTGTTTCTTTGTAAGCCTTGTCTTTCTCCTGATATGTTTTGGTTCCAGCCATTCTGTGATTATCTCTTTGATGTTCTCTGCCTCGGAGACCGTTTCTTCTTTTGCTGTGGGATTGAATATCTCACTCAGGAGGTCTGTGTTGCTCTTCTGACTCTTCTTTTTATTCTCATCTTTTTTGCTCATCTTATATCACCTTTATGAGTGCTTCCAGTTGTGGAACCGGTACATTGTTCGTGAACAATCCGAACAAGAGGTATAATCCTACTCCGTAGGCTATGAGGGATGCTATGCTCAGTATGACTATGAAGAAGTTGTATTTGTTCTCCTCTGCGTAGAGCAGGCTTGTGTATAATTGCTGCATGTAGAGGAGGCTGAGGGCTTTTCCCGTTATTCCCTTGTTTAGCTGTTTGAAGCCTTTGGGCTTTGTCTCATCCTCACGGTAATAGCTTGTTGGCATGACGATGTTGTTCTTTGTAGGGAGGAGATATATGTTGTCCTCGTCTACTTTGTAGGTCTTTTTCTTGTATTTGAATGCTGTGAGATGGGCTGGTATGTAGAATGCATCCACGGTCCGGTTCTTGCTCACCATGTTTATCTCCATGAAATATTCAGGGTGAAGCAGTGCTTCGAATATTTCTTCATCATTGAGGCTTTGTGGGCACCATATCGTTGTCTTTGGCTTCCCATACATTGCTTTTTGGTTTACAGCCATGGCCTTGACCTTGGTCTTGGTCTTGGCTTTGGGTTTTTCTTCTGCTTCGGCTTTTGGGGCCTTGCGCCTTATCCTTATCCGTCTATGTTTTTTCTTAGACATATATCTTCACCATCACTGCTATGAGAAAAGCTATGGATATAGCAAATGTGCATGCGACCAGCATGAGCACATATTTCATCCTTGTCTCTGGTCTGAGCTCTGTTATGATATGATAGAAATCCTCTGCATATAACCGGTCGAGCTCCACAGCTGTTATCCCCTTGTTCTCTTTTTTGAAATCATAGGGGTTCGGGTTGCCCTCTCTGTAGTATGATACAGGTCTGAGTATCCCTTCTATGTTCTTTAAAAATATGCATTCAGGTTTGATGATATAGGTCTCATCGTCTATCCTGAACCTTTTGCTTGCTGTGACCGTTCTTCTTATGACCTGACGGTTTCCTTTGAAGATGAATGCTACAAAGGTCTGGTCGATTGCTTCATCAGGTTCATATCGTTTCTTCTTAAAAATAGATATCATTTTCATATAAATTACCCTATTCCCTTTCTGTCTTTAATGGACCACCTATCATATGATATATAATATATCCTATAAAAAACCATTGTTTAGCAACTTAAGTTGCGGGTTAAGTTATACTAATTAAAAATTAGTATGATAAACTAAATTTCTGTTTGAAATTTAGTTAAGTTATACCAATCAACGATTGGTATGTTCAACTATTTTTTAAATTAGTTAAGTTCAACTTAACTTTCTCGTTGGCTCTCATCAGCCAGATTAGGCTTGATGAGCCATTTGTTGATACCTATCAATGAGATGAAGATAGCAGTCACAACACAGAGAACTGATATAGTTGGCTCAATAGAGAAGACAAGTATTGAGAATACCAGGAATAATAGGCCTGATACCAATAGAAACGCCCCAGCGCTTCTCTTATCACTGAGATACCCTACACAAAAGAACAGTATGAACAATATCAATGGGATTAGATACATACCATTAGTATCAATAAAGTCCAATATAAGGGTTTCTATATCGGTTTCTCCAATACTGCATGTGCAGTTGACAGAAGAGTTTGTATGCAGAACATATGTATCAGAGACAACATAGTTGACAGAGTTATTGCTCTCTGAGACATTCACATACCAGTAATAGCTTGCGTTATATTCAACAGGGAAAAAAGCACAATAGGTACCATTATTGACACCCTGGTTCCCATCATCCTCTATCCATGTTCCGCTCCAGTTGCTCCAGAAGCTTATATCCATCCATTCACCGTTGATTATTTCAACATATACACAGACCACAGTAGTGTTCATGCAGTTAGAACATGGGCAGACCATTGTATCGTTAGCAGGACAGGGACTTATGATTATATCATAGGGTTCAACATAGATATCATAGGTTTGTCTTGTCCAGCAACAACCATCAGTGGCATTGACATATATCGTATAGCTGTGTCCGCCTGTCGGGTCAAGGTCAATACATGCTGTTGTATTACATGAACTATAGACATAGAACCACAAGTCATCAATGTAATAACCAGTTCCAATACCATAACCATCTCCTTTTAATTGTATCTCTGTTGTGCTTGAAAAAGTATAGTCCTCTCTAAGAAAACTATATTCTAAATCTCCATCATCAGCATCAGGTATATTATCAACTGTTATCCAACTTGACCCACTATTGTTCCTTATCTGTACAAGTAAATCACCATCACAATCAACTTTTAGATAAAAATTAATCTTTATCTCAGATGCACATGTTGCATCTATGCTTCTATTAATAACTTTTCCAGATGTTAACTTCCAGCTTTTATCTCCTGTCTTTTCCCACAAGGTACTACTAACTCCATTAGAAGTCCAATTACCTGATGTATCATCCTCAAACCCTATAAAATCAGAATATGTAGAACTGTTGCTAGCTCCAGGACCCTCTACAGTCCATTCAATAAGGTCACTTTCATTATCTTCTATATCAACACACCATGTAAAAGGACCAGGTCCAAAAGGACCAGAAGAGTTATCATGCATCCATGGACAGTCCTGAACAAAATCAAAAGAATAACTGGCATTGGTTGCATTGCATCCATCAGTGACATTCACCCATACATAATAGGTCTGGGAACAATTATCTGTAAGATTTATTGTCAGGCAGAACGTATCATTGGTATCATCCGCACTGCTATTGCTATCACCGTTACTGCATGTGATGTTCCAATCAAAGGCATCAGACTCATTATCATCGATATCAACACACCATATAAAATCCTTATATCTTATCTCAGCATCATCCAAAGAAGGGTTATGGACCCATGGAGCCTCATTGATATAGTTGATACTATAGGTTTCATTAGTAGCTTCACATCCATCAGTGACATTCACCCAGATAGTAGCAGTCTCATCACATCCTGATAGATGTATATCCACACTGAACGTGCCATTATTCTCATCATCACCGCTTGTATTATCACCTGTTGAACATTCTATAGAGCCACCGAACAAATCAGACTGGTTATCATTTATATCAATCTCCCATGTGAAATCAGTCTCATAGACCTGACCTGTATGAGACGGGTTATGGACCCAAGGAGGGTCATTATTATAAGTAAAATGATATGTCTCATTGCTCCAATCCTCACCATCAGTAAGGTTGACGCTCCAATAATAGACACCATCGCAATCAACCCAAGAAGTATTAACAGAACAGTTAGTCCCATTCCCAACCTCGTTATCACTATCGAACATGACCCATGAACCAGACTCATTCGTCCACATAGACCAGTTCATATTATCCCCATCAGCATCAGAGATATTTATACATAACTGGGAAAGAGAAGAAATAGAGCTTCCATTACTAGGACTAGGACTGCTTTGTGATGGAGCATTATTTCCAGCACTTCCTTTAGTGAACTCAAAACCAGCACCATCATTAGGAGTTATATATTCATTGCCAGCATCATCAGTTACCTTGAAATAAATATAATGAGTCGCCTCTGAGATACCAGCCCATGTATCAGATAAATCCCAGTTGGTCGTATAGGATGTATCAGCATCATTAGTGAAGATACTGTTCCATGCTCCGCCACTGTCTATCTTATATGACCCGTCATCCAATGCAACACCATCTGAGAAATCAATATCAAGAGTCGGGTTACTCGTAAATGTCTGACTCTCAGCTGTATTATATGTAGGAGCAGACGGGTCTGTGCCATCTATCCCGCCTGTGAGCGTATCACTAAATGTAAAACCATAACATCCAAAGTCAGTGCTGTCATATCCCCTTGCCTTGACATATATTGTCCCATCATAATCAGACCAGCCGAGAGCATTATCCCAGTCAAGGTCATAATTTGACTGGTCGCCAAAAGCAGGCTCCATTTCAGCATCATGACTGAGTACGGTAGGGTCAGAAGGAGGACTGCCTTTTCCATAGGTGAAATAAATCTTGCTTCCGAGATTTCCCGTATCACTAAATGATATATCAATCTGGACATCATCATTATCCAAATCCCAACCGCTATTAGCACCAAGCTCAGTATCAAGGTTAAAAGCTGATATATCAGGAGCATTACAGCCCTTGTTATGAACAAGTATCCCATCAGCGAAATAGTTATGGTTATCTTTTACAAAGAAATTATATGTTCTCACAGTGCCAATATCAACAACTTTAATCCTATCTAAGGTTACTTCACAGCCAAAAAGGTCAATACATGTATCACCCTCCTGGATATCTACAGTAACGATATGGTAACGCTCATAAGTCCAATCAGGACGAAAAGATGCCCAGCCTTTACCAACGACAAAATATGGATGGTCATAGGTATGCCTGGAGCTCTTCCCATTACTGAACTGGAACTCAACAATATCATCATGAAAAGGGGACATGGTCTTAACAACAGGTTTATATTCAAAGACATGTGTTGAAAAATTATAGGTCCTGACAAGGTCCCCGACCTCTATATCCTCGATGTTGCGATACCCATCAGGTGTTGCTATCTGGGTTCCAGCTACAAAACAAAAAGCTTTAACAGGACTATCAGGAACAACAATAAAGATATTGAAGAAACTGAAGACAAATAAGAAAACAACAGATAGATGAAACAGTTTCCTAGTTCTGAAGCTCATAATTACACCTTTTTTATGGTTGAGGGCTTCCACTTCCGGCAATCTTTGGAAGGTTGAGGTATATGAAATAGCCTAATAGAGCATAGAACGGCAGGCAAATCAATGCCTTCACGATAACGGGCACACTCGGAATGTTCAGTACCAGACTGCCGAGGATTACGTTCAGGATATCCCATCCGCCTGTCCCTGACATGATGACCAGCTCAGTGTTCTGGAATACAGCAGTGGTAATGGCCAGAACTATGTAATATACAATCAATAACATCAATACTTGGTATTTATCCACTAAAATCACCTCTTGATTTCTTTACCCAATATTTTCCTTCTTTCTTATATCCTTTACGAGCCATCTCTTTCTCATAGCTTTCACTATATTCCTTTCTTGGTGTTCCCCGAGGAGTAGTATCCCTCTCTATAATATCCTTACTCTTTAAAAGAGCAATCAAAGCCTTATCTTTTTCTTGATTTACCCACGCATACATTTTGTTGCCGTCTTCATCTTCCATCATGTGTGTTGAATAATCAGATGGAAAGATACCATCAGGCCGTCCCTTTGCTGGGTATGGAAAACTCTCTTGTTCTTTGATAGGCTTAAGATAACCAGTGACACCTGAGGTCAGCTTCTTTCTCTCACCAAGGGTCCTGCGTGAGACATCAAGGCTCTTAAGAGCGACCCTGTGACGTCTCTCATCAGCGACAAGTGAGCGGACGAACTCTTTGTTCTGATAGAGAGCAATAGCTATCAATATGGCAAAGTAGAAGACCGTTGCCCATGTAGCCAGGATACCTATGCCCCAGCAGAGAACGACCCCTACACTGATAGAGAAGACATAGACAAGATTCGGGAAGTTGATACCATATTTCACAGAGATTGAGAAAGGAACAGAAGCGCTGACACCTATTATGAGAAGGATAAAGAATATAGAGAAGAAAGGAAGACCTATTGAGTCACCATAATCCTGAATGTATTCACCTATGTCACCAGGGGTGAACTCAAAACCTCCTGTGACCATTGGTGATACACCAAAGTTGCAGTAGCCCCCATAAAAATCATATGTCCTGCTCCAATCATAGCCAATACGCCAGTTAACATGTTCAATATCGTTCATGCCCCATAGTGAGCTCATCATGGTATCATCAGTATAGACAGATACATCCCCAGTAACATCATCTTTGTTGATGCCATAGAATATCACATAGCCGCCTGTCTTGTTATATTCATAGTTGCTCTTGCTCGTAGTAATCTCATATGGGTCGACACCATAGCTCATGGTCTCAAAACCTGGTATGTCCGTTGTCAGATAGGTCTCATAGCTTCCAACGAGGGGTATATCTGAATGTGCAAAACTGGCAGGATAGAGATATCCCTCTGAATGTACGGCCATATCAGCCATCTTCACAAGCAGGTCTATATCTGAGAGCTCACCTGTGTTATCTGTAGTATTATATGTAAAATAGAAGGCTTGGACACTGGTACCGCTGTCATGTGCAGTGAGAGTATCACTATCTTTGATAGGTGTATGGTCATAGAGCACAAGCCATCTCTCAGAACCAGATGCCATGATGCCCTTGCTCACATAGACCGATTCATTATCATGTTCCTCTGGTAAGAAACTGAAATCTGTAGTATTATATCCATATGCAGCTATATATACCGTATACAGGACCCCTTCGATGTTAAGAGCATCACTGTCAAAGCTGAAGGTATAACTGCCGTTCCCTGCTACATCATCCAGGAAGACCTCTCCGATGATGGAGCTGCCGTCCTCATCTGGTATGCCTATATATCCATAGACCTTGTATCTCAGGCTCTCATTACAGTCTGTGAGCGTGACCGTGAGACTGTCAATCCCATTGACTATGTCAAGGTTGTCATAGTCATCCTGTTCCACTTCAACAGCGTTCACGCCAGCTGAGGCCATCAGCATGCAGATGAACACGGCTGTAAGGACCAGGAAGGATTTTTTACATGACACCGCTGTCACCTCCTGTTTTTCTCACATTTCCCCATATGAAGTTCGCAATCCGATAGACAAGGAAGAACAATAGGCCGATGAATGGTATGATGATGACATAGAGTGGTATGAGGTTCAGCATCATAGAGAACAAGACACCGACAAAGCCGAAGGAGGCAATCACTGGCATCGGCACACTGTCGGCCTTGTCCCTGATGATTAGATATGGGATGAACATGAAGGCCACTATGATGAACAGAGCTATTATGAGCTCAAGGCCTCCTATCCCAAGGTTCTCAAGTGTAAAGATGAATGTTGGTATGTCACCAGCCTGTGCAGTGCTCGGTGTGGTTGTATCAGCTGCTGTTGTTGCTCCCATGAAGGAATATACACCTACTCCACTGCCTGCATCACGATAAATCATGGACTCACCTAGAACATTGATTGGTTTATGGAACCTGCATCTGGTGAACACATCATCATTATATGGTTCCTGGATACTATATGTATATCCATCAGATATGAAAAGGATAAGGTTGGGAAGCTGTGGAGATGTAAGAACAGGTCTGACATCACAGAAACCAATATAATAATCATAGCTGTCATCCGGCACACTGCTGTATCGGAGCAGTCTCCATGGATGCACCCCGCTTCCATCTCCTATTCCGAGGATAGCTGTGTCAACACGCTTTATATGATGCTCCTCATCAACAAGGAAGGTGGCAATACTGTTCGCCCCTATGTTCCCGCCTGTGAAACCATCATAGCGGACATTGAAGGCCGCCCAGGTCTGCACCTTGCCGTCATCTGCATAGAAATCCCTTAGGGAGAGCTTATAGTCGGTCCCTGGTGGGTTCCCGACAGTGAAACGGAGGACATAGCTGTTGCCGATGTATCGTATGACATCTCCTCCGAGGTAATCATATATGGTGAAAACAATCTTGTATTCCTCATCAAGGAAAGGTACATACCATGAGAGGTCAAGGCTGTAGGTCCCGTTCTGATAGAAGTATGGGTCATCGATATCATCCCAGTCATCATCTGTATAGTCCACATCATCATACATGGTCTCTATGTTTGGGTTAAGAGGAGTAATCCTTGATATCTGGACATCCATGTCATCCTGCACGAGATAGACAGTGAAATAACCATATATGGGGTCTCCCTCTGTGTCTGAGAGGGTGAAGGACAGGTCATGTTCATTGCCCCAGTAGGCATTCGGGAGTTCACTGTCATAGACCGGGTAATGTATCACCATCTCTGGCAGGTCCTGTCCGAGCAGGAGATTTATTGTGAAGGTAAGGTTCTTCCATATGACATTGTCAAGGTCTGATAAACGCATGCAGAGGGTGATGTTCGTATCATTGACATAGGCATGCCTGTGCAGTGCATACCAGAGCTGCTCAGGTGTGAGCGTGAAGTTCAGGCTGAGGTTCCCATCATCTATATAATCATACCAGCTGTCATCCTCATCATATGATATGATACCATCACGGATAAGGCGGTTATCCTCAACTATCCATATGCTCTCGTTGATATATCCCCCATCTGTGGTGTTTATTGTAAAGTTTGCCCATACATCAAGACTGATATATCCATGCTCGTATGTGCCGTTGTTGCTGAAATTGACCTGAATGGTATCTGACACTGGATTATAGTCGCTTGCATTATCAGGATAGCTGCTTACAAAATATGGTGCTGTATTGGGTAATACTGTGAAATTATAACATCTATAGCCTCCACGGAAGAGACTGCTCTGCGTGCTGTTTGGAAAATAACCATATCCGAGAGTGTCAGAATAGCTGTCTGATAAACGCATCCTCCAATAGATGGTATCACCCGGGGAATAATCAGTACCCAGATATAATGTCCAGTTGCTCAAAGTAGTGCTTATAAAGCTCAAATAACCTTGATAATCCCAATCAGCACCATCCCATAGATAGAGTTCGGTTCCTACTCCTGCATCATAATCACTGTTTGGGGTGAAGACGATATCTGTCTCTGCCTCAGGCTGGACCTCTGCATCATGAAGAGGACTTGTGAGCACAGCTGTTGGAGGGCTGTATTCCTCAGTGGAAAAAGTATAATGACTGGTACCAAGCCCATCATCGGGCATCTCCCAGCTACCCCATTTCTCAAGGCTTACATTGACATACCAGTCGACATCCTCTGAGAAGCTCAGATACAAGGGACCAGCTGTAACTGGTGTGTTGCTTGTTATGAGCTCTACTGTCGTCCCGGTCATCTCGCTTGTTCCCTCCCCGGTTATAGAGGCATCATAGATGAAGTCTGAGTTGGCGACAAAAGGCGTAAAGCTGTTGTTGAGCAGGGTAAAGTTCAATGATGGGGATATGGTCGTTGATACATTGACCTCGTCTGAGGCTGGTGTGAAGCTTGTCAATTCTAAATCATATGGTGTTGGGCATACTATGAAATCATCAAAATATGCTATTGTATCGCTGTCCCCTGTTATGTTTATCTCTGTGACATTCCCATACATCGCCTGCAAGGCTACATATTCCCAGTCCTGGTATATGCTGTTATCAGTTGTCAATGAGACAGCGATGTCACTGTATCTCTTTATAGCTGAATAATTGTCATCTGTATAGAAATCATGGTTGAACTGATGATAGAGATGCAGCCAGTCTGTCCTGTCATCGGAAATCTGGGAATGAGTATATTCATAGAGAACATCACTATCAGGATTAGTCTCATACATATAGGCTATGTACTCATAATAACTGTAGTAGCTGTGGTTGAGAAGATATGTATCATCAGAGTCCACTGTACCGTCATCATTGACATCCCAGTTGAGATACTCAGCTAGATTATCAATACCATCAAAGACATCTATTTCTGTTATGTTCATGCTGAATGGTTCTATTACACTAAGATAGCTATAGTTCAGCTTAACCTGACATATCTCTGATGGCTCATAATCATTTCCATAGGCGGATATATCATTGTAGTTTATGACCCCATCTGTGACATAGTCCTGTTTTATCCATCCGGGGCTTCCTGTTTGCCCATACACATCCACAAAGGCCTGTATATCGAGAAAATCAATCTTCCCATCATCGTTCATGTCCATGGACTCAACATATTTTGAGGCATCATGATATATGCTGTGTATCAGTGAATATATAACATCACCGCTCTCGTTCAGATAATCTATTGTGACATCCCCGTCTATGAGCAGGAGCTTATAGTCAAGGCTGAAAGGCTGATTATCGATATATGAACTATTCAGCTCAAAATTAGCATAACCGTCTCCTACGACTGCCAGGCTGTCATTGTCAAAATATGTGAGATAGTCTGTATCCTCAATGAATGATAATGATACATTGTCAAGGTACCAGCAATCAAAAGAGCCCCATCCACTGACACCCTGCCAGCCAAAATTGAATGTATCAGGATTGCCATAATCCGAGAAATCCACCCATATGACATCATGATAAATGACATCATCAGTATAGTTCTCATCATCGATATTATATTGTTTCACGCTGTTCGATGTACCATTATCTAAAAAGACCTCCCAGACCTCATCATATCCAAAACCCGATGAGCTGTTGAACCTGAAATAGAATTCCGCCCTCATCATCTTGTAGCCTGTTGTATTTATTTCTGTATAGATATCGTCACTGCGGTCATCTAAGTTGTAGACGGACCAGTCACCATCTATTACATATGCTTCGGTATCGGTCCTTCCACCATTACCAGTTTCCTGATATCTTCCCCATCCTGTCTCAAAATCCTCAAAATCCTCATACACGGAATAGTTGCCTGTATAATTATACCAGCTTGAGTCGGTCATGCCATCATCAAAGCTGTTGTTGAACGCATCCTCTATATCAGGTTTTATAACAGAGGAAGCAGCGCTTGTTGTTGGAATAAAAATAAAACCAACAGGGATGATAAGAACAAAAGCCAGTATAATGCATGATATAATCTTCAATTTCTTATTCATACTCTGTTCATCTGCTAATATGTATATATATTCTTTCTTAAATGATTTGTGATGTCATGTTTTTGGTGATAATGTTAATAT